>Ga0209526_10003623_pt1 | contig 10513 bp, 8 predicted proteins | sample JacPinW_OM2H0_M1_FD_188566 | JGI IMG/M metagenome (GOLD analysis project Ga0209526, IMG submission 188566) | Forest soil microbial communities from Algoma, Ontario, Canada - Jack Pine, Ontario site 1_JW_OM2H0_M1 (SPAdes) (version 2) | ecosystem: Environmental > Terrestrial > Soil > Boreal... | reverse complement strand
GTAGCGTCCGGGCAAGAGATAGGGAATGAGAAGGCGGCCAGCGCGAAGCGATCCGCAGCCGAAGTCGAGCACGGAGTGGTGTTCGCGCAAGCCCAGAGTGGTAAGCAGGCGGAACTGTGTGGCGCCCATGAAATCGAATTGGCGAGGCGGCCCGACATAGGCTCGATAATGGCGCGATCCGCTGGCCAGGGCCAATGCAGCTTCCCCGCCAAGCGCACGCGTGTGGTCCTCATCCCTCATCATGTTGTTTCCGGACCAATAAGTTGTAAAAGACTGGACTTGAGATTTCAGTCACTGCCGCGGGAAATCGCAACCTGCCATTCATCTCTTGGCGGCGAGTTTGGCGAGCGGAGCGATTCTGTCAAGGACGCGAGCTGCGCTCGCGCCGGCGGAGCCGGTGCTCCGCATCCTTGACAGAATCGACTCCGCCTCGCCGATAATGCCCCGCCGTGAGAGGAATGGCGAAATCTGACAGTGACCGATGGGTCAAATCTAGACTTTTACACATGACAAGCCAGGGTCCTCTCATCATGTCACATTTCGATCATGTCACATTTCGATCGCTTTGTCGGCATCGACATCGTCAAGAATCGCCTCGACATCTATTGCCATCCAGATGGGTTGGCGTTCTGCGTCGCCAACCCATCCGAGTGGTATCGGCCGGCTGCAGCCAAGGCCGGCGGCGGCGGCGTTGCTTTCGGCTGTGAGGCCACCGGCGGCTATGAAGACCTCCTTCTCGTGACGGTGTCGCAAGCCGGCACGCCGGGCTGTTGCCTTCATCCTGCCGACATTTTGGCCTTTGCGCGGCTCAAGGGCAAACGGGCAAAGACCGACGCGCGCGACGCCAAGGCCATCGGCCCTAGCCCTCGTCGCCGCCGTCACCGCCGATCGGCCGCCAACTGGCCTCGACCGATGCGACAACATCTCCCTTTCCGGGGCCTGCCCGAACCACCGCCGCGCCGCCTCTCGCCGCGCAACTGCGTCGCCGCCAGCGGACCCCCATTCACCTTCGACGCCGCCTTCATCACCTGAGCGACGAAGGACTGTGAGGGGCGGCCCGCACTTCTTCCACGGTTGTGAACGCGACCGGGTCGCGGGTGAAAGTCTGACGTGTCGTCGCTGCTCATGCAGATGAGGTTGCGCTCGTTCAGGTTCGGCGCAAGTCCAAACCATCGCACCTCGCGCGATAGCGTTGAAAAAGAAACGAAATGCGGAGCGAGCCACATCGCGCGAAATCGAGCCGAGCGAAAAAAATAGTGTGCAGACGGAATCTTACCGGCAACCGCGAGTTTGCTTTAATCTTGCCCTCCTAATCAACTTCGCCGAACCCGCGCAAACCTTCGCTAAACCACGCTTCACGAGCTCGCGTTATTCGAAGGAAAATATGGTCATCATCGCACATCGAACGCGCCGCGAACGTCACGAAGGAAGGCCGAAAACGCGCGCCGACGCTTCGAAAAGTGATCCCCGATAACGCGTCGAAATGACATATGGAACGCACAAGTCTTGTCTTTTAGATGGCGTCCGATGTGTCAATCGAACGCATTTCGGATCGCCATCAAAGGGCCGTCAATTTGCAAAGTAACCGACAATCGAGGCGCGGCTTTCCTACAAACGGCGTAGTCGCCCCAGACGACGACTTCGCATAACTAGCCGACGCAAATTCCAATGCAAGATTATCGATGCGAAACGCGCTATCGGCGGCTAGCATCGTCACGATCCGGCTCCCAGTCGGACGTTGGCCCGAGAGTCGAATTTGTGTCTATGACGTGCATCAAAACGCATATCGAGGGACGTGACGACAGTCGACTCATTGAATGATACTAACCGGTCCAGCAATGCAGCTGCTGAAGCTGCGCAGCGCACAAAAGCGTGCCAGTTCCGCTCCATTTTCAGGTGCATCTTTATACGATCTTTATGCGCGGAGGCGGCATTTCGAATAGCGCCCTTATGGCCTCCGTACTCATATTTCACATGCAAAATTGAAACAGGAGCGGATCATGTCCGACCTCGTCTATCTCGGCCTCGGTGTCCTTCTCTTTATCCTGATGGGCGCCTATGCGCGCGCCTGCGGGCGTCTTTGAGAGGAACGCGTCATGTATGAACCCATCATCGGTTTGGGCGTCGCCGTGTTGCTCGGCGTCTATCTCGTCTACACGCTCCTTCATCCCGAAAAATTCTGACGAGGGCTCGGGCTCCGAGAGGTGACATCATGACTGCCATTGGTTGGGCGCAAATCGCCCTTGTTCTCGCGGCCGTTCTCGCGGCCGCACTTCCACTCAGTTCATATATCGCGCGGGTGCTTGCAGGCGAGCGCACCGTCCTTTCACCGGTTCTTGCTCGCGTCGAACGCGTCTTCTACCGGCTTGCCGGCGTCGATTCCGCGCGCGAACAGAACTGGCTCGTCTACACAACCGCCATGCTCGCTTTCAGCTTCTGCGGATTCGTCTCGCTCTATGGGCTGCAACGGCTGCAAAACTATTTGCCGCTCAACCCGCAAGCCTTCGACCCAGTTCCGGCCGACCTCGCCTTCAATACGTCGATGAGCTTCATCACCAATACGAACTGGCAGAACTACAGCGGCGAGACGACGATGAGTCATCTCGTGCAAATGCTCGGGCTGACGGTTCACAATTTCGTCTCCGCCGCGACCGGCCTCGCCATGGCTTTCGCCTTGGTGCGCGGCTTTGCTCGCGCCGAGTCGCAGACCGTCGGGAACTTCTGGGTCGATTTGACGCGCGCAACGCTCTACGTGCTGCTTCCGCTGGCGATCGTCGTTTCTCTCGTTCTCGTTGCGCTCGGCGTTCCGCAGACGCTCGCGGGCTCCATCGAGGCGACGTCGCTGGAGGGCGCCAAGCAGCTCATCTCCATCGGCCCGGTTGCGAGCCAGGAGGCGATCAAGGAGCTCGGCACCAATGGCGGCGGCTTCTTCAACGCTAACTCTGCGCATCCTTATGAGAATCCGAACGCGATCTCCAACATGCTGGAGATATGGGCGTTGTTGATTGTTCCGTTTGCGTCTGTCTTTGCTTTCGGACGCGCGGTCCTCGACATTCGGCAGGGACGCGCCATCGCCATCGCCATGGGCATCGTGCTTGTGACTGGCATCGGGGTCGCCTATTGGGCCGAGTCGAACGGCAATCCGTTGCTGACGGCGATCGGCGTCGATCCTTCGCCCGGCAATATGGAAGGCAAGGAAGTGCGCTTTGGTCCTGCCATGAGCGCGCTCTACGCCACGGCGACGACGGGAACCAGCACGGGCTCCGTCAACTCCATGCATGACTCGTTCATGCCGCTCGGCGGTCTCGTGCCCTTGTTCAACATGCTGCTTGGTTGCATCTCGCCTGGCGGTGTCGGCGCGGGCCTCTATGGTTTCCTCGTTGTCGCCGTCATCGCCGTCTTCGTCGCGGGCCTCATGGTCGGCCGCACGCCGGAATATCTCGGCAAGAAGATCGAAGCGCGCGAGATGAAACTCGCCATGCTGGCGGTGCTCATCTATCCGCTCAGTGTGCTCGGCTTCTCGGCCGCGTCCGTCATGCTGAAGACGGGGCTCGACAGTCTGAACAACGCTGGTCCTCACGGACTCTCGGAAATCCTCTACGCCTTTGCGTCCACGAACGCCAACAACGGCTCGGCCTTCGCGGGCCTGAACGGCAATACGCCTTGGTTCAACACGACGCTCGGCTTTGTCATGTTCCTGGGCCGCTTCGCCTACGTTGTCCCAGTGTTGGCGCTGGCGGGCTCTTTCGCGGCCAAAAAGAAGGCGCCCGCGTCAGTCGGCACGTTCCCGACTCATGGGCCTCTGTTTGTCGGCCTGCTGCTCGGCGTGATCGTCATTCTCTATCTGCTGCAATATTTCCCGGCTCTCGCGCTCGGTCCCGTCGTCGAGCACTTCCTGATGCAAGCTGGCAAAACCTTCTGAAGGGAGTCGTCTCCATGTCTTCCAAAGCCGCCGCTCCTGGCCTCTTCGATTCAACCATCATCCGCCGCGCCGCCGTCGACGCGTTTGGCAAGCTCGCTCCGCGTCAGCTGGCGCGCAATCCAGTCATTTTCGTCACCGAGATCGTTTCGGCGGTCGTGACAATCTTTTTTGTCCGCGATCTTGTCACGCACACGGGCGTCGCGCAGTTCTCCGGCCAGATCGCGGCGTGGCTATGGTTTACCGTGCTGTTCGCCAATTTCGCCGAAGCTGTCGCGGAGGGACGCGGTAAGGCGCAGGCTGACGCCTTGCGCAAGACGCGCAGCGACACCCATGCGAAGCGGCTCATCGATCCGAGCAACAAGAGCGGCATGAAGGATGTCGTCGAAGGCGTTTCCGCGCTCGATCTGGAGATCGGCGACATCGTTCTCGTCGAGGTCGGCGATCTTATTCCCGGAGATGGCGAGGTCGTCGAAGGCATCGCTTCCGTCAATGAATCGGCGATCACCGGCGAGTCCGCGCCAGTCATTCGCGAGGCCGGCGGCGACCGCTCGGCGGTGACGGGCGGAACCACCGTTCTCTCCGACTGGATCAAGGTGACGATCACCGCCGCGCCTGGCTCGACCTTCATCGACCGCATGATCGCCCTGGTGGAAGGCGCCGAGCGTCAGAAGACGCCGAATGAGCTCGCGCTGTCGATCCTGTTGTCGGGCCTCACCATCATCTTCCTTATCGTTTGCGTGACGCTCTGGCCGCTCGCCGGATATTCGGGCACAGTTCTTTCGGTGACCGTGCTCGTCGCGCTGCTCGTCTGTCTCATTCCGACGACCATCGGCGGCTTACTGTCGGCGATCGGCATTGCCGGCATGGATCGCCTGATCCGCTTCAACGTCATTGCCATGTCGGGCCGCGCGGTCGAGGCGGCCGGTGACGTCGATACGCTCCTGCTCGACAAGACCGGCACGATTACCTTCGGCAATCGCATGGCGGACGAGTTCATTCCCGTCGGAAGCGCATCGGAGCACGCTTTGGCGGAAGCAGTGTTGCTCGCCTCGCTGGCCGATGAAACGCCCGAAGGCCGTTCGATCGTCGCGCTGGCGACAAGCCGGTACGGCCTGAGAGCGCCTGAAGCCAACGTCGACGCGCGCATCGTGCCCTTCTCCGCGCATACGCGACTTTCGGGCGTCGACCTCCCCGGCCGCTCGCTGCGCAAAGGCGCAGTCGATTCCATCGTCGCGCAGACGGGCCTGGCGAAAGACCAAGTGCCCGAGGATTTCAAACGGACTGTCGAGCGTATGTCCCGCACAGGCGGCACGCCGCTCGCTGTATCTGAGAACGGCAAGCTGCTTGGCGTCGTGCATCTCAAGGATATCGTCAAGCCCGGCATCAAGGAGAGATTCGCGGGATTGCGCGCCATGGGCATAAAGACGGTCATGGTGACCGGCGACAATCCGCTCACGGCGGCGGCGATCGCGTCGGAAGCCGGCGTCGATGATTTCATCGCGCAGGCAACGCCAGAGGACAAGCTGATTTATATCCGCAAGGAACAGCAGGGCGGCCGCCTTATCGCCATGTGCGGCGATGGCACCAATGACGCGCCGGCCTTGGCGCAGGCCGATGTCGGCGTTGCCATGCAGACCGGCACACAAGCGGCGCGCGAAGCGGGAAACATGGTCGATCTCGATTCCGATCCAACGAAGCTCATCGAAATTGTCGCGATCGGCAAGCAATTGCTGATGACACGCGGATCGCTGACCACGTTCTCGATCGCCAATGACGTCGCCAAATATTTCGCGATCATCCCGGCGCTGTTCGTCGTCACCTATCCTGAGCTGGAGGCGATCAACGTCATGAAACTCGCCTCGGCGCAGTCGGCGATTCTCTCGGCGGTTATCTTCAATGCGCTCATCATTATTGCGCTGATCCCGCTGGCGTTGAAGGGCGTCGCATACCGCCCCGTCGGCGCCGCCGCGCTCCTGCGCCGCAATCTGCTGATCTACGGTTTGGGCGGCATCATCGCGCCGTTCATCGGCATCAAACTCATTGATCTCGCCGTCTCGGCATTACATCTGGCTTGAGGAACCAATCATGTTGGCCCAACTGCGTCCCGCGATCGTGATGATCGTATTATTCACAGTTTTGACTGGCCTCGCATACCCCCTGACGATCACTGGCATTGCCCAGCTCGTGCTTCCCGGCAAAGCCAATGGCAGCGTCGTCGAGCGTGACGGGACGATTGTCGGTTCGTCCCTGATCGGGCAGAATTTCACTTCCGCCCGCTATTTCCATGGCCGCCCCTCGGCAACGAGCGCGCCCGATCCGGCGGATACGACAAAAACGGTCGATGCGCCCTATAATGCGGCGAACTCTTCCGGCTCCAATCTTGGTCCAACGTCAAAAAAGCTCGTCGACCGCGTGGCCGCGGCGATAGAGGCCGAGTTCAACGGCGGGTACGATGACGTTTTTGCCGCCGACGCCGTCACGACCTCCGCCTCCGGCCTCGATCCGCATATCTCTCCGCAATTCGCGTTGGCGCAGGTTGCGGCGGTCGCCAAGGCGCGGAGCCTGAACGAGGGGCGCGTCCGCGCCTTGGTGGAGGAACACACTGAACGGCCTTTCACCTGGCTGATCGGCGAGCCGCGCGTGAATGTGCTGCTTCTCAATCTGGCACTGGATGCGCTACATTAGCCGGGCGTTGGGGTTTCGCTTAAGTCGGCCAATGCCAGAGGCGCCGCCGTGCCGCCCATCGAAAGGGAGTTAAATCGCCGCCCCGATCCCGAAGCGTTGCTGGCGCTGGCGGACCAGGAAAGGCGTGGAAAATTGCGCGTCTTTCTGGGAGCCGCGCCCGGCGTTGGCAAGACCTACGCCATGCTCGCGCGCGCGCGCGCGCTGAAGGCAGATGGCGTGGATGTGGTGATCGGCCTTGTCGAAACGCATGGCCGGCTCGAAACCGAGGCGTTGACGGAAGGTCAGGAAATTCTGCCGCGCCGCCAGTTCGAATATCGTGGGCGAACGATCGAGGAATTTGACATCGACGCCGCCTTGGCGCGCAAACCCAAACTCATCATTGTCGACGAGCTCGCGCACACCAACGCGCCCGACAGCCGCCATCCCAAGCGTTGGCAGGATGTAGAGGAACTTCTTAGTGCGGGCGCCGACGTCTGGACCGCGCTGAACATTCAGCATCTCGAAAGCCTGGCGGATGTCGTTTCGCGCATCACCGGCGTCGCCGTGCGCGAGACTGTGCCCGACCGCGTGTTGCAAGATGCGGCGGAGGTCGTTCTCGTCGACGTGACGCCAGACGAACTCCTCCAAAGATTGAAGGAGGGCAAGGTCTACGTCCCGGAGACGGCGAAGCGCGCAACCCAAAATTTCTTCACCCCCGGCAATCTCACCGCCCTGCGCGAACTCGCTCTGCGGTGCACAGCGGATCGGGTCGACGACCAGATGGTCGATCTTTTGCGTCAGAACGCTATCGAAGGCCCATGGGATTCTTCCGAGCGGCTTCTTGTTTGCGTTGGTCCCAAAATGTCCTCGGAAGTTGTCGTTCGTGCCGCCGCGCGCCTCGCAACTAGCCTCAATGCGTCATGGATTACGCTATACGTCGAGCGTCCCGGTCAGGAAGAGCAGGATGCGGCGCGTGCGAAGCTTATCGACGACGCCCTACGCCTTGCCGAGCGGCTGGGCGGCCAGATCGAGCGTCTTTCCGGTCACGACCTCGCCGGCGAGGTACTGCGCTTCGCGAGTCGCGAGAACATAACGCAAATCGTCCTCGGTCGCTCGCGCGCGCGCTTTTTTCGGCGCCTTCTCGGACGTTCGCTGACGGATGAAATCGTAAGGCGTTCGCATGATATTGCGGTTCATGTCGTGATAAGCGAAGAGGCGAAGCCCGTTGCCGAACGCCGTCCATGGCCGCGCCCGGCGCGTCTCGAGTTTTTGGTCGGCATGGGCGCCGCGCTTGCTTCGGTCGCCTTTGCGGTCGGCCTCAGTCATCTGCTGGAACTTTGGCTGCGGCTTCCCAATTTGGCGATGGTGTTTCTCATCCCGGTCATTTTCTGTGCGGCGAAATTCGGGCTGTGGTCAGCGGTCACGGCAAGCGCGCTATCTTTTCTTGCGTATGACTTTTTCTTCGTCGATCCGCGATACGAATTTACGATTTCGGAGCCGCAGGAATTTTTGTCGCTCATCGTCTTTCTCGCGGTTGCCGCCATTACGGCCATGCTGGCGAGCCGGGTGCGCGCGCAGTCGAAGAGCAGTTTGGCGCGCGCGCAGGCGACGCAGTCCCTGTTCGATTTCTCACGGAAAATATCGGGAGCCGGCAAGCTCGACGATGTTCTTTGGGCGGCGGCCGTTCATGCGCAGAAAACGCTCGACATGAAATGTGTCGCGCTGCTCATGCCGGAGGATGGCGAATTGCGCATTTGCGCCGCGTGGCCGCCGATCGACCAATTGAATGCCGGAGAGGCCGGCGCGGCGCGCTGGGCGCTGGAAAAATCCGAGCCGGCCGGGTGGCGCACCGGCACTCTGCCCAATGTGCGGTTTCAGTTTCGGCCTCTGACTACGACGCGCGGCGTAGTCGGCGTGTGCGGCGTCGAACCCAAAATCTCGGAGGAGCCGCTTGCCGCTCAAGACGAGCGTTCGCTGACCTCCATTCTCGAACAGACCGCCATCGCCATCGATCGGTCCCTGTTGGTTGGCGAATCGGTCAAGGCGGCGGCGCTCGCGGAAAATGAGAAGCTGCGCACGACGTTGCTCGCGTCGCTCTCGCATGATTTGCGGACGCCACTCGCCTCGATCACCGGAGCGATCACCAGCCTACGGCAACTCGGCGACAAAATGCCATTGTCGGATAGGCAGGACCTTCTCGCCTCGATCGAGGAGGAGGCGGGCCGTCTCTCCCGATTCGTCGCCAATCTGTTAGAAATGTCGCGCATCGAGTCGGGAGCGCTCGCGCCGCGCCGCGATCTTGTCGATGTCGTCGAAGTTGTGCGCGCCGCCGTCACCCGTTGCAAAAAGATTTTTCCCGACCAAAAGACCTCGGTCAGTCTGGCGAGCGATCTGCCTCCCATTCGCGGTGACGCCAATCTGCTCGGCCAGGTGCTGTTCAATCTGCTCGACAATGCGCACAAATATGGCGGTCCTTCGGGAGCCATTATTCACGCAAGATGCGAGGGTGGCGAGGTCGTCGTCACCGTCACCGACGAGGGGCCAGGCGTAAGACCCGCCGATTTGGAGCGCATCTTCGAAAAGTTCTATCGTGGCGGCCGGCCCGACGGTCGCAAGGCTGGAACTGGACTGGGGCTTTCCATATGCAAGGGGCTTGTCGAGGCGATGGGCGGAATGATCGTCGCGCAAAGTCCCGCCGTCCGAAAACGGGGAACGCGCATGATTCTGCGCTTTCCGGCTGAGCGACAATCGGCGCCATCGGTGACACAATGAGCAACGGGCGCGTTCTGGTTGTTGACGACGAGCCGCAAATCCAGCGATTTTTGCGGCCCGCTCTGGCCGCCTGCGGCTATGACGTCCTGACCGCCGACACGGGCAGGGAGGCGTTGCGCCTCATTGCCTCGGCGGCTCCGGACGTTGTCGTGCTCGACCTTGGCCTTCCCGACATGGATGGAAAAGATGTTTTGCGGGAGGCGCGCGGCTTTTCGAAAGTTCCAATCATCGTCTTATCCGCGCGCGACCGCGAGGTGGAAAAGATCATGGCGCTCGACGCAGGCGCGGACGACTATGTGGAAAAGCCTTTCGGCATCGGAGAGCTGATGGCGCGCCTGCGCGCCGCCTTGCGCCATACGTCGAGGTCCGGGGCGGAAATAACGCTTGTCCGCTGCGACGGCGTTGCGATTGATCTGGACAAGCGGCTCGTCACGCGAGAAGACAAGCCGATCAAATTGACGCCCAAGGAATACGCTCTTCTGGCGATCCTAGCCCGACACGCCGGGCGCGTGGTGACGCATCGCCAGATTCTCGCGAGCATTTGGGGGCCGGCGCACGAGGACGATACCCAGTATTTGCGCGTGTTCGTGGGCCAATTGCGCGCCAAGATCGAAGATGATCCAGCAACGCCTAAGCTGATCCAAACGGAGCCCGGTATCGGCTATCGCCTTATCGCCGATGAATGAACAGCGAAGTCCGCTTCGGCGCGAAGACTCTCGGCCACGCCAAGCGCCGATCAGCTATTCCTTTTACTGGGATAGTGCGGCCCGCCGCAGCGTCTCGCAAGAATGCCATAGAAGCCGAGCAGAGCAAGAGTACGCACCGCTTTGGTCACCATGTGGTCACCAAACCATGATGCCACTGCACCGAACGCGCATAAGTATTTGATTTCAATGGTGGGCGCACACGGGCTCGAACCGTGGACCCGCTGATTAAGAGTTAGTAGCTCTAATTGCGCCGACATCTTGACCCGTTGGGGTGGCAGCTTTGCCCGCGCGGCCCACGTCTCCGGCGTCATTGCTCTGGGCGGCGATCGCCTCTTGAGATTGCCGGAGGAGACCCAAAAGCAAACGGCGCTCTTCCTTAGCCTCCTTCGTGTTGAGCCCGTGCCGATACATGCCGTTGCGCTCGCCCTTCGGTCCTCCGCCCATCGCT
>Ga0209526_10003622_pt1 | contig 10514 bp, 10 predicted proteins | sample JacPinW_OM2H0_M1_FD_188566 | JGI IMG/M metagenome (GOLD analysis project Ga0209526, IMG submission 188566) | Forest soil microbial communities from Algoma, Ontario, Canada - Jack Pine, Ontario site 1_JW_OM2H0_M1 (SPAdes) (version 2) | ecosystem: Environmental > Terrestrial > Soil > Boreal... | reverse complement strand
AGCCTGCTGGTGGCTGTGTACCCAATCTGCCGGAGGAAGCATCAGCAGCTGCAGCAGGCCGAGCACGGCAACCGCCAGCAGGCCCATGCCGAGGAACACCGCGACCTGGTTACGGCTGGCCCTGACCGTGCCGCCGTCGGCGGAGGCGAGATCGAACTGTTGGGAGGTCTTGTCGCAGCCGGCGAGCCAGAAGACACAGGCCGCCACAACGACAAGCGATCTAGCGGTTACTCTCATCACGCGCCTCGAAGCCGCAAGACGAGCGATCGACCGGGCTGGTTGAACGCGCCAAAGCGGAACTGCGGCACCCCCACGCGATGCCAGCGGCCAAAGTAAATAGCCGCGGTTAACAATTCCTCGACGGGCGCACTAATCTAGGCAGGCAAAGGGTTTGCGGCGGCGGACGCGAATGTCAGCCGGTCATGTATTTCACGCGGATATAGGCGGGCAGCAGCGTGACGATGATCAAGACCGGGAAGATGCAGAGGATGAGCGGCACGGAGAGCTTGGAAGGAAGGCTGTAGGCCTTCTCCTCGGCGCGCGACAGGCGCTTGTGGCGCATCTCGTCGCTATAGACGCGCAAGGCATCGGTCAGGCTCGAGCCAAGCTCGGCCGACTGCTGCAAAAGGGTCGCGAAGGCGCGCGCTTCGTCGAGCCCGAGCCGGTCGCCGAGATGCTCGAGCGATTCCGCAAGCGTGCGCCCCGCCCTGATTTCGAGCGTCGCCATGTGAATGTTGGCGCTGAGCGAGCGATACGAATCGGCGAGTTCGCGGCCGACGCGGTCGAGCGCCGCTTCCATGCTGAGGCCCGCCTCGGCGCAAACGACGAGCAAATCCATAAAATCGGGAAAGCCGGACCTATGCTCGTTCCGGCGGGAGGATATCCGCCGGCCGAGATAGAAGCTCGGGCCGAAGTAACCGGCGAGACCGGAGAAGGCGATGAAGAGCCAGCGCGAACTCGTGCCCATGTCGGGGTAGAAGATGGGAAGCGCGATGAAAGCCGTGATCGCGAAACCGACCGCGAGGCCCGTGCGCGCGACGAAAAAGAAGCCGGCGGCGCTCGGATTGAGAAAGCCCGCTTGAATGAGCTTGCTCCGCAACAGCTTCATGGCGCCGCCATCGGCGGCGGCATAGTAGCGCACGGTGTAATCGAGAAGCTTCTGCGTCGCTTTCAGGCTCGCGAAGCGAAGCGAGTTTTTCTTGGTTTCGCGCCGGCTCGCGCCGTCGGTCAGCACGTCGGCGGCGCGCCGCTGGACCGAGCCGCGCACGCGCATGAAGGCCATGATGGTGAAGGCGAGCGTCGCCACGGCGAGAAAGACGAAACTTCCAAGCAAAAGAGCCGGGCTGCCGCCAGACAGGTCGAGGAGGAAATCGAGGACCGTATCCATCGCTCAGATCTTGAAATTGACGAGCTTGAACATGATCAAATTGCCCATCGCCATCCAGCCGCCGGCGCAGGCGAGCACGATTTTCGTCATTTCGATTTTCCATACCAGTCCGTAAAAATCCGGCGCCATCACCTGCAGCACCAGGAACATCGCAATCGGCAAGCCCGAGAGGATGAACGCCGAGAAACGTCCTTCGGCGGCGAGCGCCTTGATCTTGCGGCGCATCTTGAAGCGCTGGCGGATCACGGAGGAAAGATTGCCGAGAATTTCGCTCAGATTGCCGCCGGTCGAGCCCTGAATCGCCACCGCCGTCACGAACAGCGGCAAGTCCTCTTGCCCCACGCGGAAATAAAGATTGCGGAGCGCCGTCTCCAAATCGGCGCCGTAGGTGATTTCGTCCGACACCATGCCGAATTCGGTGCCGACCGGATCCGCCATCTCGCGGCCGACCATCTGCACCGCCACCGGCACCGGATGGCCGGCGCGGAGGCTGCGGACGATGATGTCGATCGCATCGGGAAACTGCGCGCCGAATTTCTTGTGGCGGCGGCCCCGCAGCATCTTCAGCACTAAGAACGGAAGCACGAAGGCTGCAAAAGCGGTCGCCGAAAGCGCGGCAATGAGATTGAAGTCGTACCAGAAAAGCGCGCAAAAAAGGAATGCGGCAAGACCAACCATGATCGCCGCGAATTTCCACAGGCCGATCGTCAAACCCGACTGCATCACCAGCCGGTTCAGCGACTGCAGGCCGAGTTTGTAGTCGCCGCCGGAGGTGAGCGAGCGCTCGCGCCGCAACTGCACGAGGATGTTTTCGCGGTTCGGCTCGGTTTGCATGAGCCGCATGCGGCGATTGACCGTCGTCTTGTAAGAGGTGGTGGAAAAAAACGTCAGATAAAGCGCCTCGACGAACAGGATCGTCGCGATCGCCGCGAAGAGACAAATCAACGTGACCTGGTCGAGTTCGAAGGGCATCGGTTTAAAGCTGCTTGGCGGGGTCGAAATAGCTTCCGGGAATCGAGATCCCCTGCGCCACGAGGTCGCCGAGGAAGCGCGGACGCACGCCGGTCGCCTGGAAGTGGCCCTCCACCTTGCCGTCGTCGCCGGTCGAGGTGCGGACGAATTTGAAGATTTCCTGCATCTGGATGATGTCGCCCTCGAGCCCGGTGATTTCGGCGATCGAGGTGACACGGCGCTTGCCGTCGGAAAAACGCTGCAGCTGCACTATGACGCGGATGGCGGCGGCGATCTGCCCGCGGATCGAGGGTATGGTCATCGGCAGGCCGGCCATGCCGATCATCTGCTCGAGGCGCGAGATCGCGTCGCGCGGCGTGTTGGCGTGGACGGTGGCCATCGAACCTTCGTGGCCGGTGTTCATCGCCTGCAACATGTCGAAGGCTTCCTCGCCGCGGCACTCGCCGAGGATGATGCGGTCGGGACGCATGCGGAGTGCGTTCTTGACGAGCTCGCGCTGGCGAATCTCCCCCTTGCCCTCGATGTTCGGTGGACGGGTTTCCATGCGGCCGACATGCGGCTGCTGCAATTGCAATTCCGCCGCGTCCTCGATGGTGATGAGACGCTCCTTCTCGGAAATAAAAGAAGACAATGCGTTCAGCATCGTCGTCTTGCCGGAGCCGGTGCCCCCGGACACGATCATCGTCACGCGCGCGCGGACGGCCGCGGCCATCAGCACCGCCATTTGCGGGCGGATCGCGCCCATCTCGACGAGCTTGTTCAGGTTGAAGGGCTTCTTGGAGAATTTGCGGATCGAGACCAGCGGGCCGTCGACCGCGATCGGACGCACCGCGACGTTGACGCGCGAGCCGTCGAGAAGACGCGCATCGCACAAGGGGTGCGATTCGTCGACGCGCCTTCCGACCGCGGAGACGATCTTGTTCACGATGCGGATGAGATGCGATTCGTCCTTGAAGCGAACGAGCGTCGGCTCGAGTATGCCCCGGCGCTCGACATAGACGCATTCGTGGCCGTTGATCAGAATATCGTTGACGCTCGGGTCCTTGAGCAATGGCTCGATCGGACCGAGGCCGGTCATTTCGTCGAGAATTTCGGCGACGAAATCGTTCAGTTCCTGCGCGTTGAGCGGCAGGCGCTCGGCGAGCGTGTACTGCGACACGAGCCCGTGAATCTGCCGCTTCATTTCCTCTTCGGGGAGCTTCGCCAGTGCGTCGAGATTGATCTCTTCGATCAAGCGGCGGTGCAGCCTGACTTTGGCGTCGAGCAACTTCGCGCTGAGCAACGGATTGGCGCTCGCGGCATCCGGCGCGGTCTCGGGCGCCGAAATCACGGGCAGGTCGTTCAGAAACGACGACGACTCCGCTTCCGCCACGGACGGCGCGAGCTCGGCATCGGCGGCTTTGCGCGTGGTGAAACGGCCCAACATCGCGAGACCTCAGCGCGCCCAGAAAAAGCTGCGGCTTGCCGCCGGCGCTTTTTCTTTTTTTGCCGCTTTCAAGGCGGTTTGCGGCAGGATCAGCTTCTTCATCGCGACCGAGACGTTATTGCCGGGCTTCACTTCCTCGAGCGGAATTCCGCGGTCGATCGCCTCGCGCACGATGCGGTAATTGTTGGGGATCGCGCCCCCGAAGGCGGACCCGAGCGCCTTTTCGATGTCCGCGCGCCTGAGGCCCGGCGTGAACATCCGCTGCTCGAAACGGTTGACGAGGACCTGCGGATTGGAGCTTTCGCCGAGCCGCTCGCGGATGGCGGACAGAAGCTGCTTCGCGAGCCGGAGCCCCGGCACCGTCATCTCGCTCACGATGAAAAGCTTGTTCGATCCTTGCAAAACATTGTCGGTCCACGAGAACCAGGTCCGCGGCATGTCGATCACCACATAATCGAAATTGGCGGAGACGAGGTCGAGGAGCCGCGTCACGACGAGGGGATCGAAGGAGCGCATTTCCGCCGGCCGGTTGGGCGCGGCGATCACGGCAAGGCCCGAATTATGGTGCGAAAGCATCACTTCGAGGAGATGCCGGTCGAGCCGCTCGGGCCGCGGCTCGATTTCGCTCAAGTCGAGGCGGGGCTCGAGGTCGAGGTAATCGATGCAGGTGCCGTGCTGAAAATCGAGATCGATGAGGCAAACGGAGGCCGCGTTGCCCTTGCCGCCGAGAAGCGAAAGCGCCGTTTGAATCGCGAGCGTCGTCACGCCGACGCCGCCGGCGGCGGGGAGAAAAGTATAGATTTGCGCTTCGATCGTCTCTCCGCCGGCGGAACCTTTGGCGGCGCGCGCGCAGGCGCGGACGAGATCGATCGCCGCCACCGGCTTCACCAGGAAATCGGCGATCCGGATCTGCAACAGCTTGCGGGCGACCATTTGATCGAAAGCTTGCGTCACGACGACCAAGGGCGGCGCGCCGCCGAGCCGGTTGGCGAGGCGTTGAAGTGCTACCAGCTCGTCCTGATGCTGGGCATCGAGATCGACGACGACGACGGTCGCGTCGCGGGCCTCTAACTTGCCGCCTTCGTCGATGATCGTGCCCTTGACCACGGAGAGTTCGATCTGGGCGTTGTTGCCGAAGGTGGCGCGAATAAGCTGCTCGAACTCGGCGTCGGCGGTGAGTGCCGCCACGCGAGTCTTGTTCGCAACGCTATTGGGCCGATCGAGCATGGGTAAAATCGGCGCGGCCCCCTCGGGAGCCGCGCTTGTCCTTGTTTTAGGGGCTGGTCGACGGTGCCGCCGCCGGCGCGGACTGGGCAGGGGTGATCGTGCTTGTGCCGATGCCAACGGGCGGCGTGACCTTGTTCGTCCGGTAGCGCTCGACGGCGCCCTGCATTTTTTGTCCGTTGCTCTCGATGTCGCGATATCCCGCCGCTGCCGGCCACATATCGACCGCGTGCACGACCTTGTTCGCCGCCACCGCGTCGCCGGCCTGGAAAGAGACGGTATCGCGGCGGTCGTAATACATGTCCGAGCATGCCGCGACGAGCGAGCCGCAGACGAGCGCGGCCGTGAGAGCGCGGAAACGGGAACGATCAGCGGCTTGCAACATGGGCGCCTCCTTGCGGCAGGTCGAGGGCGTGGGCGCCCCCTTGTGGCAGATCGAGGATATGGCCGCCGTCCGGACTTTCCGGGCTGTCGGAAATGTCCTGCACGGGCGCGCGCCGCACTTCGGGCTGGCCGTTGAGGAAGAAGTCGGTGTCGTTCCCCGGCAGCGAGTTGTCGAGCGGCGTCCGCACCATGTCGATCGGGCTCGCCGGCCGAACGATGCGCGGCGTCACGATGATGGCAAGGTCCGTTTCCCTCTTCTGATACTGCGCGCTGCGGAAGAGTGCGCCGAGAATCGGAATGTCCCCGATCCAGGGCAATTGCTGCTGGTTGGTGGTGCTGTTCGCCTGCAACAGGCCTGCGATGGCGAAGCTCTGGCCGTCGCGGAGCTCCACCGTGGTGCTCGCGCGTCGCACGATCAGGCTCGGGATCTGCACGCCGCCGACGGAGAAGGTGTTCGACGGGTCGAGCTGGCTCACTTCCGGCTCGATCTTGAGATTGATCAGGCCGTTGGAAAGCACGGTGGGCGTGAAGGCGAGACCGACGCCGAATTTCTTGAACTCGATCGTGATCTGCTGGAGCGTCCCCATGACCGGGAACGGAAATTCACCGCCGGCGAGAAAGCTCGCGGTGTCACCCGAAAGGGCTACGAGATTGGGCTCGGCAAGACGCCGCGCAACGCCGCGATCCTCGAGCGCCTTGATCAGGAGGTCGGCCTCAACCCCCTTGCCGAGCAAGGTCGCCATGATGGTGCCGAACGGCGTCGAATTGGACAGAAGCCCGGCGGTACCGAGGTTCGCGGTCACCGTGTTTCCGAAGATTTTCCAGTTGACGCCGAGCTCGCGGCTCGCCTCGCGCGAAGCCTCGACGAAGCGGACCTCGAGCAGCACCTGCTGCGGCTGGGTGACGCCGATCGAGTTGATCACGTCGGGGCCGAATTGCTTGGCGATCGTCACCGCCTTGTCGACGGTGACGGCGTCGGGCGCGGTGCCGGCGAGCAGAATGCGGCCGTTCACCGGCGATACCTTGATGTGCGAGCGCGGGAATTGCCGCTTGAGCTCACCCGAAAGCTGCACGACGTCGTAGGAAACCTCGACGTCGAAAATGCCAACCTGTTTCTTGCCTTCGGCGTAGACCACGACGCGCGTGGTGCCGATCTTCTTGCCGAGGATAGAGACCGTGCGGTCGGTCAGCGGGTTGACGTCGGCGATGTCCGGATCGCCGACCACGACTTCCATGAAGGCCTGATCGGTGCGGATGTCTTCCGACTTGCCGACCACGACATTGACGCTGGCGGCGCGCTTGCCCATCTGGACGAGCCGCGCCTCAGCCGCCTCTGCCCCGCCGACGAAAGCCGGCGAGAGCGACGCGCCCACGACCAGCACCGCCGAGATCAGCGTCAAGGCGAGTGAAGAGCGGCGCTTCGGCCGCCAAGCGGCGACAGCCACCTCATTTCCTGTCCGTATTTTCATTTTTGCCTCCCCCAAATCCCTGTTTTTTCGATTATCGTTGTTTGCTCGCACGGCCGGTTTCGGCCGTCTCCAGTGCTTCGCCGCCCTCCGACGGCACCCCGTATTCCTCTTTCTTCCCCGCCCGCATGACCGTCACGGTCGAAAACTTCTTCGGGCCGGTGGTCGGCGCGGTATCGCGGCCGAGATCCTCCGCCGAGACGCGGCGTTGATCGCCCGAGGCGGCTTCGCCGGCCTTGCGCAAGGCGAGCGAGAGCGTTCCGACCTGGGAAGCAAGCGTAAGCTTTTGCGCCGCCAGCGTGTCGACCTCGACCGTCACGGCCTTGACCACAGCCGGCTTGTCGGTGCGCTCGTCGGCGAGCTGGTCGATCGCGAGTACGCGCGTATCCTGCAACACGACATCGGTGTTGCCGCCCTTATCGACGCGGCGAGTGAGGAGAATGTCGACGTGATCGCCCGGCAAGACGAAGCCGGCGACGCCCTCGATATCGCTCACCCGCACTGTCACCGCCTTCATGCCTTCGTGAAGAACCGCCGACAGCGTCGCCCGCTGGCCGGGACCGGTCAGCTTGGAGGCGAGTACCGGCTCGTTCGGCTCGATCGGCGCGAGCACGATGCGCTTGCCGGCCGCGAGCATGTCTTTAATTGAAGAGAACGAACCCTCGGGCAGCGCGCCCTCGGGCCAAGGGGTCTCGCGCAAATTGCTGCTCGAGAGCGGATTGCCGAAACGGAGCGCCGAAGACGCCACCACGACCATGCGGGTCGCCGTGGGCTGCGGCTGGTTCAGCGCGCTCCTCAGGCGCATCTGCTCGTCCTGACGGCTCAGCCAAGCCTGCGCGACAAAAACCGCAAGCAAGCCGAAGACGCCGGCAAGTGCGATCATGATGACTGTGCTGGTACGCACGGCTCGCTCCCCTGTTCTTGCCAGGGATCATCGAGCAGTCGTGTCTAATAAGAGTTTTCTTCGCGCCTCGAATTGTCCGTATTCGTCCCAGTCTTTGATTCATGTTAAAAAGCGCATGAAGCTTCATGTTAAAAGGCGCGTGAACGGGCATGCTTTCCGGCGTGTTAAACGGCCAATTCAATGGAGTTCGGATCGACCGGCGCGAATTATTGACCGGTGCCGCTTGTATGCTTGCCTGCGGCGTGCCGAAGCTCTCTTTCGCCGCTGCCGCAACAAACGGGCAGCAGGCGCCGGGAATTTATCGTTACAAAATCGGAAACATCGAGCTCACCTCTTCCTACGACGGCGTATGGAACCGGCCGATCGACGATAAGTTCGTGCGGAACGCCTATTTTCCCGACGTGCAAAAGGTGATGGCGGAAGCCTTCCTGCCGATCCACACGCTGCCGACGCCCTTCACGCCGCTTGCCGTCAACAACGGCAAGAAGCTTGTCCTCATCGATACCGGCTCGGGCGGCCAGATCGCGCCGAGCGCCGGATCGCTCGTCGGCAATCTTGCCGCCGCCGGCATCGAGGCGAAGGCCGTCGACACTATTCTGATCTCCAACTTCCACCCCGACCACATCAACGGAATCAAGACGAAGGACGACGAACTCGTCTTCCCCAATGCCGAAATCCTCGTGCCCGCGCCCGAATGGGCGTTCTGGATGGACGACGGCAAGATGAGCCACGCCAAGGATCCGGTGAAGAGCTGGTTCTTGAACGCGCGGCGGATCTTCGAGAACATCGCCAAGGACGTGCGGCGCTTTCAGCCCGGCAAGGAAGTGGCGCCCGGCATCATTTCGGTCCCCGCTTACGGCCACACGCCCGGCCACACCGCCTACATCGTCGCCGACGGCGATCAATCGCTGTTCGTGCTGTGCGACACGACCAACCACCCGGCGCTATTCGCCCGCCATCCCGAATGGCAGGCGGTGATCGACCAGGACGGCCCGCTCGCGGTCGAGACCCGCAGGCGCATTCTCGATCGCGCGAGCGCCGACAAAATGCCGGTGCAGGGCTATCATTTTCCCTTCCCGGCCTGCGGCCACATTGCCAAGCGCGGGAACGGCTACGAATTCGTACCGGCCATGTGGCAGGCCGCACTTTGAAGTCGATTTTTCTCGCTCACAGACGCGTGAGGATGGGCGGCGCGGGCCTTCTGCACGGCAAAATTATGCTATGGTTTCGGCAATCAACTTCCCAGGGAGAGAGCTCCATGATCGACCGTCACTTCCGTTCTTTCGGCCTGTTTGCCGCGACCGCGCTAATCGGTGCGGTACTTGCGGCCGGCCCCGCCTTCTCGGCCGGCGATGACGGCTCGCGTCCGCCGGCTCCCGGCTCCGAGGGTCAGAAGGGCAAAAAAGACAAGCAGTCGGAGCTGCAGTTGCGCGACGGCTATCTGAAAGCGCGCGCGATGATCATCGACGGCAAGTACAAGGCCGGCATCGCCGCACTCCGCGCGCTCGATTACGACGACAGTCCCGACGTCGCGAATTACCTCGGTTACGCGAGCCGCAAGCTCGGCGACTATGACTCCGCCAAATACTGGTACGAGAAGGCGCTGGCCTCCGACCCCAACCACGTCCGCACCTGGCAGTATTACGGCATGCTGCATGTGGAACGCGGCAATATGCTGAAAGCGGCCGAGCATCTGGAAAAGCTCCGCCAGCTCTGCGGCACCGATTGCAAGGAATACGCCGACCTCAAGAGCGCGATGGAAGGCCACGTCAGCTACTAATCCTGCTGCGGGACTTCGCCTGAATACGATGCGCCGCCCTTCGGGGCGGCGCTTTCGTTTGAGCGCTCATTTCCGCGGCCGCGCATGCGGCCGCAAGACGCTAAATGCCCAAATAGCGATGTTGAATATTTGGAGCCGCGGCGAGCTCGCGTGACGTCCCGGTCCAGACCACGCGGCCGCGCTCGATCAGGTAATGGCGGTCGGCGACGCGCGTGAGCGCCTCGACATTCTTGTCGATGACAAGGATGGCATGGCCCTCGGCCTTGAGCCGTACGAGACAACGCCAGATTTCGGCGCGGATCAAAGGTGCCAAGCCCTCGGTTGCCTCGTCGAGGATCAAAAGACGCGGGTTCGTCATCAGCGCGCGGCCAATCGCCAGCATCTGCTGCTCGCCGCCCGACAGCTGGCTGCCCATGCTGCCGGCGCGCTCGCCGAGTCGCGGAAAGAGATCGTGCACCTTGGCGAGCGTCCAGGAATCCTTGGCGGCCAGGGGATTGGCCGCTGTTGCAATCAGATTCTCGCGCACCGTCAGATTTGGAAATATCTGCCGGCCTTCCGGCACCAACCCGATACCGAGTTTCGCGATTCTGTAGGCAGGGAAGCCGCTTATATCCCGCCCGCCAAAGCGGATCGAACCTGCGCGCGGGGGGCTCAACCCCATGATCGAGCGCACCGTCGTCGTCTTGCCCATGCCGTTCCGGCCCATGAGCGTGACCATCTCGCCGGGTGCCACGGCGAGCGAAATCCCGAACAGCACTTGGCTCAGCCCGTAGCAGGTCTCGATCCCGGTGACGTCGAGGAGCTTCGCGTCAGCCATGGCCAAAGACCTTCTCGTTCTCGCCGAGATAGGCCTGGCGCACTTCGGCATTGGCACGGACCGCTTCGGGCGCGCCGGTCGCGATCACGCGGCCATAGACGAGCACGGTGATGCGATCGGCCAGCGCGAACACCGCCTCCATATCGTGTTCGAT
>Ga0209526_10003620_pt1 | contig 10515 bp, 10 predicted proteins | sample JacPinW_OM2H0_M1_FD_188566 | JGI IMG/M metagenome (GOLD analysis project Ga0209526, IMG submission 188566) | Forest soil microbial communities from Algoma, Ontario, Canada - Jack Pine, Ontario site 1_JW_OM2H0_M1 (SPAdes) (version 2) | ecosystem: Environmental > Terrestrial > Soil > Boreal... | reverse complement strand
TCGACTGTGGCGGCTACCGCGCGCTGCGTTTTGAAGAGCTGCGCATGACCGCCCGTGTGGCTGCCGAACGCGTGCAGGCTTCCAAGCAAGCGTTCCGCTTGAATCCCATGTCCTCGCGGGAACGTCGCATCGTGCACCTGGCCTTGAAGGACTTGCCGGGCGTGCGCACCGAAAGTGTGGGCATTGGCGAGGAACGTCAGGTGGTGATTCATCCCGCCGAGAGCAAGGGTACCCGCTAGGTTTTTCCCCTTCGAGCAGTGGTTCCGACCGGGCCTCGGTGGGCCACCCCCTTCGGTCGGTGCGGTTTCCGCGCCACTATCTCCGGACCCAGCCTTGCGATATCACGTTTCCGTCCGCGCCAAAGCGCACCTGGTAGGTGAACGACGCCGGTCGATCAGGCCGCACGTGCGGAAACCGCAGGTCGGAGATCTCCACGATGGCGTCGGTACCTTCCTTGTGGAAGCGCGTCACCGGAAAACGAGAGAACCAGAAAACCGTTTGCACTTCCGGGAGCCTTTTTGCGGCCTCGATGTAGGAGTTCGGGGGAGCGTCGGGATAAAAGCGGTACTCAAGCGGCACAGCTTTCGCTACGGCATTCGAGGTCGCCGCTTGGACCTGGTCTGGCCTGCCGCTCAGGTCCATGCGCGTCTCGTACACGCCGCGCGGCGTGAGAACCAAGCCGTCCCAGTGCCACAGCGATGGCGGCAGTGGCAGGGCGCCCATCGCTTGCACATCGAGGTGCTCGAGTGCGGCAAACTCCCGGACCCGAGCGAGCGCTGTGTGATGGGTCAAGGCCGCCAGCGCGATGTAGCCGAGAGTAGCCATGAATCCAGCGAAGTTCCAAGACCTGTGAGGCACCTCGAAACCCCAGCCGCGGACGGCCGGCAGGAGGAAAAGGCCGGCCAGGATGCCGATGATGGCAAGCACCACCGAGACAGAGATCGGAGCGTCCACAAATTGCGCAATTCCAGCTACGGCCAGGACGGCGAGGATGGAAACGATCGAACTTCCCAAGGCGCGAACCCGCCAGGCCGGGCGTCCGGCATACACCCAGGCGAGAACTTGCGGCACGAGAAGAATGGCGGAAAGCGCCAAGTCGATGATGAAAATCAGATCCCACGCGGGCCGGGACCACCGTAGGGGCGACCAGATCATCGTGCCGAACGAGGTGACCAGATCGAGCAGGATGTGGCTCAGAATGCCGATGGCGTAGATGCCCGCCAGCACGGCAAACGTCGGCGCGTCCCATTTGCGCCGGCGAGCAAACCAGCGCGTGAGCGCCGCAAGCGCCAAGGCAAAGACCGGCAAGCAAACCAACGAGTGCGTGATACTGCGATGCCAGGTGAGTATGAGCAGCTCGTTGTTTGAAAACGTCTCGCGAAATACATCGGCATCCGGAAAGATGGCGCCGAGCATGAGCGACCAGGTGACGATTCGCCCGCGATTGGTGGGCCGCCACGGAAACATGTCGTCGCCGCGAAAGACCGCCTTTGCCACCAAGGCCCCCGCGATTCCGTGCGTAATTGTGTCCATGATGCGGCAGTTTACAGGATGTTTTGCGGCGATGATATTTCAGTACACAAAAATCAGCGGGGATCGCTTGGCAACCACACGACCGACGCGATGACCGGAAACGCCGTGGCGGGCGAGGGCCGCGAGTGCGGCGTCGGCTGCTTCCGGTGCCATGGCCACCAGCAAGCCCCCGGAGGTTTGGGGGTCGAACAGAAGGTCTTGATGCTCGGCTGAAACGCCGACGTTGAAAGCGGCACAATCGCCGATGAAGGCGCGATTGTTCCGGAGCCCGCCGGAAAGATGACCTTCGCGGGCGGCCTCGAAGGCCCCGGGGAAATAGTCGAAGGCGGCATGATCGATCTCGAAGGAAACGGCGTCGATGCCGTGCGCCGGATCGCCCAGCGCCATCTCGCGCGCATGGCCCAACAAGCTGAAGCCGGTGACATCGGTGACCGCGTGAACCATGCGGCCACCGGGTGCCAGCGCGTCGATTTCCCGGAGCGCCGCGGCCGCGGCACGATTGAGCGTGGTCATCGCCGACACCGCCGCAGCCAGCGATTCCGGCCGCGCGCGATCCTTTTTCAGTGCCGTGGTGATCACTCCGGTGCCGAGGGGCTTGGTGAAAAGCAGCACATCCCCAGCCCGGGCGGCCACATTGCGCCACACTCGGTGCGGATCGATCACCCCGGTGACGGCATAGCCGAAAAGCATGTCTTCATTGCGAATCGAATGCCCGCCGAGCACGCTGCACTGCGCTTCGGTCATCTTCGCGAGACCACCCCAGAGGATTTGTTCGAGGATGGCCGGATCGCCTTTTTCCGGAAAGCCGACGATCGAGAGAGCGGAGACAGGACGGCCACCCATGGCATAGACGTCGCTCAGCGCATTGGCCGCAGCGATCTGGCCGAACAAGTGCGGATCATCCACAATGGGCGTAAAGAAATCGACGGTCTGGACCAGCGCCAGGCCCTCGGCAAGAAGGTAGATGCCCGCATCATCGTTGGTGTCAAAACCGACCAGAACATTGGGATCGGTCTGGCGCGGCAGCTTCCGAAGGAGGGCATCGAGTGTCGCTGGGTTGAGCTTGGCCGCGCAACCCGCAGCCTTCGCCATCGCTGTCAGCTTTACCTGTTCTGCCAAGATAACACCTCGCTCTCCATCATTATAGTGATGTCCACGCTGCCGCGCTCGGTACCCATTGCCAGGCGCCCGTCGCCAACCCTAGGTTGCGCCTCGCTCCTGGACGTGCTTTCATCAGCGCATGCCCTGGGACGTGTGGCTGATCTTTTTCGTGCTGGCGGTGGTCGTCCCGTGGCGGGGTCGCATACGCCTGCGTGAGCTGCTGGCCAAGCCCCAGGTCGAAGCCCGCGAGCGCATCTCGCTGTATATCTCGACGATTGTTTTCCAGTGGACGGCCGCCGCCGTTGCCGCATGGCGGGCTTCGGCGAACGGCTTCACAGCCTCGCAACTGGGTCTGGTCGTTCACCCGGGGTGGAAGATCGTCGCCCCTGCGGTCTTCGGAGCGAGCGTGTTCGCGACCCTGCACTGGCTCAATCTTCGCCGCATGGGTCGCATGACGAGGAAAGCCCGGGGAATGCTCGAGGCCCTGGCGGAACGAATCCTCCCGCAATCCCGAGCGGAGATGTTCCCGTTCCTAGCCCTGGCCGTTACCGCGGGTATTTGTGAGGAGTTCCTCTACCGCGGGTTCGCGTTGGCGGCGTTCGCTCGTGCAGGCTTGCCGGTCTGGGCGGTCGTGCTGGTTTCCTCGGCCTTGTTTGGGCTGGCACATCTCTATCAAGGCCGCGGCGGACTCGTGGGCACAATGATTTTGGGCACCCTGTTCGGAGTCGCCCGAATCGCGTACGATAGCGTCGTTCCGGTCATGGTCTGGCACATGACTGTGGATGTGGTTGCTGGACTCGCCGGCCCCCGGTATTTGACAGCGAAAACCGCCGGGGCCCCGACGCAGCCCTGAATTAGTTACTAAATGGTTATCCATATGTCTACCGCCCAGCCCGTGCCACCCTCGGCCGAAACCGTGCGACGCGCCTTGGGAGAATTTCAGATTGTCGTTGATGACGAGCAAGTCTCGCAGATTCAACAATATATAAGGCTACTGTTGGTCTGGAACGAGAAGGTGAATCTGACCGCCATCCGCGATCCGCTCGAAATACTCTATCGCCATTTTTGTGAGTCGATGTACGCGGCGGTGGCAATAACCTTGAAAGGCGGTCGGCTCGCCGACGTGGGCTCGGGGGGCGGTTTTCCCGGTGTACCTTTGAAGATTATGCGTCCGGAATTGCAGTTGTTTCTCGTCGATTCCAACGTGAAAAAGGCTACGTTTTTGGCGGAACTTGTTCGTACTCTTGGACTTAAGAACACTTCTGTGCTGGTCAGCCGGTATGAAGAACTCGGCGAGGAGCTGTTTCCCCTGGATGCGGTATGCTCCCGCGCGCTCGGTGAGTTTGCTTCGTTTCTCAAATGGGCGGGGTCGGAACGCATCGCGGCGAACCAAGTGATTTTTTGGATTGGCGGGCACGATCTAGACGAGGTTCGGCGAATCGCGGGGTGGGAGTGGCGCGAACCGGTGCTCGTGCCGAAATCGCTCCGTCGATTCCTACTCGTGGGGGCCAGAAAACCTGAAATACCCTCATCGGAGTCGGCAGAGTGAGAAAGTAGCCTCGCCGATTGTTCCACGTGGAACAGGCGATTCGAGGTTTCCACGCAGGATGCAGGAATTACCGCGTTGTTGATCTCCGCGCGTAAACGATATCGGGGTGTTGTGCGTTGGCACTCCCTAAGGGACAGAGAAAAGGCGCGCACGCGATCCCTGGTCTCGTGGAACAGCCTTAAAGGTTCCACGTGGAACAATGCCCCGCGCGCTCCGAAACAATTCGGCCGGCGCCTATTCTGTTCCACGTGAAACATCTTGCATATCCTAAATCTCTTTGCTAAGTTTTCGCCCACGGGGGATTTCTTTGGGGCGTATCATCGCGGTCGCGAACCAAAAGGGCGGAGTTGGCAAGACCACCACGGCAGTTAATCTAGCCGCTTGCCTTGCGGCTGCCGAGCAGTCAACCCTCTTGATTGATTGCGACTCGCAGGCGAACGCCACTGCGGCGATCGGGTTCACCAAGGACCCCTCTCGCAGAACCCTGTATCACGCGCTGATTCTGAATGAACCGTTCGAAAAGATCGTGCAAAAGTCCCAGGTGGATGGTCTCGAGATCGTCCCTGCAGACAAGAACCTCGCCGGCGCCGCCGTCGAACTCGTCACGGCGGAAAACCGTGAGTACAAGCTGCAAGCCTTTTTGAATGATATCCGGGAGAGATATCGCTTCATTATTTTAGACTGCCCACCTGCGCTCGATCTTTTAACCCTGAATGCACTGGTCGCGGCCAGTGCCGTTCTCGTGCCCATCCAATGTGAATATCTGGCTCTGGAAGGGGTGTCCGAGCTGCTCGACACGTTAATGCGCATCCGGCGGACACTGAACCCGAGTCTCGAGATCGAGGGCATTGTACTTACCATGTTCGATGAGCGTACGACCTTATCGCGGCAGGTGGCCACCGATCTTCGTAGTTTTTTCGGTGCCCAGGTGTTTCAAAGCGTGATTCCCCGCAACGTGCGCCTTGCGGAGGCCCCAAGTTTCGGTAAACCTATTATTTTCTATGATATCCATAGCAAAGGGGCGGAGGGCTACACGCAACTCGCCCAGGAGGTAATCGTCAATGCCGAGAAACGCGCTGGGACGGGGGCTCGGAGCGCTCATTCGGGAGCCTGAACCACAGGTCCCCACAGCTCCAGCCTCTGCTCCCTCCCACACAACGACAGCCGGCGGTGCGGCTGCCGCCCCTGCACGCGACGGCGCGCCGACAGGTCCACTGCAAATTGACATCGATTTGGTCGAGCCGAGCCCTTTTCAGCCACGCACCCGCTTCCGGGAAGAGGCGCTGGAAGAGTTGACGCGCTCCATTCAGGCCAGTGGCATCATCCAGCCCCTGGTTGTACGTCCCGTCGGTAACCGATTTCAATTGATTGCGGGGGAACGGCGCTGGAGAGCGGCCCAGCGCGCCGGACTCGGGAAGGTTCCGGTGATTGCCCGGCAAGTGCCGGACGAGCTGGCGCTGGAGATGACGCTGGTCGAGAACATCCAGCGCGAGGATTTGAACGCGATCGAGGCGGCTCGGGCGTTTGAACGGCTGATGGCTGAATTTCAGCTCACGCAGGAAGCGGTGGCCGAACGAACCGGAAAAGATCGCGCGACGGTGGCGAACGCGGTTCGCTTGCTGAAACTTGAGCCGACGATACAAGATTGGATTGAAGAGGGTAAATTGACGGCCGGCCATGGACGAGCACTGCTGGCCGTGGCCGATTCGCAGCTTCGCATGCGGTACGCGCAGCGCGCCGCTCGCGGAGGCCTGACGGTGCGGCAGATCGAGCGCCTAGCGTCGCGACGATCGAGAGGCGGAAACCCAACCACTGAAGTCCACGTGGATGCGAATATACGCGCAGCGCTCGAAGAATTGCAGCGGCATCTCGGCACGAAGGTTTTGCTGCGGCAGAAGACGAAGATACGGCCTGGGAATCTGGTTCTTGAATATTACGACGACGCCCAACTGATGGGGATCTATGACCGTTTGATGAAGTAACGCGAGTGCTCTTCCCCGAGGTTATAGCTGCCCCTTCGTTCAGTCGCCTGTTTCGACAACTCATTTCTCACTGTCCGTTGACTTGTCTGCAAACACCGCTAGAGTAGAAGAAGTCCTACCTGGGGGTTGTCATGCCTTGGAAGTGGCCCGGCACAACAAAAAATGGCGGCGGCGAAGAGTGGACTGGCTTCATCGATCAGGGTGTGACACTCGAGGGCACATTACAGCTTAAAGGAACCTTCCGCATCGATGGAAACGTCAAGGGCAACATCATCTCGGAACAGACCGTTGTCTTGGGCGAGCGGGCCAGGGTGGAAGGACAGATCGAAGGCAATCGGGTTGTGATTGCCGGGCGATTTGATGGCGTGATTTTTGCCAAGGGCCGTGTGGAAATCGAAGCCAAGGGTGTCGTCACAGGAGAGGTGCACTCACCGTGCATGGTGATCGACCCTGGCGGGATCTTTGACGGCCGCTGCCACATGCTGGCCTCCTCCGATGCCTCTACTGGCGTCACCATTCCCATCCGCGCAGCCAGTTCCGCGTAGACTCTCTTCGTTTCGCAGGATCTCGACGAAACACTCCGCCCATCAGTGCTCCCGGCAGCCGATTTGATATTGCACGCCTATCGAATATTTAATCTTACTCACACGGTATACTGGTTCACCGGCGACTCCCCGTCCACGTCCGATACTCTGGCCGACGGAACTGCAACTTGCGCACTCGACGCCGCCTTCTGCGTCGCTCTCGAGGAAGCTCCACGGCCAAATCTCCGAGGCGTGACCCATGAGCGACGCCAGCGCCAGCCCGATGTGCCGCCTGGTGGTGAATCGCGGCCACGACCGACCTCAAGGTTGACACCTCCCTACCGGGACGACTATCGTTCGACCATGCTTTCCGAGGGCTACAGGGGATGAAGATTTTGGTGATTGGAGGCGGTGGCCGCGAGCACGCGCTGGTCTGGAAGCTCAAACAGAGCCCGCGCGTCGAAACCATCTGCTGCGCGCCCGGCAATGGAGGCATCGCCGAGGAAGCCGAATGCGTGGCTGCCGATCCCTCCGACGTAGCCGGGCTCGTGGCTGTGGCCGAGAAGATCGCCCCGGACCTGACCGTCGTAGGCCCAGAATTGCCGCTGGTGAACGGCATTGGAGATGCGTTTCGGCAGCGCAAGTGGCCGATCGTCGCCCCTTCACGAGAGGCCGCACAGCTGGAGGGCAGCAAGATCTTTTCAAAACAGTTCCTCGAGCGCCACAGTATCCCCACAGCGGAAATGTATGGCATTTACGACTCACCCGGAGAGGCGTACGCCGGGCTGCGCTCGGTGCGCTGGCCGCTGGTCGTCAAAGCAGACGGCCTGTGTGCGGGCAAGGGGGTCCTCTTGGCAGCAAGCCCGGACGCCGCGACGGACTTTATCGGCCGATTGCTGGAGAAGAACGAACTCGGTCCCGGCGGGCGGCGCCTCCTGCTCGAAGAGGCTCTCGAGGGAGACGAACTATCCTTTATCATCGTGACGGACGGGGAACGTTACGCACCTTTGGCCCCGACACGCGACCATAAACGGGTATTCGATGGCAATGAAGGGCCAAATACGGGGGGTATGGGGGCCTATTCGACCGACGATCTTCTCCCCGCGGCCCTCCGGGAGACCATCCTGGCCGATGTCGTCGAGCCGACAATTGCCGGCCTCGCCGCGGATGGCATCCGCTACCAAGGTTTCCTGTACTTTGGCCTCATGCTGACCAAGTCGGGACCCAAAGTGCTGGAGTTCAATTGCCGGCTGGGAGATCCGGAAGCACAGGCCATCGTGGCGCGCATGGATTTTGACCTCGCGGAAGTTCTGGCGGACGTGGCAGCCGGGCAACTCGATCCCGCAAAGATGCGCTGGAAGGCCGGCGCGAGCGTTTGCGTGGTACTTACGGCAGCTGGATACCCGGGCAAGTTCGAGAACGGAAAAGAGATAGAAGGACTAACCGGTGTAGACAATATTAACGGTGTTAAGATTTTCCATGCCGGGACCAAGCGCACGGGCGACTCGGTCGTGACGAGTGGGGGTCGGGTTGTTGGCGTCACCTCGGCGGCGGATTCGCTCGACCGCGCCCTATCGGTAGCTTACCGAGCCGCCGGCAAAATTCATTTCGCCGGCATGCACTATCGCAAAGACATCGCCCGTCCGGTCAAGCGGATACAGGCGGCAGGAGACTAAAGCAGTGGCCAGCGTGTTGCACCTGTTCCGCGCGCCGAAACGGCGGTTGCCGATGGAGGAACTTTCTGAGACCGAAGCCCTCGAGGATTCGGGCATTCAAGGCTGCGCTCACGCGCGTCCCGGCGGGAAACGCCAAGTGCTCCTGGTGGACCGGGAAACTCTCGATGCCATGAGCCTCGGTCCCGGCGTAATCCGAGAAAACATCACGACGGAAGGTCTCAACGTCAACAGCCTCGTGCCCGGCCAGCAGCTTCGGGTTGGCAAGGCACGACTGGAGGTCAGCGCCGTGTGCACCCCCTGCGATCAACTCGAGAAAGTCCGGCCCGGGCTCCGCCGAGAGCTTCGCGGGCGCCGCGGCATGTTGTGCCGAGTCATCGAAGGCGGGGTGATCCGGCGCGGCGATCCCATCGAAAGAGTTCCCTGAGCTTAGGGCTGCGGCTTGCGGCGCAGGGAGGGTGCCTCGGGCGGCCGGTTCTTGTCGTCCTTCCCTTTTTCCGCCTTTTCGACCGGCTCGTTCGGAGGCACGATCCAGTTGAGGCCGTGCTCGTGCTCCATGGTGGCGAGAACGAATGGCGAGTTGCCCGCGAGGATGGGCAACAGGGCGCGAAGCAAATCGGCGGCATCCACAGAGACCGCTTTCTGCGCCTCTCCGCGCGAGACCATTTCGAGCACCTTCGCGAAGCGTGGCTCGCCGCCGCGCAGGTGCCCAATACGCGGATCATTCTCTTGAATAAGGTCGGTCACCGTGGGACCTTTCAGACCGGGCGGGTAGCGTGTTTCAACGATGGTGCGCGGGGCGCGCTTCTCAGGTGGATAGAGTTGCGTGAAACGCGGACGCAGGATGCGCGTCTGCAAATATTCGCCGCGCGTGGCGACTTGCTCCTGTTGCGCGCGGTACTCGATGGTCCAGACTTCCGGTCCGTAGTCGTTTGGCGCGTAGCCGATCACCACCACTTCGAAGAGCGGCTCATCGGCGGCCACTTCGATCTTGTGATGTAGTTGCGTGACCAGGGGACGCAACTCTTCAAGAAACGCCACTCCGAGGGTCTCCAGATCGGGCTCCGCTTCGCCGGCTTCACCCCGATATCGCGGATCTCGCGGACCGATACGCTGAAAGTTGCGGTCCAGGCGCACCGGCTTTGGATCGGCAGGAAGCCTCCACTCCGACGCCCCCAAAAGCACTCCCACGTGAGTATTGTCGAGCTCCATGACGCGCGGCGGAACCGAGCCGCTCTCTATCGCTTGATCGATCGCGGCGAACACGATGACGCCCTCCTTGGCCACGTGAACGATCACGCGGCCGCCCGCAAGGTTGGCGACAATTTCGTTCTCGCTGTCTTGAGTTTGCGCGCTGGCAATCGCGCACCAGCACAGCAGCGCGAGGGCCAGCCGAATCATTCCGTGATGCCGTCGAAAGCGCGGTCGGCCGCTGTGATTCATCAGATCTCTATCGTACGGCGACTGTGCCCCGGACGAAACAAAGAATTACTTCACAGCCGCGGCAGCCGCAGCCGATTTCGCTTGAGCAAGCAGTTTGTCCAGCGCCGCGCGGTCCAGATATTTGCCGCCGCGAATCACGGCGAAAATCTTTCGCGTGCTGGCAATGTCCTGGAGGGGATTCGCGTCCAGCAGGACCAAATCCGCGAGCTTCCCAGTCTCCGTCGCGCCCGAGTCTCGGTCGCGCCCCAGAAACTGAGCCGCCCCTCGTGTCGCTGCTTCGAGCGCTTCGCCGGGCGTGAAGCCCGCGCGGACCAGCCCGGCGAGTTCTTTGTGCAGGCTGTCTCCGGTAAAAACAAAAGGGTCGAGCGAGTCGGAGCCCACGAGCAGCGGAATCCCCGCGCGATGCAGCTCGGCAGTCAGCTTCCCATCGTTCGAGGCCTGCCGTGCAAGCCATGCCGCGCGTTCTTTCATTTTCTGATCGTGCGCCGACTCACGCCACTGGTTGGCAAGCCCGGGAGGGATGAATTGCAGTTGTGGATCGTCCAAGTTCCAGTCTTCGGGATGCGACGTAATCTCCAGCGAGGCCAATGTGGGGGTCACCCACGTGCCGTTTTTCTTCAGCGTCTGAAATAAAACGGCCGCCTTTTCCGCGCTGTACGTCGCGTCGGCTTGGTGCGCGATCTGTTCCCAGGCAACAGAATCGCCCTGCT
>Ga0209526_10003619_pt1 | contig 10517 bp, 6 predicted proteins | sample JacPinW_OM2H0_M1_FD_188566 | JGI IMG/M metagenome (GOLD analysis project Ga0209526, IMG submission 188566) | Forest soil microbial communities from Algoma, Ontario, Canada - Jack Pine, Ontario site 1_JW_OM2H0_M1 (SPAdes) (version 2) | ecosystem: Environmental > Terrestrial > Soil > Boreal... | reverse complement strand
TAGTCAACGGTCGTCAGAACACCTATCAGCGTCAAGAGCCGAACGGTGCCTGGCTTGCGGCTGGCCATCGCGTTGAACTGATTGGTGACCTCGCGATCCTCCGCAAGTGCCAACGCGTTGGAGTGCGCCTGGTCGCCGCGGGCGCACAGCTCGGCATCCGTCTTCTCCAGGCGACGAAGCAAAATGAGAAAGATCGGGGCGGCAATGATGAGCAAGGGCAACGCAAGCAGGAAAAGCAGCGGAACCAGGATCAGATGGAGCGCATTCCTGAGCGACCAGCCGATCGGCGTGGGAGGATCGTCGGACAGGGTAAGGCGCCCAGCGGCCTTCTCGGCCGCAATGAACTGCTTCAACCTCGAAAGGATCTCTCGCGGGACCATGCCGGCAATAGCGGACGCGTTGCTCCGTAGATGTTCTTCGAGCGCCTTCTGCAACGCCGCCTCCTCGCGAATGCGGCGCACGGTCCGACCGCGCCAATTCACGTAACCGGCAATCGAAGGTGTCTCGCGCTCCTTCATCCATGCGAGAAGATCGGTATCGTCCGCGAAGCCTTTGCAACAGGCGAAAATCGAACGCAATCCCTTTCCTGCCCGTTTCACCAGCTTTCCGAGAAACTCATTCCGGTCCCCGTCGAAGTCGCCCAGGAATGCCAGATAGAGCGGGTAGGTGCGAACGGGCAAGCCATAGACGCGCACATCTTCCAGCGTCTTGTCGTCCAGAATGACGAATCTAGCGAAATGCAGCGTGTCGAACTCGCCGAAGGCTATCAGCGCGTTGTCGGGATTCACCCGCCCCGGCGAATCGTTCATGGAGGCGAGCAGCCGGCGAAGCTCGGTTTCGCGCGCCGGGTCGATCGCTGCGACGACCATGAACGTCGACTGCGGAGTCATAAGCGCGCTACTCGAAAATCTCGTCCCCGTTCGGCTCGTAGTGCGGCACGTCGTTCATCGTATGCCGCAGCTTCGAGAGCTCACCGTACATCCGCCGTCGGGCGCGGCTCTGGTTGCCCAATGGGCGATGTTCGGCGATGCAATGCCACGGATTGTAAGAGAGTCGCTTCGCGAACTCCATTTGCGCTGGCGAGTTGAAGGTTTGTCGCGGAAGGCGCAGCGTCGCCACCGATATGCGCGGAGAAAGCCTCTCGGGCCAGAGCACTGCATTGTTCTCGATGGGCATGAGGTGCGGATCGGTCTGCAGCTGCAAGCGAACGTCGAGCTCGACATCTTCCTTGGCGAGCGACGCGACCATCGCTTCGCGCAGATAGTCGTCGGGAGGGCGAAAAGGAAGCCGTGGTATCGGAGTTCGCTTCTTCGTTTTCGGCCACACCGAATATTGCATCGCCTGGCCTTCACCGAGAAGGTACGGAACGCAACTGAAATACGGCGCCTCGAACGGGCTGCTCTGCGTCTTGATCCACAGCGACTGCATGATGAAGTCGAGCACGTGCGAACGATGGAAATTGAGGAAATAGAAAATCGACGCGTTCTTCACGCTTTCGATCTGCAACTGCGCGTTTGCCTTGGTATCCGGCGTCACGAAGGTGGGTGTGGAAACGCCGAACATGTCTAAAGTGAATTTCTCCTCGTCCATCAGCTTCGGCCCGGGAACGCCCATCAGCTTGATGCTGATGCTCATGAAGCCCACGTCGTCGATGTCGGGCGTGATGTAGGGCCCGGGCCCGGAAAACCGCACCCATGCACGGTAGGTGTGCGGCTGAGCGTAGATGCCGCGGCGCAGATTCTCGGGCAAACCGTCGTGAACGATAAATTCCCCGCGCACGATGCCGTGTGTCTTGGTATTTCCCCCTCGCTCGAACCCACCAGGTTTCCAGAGGTCGCGCATTTGCGTTTGGAAGCTCGAGATGATCGATTGGAGGTATTCCTCTTCATCCGGCAGGGGCTTTTCCTCGGCGATCTTCAAATGCTCGTCCGGGCGCCGCATGTTGATCAACGCCGTGGTCAAGCTCGTAAGGGGATCGCGAAGCACGGCATCGAACAGCGGACGGAAAAAAGGATCGAACCGGCGCTCGAGATGCACGAAAGAGATCGACGCATTCGCCAACAAGTTCAGGAAAGCGGATCCGGTGTTGGCTGGCGGTACGGGGCGGCTAGCGTTTGAATTCATCGCTGAAATCGATCAAGGATTCTTGTAGCGACTCCGCCTCAAGCAGCGTGTTCAGAGCCCGCGCAGCGTGCCGACCGTCAGGCGGCTTCGGTAGAGTTTGCCCGCTTTTTTACCTCTTGCGCAATCGTCTGCCGACCCGTAGCCGCGGCAGCCGCGTCCGGGCAAGTCATCATCGCGCAGTCGACGCCGTTTCGCCACGGCCAAATTCCTGACGCCATATCGTCAATGTCCAGAGGCACGTCAGGAGATCCTGCAGCCCGGCGGCCAAGGCAAGCGTTCCCGCCACCATCCCGAAGTACCAGAGGATGCCCAAAAGGGGCAGGACGAGCGGCCGGTCCAGCAACGTGGCAAAAACAAAACCATTGGCATTGAGGCGCCCGCTCAGGACATAAAGCAGGCCTATACCGGCGACCCACACCCCCGCCAGCCGAAAATAGTCCACCCCCTGGCCCGCGAGCGGCGCAATGCCCAAGACCTTCGCCACCAAATGAGGCGAGATCATGGAGGTCGCTCCTTCGATCAGGACGACCCACCCATAGATTTCCACCGTCTTCGCCGCGCGCCCTTGACCCTCCGCCCGCAGCAGGCGGTGCAGCATCTCCGTGAAGGTGACGGGAGTCGTCATGGCTTCGAACGGGTGGATGTTAGCAAATGCCAGCCGCGCCGCCCGCAGCGTCGGATCCGATCGCAGCATAACGGCACGTATTCGTGGAATGTATGCGCTCGTTCCCCCTTGCGGGATGTCCTGTTTTGCGCAAATCCCCGAAGGATGACGGCCCGAGCCCGCTTTGGCACGTTCTATGCGTATTCCCCATTCTTATGCGCCGATATCGCCTCGCGTCGCTTAGCTGCCGAGTAGGAGGACATCGTGTACTGGATGCTGTTGCCACCCCGTGTCAACGCGGAACGGCATCTTGAGCCCGGCTGCGTCCCATGAAACCGCGACCGTGGCCAGAGAACCCGCAGCTAGTGCCTCCGGTTGCGACGGCACAGCTTCGGCTGCGGCCGACGTCGCACTATCGGGGATCGCCCTGGTGGTCCGGCGTTATATCGGCATCCCTTTCCGGTTCGAGCGAGGCTTGACGTGACGCCAAGTGAGCGAAGCGAGAAGCTGTTGCACGAAAGCGAGCATCGCTTTCGAAGCTTGATAGAGCTCTCAGCGGATTGGTATTGGGAGCAGGACGAGAACCTGCGCTTCACCTATCTTTCCAGCACGGTCTATGAGAAATCGGGATACAAGGCGGCCTCCATACTCGGCAAGACACGCTGGGAAGTTCCCGATACCGTCCCACTATCGAGCGCCTGGGCCGAACACCGCGCGATACTCGCCGCCCGGCAACCTTTTCGCGATTTCGAATATCGCCGCGTCGGCGAGGACGGAGCGGTGCGCTTCATTAGCGTGAGCGGCCTGCCGCTCTTCGTCGAAAACGGGGAATTCAGGGGTTACCGCGGTATCGGCCGCGATATCACCGAGCGCAAGCGTTCGGAGGAGCGCCTTGCCTACCTCGCCTGGTTCGATTCCCTCACCGGCCTGCCGAACCGGCACCGCCTCCACGACGATCTGACCCAGATGCTGGCCCAACCGCAGCGAACGGCTGGTCGGATCGGATGCATGATTGTCAAGCTTGATCACTTCAAGGACGTGAACAGCATCTACGGGCGGCGCGCCGGCGACCAACTGCTTGTCGAGGTCGCGGAGCGCCTGCGGCGCAGCGCGCGCGACTCTGATACCGTCGGGCGCCTCGGCGACGACGAGTTCGTGCTCGTGCTCTCGAATCTGGTCAAGGCGGACGATGCCGGGCCGGTCGCACAGAAGGTTATCGACGCACTGGCGGCGCCATTCAAGCTCGGCGGACTCGAAACCCACATTTCGGCCAACATCGGCATCGCGATCTATCCCGGCGACGGCGACGATCCCGAAGGGCTTCTTAAAAACGCGGACGCGGCGATGCACCGCGCCAAGGAGCAGGGCCGCAACACCTTCCGCTTCTATCTCCCGCGGATGAACGAGCTCGCGCTGGAGCGATTGCAGCTCGACGCCAGCCTGCGCGGCGCACTCGAACGCAAGGAATTCCTCCTGCATTACCAGCCCAAAGTTGATCTCACCACCGGCGTCATTAGCGGATTGGAGGCGCTATTGCGCTGGCAGCACCCGGAGCGGGGCCGGATGGCCCCGGCCGAGTTCGTGCCGATTCTCGAGGAGACCGGCTTGATCGCGCCCGTCGGCGAATGGGTGTTACAGACGGTCTGCGAGCAAATCAAGGTCTGGCAGGCGCGCGGTATCACGGTTCGGCCTGTCGCAGTGAACCTTTCTGCGCAGCAGTTTCACCAAGCCGACTTCGACGCTCACGTGCGCGCGCTCATCTCACAAAGCGGCGTTGACTGCAGGCTGATCGAGCTGGAGATCACCGAGTCGATGTTGATGCACAATCCGGCCGAAGCGGCGAGCATGTTAACCCGGCTCAGGCGCATCGGCGTAAAGGTCTCGATCGACGATTTCGGGACCGGCTATTCGAGCCTCGCGTACCTGAAGCGCTTCCCTCTCGATGCGCTCAAGATCGATCGCACTTTCGTTCGCGATCTCACCGTGGATTCCGACGATGCGGAGATCGCTCTGGCCATCATCAGCCTCGCACACAACCTCAAGCTAAAGGTAGTGGCCGAAGGCGTGGAAACCGAGGCGCAATTGAACTTCCTGCGCTCACACGGCTGCGACGAAATGCAGGGATATTATTTCGCGCGGCCCTTGAGCGTCGAGGATTGCACGCTGGCCCTGATTGAAAACCGTCGCCTGCATTTCCCAAAGCCCCGTATTGCACCGCGGAGCGGCCGCATCCTTCGAGCGGCCGCCGCGCATATCGACGGACCGGCGTCAGCGACCAAAAGGGTTGAGCTAGCCGCCGTGGAGCTCGAATGGCTGCGCCGATGCAGTGCCCATATCTGCGCCGCTCCAACAGCAGTGGTTGCTGCCCTCGAACGGGCCGGGTTTGCAACACTGGACGACGTTGGAAGATTGAACGTCACCAACACCGGCCGAGACTACGTGAGCAGCCACGATTTCCAAATCAAGAAGCGACGTCGGAAGCGGAACTGAGATGTCAACCGCGATGCGCTGTCGACAACAAATTCGTTCATACCCAAAAAACGACCATTCGTTTGCCGGTCATTTAGCGCACACCTCCGCATGGCATCATAGCGTCACTTGAGTGACAGTGAGCCTGCATATGATACTTAGCCACGCGCCAAAATCGTTGTCGGTTGCCAACCCGTCGGAAGCGCTTGCATTGCACATAAAGCGCTTAACAGGCGAACAGTTTGCGTGCTTGAGTCGGTGCGCGAAAGGCATTTCCCTGCGCTTTGAAGCATCGGAGTTCGTCGACCCGCTCATTGTCGACGGCTATGCCGAGAAAGGCGTGGCGGGCGTCATCACTGTGACGATTAAGGGTCAACAGTATCTACGGACGCACGCGAACTGAGTCGCGCTTCCTGTTTCAAGTTGAAGACAAATTACGCTACCTCAGTGTCAACCGCCGCTGCCTGCACCTGAAACGATGAAAGCTCCAACATCAATCTACCGCCAACACGCAGGGTTGGTTTACGCGGTAGCTGTAAACCGGAGCAACCTGGACCGGCCAACGGAGGCCGAACTTCCGTGTGGCTCCACGCGGCAACGGAGACTGTCGCCAGTCGCAGCCCTTTTGCCGACCACCCAGGAATGGCTCGACGCTTTGCCGCGTAGGGTCCAACCCTACCTGCTCTGCAAGTTGTACCCTCGCATCGCTAATCTAATCGCGGCTAAGTGGTCGGACACGGAAGCGCTGAGGGCCTACTTCGATGGATTGCTGGTCGATCGGCGACGAGGCAGAAGAGGTTTCCCGCTCGAAGTTCTTAATGACTTGTGTGTAGTGCTGGATTATCACGCAACCTTATATTCCTATGCGAAGAACAAATGAGATTACGCACGTCGCAAGAAATATTGCGGCGCTGAAAGCCTTGCGTTGTCTTCCCACCCGCTGGCAGCGCGTCCACGTCGAGCATTTCGCCGCCTAATATCTAGGTGAGAGGCGCCCTGCGTTCGGGCGTCCTCTCGATAGCGAGGAAGGTCAGGCATGCTTCATTGCTTGGAGCCCTCGGTTGCCGCAGGCTCCGCTGACGCGTGATCGACGATGTGAACCCAACGGCCGTCTCTTCGCTCAGCTAGGTCGGTATATCGCCCTATCATTACAACCGGACTGTCGCCCGATTTGGGCGCCAGCGTGAGAGAGAACCTGCCCCAAACCAACAGAAACCTTGGCCATCGTTCTATACCCCGTTTCCGACAAAACGACCTCCTTGACAGTGTTTGCGGACAGCAATCCTTCGAACGTAGCGCGAATCGCCTTTTCGCCGCGCGCCTGCTTGATCTAAGGAAGCCAGACCACCGCATCCGGCGCGTAGTTCTTTAATACGGCTTCGAGGTCATTGGCCCTCATGGCCTTGATCCATGTCGAGTCCAAAGACTGCGCACCCGTCTCTGCAGCCCGACAAGGAAGCGAAAACGTGACCATCAGGAATGCAAGGGTGGAGCTACGCAGCAACAAGTAACGCACGACACACCTCCTATAGTTGATGGTGATGGAGCACTGGGCGCCACAGGCAAAAACTAGTAAAGCGATCCCGGCTTTTTCAGATATTTGTTTTTGATTGCATCGAGCGCCCAATAGGTCAGCGCGCCCACGGTGTCGGTAGGGTTGTAGCCGCCGTTCTGCGGAAAGGCACTGGCGCCGATAACGAACACGTTCGGCACGTCCCAGCTCTGCAGGTAACGGTTCACGGCACTCGTCGAAGGATCGTTGCCCATCACGGCGCCGCCGGTGTTGTGGGTGCTCTGGTAGGGAACGATGGTGTACTTCCCGGCGCGCGGGTTGACGTTCATCTTCGACGGGCCGGTCGCCTTGCCTATTTCGGCTGCCTTGTTGGTGATGTAGAGCGACATCTTGTGCTCGTTGTCGTGGCGGTCGAAGGTCATGCGCAACAGCGGCAAGCCGTAGGCGTCCCGGTAGGTCGGATCCAGGTCCAGGTAGTTGCCGCGGTAGCTCTGGCAGGCGCCCTGCAGCGCGAGGCCAAAATTGCGATTGAAGTAATGCGCCGTGGCTTTCTTCCAGGCCGAGCCCCAGCGTGGCGAGCCGGAAGGCAACGGCCGGATCTCGATCGGCCGCGCGCCACTGCTCACCGATTTGATGAAGCCGCCGCCGATGAACCCGAGGCCGCCATGGTCGAAGTTGTCGTTGTTGAATTCGTCCACCGCCATGCCGAGGCCGCCCGCACCCATGAAGCTGTTGAAGTACTTGTCCTCGAAGAACATCGTCACGCTGCTCGGCGTCTGATAGGCGTAATTGCGCCCGACGACGCCGGTATTGGCGACCGGGTCGTAGGGCTTGCCGATCCCCGAGTGCAGCATCAGGCGCACGTTGTTGAAGACGTATGAGGTCAGCAACACCAGATCGGCCGGCTGCTCGAATTCACGCCCCCGCGAATCCACGTAGGTCACGCTCACTGCGCGCTTTTTCGCCGAGTCGAGGTTGATCTGGACGACGTTGGCCAGCGTGCGCAGCTCGAAGTTCTTATTCTTCATCAGCACCGGCAGCACCGTGGTCTGCGGGCTCCCTTTGGACCCCATCTCGCAGGCGAAACCCTCGCAGTAGCCGCAATAAACGCAGGCGTTCATCGTGACACCGTAAGGGTTGGTGTAGACCTTGGACGGCGTCGACACCGGCACCGGGAACGCTTTGTAGCCGAGCGACTGCGCCGCCTGGGTGAAGAGCGCGGCCGCGTAGGACATCTTCGTCGGCGGCAGCGGGAACTCGCGCGAGCGCGGGCCCTCGTGCGGATTGCCGCCGGGAATGATCTTGCCCTTCAGGTTTCCCGCCTTGCCGCAGACCCCGTATACGCGCTCGAACATATCGAAGTGCGGCTCGAGATCGTCGTACGTCACGCCCCAGTCCTGGCTGGTGCAGTCCTCCGCCATCTGGTTCTTGCCATAGCGCGCGACCGTACGGCTGCGCGTCTCGAAATCCCACGGCGAGAAGCGCCAGGTCTGCGTGCCCCAGTGCACTCCTGCACCGCCCACGCCCTCGCCCGGCTTGAACGAGCCCAAGTAGCGCATCGGCAGAGCGGTCTCGTCCTTGTTGTTGCGGAAGGTGATCGTCTCGCGGGAAAGGTCCTGCATCAACTCGTGGCGGCGCTGGTACTTGAGCTCATCGTGCGCGTTCGGCAATTGGAAATCCGGATACGTGTCGCGCGTCTGGCCGCGCTCGATGCCGACCACCTTGAGGCCGGCTTCGGCGAGCTCCTTCGCGAGGATCGCGCCGGTGACGCCAACGCCGACCACGACCACGTCTGTGGGCTTCAGCTTGGTTGCCATCGCGGACTCCTCAATCTTTCTTCGCCAGCAGGACGTGCTGCGGATGGCCGTGCTCGTCCACCCCAACCATGCGCTGTTGCAGGTCCACGATCGACACCGGCTCGGCGTTGTATGGCACGTTGTGCTTGTCGATGAAATCGCTGTACACGGCGGCAACGCCGGGGAAGCCAACCAGCTTCCAGCCGATCTTGTCGCGGTTGCCGCCGTAAATCGGATCGGCGAAAAAGCCTTCCATCGTATTGGCCAGCAGCAGGCCGAAGAAAAAACTCGCTCCTACTGACTCAAGGGCGACCTTCCCCGCCTCAAGATCGCCCAGCACCTCATCCTGCTGCGCGGCCGGCAGCGCCTCGAAAACCTTGCCGTAGCGCCCGGTGCAGTAGGCATTGATTTCCACAATCGCCGCACGATAGACCTCCTGCGGCATCAGGCGCGACTGATAGCCCTGCTGCGGCGTGCCCTCCGGCCAGGGGCCCTGCTTGTAATTACGCGCCATCGTGCCGTAGGCGCCCGCGAGCTGTTGGTCGATGAAGTAGGAGACCCCCGCCTCCTTCGCGCCCGGACCGAGCTCATCCGAAGGAATCAGCCGCGCCACCGCGGCCTCGATGAACGTCTGCTCCGGCTGCGTAAGCCACCCATACGCCTGCGGAAGCGAGTGCACCTTGACAGATCCCGCTTGGGCAACGTGTTCGCCGTGGCTGTGGCGCGAAGGCGGATCTGCGCCCAAGGCTGCAGCGGGTACGGCCACGCCGACGGCCGCAACGGATTTCAGGAACCAGCGACGACCCGAGGACTTTTCCATGATGCCTCCCCTGTTATGCGCAAAATCCTACGCCGAATCGTAAGAATGGGAAATTCAACCGCACGACAGAGCTGGTCCACAGGGTCAACACAGATGATCGGTTCCAATGTCCGCAGCAGCGACCGTCGCGGGCGACTGCGCTTCGGCGGCAAACGACTCGGAATTCCTACGTAGATGCGCGAGTCGGGCAGTTGCCGCCAAAAAGCGACGGTTGACCCACACGACCGAAACCTCAATACTCAAGTTCGCGTGGACTGAAATGCCTATCCGTCGTCCGCTATGTTTTCGAGGGCCGGCAAGCCTGATCGAGACTACGCGCCCGAGCCTGTGAGCAACATTCCGCTGCGTGCCCCAGTCCCGGCCTTCTTGAAGGAGGCAGCATGAAACAAATTGCGATCTTTCTCTTGTGCTCGCTAGCTCTGGTTGCTTGCATAACCCTGCCGCCGCCCTCGCTAGGCACGGAATCAGACGTGCCCGCTAACGACGCGCAAGAAGCGCTCACAGGCTTCGACGGCCAGACGAACGGTGCGGTCGATCAGGCGACATTCGTCGCCGATAGGGCCGTGTTCGACGACGTCGAGAACATCGTCGACGGACTCGGGCCCTTGTACAACGCGCAGTCGTGTCGCGAGTGCCACCAGAACCCTCTCTCCGGTGGCGGCAGCCAGGTTTCCGAGCTCCGCGCCGGCTTGCGCGACGCGCAGGGCCGATTTCAGACCCCGCGCGTGCCGATCGCGCGCGGCAAAGTTGTGATAGAAGGACGGACGCTGATCAACGACCGCGCCATCTGCCCGAGCGGCGCGTTCCCGGACGAGGAGATCCAGGAGCACGTGCCGGACGACGCCAACATCCGCACCTTCCGGCTATCGGTCAACCTGCTCGGAGACGGCCTGGTCGAGGCCGTGTCGGACGAGTTTCTGCGCGAGCTCGCCCTGCGCCAGTGCCGAGACACAAACGGTCGCATCTGCGGGCGCGCGTTCGACGTGCCGGTGCTCGAAGCGCCTGGGGTCAACCGTATCGGTCGCTTCGGCTGGAAGGGGCAGCAGGCGAGCCTGTTGTCGTTCGCTGGAGACGCCTACCTGAACGAGATGGGCATCACGAATCGCCTGCTGCCCGACGAGGTCACGACGATCTGCGACACGGTCGGGTGTTTTTCTCGCACCTCGAAGGACAATCACGTGCCGCGGAAGC
>Ga0209526_10003615_pt1 | contig 10526 bp, 6 predicted proteins | sample JacPinW_OM2H0_M1_FD_188566 | JGI IMG/M metagenome (GOLD analysis project Ga0209526, IMG submission 188566) | Forest soil microbial communities from Algoma, Ontario, Canada - Jack Pine, Ontario site 1_JW_OM2H0_M1 (SPAdes) (version 2) | ecosystem: Environmental > Terrestrial > Soil > Boreal... | reverse complement strand
ATGGGATCGCCAGACAGTTGATCGACGTGGCACAGGATTTCCCGGAGGACAATTGCAAAGTGCAGGAAGATCATCCGACATTCGAGGAGACACCTTTTCACGTGGCCGACGACGACTTTCTGCTTATCACTGCCGTCTGGAGTGCTCGTGGGGCCAAAATCGATGGCGAGGCTCGGTCTTAAGCAGCCTATGAGATCAGAGCGGAGGTAGCCAAATTGATAAAAGACCCTGTGGCTGTAGGTCTACCTGGATCAAGGAGCAGGATGACGCGGGGTGGAACAAAGCTGCTTGGTTGCCCTTTACTCCCGACAGCGTCCGTGGGTCAACGCTGTGGCGGGAACTGATCGAGCATTCGGGAGAACGGTACCGACAGCTTGACGTCTATGGCCGCGCAAAGACCTGCTGCCGCCGGTCTCCTTAGTGCCCCTACCGGGCCCGCGCACCGGCAGCCTCGAAGCTTTATCTAGTCCGGCGACGCTTTTGGTACTTGAGCTAGGGATCGGCCGCCGAACCTACGGTCGTAGCGAGAAACACCAGCTTGAGCATTCACAGGCTGGAAATTTCGCCGGATCATGCACAGAACTCAACCCAGACGCTATAATGGGTGACGAGAATTTCGGGCCCCTGCCTTCAGGATGAACCTGGATTCGCACAGCGAGGCGTGTTTTCCCCGAGCGGAGACCTCAACCTTGAATTCCCCGACGACAGAGATCCAGAAATTGGTGCTGAAGCGCGTGGTGATCGAAGCAGTGGAGCCTGAGGTCGACTGCGGGAGGTTTGCGATTAAACGCACGGTGGGAGAACGGGTGGTTGTCCAGGCGGACATTTTTGCCGACGGTCACGAGGTGCTCGGTGCCGTTCTGCGCTACAGGCCGTGCAGTGAAGCTGGCTGGCAGGAATCCGCCATGGACCCGCTCGATAATGACCGCTGGCGAGGCGAATTTCGGGTCGAGAAATTGGGGTCCTATGTGTACACCTTCCGGGCCTGGGTGGATGCTTTCCGCACCTGGAGCCGGAATCTGTTGAAGAAAGCCGAGGCAGGCGACAATGTTTCGCTAGATCTCCTCACCGGCGTCGGACTAATGCGATCGGCAGCCGCCAGGGCGCGAGCTGCGGATGCCCGAAGGTTGCTTGAAATCGCCTCGGAATTCGAGACCCTTTCGGGGGCGGACGGCGGGTCGGCAGTTGAGCGCATCCAGGATGATGAATTGACTGCCCTCGTGAGCCGATACCCGGATCCTGGTGCCGCGACTACCTACTCGAAAGAGCTTCGCGTTGTGGTGGATCGCGAAAAGGCACGCTTCAGCGCGTGGTACGAGATGTTTCCGCGTTCGTGCACGTCGGAGCAAACCAGGCACGGTACATTTCGCGATTGCCTGGAGAGGCTCGACTACGTCGCGCGCATGCGATTCGATGTGCTCTATTTTCCGCCCATTCACCCCATTGGAAGGACTGGGCGCAAGGGAAAGAATAACAGCGTCCAGCTATCGCCTGACGACACCGGAAGTCCCTGGGCTATCGGCGCCGCAGAAGGCGGACACAAAGCGATCGATCCGCGACTCGGGACGTTGGATGATTTCAAACAGCTTCAGGCAAAAGCGCGAGGTCTGGGAATCGAACTCGCTCTCGATCTCGCGTTCCAATGCTCGCCCGATCATCCTTACGTGAAAGCGCACCGAGAATGGTTCCGACATCGTCCGGATGGCACGATACAATATGCTCAAAATCCGCCTAAGAAATACGAGGACATTTATCCCTTCGATTTCGAGAACGAATCCTCCGGCGAGCTCTGTGAAGAGTTGAAGACCGTCGTGGAGTACTGGGTTGAGCAAGGCATCCGAATTTTTCGCGTCGATAATCCTCATACCAAGCCGTTTTCTTTCTGGGAGTGGTTGATCGAGGAAGTCCGCCGAGACCACCCGGACGTTATTTTTCTCGCGGAAGCATTCACGCGCCCGAAAGTGATGTACCGGCTGGCCAAGCTCGGCTTCACCCAGTCCTACACGTATTTCACCTGGAAGAATAGGAAATCGGAGCTCACGGAGTATTTTACGGAGCTGACTCAGACGCCGATTCGCGAGTTTTTTCGGCCGAACCTTTGGCCCAATACGCCGGACATCCTGAATGAGTATCTGCAGAATGGCGGCCGGCCGGCATTTATAGCCCGGCTGATTCTCGCGGGCACCCTCGGCGCGAATTACGGAATCTATGGCCCTGCCTTCGAACTACTCGAGAATCGGCCCTTGCAACCCGGTAGCGAAGAGTACCTGGACTCGGAGAAATATCAGATACGTGTTTGGCCGCTCGATCGTCCTGACAGTTTGCGGGACTTGATCGCACGTGTAAATGGAATTCGTCGAGAGAACGCTGCCCTACAGAGTGATTGGAGTCTGCGGTTCCATCCTGTCGACAACGACCAATTGATCGCCTATAGCAAGTCCACTGAGGACGGGTCTGAGATTATCCTCATGATCGTCAACCTGGACCCGCGCTATACGCAATCCGGTTGGGTGCAGATCCCTCTCCACGAATTTCGACTCGATCCGGACCTGCCTTTTCAGGTGGACGACCTGCTCAGCGGCGCCCATTTCCAATGGCAGGGCGCCCGGAACTACGTCGAATTGAATCCTGCGGGGATCCCAGCCCACATTCTGAAGGTGCGGAGATGACGCTGACGGACTGACATTGGTCATTGCTTGCGACGTCTACGGATCCCAACGTTCGAGGAGAGTCAAGCAGTGACAGACCGGGGACAAACCCTCTGGTACAAGGACGCGATAATCTATCAACTGCATGTTCGCGCGTTCTGCGACAGCAATAATGACGGTATTGGGGATTTTAACGGCCTGCTGCAGAAGCTCGATTATCTCCAGAGTCTAGGAATTAACGCTCTTTGGCTGATGCCATTCTTCCCCTCGCCCCTGCGCGACGATGGGTACGACATTGCCGATTACACGTCGGTCCACAAGAACTATGGGTCGCTCGATGACTTCAAGGCGTTTCTGGCGGCTGCCCATAGCCGGGGGATCAGGGTCATAATCGAGCTGGTGCTCAACCACACTTCCGATCAGCACGCCTGGTTTCAGGAGGCACGAAGTTCACGAGAGAGTCCCAAGCGCGATTGGTACGTCTGGAGCGACACCGACGACCGCTACAGAGAAGCCCGGATTATTTTCCTCGACACGGAGATGTCGAATTGGGCATGGGATCCGATCTCGAAGTCTTACTACTGGCACCGCTTTTTCAGTCATCAACCCGACCTGAATTACGACAACCCCGCGGTATTCGAAGCAGTGTGGGGCGTAATGAAGTTCTGGCTCGATGTCGGCGTAGATGGTTTCCGATTGGACGCCGTTCCCTACCTGGTCGAGCGCGAGGGGACGAATTGTGAAAACTTGCCCGAAACGCACGCCATCATCCGCGAGCTTCGTAAACGGCTCGACCAGGAATATTCGGACAAGCTGCTTCTCGCGGAGGCTAATCAATGGCCCGCCGACGTCTCGGCATACTTCGGAGATGGCGACGAATTCCATATGGCGTTTCACTTCCCGTTGATGCCGAGGATATTCATGGCGGTACAATTGGAAGACCGTAAGCCCATCCTCGAAATATTGGAACAGACTCCGCAAATTCCGGAAACCTGCCAGTGGTGCATATTCCTGCGCAACCACGATGAGCTCACGCTCGAGATGGTGACCGACGTCGAGCGGGACTACATGTACGACACCTACGCGAAGGACCAAACCATGCGCCTGAATCTGGGAATCCGGCGCCGCCTGGCTCCGATGATGGACAATGACAGAAGGCGAATCCAGCTTCTAAACGTCTTGCTGATGTCGATGCCGGGAACTCCGATCGTCTATTACGGTGATGAAATCGGCATGGGCGACAATATCTATCTGGGGGACCGCAATGGTGTTCGCACTCCGATGCAATGGAATGGCGGCTGGAACTCGGGATTTTCGGGAGCCGATCCCGAACGCCTGTACTCGCCTCTGATCTCGAATCCGGTCTATGGCTACCAGGCGATCAACGTGGAGTCCGAGACGCGATCGCCGCACTCACTGCTGAACTGGATGAAGCGAACCATTGAGGTGCGCAAATCCTCTCGGGTCTTCAGCCGAGGATCAATCGGATTTCTGCAGCCTTCGAATCACAGAGTCCTGGCTTATGTCCGGCAATTCGGGAGCGAAAAGATTCTGGTGGTGAACAATCTCTCGAGCACAGCACAAGCGGTTGAATTGGATTTGCACGCCCACAAAGGGGATATTCCCATCGAAATGTCGGGCAGGAACCTCTTCCCACGGATCGGGGACTTACCCTATTTGCTAACGCTGGGGCCTTATCAATCCTATTGGTTTCGTCTGCGGCGGCTCTGATCCTGCGCATAGGCTGGATGGGACGCAGATTTCTAGGCGAGAGTTTACGGGCCCCGTAACTTCGAAGCAAGAGCGGAGACCTCATTGCCGGAAGAATTTCTGCTTAGTGACGATTTACTTCGCCAGCTTATGAGCGTCGGCGAAGTGGACCTGCTCGTGGGACTCCCCTCGCACAACAATGCGAAGACAATCGGGTGCACGGTGGAAACCATCGAAGAGACTTTTCAGCACGGCTTCCCGCGGGAACGAGTCGTTATCGTCAATGTCGACGGGGGATCAAAAGACGGCACTTCCGAAGTCGTCATGAACGCCACACTGCCAAAGCACCCCAGCTCGCGCGGTTTGACTTCCTTGCGCACCGAACACCGGATCGTGACGCGTTATGCAGCTGCACCCTCTCCGGGGATAGCCTTCCGGACACTGCTAGCCGCCGCCGATCTGTTGCGGGCAAAGGCGTGCGCAGTGATTTCGCCGGAGACTTCCAACATCACAACACAGTGGGTTGGCAGCCTTCTTCAGCCGGTCTATCGGCAGAACTTCGATTTCGTGGCGCCCCTCTACTGCCGCCCGAAATACGACGGCCTGCTGGCGCGAAACCTTCTTTATCCGATGAGCCGGGCCACCTTTGGTCGGAGGATCCGAGAAATTCATTCCACCGAGCTCGGATTCTCAGGCCGGCTCGCGACCCACTGCCTAAACCAGGACGTTTGGAACACCGAGGCTGTTCAAGTGGCGCCTGAGACTTGGATGGCGATCACCGCGATCTGTGCAGATTTCCCGTGTTGCCAGGCTTTTCTCGGACCGAAGGAGCCTGTAGCAGGCAGCTCGGGCACCGACATTGTCACGGCCGTTCGCCAAACTGTGGGGACTCTGTTCTGGTGCTTGGAATCGCAGGAACGCGTCTGGATGGAACGAGTCGGGTCCGAACCGGTCCCGACGTTCGGACCGGACCGCGAGCTGAGCTCCCAGAAAGTTCGGGTGAATCGTAAGAGGATCTTTGATCTGTTTCGAAGTGGCGTCGCCGAGCTTTCACCCCTTTTGAAATCCATCCTGGCAGCAGATACCGATGCGGAAATTCAGCGCGTCGCAACCCTGGATGAGCGGAACTTTCACTTTGACGAGGTGCTCTGGACAAGAACGCTCTGCGATTTCGCCGCCGCATATCACCATTCCAGGCTCAACCGGGATCACCTGCTCCAAGCGTTGGTGCCTCTTTATCGCGGGAGAATCTATTCATTCCTGTTGGAGCACCAGGATTCGTCCCCGGATGAAATCGAGGCTGATTCCGAAAAACTCTGCGTCGAGTTCGAACGCCAGAAGCCCTACCTGATCGAGAGATGGAACGCCAAGACGTGAGGTGAAGTCATGAGAGAGACGATACTTCTAGGGTTGGAACAGGCCTATGAAAACCTAGTCCACATGATCGCCGATTTTTTGCCGCGGCTCGCCGTCATGGTGGTCATCATCCTGACCGGGCTGTTAGTCGCGTTCCTGTTGAAGTACCTTCTGCGGTTCATCTTGCACCTGACCAGATTCGATCGGATCTCGGAAGAAGCCGGAGCCTCGCACGTTCTTCGGAAAGCAGACCTTCCTCCCATGACGGAGCTCCTCAGCCGGTCGCTTTTCTGGATGACGTTCCTGGGTTTCACGCTGCTAGGGATCAGTGTCCTCGGGATCCCAGAGTTGCAAGAGCAGATTTCTCGATTGTTCCAGCTGTTTCCGGAAATCTTTGTTGCCATGCTGGTTCTTTTTGTGGGGGTGCTGGCGTCGAATTTCCTATCCCGAGCCGCACTGCTCGCAGCCGTGAATGCAGGTTACCGATCCCCACGGCTTTGGAGCGGTTCGGTGCGATTCGTGGTCTGGATTCTCGCGATCTCGATGGCTCTGGAACAAATCGGACTGGCAAGGGAAACCGTCATTGCGGCGTTTTCCATTTTTTTGGGTGCTGTGATGCTGGCTCTCGCCATCGCGTTTGGGCTCGGGGGGAGAGACCTAGCCAAGCAGACCCTCGAGAGATATATCGGAGACAAGGGGAAAGAGAAGGAAAAAGAGGTAGAGCCGTCTCCTTTGTGAAATTCCCCATGGCGTCCGGTTCTCCGGTCGGGAATCCGCCACGCATATGGCGCGTGTGAGGAGAAAGTCATGAGTGCGCCAGGTTCAGAGAAACGAATATCACTCTATGAGGAACTGCGCGAGGCGCTTCCACGTCAGCTCCCTGGTTACCTGGCAAGTCAACGCTGGTTCGGCGGGAAGGCGCGCCAGATTCGCTCGACTGAACTCGTGGATGTAATTCCTCTCCCGAGTGCGCGATTCGAGGCATTCGTGCTTCTCGCGCGAGTAGAGTATGCGAGCGGCTCCGGGGAAACGTATGTACTACCTGTCGTTTGCCAGCAGGAGCCGGTGGAGTCGCAGCGCAAAGCGGCCGCTTTGCAAGTTCGCAGCAGCGAGCGCGGTATCGATCTAGTTCTGAGCGACGCACTGAGAAACGAAGAGTTCTTGCTGGCGCTTCTCGACGCAATTGAGAACAGAGTTGTCTTGTCAGGCGTGAGGGGCGAAATCCGCGCGGTGTACACGAGTATGTTTCAGGAACTACGATCGTCTTGCTCGAGCGCTCTGCGACCCAGACTTCTGGAGGGCGAGCAGAGCAACAGCTCTGTCATCTACGGAGACTGTCTGATCCTGAAGCTGTTCCGTCGGCTCGAAGAAGGGGTCAATCCCGACCTGGAAATCGGCCTGTTTCTCACCGAGACGGCTCATTTTCGAAACATTCCGCCCGTGGCCGGTTGGCTCGAGTACCAGGCCGGCGGTGGCAAGCCGATGAGTCTCGCCATCCTCCAAGGTTTTGTGGCCAACGAGGGCGACGCCTGGCGACTTACATTGAAGGCTCTCGCCAGTTTTTGGCATGACCTGTCGAAATATCCCCGAAAGGACCTGCCGGAAGCCTCTACCAACAGAAATTCTGCGCCGCTTGACGAGTCGAATCCGCCAGCGGTCGTTTCGTCCTGGGTTGCTTCATATCTCGACGCGGTGGGACTTCTGGGTAAACGGACTGCCCAGATGCATTTGGCGCTTGCTTCGGAGCCGTCAGATTCAGCCTTCGCTCCTGAGCCTTACACAGCTTCTTTCCAACGCGCGCTCGCGGAGTCTGTTCGCGGATTGACGGTACAAAACTTCGACCTGCTGCGAAAGAAGCTGCCCGAATTGCCAGAGGAACATCGCAGCCAGGCCGGGCAGCTTGTTGACCGCCGAGCGGAGGTCCTGCAGAGGTTTCATTCAGCGCTTGGCACCCCGATTCGAGCAACGCGCACGAGAATCCACGGCGATTACCACTTGGGCCAGGTTCTCTACACCGGCTGTGATTTCGTGATGATTGACTTCGAGGGAGAACCGGCGCGTCCGCTCTCGGAGCGGCGCATGAAGCGCTCCCCGCTCCAGGATGTCGCCGGCATGCTGCGGTCATTCCATTATTCGGCGTTAGGTTCATTGCTGGTTACCCCCGATGAAGCGTCAGCGCCCGACCCAAATCGTCGCAGCCTGCTGCCTTGGGCAGAAAACTGGCACGTCTGGGCGAGTACCCGCTTCCTCAAGACGTATCTAGAAAATTCCGGAGCACCTGCCTACTTCCCTGCGAGCCGCGAGGAATTCTCTAGGTTGCTGCAACTTCATTTACTTGAGAAAGCAATTTACGAGCTTGGATATGAATTGAACAACCGACCGACGTGGGTTGGTATTCCGCTGGCGGGAATTTCCGGGCTTCTCATGTCCTAGATGGGATCATAGGAACAGGACCGCTCACGACAACGCCTTGCCATGGATCGCCGATTCTCAAATGGATGCGCTGCGGCTAGAGGCTTTGGACGCAATTGTGGACCCTTCTGCCAGGCCATTCGTGCCGGAAGCCATGTTTTCATCGTGTTTCACTTCGCTGCAGCGCCGGCAGAACTCTTGCCGCAAGTGACGAGACCGCTCGATAATTTGCGCCAGAGTCAGATTCGGCAAAGTAACCTGGACTTGGTTTCCAGAGTTGCGAGACGAGTCACGGGGTATTGTTCGGAGTGATTTTGAGAAACCTCTTGCTACCGGCGCGCCAGATTGTATACAGTTAATACACGTCGTGCGGCATACACTTTCAAGACGGTAGTTTTGTGCGCAACAAGGTCGCGGCGCCATCTGTCTGTTCTCTGAAAGTTGCGGCACTCCTCGCTTCGATTTTTTCTGCCAACGCTTAGACGTCGAAACAGGAAGCCCGCAAATAACAAGGAAGCATATTCTGGGGTGGCTGGTCGAGTGCATGCAAACGTCTGGGTGCGCGCCGCATCTCAGTTCAGAGCGGCACAACCTTCCGGGAGGGGGTTAGAACAATATGAGTCTTTGGCGGTGGGTGATATTGATTGCCGCGCTCGGGCCCTTCGTGTACTACGCGCTAGCGACGTATTGCGCTTGGGACTATTTCCGAGGTGTGCGAAAGTTGCCGCCGCCCGAACCTTCTTTTGCCCCGCCGGCGAGCATTTTGAAACCTGTCTGCGGTCTCGACCGGGAGGCTTATGAGAACTTCGCGAGCTTCTGCCGTCAGGACTACCCCGAATACGAGATCGTGTTTGCGGTCAGCGATAGGAATGACCAGGTCATTCCTGTGATCAAGAGATTGCAACGGGACTTCCCTGAGAGACAGATTCGCGTACTCCCCAACGCACCTCAGATCGGTGCGAACCGGAAGGTTAACAATTTGTGTCATCTGGCCGGAGAGGCGAAGTACGATCTGCTGGTGATTAGCGACAGCGACGTGCGTGTCGAGCCCGATTATCTGCGCGAGGTCGCAGCGCCTTTCACCAAGCCCGAAGTCGGTGTGGTGACGGCGATGTTTCGTGGAATTGCGGGTGGAAATTTTTTCTCCGAACTCGCTGCGCTGGGAGTGCCTGCGGAATCGGCGCCAAGCGCGCTCGTGGCGCGGAAAATCGAGGGGAGGATGAAGTTCGCCTTCGGCTGGACGATGGCGACCACGAAGCAGCACTTGGCCGAAATTGGAGGTTTCGAGTCCATCGCCAATCATCACTCGGATGATTTCGAGTTGGGGAACCGAGTCGCGTCGAAAGGCCATCGCGTGGAGTTCATGCGGAAGAACATCTGGATGGTATTTCCGAATGAGACGATAGGAGAATTTTTCCGCCACGAGCTGCGTTGGTCAATCGGACTGCGCAACGTCCGAAAGGCTGGTTACCTGGGGTTAGCGATGACGTACGGCCTTCCCTGGACTGCGCTCGCAGCTTTGGTCGCGCCGTCCCGCACAATCGCCGCCGCGTACCTGGCCGCGTACCTGGTGTTGCGGTTCGCCATGGCTTGGACGGTCGGCGTCTGGGGCATTGGCGATCCGGTGACACGCCGGAGCATCTGGCTGGTACCGCTCCGCGACCTCGCGAACTTCGGAGTCTGGGTGGCCGGCTTTTTTTTCAACACGATTCACTGGCGTGGCCTCGCGTTTCGCGTAAAGCAGGGCCTTTTAATCCCCCTTCACCACGTGAAAGACGCACGCGCTGAAAATTGACCGCTCGTTCCTAGCAATTCGCTAGCGTTTGACGCCCTACCGGATCTTGAACCCGCAAGTATCCTCACGGCGACTATGCCCGCTGAAATTTTTGCGACGCAGGATCACGTGCGCGGGGGATCGGTGAAAGCCCCTCACCATGATGCGAGCCGTTCGGCTTGCAGTTCGAAGGATCGCGCCCGCTGGTTTCTCGTCCCCAGCGCGCCAGCGAGAGCGGCCGTTCCGGCCACAGCTGCAACGGAACGTTTAAAGCGAACCTCCGGCAAGCCATCTTTTCCCCCGGGCATATAAGGCCTCGACTTCCGGCCCCTTTAGGCCCGGTCGAATTCCCCGTATTTCGTAGCCAATACTGGTTTGGAGATATGCGAGGTGGCGGTAGCCTTCGGGAAATCGCTCCAGAATCTTCGCGTCCAGCTGGATGGTTTGTGAGGGATCGACGGGATCGAGACGGTCCTTTTCATAGATAGGGCGGCGGAACACCATCCCCCACCGGTCGTTGCGCTTCTCGAAGAAGTCGTAAAACCGCCCGGTGCACACTACGTCGCAGAGAACGTTGTGAACCATCGCGCGTTGAGAAATCTGCATCTTCGTCTGGGCAATCGCGC
>Ga0209526_10003614_pt1 | contig 10528 bp, 12 predicted proteins | sample JacPinW_OM2H0_M1_FD_188566 | JGI IMG/M metagenome (GOLD analysis project Ga0209526, IMG submission 188566) | Forest soil microbial communities from Algoma, Ontario, Canada - Jack Pine, Ontario site 1_JW_OM2H0_M1 (SPAdes) (version 2) | ecosystem: Environmental > Terrestrial > Soil > Boreal... | reverse complement strand
GCCAACCACACCAAGGCCGACTGGCAATTCACCACCAAAAATGCTCGCATCAAACTTAAGCATCTATACCCTGCAATCTGACTGAATCAGGCGACTAGTTCTCCGGCGCTTCGCACGTGAACCTAAAGATGCTGCTGATGGCCGCCGCCTTGGCGATCGGCGTTTCGTTGCTGGTTCGGCTGTTCCAGCGGGGAGAAGGCCGATGAGAACGATGACCGCCGCCGCCCTGCTCGCGTCGCTCGCCACGCCGGCGCACGCGAGTCTCGCCTTAAGCGTGCGGTTAAAGCGCCGCTGCTCTCGCTAGACGTTCTTGACGCGAAGTTCGTTGGTCCGCCGCGCCAGGAGTTCATTGAACTTCGCTTCGGCAGGCTTAACAACCTCGTCCTCCAATACCTCTATCAGCCGGTCGACCGAGGGATAGCCGACTACGGGTTTGAGCACCCAGTCGTACTTGTTCTGCAAGTCTACGAACATTGAGAACGGTTGCTCCCCCTGCTGAAGGATGGGGGCGAACGGGACCATGTAGTCCGGCACAGTCGCCTGGAGTTCAAGCGGTGCCGACCGTGGGTTGGTGATGTCGACAATGACGAACTTGGACAGGCTAGCCAGCAATCGCACCGTCTCGGTGAAGTCCTTCGTCTCGGGCTTGTCGAAGTTGAAGACCATCGGCACGTAGCCGAGGTCGCGGAGTTTCTCTCGCAGCCGCTCCAGGACCACCATCCGGCCTTCAGTGAAGCGGCCCAACAGGAGCACGCCTTTCTTTCCGATGGTGTCGATGACGTCGCGAATCTTCTCGTTGTGGAGCAGGAGATAGACGAACTGCGCGACCTCAATGTTGTCGACCGTGACGGTGGGCTCGTCCGCACCTGTGATGACCAAGTTCTGCTGCTTGGCCCTCTCCAAGTTTAGACCCCATGCCGATACGCCATAGACGCAACAGCCGGTGAGATCAGCGCCCGTAAAATCTGTGTCCACCAGCCTGGCAATAAATAGGTTCGCCCCGCTGAGGTCCGCCCCGCTGAGATCCGCCTTGAAAAGGTCCGCTGCGATGAGCTTCGACCCGCGGAGGTTCGCCCCGCTGAAGTCCGCCTTGAAGAGGTCCGCCTCGTGGAGGGTCGCCCCGCCGAGGTCCGCCCCGCCGAGGTCCGCCACGCTGAGTTTCGCCCCGTTGAGGTTCGCCCCGCTGAGGAGCGCCCGGCAGAGGTTTGCCTCCCTGAGGTCCGCCCCGGAGAGGTCCGCCCCGCTGAAGTCCGCCTGGTAGAGGTCCGGACGGATGTCGAGGTTTGCAAGACGCCACGCGTTCCAGGCGGCCACGCCCTTCTTGAGCAATGCGACGTGCTCGTCGTTCGCCATGAGAGCACCTCGAATAGTGGTGCTGCGCCCAACGATAGCACAGTCCGTAGCGGCGTTCCCCAAGACAAGAAGGGCTTTCGATTTCCGCCCTCGCGGCCTATCCAAACAACATCCAGGTCCTAGGGATGGTTATCTTGTGCGGTTTCGACGCCACCATGAAACATCGCGAAATTTTGGTCGCGCGCGCATCCATCGATCACGCATGTCAATCAATCTTATAAAATCCTCCCGTTCTAAACCGGCCTTTTCGATCACGCCGCTATCGATAAATCTCTTTACGTTGCGCTTTACTATTGCGTCCAAATGATCCCATGCCAGATTTTCGATATACAAACCCTGTTCGATGCCGATCGCGATCGCATCCAAGAAATTTAGGACCACGTTTATCTGGGGACGAAATTTTCTGGGTTCGCGCTCTAGGTCGCCATTTTCTAGCGCGGCCCAAAGCTTTTGCAGAGCATCATAGATATTCGGATTTTGTTCGTAATTGCTGCATGCATTTAACGTTGATGTCTTCTTATTCTCAGCGCGAATTGCGAGAACCTGATAGATACCAACAGCAACAAGAAGAGCGGTAAATGCCGCCAGTAAACATGTTGCAAGAGCTGTCCACTCCCCTGGGGTAAACCACAAAAATGGGGATTCGGCGGCGGGCATCCTCCCATGTTAGCACCGCAGCCAATGCTATCTACCGTTCCAGTGGCATATGCTTAACGACGCTCCTTGGTCGCACCGGCGACCGCGCTCGCCGCGAACGCCCGCGACGACTTGTTGCTCGCCGCGGCGACGGCCACGCTGTACGGGGCTCGCTGGCGACGCCATGACAAGGAATTCTGCGAGTCGGTCGAGGATACTCTGTTCAAGAGGTACAAGTGATGATGACCCACCAAACAGCAGCAGCGCTCGCCTTGCTCGTCACGCTCGGCACCGCGGCGCGTCATGCGCGAGCGGAGCAAGTCCCCCTCGGTGACTTCGTGCGCGTCTACGACAAAGCGCATCTGGCAGCCCATCCCGATCAGCTGGTCCGAGAGATGCGCCTAACTAATTTGATTTTTTCCTCATCCTAATTTCAATCCGGCGGCGCTCTCTCATGTCCGCCTTCACAGCTCCTTGAGAAAGTTTCTCGTCCACTTGGATCAACTGAGCACCGGACAGCGGCAAAATTCGATAGTCGGCGAAACGCTTGTCCTTCCTGAGGAGATCTACCACTGCAACGGCCCGAATGAGACCGAGGCCGGCATTGTCCCCCGCGATGAGGGTCTCGATTTCTCTCTCACCTCGAAGAACCGGGATAAGATCCTTGTCGAGGTTTGAAGGGCGGGGGAATATGGGTTGCTCATCCGTGTGGCCGACCACCTCGATCACATTGACATCATACTCTCTTGAGATGCTGAGCACTTCAGGCATCACTTTTGTGCGTAGCCGTTCTTCAAAATCCGTCGTTAGTTCGGCGCTCCCCACGGCAAAGAAATGGTCGGTATCGCTAATCCTTATAATTGGCGGCCATTGGTGACCCGACGTTTTACCCCCGCCGGACATATCGAAAGTTAGGAGCCCGGCCCGAAATCGCTCGCGCTCTGCCGCAGTCATCGATTTTTCGGCATTGCTCACTTTGGCGCTGAGCTCGGTCAAGAACTTCCAATTCGCTTTGTCTACCTTCAGTCCAAGCGCCTCAAACATTTCAAGCGCAAGCGTGAGCAGCGCAGGCGGATCGTTGGGGTCTATGGCTCGCGCAGCGGCAACGAACTTTTCCAAAGCGCCAATTCTTTGACTCTTATCCGTCAGCTCGCTGCGGATCCGTGAATTCTCTTCTCTGAGATCACGAACGGACTTTTCCAACTCCCCCACCCTTGCCAGTTCAGCTACGAGCTTGCCCTTGTCAATCGTTTCCAGTCCTCCATCCTTGCGGAGCTCGGCCAGAAGCGGGTCCAATTTGGTGAGCGCGCTCTCTAGCTTCAGAACCCGTGCGCCAAGTGCCAGCAGTATCAAAAACAGTAGGAGAATTAGGACCTCTGCCAGCGTGAGACCGAGCACAAGACCGCGCCGATGCTCACTCTCATTTGCAATGTGACTGGGCACGGCCGCCTCCACCTTTTACCTAAATCGCCAGGGCCTTCTTGCTCGCGGCGTTTTCTCCACCTCTTCGACCACGGCTGCAAGACGAGCAAGAAGGCGCCGCTCGAGTTCGGCGCCAAAGGACTCAATTTGCTTCTCGATACGTTCTGTCGGAAGCTGGATGGCATTTAAGCGTTGCGCCATTTCTTCTAACGAAGCCACCAGGCGTTTGACAACGCGCTCAAGTTCTGCGGCAACAGAGCCGACTTGTTTAACAATCCGTTCGGTCGGAAGCTCCGTCATGGCGAGCCGTTTTGTCAGTTTGTCAACCGCCTCAGTGATCTCAGAAATTGTATCCTTGATCGCCTTTGCGTGCGTTTGATGAGTCTTGAATGCATCAGCGATCTGCTCGGCAGCCGAGCGCGCGGCGTTGCCCACTTGTGAGACAATCATTCCCTCGCAGCGACCCACACTCGCGGCGGCGGCTTCGATCTGCTCAGCTACCAAGCGCGTGGCATTGCCTACTTGTGAGATTTGCTTGTCGATTGCCGCCTCGGAGCGAGCCAGACCCTCATCGGCAACTTGCTGTACGCTCTTATGAAAGGTCTCAAAATCCCGAAGGGAAAGACTGAGCTGCGCCCTGAGATCGTTCGATACTTGGATGATATCTCTGCGGTGCTGCTTCGACCTCGTCTATTTCAGTTCGCATTTGTGTAAACAAAACGCGCCCTGCGACTCCAACAATTGTCATAATTAGAGCAATTCCGAAGCTGCCGAGAATGGCCTCAATGTTCGGTTCGGCCCGTAGCTGGATCAGCGCCGCGCACCTACTCGCGAGCGTGAAAATAAATCCGAGGTAGTAGAAATTGTCGCCGAGGCGATCGAGACGAATTTGTACGTCAGGAATGCGATACGCGATGAGCCCATAGGCGACCATAAGGGCGACAGCGAACCCGGCCACGAGATCAGAATTCAAGTTGTACAGCTTTAAAGCAATAACGAGCGCGAACCCGAATACGGCCACGAATCCGAAAAGGCCTTTGTCGGGCATTTCGTTTAGAAAACGGCGCCGGGGCAATCCCCGTGCCGTCGATGGCGCTTGCGGTGTTGTCATCGTCGGCTGCGGACCCTCACCAAACATTCTCAGATTGGTTCAAACACGGAGCCATTTACAAAGCGGCCGTTGCTGGCAGATATGAGTTGCTCCCAAAATGCTTGGTGCCCCCGGTTCTGAATTTCGCGCCCCGCTCGCTGTGCCTCAGGACGCAGCAAGTAGAGGATATCGACCTCAGCACCGAAGAGATTCGGTTGTAGCGACCGCCACGCCGGGCTTCGCGCGAGTTGCTGGAAGTTAGGCTCGCTTCGGAACTGCGAATAGCCGGGCGGCGGCATGTGTTGGACCATGTCTGAAATCATAGTCATGCGAAATGGAATCCTGCGTTGCTCGAACGGGCCGAACGACGCTATCGCGGCCGCCTTCATGCTTTCAATGATCGGGGAAGTGTCACGAGTTGACTCTCGAAGAAGGTCGTCGATGGTCTTTTCAAGAACAGCCACGAAGCGCTCCTCATAGCGCTTTTTAATTAGCTCCGGGTTCTCATAAATTACGTTCGCTTCCTCGGGGCGGTTCGGACTGCATATGGTCAAGACCGGTGTGAGCACATTTTTGGCATCACCTTCGACGGTATAGATGTCGAAACGTGTGCCAAAGGGAGCGCCTTCCCTGAATTCTTTCATCCTCTGCCGAATGCGTTGCCCCTGCAGTGGTTTAATCGGATCGGTGCGGTCGAATATGATGGCGCGGACCGCGCGCGGACCAGTTTCCGGACAGTTCGTGACTTCGTCGAGCACGACCGTGGTTTTCTTGACCCACAAAAAGAACCCGACGAGCATGCAGAGGATCACGAGAGCGATAATCGCAAGCAGAATCCCGGTGCTCTGGTCGATTAGCTGCGCCCGTTTGCGTCGACTGCGTCGTGACATCGCGGTCATTGCATCTCGGTAGGATGGGGGTGCTGCGTGATTAACTTCATATACTCGGACAAAACAGCATCACGATGGCGCTCAAGTTCGACAATAATCGCCGGGATTTCCTCGGGGGGCGTTGACTCGGTAGGTGCGGTCAAGTCAATGATATCGCGGGTGTTCAGAAAACTGTGGGGCAGCTTCCAGGCATTATTGAAGTGAGCCGGCGGACGAGTAGTGCGGCTGGTTTTGTTGGCGTCTCGGTACACCTGCAGAAGTTGGTTCGCGGCCAGTTCGACCGATCCTTCATACGCTCGAAAGCGTTGTAGAAGGGCTGCCCGTTGCGTGCGAATCTGATCGGCATTCTGAGGAAAAACAGGAATCTTATCGATCCCCTCCCGCAATCTTTTAACCGTGTCTTCCTTCTCCGCTTCCAGATCGTCGAAAAGGCGATGATGCTCGTCGCTGTACGCTTCCCGGGCATGTTCAGCACGCCGGGAAACGGGCCCATAGCCCGGATACGGATCGTCGAATGTGTAGCCCTTCCAGAAAGCGCCGATACTGAAGAGCACACCGAGACCGAACAGGTACGCCGAGTTGATATCGGCGACCGCCCATGGGGCCTTAATCAATTCGTCAATTGCTGTTTTTAGGGCACGAACCTCTCCGACAGCCGCGGTCGCATCGCGAAAGTGGGCCGCGAAGGCGTGAAGTGACACGAGCGCGACAAGGCCAGCAACAGTGAGAACAAAGCCCAGCGATCGAACGAAAATATTTCGTCGGTTTATCATGCGCGCTGGCCAAAGGCCTAGAAGGAACGCAATGATTACGTTGGTGGCCGAGATGCCAATCGCGGTGCGAATGCCGCCGATGATGCCGAACACGCTTCCTGTCGCAAAGAAGAGGCCGTTGAGGACCGATTCGACGGCGATGAGGACAAACAACAGGCCGAATGTTGTCCACCTTCGCGCCGGATTGCGTGCTGGACGGTCCAGACGATGTTTTTTGCGGAAGTCTTGAAGTTCTTTGCGCGCCGCAAGATAGTCCTCTTTCAACGGACCGAGTTCTGATACAGCCTGAATACTGGCCTTTTGCAACCGCGTGAGTGCGTTCGTTGCCGCGAGCCCGAGCTGGGCCCGTTCGGTACTGACCGAAAAGCCGATGAGGCGGGCGGCATAGGCGCGCAGATTGTTGATCAACTCATCGCCCTGCCACGTCCATTCGCTGACAACTCTTTGGGTGATCGTTTGCTCAACTGCATCGAATATGTTGTCGGTCGTATCCGGAAGCTCCTTCATTCCGCGCTGAGCACCGGCTTCCTTGAGATTGAGTTCTCGCTCCAAGGCACCGGTGTCGATCGGGCGCAAGAAACCGGGAACAACGCTCGGCGGTCGCGTACCGCGAATGGCGCTCAAGAGCCGTTTCAATGCGTTCCTGAGCAAACGCCACATATGCTCCAAACCCGTCCGATCAGCGGACAACACCCAACGATTTCAGCCCAACCTGTACAGTATCTGCCCCAACGCTTAAGGTACAAGTCCAAGTTGCGGTCAGGGCTCAGGCTTGAAGAGCGCTTTTTGGATTGTTGTCTCCTGCGCGATCGCCTTCGCCGCCACGGTTTTGCTTTTGCGGATACCAGGTCGAGGCACTAGCGAGCCACCTACTACAACGAGACAGATCTCGCCAACTTCGCCAACCGTCACTCCGAACAGCCCTACGATGTCTCCGAGAGGGCAAGACGCTACAATCATCGGCCGGGCAACGATAATTGACGGCGACACCATCGATGTCGGACGGCAGAGAATCCGACTTCATGGAATTGACGCGCCAGAGGGTGGACAAACCTGTACCGATGGAAACGATAAACCTTACCTGTGCGGCTCTAAGGCTGCATTTGCGCTGGCAGATTTTGTCGGTGAAGCGACCGTCCGCTGCAAGCCTCTCGACAAGGATCGATACCGGCGGACCGTTGCACGGTGCTTTGTGCGGGACGAAGATCTCGGTTCGTTTCTGGTGCGATCCGGCTGGGCGCTCGATTGGCCGCGCTACAGCAGTGGCACCTACGCATCCGATCAACAAGATGCACAGAAGTTCAAGCGTGGGATGTGGGCGGGAAAATTCGTCGAGCCTTGGAACTGGCGAACATGCATACGGAATGGTGGACAGCGCGATCGATGCTCAGTGCCAAATTGAAACGCAAGCTCAGTGCGGCCCGCCGGGGCTATAATGCCCACGAATGTGCGGTCGCTTGCGGCCAGGAATACCGTCGAGCCGTTGCATGCGGCTTGGCGTAGGTTTCGGTATCGGAGCCCTATCGCCTTGTAGTAGCCGCCGCTCTATTTCGACGATGTTGTCCGGGTGTTTGCCAAGCGGGAAAAATGTGGTTCTCAATCCTTCGGCTGACGTGGGTAGCTTCCATTCGTCGGTCGAATTCCACTTCACGGGGCGACGGTGGGGCGCGCCGGTGCGAAGGTGAAATTGTCGATTTTGGCGGTTGCATCTTCAGCGCTCGCCGACACGGCGGAGTGGAGTAGTGTGTACTTTTGGCCCGATGAAATGACGGTGTGATAATGGCAGGCACAGCCTTTGGCCGTGTTTTGAAGAGTAGAGAAGCTTACGCCAGAGAAGGTGCCAACCATTTTAACGCATACTTGAGCCAGCAATGAACCGCGAGAGAGCAAGGCAACTATCATGACGAGAGATCAGAAGACCGTGGGCATTGGAGCCGCAAGCGGCGTTGTGGCCCCCCAGGCAGTGATCGTCAGCCGCGAAAGCCTCGAAGCCGCCCCTGCCAGTGCGTGCCACGATCACGCCGAGACGGTTTCGATCCTCGTAAACAGCCACAAAGGGCTCTGATGGAACGGACATTGCGGGCGCCTCCCGCGACAGCCCCCGTCCTGCAGCTTGCCGTCTGTTCGAATAGCAGAAATCCCGGCGAAATTGACGCTTCGGATTGGTATTCGTCAATACCGGCGCCGTCGGCCCGCCGGCAAGAGCATCAGGAGCGTGGTCGTGTACTGAGCGCTTGGTTGCCGTCGAGAACGTCCGCCTGATGACGGCCTCTCATGCGGCGGTAAACATAGGGAGCGTCGGTCCGCACTGCCGCGAGTTCGGCGACCTGGGCATGGTCGGGAGCGAGGTGACACACCGGATCGGTTGCGGCGGCGTCGCCGGTGAGTGCGAAAGCTTGGCAGCGGCAGCCCCCGAAATCGACGTCACGACGTGGACAGCTCGCGCACGGCTCCTTCATCCACGCGGTGCCGCGGAAAGCATTGAAGGCTGGCGAGTTCGCCCAGATATCAGCGAGCGCATGCTCGCGCACGTTCCAGAATTCAAGTCCGGGAATCGACTCGGCCGCGTGGCAGGGCAGCACCTTGCCCGCCGGTGTCACGTTAAGGGATCGGCGGCCCCAGCCGCCCACGCATGGCTTTGGATAGCGGGCATAGTAGTCCGGCACCACCGCATCGATGACGATGCGGCCGTGGTGACGCGCGCGCAATTCCTCTACCGCCGTCGTCGCCCGCTCGACCTGCGCGCGCGACGGCATCAGTGCTGCGCGGTTCTTCAGCGCCCAGCCGTAATATTGCACATGCGCAATCTCGATCCGGCTCGCGCCGAGCGTGAGCGCGAGATCGACCATGTCGGCGATCCTGTCGATGTTGGCGCGATGCACGACCGCGTTCACCGTGAGGAGGAGCTTGTGCCGCACGACCTCGGCTGCGAGTGCCCGTTTCCTGGCAAATGCGCCCGGATAGCCGGCGATGTGGTCGGCGGACGCAGCGTCGCTGTCTTGGATGGAGATCTGCACATGGTCGAGCCCAGCCTCAGCCAATGCGCCGAGGGTCTTGTCCGTGATCCCGACCGCGGAGGTGATCAGATTGGTGTAAAGGCCGGCCGCATGGGCATCGGCGGTGATGTCGACGAGATCGCGCCGCGCGCCGGGCTCGCCGCCCGACAAATGCACCTGCAGCACGCCAAGCTGCGCCGCTTCGCGGAAGACGCGCAGCCAGGTCGTGGTATCGAGCTCGTCCGCTCTTGCATCGAGCGCGAGCGGGTTCGAGCAATACGGGCAGCCGAGCGGACAGCGATGGGTCAGCTCAGCGAGCAGACCGAGCGGCTTATGCACCATGGCGGAACAGATAAGGCCGCGTGACGGCAGATCCAATGGTTCTATCCGGCCGTTATCACAACTCCTGGAGCTTTTTGTCGGCCAATCCGCGCGACAGCGTGGCTACGTCCGCCAAAATTCTCTCGTGGCCGATGCAGGCTTGATGATCTGGGTGCCTATACCGGCCGAATCCTCAAGGGCGAGAAGCCCTACGATGTGCCGGTGCATCAGTCCACGAAGGTCGAGTGGATCGTCGATGGCTAAGTGCGAACGCTAACGCCGATACGGGCCCGCCTGCGCGAGCTCGCCGCCATTCGCCGTCGGTTTGGCCTATCGACGGCTTCACATCCTTCTGGTCCGCGAGGGGCTGGTCATGAAGCGACCGGTGAGGTCTTTGCCAGGACGGCTGTAGAGCCTGACCCGCGCGCCAGCCTTACGCGCAATAATGCGGAAGCAGTGGTGTTTAATCTCATGCAGCCAACTGGCCGCCTGAGTGCAGTATCGGTTTTGGTCGGAAGGCACGGCGCGATGAACCCGGCCGGGAGGGTACGCTGCAACATGCGGACTAAATAAAGGTGGGCAACGGCGATTGCAACTTCACCCGTCAAGGTCCTGGCTTGCTGGGCGTCTTCGTTATTTTTTCGTTGCCGATGAGAGACTCTAGTCGCGCGAGTAACGTCCAATGCTCCGCCACCTTTTCGTATGCGCTCTTCATGAACGGTTCCGTTGCTTGCGCCGCGCGCTGTTTGGCGTCGTCCGCTTTCTGTAGACAAGTGTTCCTCTCTGATGACATGCGCGGCGGTTCCTCAAATGCACCGAACCAGGCGGCAGGTACGGCGTTGGCCAATGGTCATGATTAGGCACCCCTTGCCTGGTTGTGACAGGTACCGGCCCGTCCCGTGCCCGTCGCGGGCCGGGGCGCTTACGCGATTGATCAAAGAAACGGCAACGCAGCAGGTCGAGTTTGCCGGCACCACTTTGAACCTTGTGCGCTCAACAGGCGACCAATGGGTCTGCGGGGTGGCTTTGAGGATGTCGGAGCGCATT
>Ga0209526_10003613_pt1 | contig 10531 bp, 10 predicted proteins | sample JacPinW_OM2H0_M1_FD_188566 | JGI IMG/M metagenome (GOLD analysis project Ga0209526, IMG submission 188566) | Forest soil microbial communities from Algoma, Ontario, Canada - Jack Pine, Ontario site 1_JW_OM2H0_M1 (SPAdes) (version 2) | ecosystem: Environmental > Terrestrial > Soil > Boreal... | reverse complement strand
CGAGCAGATGCGTCGTGAGGTTGAACGCCAGGGCCTCGACACCGAAATCGAGGTGGACGGCGGTGTCGACGCCACCAACGCGAAGGCATGTGTCGACGCCGGTGCGGACGTCCTCGTCGCCGGGACCGCGCCCGTCTTCGTGAAGGTGAGCCGCACCGGTACGGGCTTCAGCGCCTTCACGTCTCCCGACGGGGTGACATGGACACCGATCCCGGGCTCGTCGGTGACGTTGCCGAACATCACGGGGGCGGTGCTCACCGGCCTCGCCGTCACGTCGCACAACACGGGTGCGTTGTCGACGGTCGGGTTGAGCTCGGTGGTGACCACGCCTTGACCGTGAACGCCGCGCTTCCGGAACCGGAGCCCGACATTCCGAAGCAACTCCGGGACGACGGATCGCCCGCGAGCGAGGTCAGCCTCGTGCCGGACGGCGAGGTCCTGGGGCGGGTTGCCGTCGACGTGATGGTGCCGGCCGCCGGCGCGGGCTCGGTGCATCTCGCCAAGGGGCGGAGCGTGCTCTCGATCCCGCAAGCGCTGATCGCGTTCCTGCTTCTCGCCGGGCTCGTGCTCGGCTTGACCTTCCAGACCCTGTCGGCGGCCGTCGTCGTGAACGGCGCGATCGTCGGCTTCTTCTGCGCCTCGAACATCATGAAGCTGCTCCTGACCAACCGCGCGCTCCGAAAGAGCAGCGCGATCGTCGTGGAGCGCCGCGACCTTGACCAGTTGAACGACGCCGACCTTCCTGTGTACACGATCTTGCTCCCGGTGTTCCGGGAGGCGTCGATCCTGCGGCAGCTCGTCGACGGGATCGCGGCACTCGACTATCCGCAGGACCGCCTCGACGTGAAGCTGTTGCTCGAGGAGGACGACGTCGAGACGCGGGAGGCCGCGGAGAGGATGGACCTGCCGTCGTGCTTCGAGGTCGTCGTGGTCCCCGACGTCGGTCCGAGGGGCAAGCCGAGGGCGTGCAACGAGGGCTTGCTTCGGGCTCGAGGCGAGATGCTCGTCATCTACGACGCCGAGGACCGTCCTGAACCGGACCAGCTTCGCAAGTCGGTGTGCGCGTTCCGGCGAGTCGACGCGCGCGTTGTGTGCTTGCAGGCCAAGCTCAACTACTTCAACCGCACCCACAACCTGTTGACCCGCTGGTTCACCGCGGAGTACTCCGTCTGGTTCGATCAGCTCCTGCCCGGTCTGCAGTCGGCCGACGTGGCCATCCCACTCGGCGGGACGTCGAACCATTTCCTCACCGCTTCACTGCTCGAGCTGGGCGGATGGGACGCCTACAACGTCACCGAGGACGCCGACCTCGGCCTGCGGATCTTCACCCGTGGCTGGAAGACGGCGGTGCTCGACACCACGACGTTCGAGGAGGCGACCAGTCGCTACCGCAACTGGATCCGACAACGCAGCCGCTGGGTGAAGGGCTACATGCAGACGTGGCTGTTCCACATGCGCCATCCGTTGCGGCTGGCGCGCTCGATGGGGCCCAAGGCGTTCGTCGTGTTCCAGCTGTTCTTCGGCGCGTGCACCGTTTGTCTCCTCCTCAACCCGATCTACTGGCTGCTCACCGCGCTGTGGTTCGCAACCCGACTGGGCTGGATCGAGCAGATCTTCCCGCGTCCCGTCCTCTACGCAGGAACCATTGCGTTGTTCGTGGGGAACACTGCCTGCATCTTGCTCGCGGTGAGCGGTGCGTTCGGCCGTCGCAACTACGGCGACGTCAAATGGGCCCTCCTGGTGCCGTTCTATTGGCTCCTCATGTCGATCGCGTCCTACAAGGCGTTGGCGCAGCTGTTCTACAAGCCGTCGTACTGGGAGAAGACCGAGCACGGCCACTGCCGGTACGACGAACCGGCACCGGCGGCGGTCGCAGCAGCCGCCGACCCGTCCCCCGTCCTCGTGGCCGCGGAGTCGTAGCTTCCATGGCGTACACCGCACCCATTGCGCTCGACCCCGCGGTCCCTGTCGCCGCGCCGCGCCGACTTCGCGTCCCGATCGCTTCGCCAGGCCTGGTCGACCGCATCGGCGCGCCGCTCACCGTGCTCGCGCTTGCGATCGGCGCCGCGATCGCCGCGTCGATCTGGTCGTTCCAGACCCATTCGATGCTGATCTACGGTGACGCGCGGGCCCACCTCAATGTGGCCCGTCACGTGACCGACGGGCTCCGACCCGGACCGACGCAGCTCGGAAGCGTGTGGCTTCCCATGCCGCACATCCTGATGGTCCCGCTCACGGTGTGGCGCTCGCTGTGGCACAGCGGTGCCGCGGGCGCCATCGTCGGTGGCGCATGTTACGTGTACGCCGCCGTGCGGCTCTTCGGCCTGGTCGAAGAGCTGACCCACGACCGACTCGCGGCCTGGTGCGGGTTCGTGCTGTTCGCGGCAAACCTCAACCTGCTGTATCTCCAGACGACCGCGCTCACTGAGCCGGTCCTGCTGGCGTTCCTGGTCGGCGCGGCGTACCACGTGGCCCGCTGGATGCGGAGCCTGTCGGTGCGAGAGCTCTTGTGGGCTGCCGTCCTGACGATGATGGCGACGCTGACACGGTACGAAGGCTGGGCCTTCCTCGCCGCGGCCGCGGTGGTCGTGCTCGTGTGGGGCCTGCGCTTCGACCGACGTCGGAAGTCGAGTGAGGCGAACGTCGTCCTCTATACGGTGCTCGGCGGGTACGGGATCGTGCTCTGGTTCCTCTACAACCTGACGATCTTCCACGACGCGCTGTACTTCCTGCGCAGTACCTACAGCGCCTCCGTGATCAACGGTGGTCAGTCGCACTTCGGGCTCTTGGGCACGAAGGGCAACGTCCTCGAGAGCGCGCTCACGTACGGCTGGGACGTAGTCGACATCGTGGGTCCCGCGGTCGTCGCTGCAGCCGGTGTGTCGATCGTTCTTCTGCTGGCATTGCGCCATCCACACCGTTTTCGCACGATGCTCGTACTCGGGCTGCTGTTTGCGCCCGTCGCGTTCGAGGTCGTGTCGTTGTACGCGGGGCAGACCACCATTCGCATTCCGCAGCGACCGCCGCACGGCATGTGGAACGATCGTTACGGGTTGATGGCCTTGCCGCTGTGTGCCGTGGCGATCGCAACCGTGCTGACCCGCCGGCGGCTGCTCGGTGTGTTGGTCACCGGGGCCGCGGCCGCCGGTCTGGTCGCCGCGACGTTCTCGACCCCGTTGGCCCTGGCCGACGGGCGGCACGGCACGTCGAGCGCGACGGCCGGGCGGCCCGAGCTCGCGGCCGCGTACCTCCACCGGCACTACTCCGGTGGTGAGGTGCTGGCCGACGATTCCGCGTCGTCGGCGTTCATCTTCGCCGCCGATCTGAACCTGAAGACGTTCGTGACGCCCGGCTTCCACCCGTTCTGGGAGCGCGCCATCACGACACCCTGGCGCAATGTGCGTTGGGCGGTCGCGGCTCGGGGCGACGCGATCTCGAACGACCTGCAGCGGCATCCCGACCGGTTTGCGCGCTTCCGGCTCGTACTGACCGACGGGACCATTCGGCTGTACCGGCGAGCCGACGTACCTGCCTAGTTGGGCCGCTCACCACGCACTTCCGCGGTGTGGACCCTCTGTTCGCCGGCCGCCCGCGCCGTGCACATCCAGCCAAAGTCGAACCGGTCGATCTCGATCTGCCCGAAGCCCGCGGTGCGCAGACGTGCGACGAGCCCGTCGGGATCGATCGGGTTGTACGTGTCGCCTTGGTGGAAGTCCTTGACCGCCTCGCTGGAGACGCCATCCGCGGCGACCAGGAGCGCGCCGTCACGAAGGACGCGACCCAACTCGGCGAAGATCGCGTCCTGCGCCTCCACCGTCGGCACGTGGTGCAGCATGTTGAACGACCCTGCACCGGTGAAGCGACCGCTCTCGAGACCCGTCGCCGTCGCATCGCGGCAGACCACTTCGACGTTGGTGTCTGCGAGCCGTTGCGCGAGGCGTTCGGCCAGGAGCCCGTCGATCTCCACCGCGGTGACCCGAGCGGCACGGCGCCGCAACACGTCGGTCGTGAAGCCGGGCCCAGGGCCGATCTCGATCACGTCGTCACCGAGATCGAGGTCACGGAGCACGGCAGGCAGGATCTGTTCCTCGATCATGGCGCGCCACTCGGGACTCGCGCAGAACTCCATGTGGGCCCGATTCACCCCGAAATGCTGGGCAGCCGGCTCGGCTGCCGTCAAGCACAACTGAGCCACACCCCGCGCGTCTCTCGACATCCGTCGCAACCGAGGTTGCGACCGGATCGGCTCGGCACGAGATCAGTCGTTTGCCTGCTGCTGTTGCTGCTGTTGGGAGCAGGTGCTGCGTCCGGCATCCAGGTTCGGCGCCGAGATCTCCGCCCGGACCGTGGGGGACGTCGGGCCGCCGATCCCTGCATTCGGTACCGACTCGCCCAGACAGGCGGGCAGGGTCGAAACTTTCCTTCGGCCTCTCGACCTGCCGATCGGGGACCGTCGTTCATCGAGCCCGGATCGCACGGTACGGTACGGCGTGGCAAAACCGAGGTCGAAGAAGGGTCAGCCGAGCGGCGGTCGGTCTGGTGAAGGGGAATCCGGCGGACCGCCCGGCAAGAAGCAGCGGCGCAAGCAGCGGCGGAACAACCGTCGCCGAGGCAGCGGGTCAGGGTGACGCCCGGGCAGTAACCCAGAGCACTCAGACCGCTCGGTGCGCGTCCTCTTCGCCTTCGTCGGTGGTAGCGGGCACTGCGAGCCGCTCGTCCCGATCGCCATTGCCGCCGAGACCGCGGGTCACACGGCTGCGTTCACCTGCCGGCCGTCGATGGTCCCGGTCGTCGGGACCGTCGGGTTCGCGGCCTACGCCACGGGGCCGGGCAACCTGGCCTTGCCCAGGTACCCGATGCGGTGCATGCCACGCCGCAGACGGTGTGCGACACGGTGACGGCGGTGTTGGCCGGCGCGAGCTACCGGCGGAAGGCCGAATGCATGCGCGACGAGATCGCGTCGCTTCCGGACTCAGCCACCGCGGTCGTCCTGCTCGAGCAACTGCTGTCCGAGAAGCGACCGCTCCTGTCGAACTGGCCACAACCCCGGAAGCTGTAGCTCGACGGCGCTCAGCCTGAGGGAATCTTCGTCGCAAACACATTCAGTCGGCGGCGGTGATGCCGGCGGCTTCGATGTGGTGGCGGAGGGTGGCGAGGAGTCGGGAGCGGGTGGGGCCGATGCTGCCGATGGGCATCTCGAGGGTGGCGGCGATCTGGGTGTAGGGGATGGGTGGGTCGGTGAGCAGCATGGTGAGCAGGGTGCGGGATCGTTCGGGGAGGGCTTGGATGCAGCGCCAGAGGGTGGCGTCGCGTTCTTGGGTGAGGAGGTGGGTGTCGATGGCGGGGAGGGTGGTGGTGGTTGGTTCGGGGCGGGTGTCGTCGAGGGGGATGTGGCGGCCGTGGAGGCGTCGTTGGCGGAGGCATTCGCGTCGGGTGGTGGTGACGAGCCAGGCGGCGAGGCGTTCGGGTTGTTCGATGTGGTGGAGGTGTTCGGCGAGGCGGAGCCAGGTGGTTTGGCTGATTTCGGCGGCGTCGGCGCGGTTCATGCCGAAGCCGCGGGCGACGGACCAGATGAGGCCGCTGAAGCGTTCGACGAGCGCGTCCCAACTCGCTTGGTCACCTTGGCTCGCGCCCTGCACCCACGCCGACAGCTGCGCGCCGACGTGGTGGGGCGCGACTCGTACCAGCCTCGACGCCACGAAACGGCTCTCCCAACCCCAGAGGCGCGCCATTGGAGCCACGATGACTTCTGTGCTGAGCGCGCTCTGCCCAAAATCGAGCCTATGTGGGCCCCATTTGTGCGTCAAGCGACAGCCGGGTTTCGGCGACATGTCCGTCGTGTTGACGGCGAGAGAGCGAACTGCGACACCTGCATCCGAGCGGGCAACATGGTGTGGTGCGAATCGTCTCGCTGCTGCCGTCCGCTACGGAGATCGTTTGCAGCCTGGGTCTCGCCAATGATCTCGTCGGCGTCACCCACGAATGCGACTATCCGCCGGAGGTACGAACGAAGGCGGCCTTGACGCGGTCGAGGCTGCCCGACGACGCGAGAACACCCGCGGACGTCGATCGTTTCGTGAGCGCGAGCGTCGACGGCGGCGAGTTGATCTACGAGCTCGACGTCGATCAGATTCGCGCGCTTGATCCCGATCTGATCCTGTCGCAGGACCTGTGCCGCGTGTGCGCGGTGCCCTCAGGGCACGTCACCGACGCGCTCGCCGTCCTCGGGTGCTCGGCCGCGGTGCTGTCGCTCGACGCGCACACACTCGACGGCGTGATCGAGACGATCGTCCACGTGGGGGAAGCAACGGGCGCCAGGGCTACCGCCATCCGGATGGTGACGACGCTGCGAGCGCGTGTCGACGCGGTACGCCGGGCCGCGGAGTCGCTCCCACGACCGCGTACCCTTGCACTCGAGTGGAGCGATCCACCCTTCAGCGGTGGCCATTGGGTACCTGAGATGATCGGTATCGCGGGCGGGTCCCCACTCCTCTCCGAGCCAGGGATGCCGTCGCGACGGCTCTCATGGGAGGAGATCGGCGCCGCGCGCCCCGAGCACGTCGTGTTCATGCCGTGCGGCTACGCACTCGATCGGGCCGCCGACGAAGGCCGCGCCGTGATCGCGCGACCGGAGCTTCGGGCCGCGCGCGTCGTCGCGGTCGACGCGAACGCGGTGTTCTCGCGGCCCGGACCCCGGCTCGTCGACGGGCTCGAGGCGCTGGCGTGGATCCAGCACCCGGACCGATTCGCGCCACCGCCGCCCGGAACGGTGATCGAGCTCCGGACGAGGGCGGGTCAGGGCACGACGGGCGGGTAGTAGTTCTCGGCGCCGAACCGCTTGACGTCGGCGATCCAGCAGCTGTCGTAGACGTCGGTCGGCCCTTGTCTGACGGGATCCTCGAAGTTCCACGCCTGGCGCTTGTAGGTCCAGTTCTCGGGCTGCAACGCGTGCGCCTCGCGCCAGTGCACGACCGCACGGGCGTGGTTGCCGCCGCGGTGGAAGTGCTGGCCGAGCTCGAAGTGCGCGGCCGCGCGCGCGGTGTCGAGCGAGCGGGGCCGGGAGCGGCGGACGACCTCGTCGGGTGCGAGCGCATACTTGCTCGTGGCACCGTGCGCGACCCAGTCGCCCACCATCGCGACGTACCCGTCGGGATCGGTGCGGAACTTCTTCACCTCGGCGAGCATGTCGGCAATGTCGGGGGGCAGCCCGTCGAGACTCATCTCACGGAACCGGGCCGTCACGGGGTTACGGCCTGGGAACGCCGGCTCCGCCGGTCGCACGATCATCCCCGCCTCGTCGATCCAGACGCCGTTGGGAACGTTGACAACCCCGAGGCGCGCGTCGACGGCGTGGGCCTGGTCGAGCAGCGAAGGATGGCGGGGAGACGCCTTGTCGACGAACGGACGTGCCGCCTCCGGGCCACCGGTGTCGAGCGCGACCGTGACGATCTCCAGACCGTACGGGTGCAGCTCCTCGCGCAACGCCTGCCACCCGGGCAGGTCCTCACGGCATCCTCACCATGAGGCCCACGCGACGAGCAGCACCTTCTGGCCCAGCAGTGTGGAGAGCCGGAACGGGTTCCCGTCGAAGTCGGGCAGCCCGAGCTCCGGGGCTACCGCGGTGGTGAGTGCCCTCCCGCTCACCGCGGTCTCGGGCCCGAGGCCCCACAGTCCGGATGCGTCGTCGCCGACCAGCGGCATGCCCAGCCGTTCGGCCACGGCTTCGACGTCGATGCGGGGTACGTCGTCGGGAGCCGGGTCGAGTCGGGCGCGATCGGGGAGCGGGACGCACACGGTGTCCTTGCACGCCCCTTGTGGCTTCACCGCCCAGCCCGTCGCGCGTTCGAAGTCGGCGACCGGGACGTCGAGGCGCTCGAGGATCACTGCTCCCGCTCCCTCCACTCGGCGGTCGGGACGTCGCCCAAGCGTAGTTACGCGTGAGCGAGCGAGTGGGCGGCGAGGAAGTCGAGGATCAATGCCGTCGCGTTGATCTGGTGTGTGGTAGCGCCCAGGGACGTGACCGCTATGGAGGCGCCGGGCCACGTATGTCCACCGCCCGCGATCGTGTACAGGATCAGGTCACTACCCGGCGCGCATTGTTGCCACGTGCTGCGCTGCACCTCGCTGCTCTGCTGGACGACGATCGGGTCGGGTCTGCACTTGTCGAGGGCCGCCCATTGGCTCATGAGCACGCGGGTCGCGGGAAGGGGGATGCCGGAGCCGCCCTTGCCACCGTTGTAGAGCACGACCGCATCGGCGGTGCCGTGGAAGACGATGGCCGGGACGGTTCGGGGGCAGGGCGCGAGGAGGACTTCGGTGGCAACGAGGCCGACGGCTGCGATGCGGTCGGGCAATGTGCACGCGAGGTACGCGGAGTACGCGGAACCGAGCGAGATCCCGGTCGCGTAGACGCGGGCGGTGTCGATGCAGAACCGGGTCTCGATGCTGTCGAGCAGATCGACCGCGAACACACGGTCACGCGCACCCTGGTCGGTGGGCGAAGCCAAGGTCCAGTTCTTGCCGATGGCGTCGGGCGTCGCCACAATCCACCCGCGTTGTACTCCCGCGGCCGGGACACCGCTGTAGACGGATTGCTCGACCGCGTTCGAGCCGCTCCCGTGCAGATCGAGGACGAGCGGCCGCGGCGTGGAACCGGTGTCGTCGCGGGGTACGGCGAGGCGGTACGTGCGTGCGGTTCCTCCGGACGTGAGCTGTTGCACGACCTCAGTGTCGTTGCCACTCGCGCCGTGCAGGTTCGGCTCCGGCGACCTCCCGCAACCTGCGGTGCCCACCGGCGCGACCGATGCGGGTGGGCGACGCGTGGTGCTCGGCGGGCCTGCGCGCGTGCCACTCCCGGAGCAGCCCGCGGCGATCACGATGCCGACCGTCGCGACCACAGCGATGCTGAGCGGACGCGACCCGGATCCTCGTCGGGTTCGCGTCGCCGGCTGCATCGGCAGATCGTACGGCGAGGGCGGGTCCTTCCGGCCGCGCCTCGGGCGTCGACCTCTCGAGTGCTCCCAGCCGCGCCTGCGCGACACGGAGTCGACAGCCACAATGCTCCAGTGCGCCGACCCCCGCTGCTTGCCGCTGCACTCGCCTCCGCGCTCTGCCTCGCGGCCGCGGCGTGCACGTCGTCTGGCGCGCACTCCGGCCGTCGCACGAGAACCGGTGCCGGCCCTGGCGGGACCTCAGCGGGTCGCGCGTCGAGCACGACGACCAGCACGGCCGCGCCGACGACCACGACGACGTTGCCGCCCGGGCCGCTCGCGCCGGTGATCAGCCAGGTGAAGACCACCGCACCGGTCGTGTTCATCACGATCGACGACGGCTACACCCGCGACCCACGCGTCATCGAGCTCGTGAAGTTTCTCCACCTCCCGATTACCGCGTTCCTGGTCCGGACCCCCGCGTCGGCGGGACGGCCGTACTGGCAGTCCCTGCAAGCGGCGGGCGCGACCATCCAGGACCACACCATCACCCATCCCAACCTGCGGCGCCTGACGCTGGCCGAGCAACGCCACGAGATCTGCCCGATCCTCGACGACTACGCGAAGTGGTTCGGGAACCGGCCGACTCTGTTCCGGCCACCATACGGCGACTACAACGCGGCCACGCGGTGGGCGACCGCGTCGTGTGGCCTGCGCGCCGTGGTGTTGTGGCGAGCGACCATGCTGGACGGGCGGCTCGTGATCCAGGGTGGGCATTTCCGCCCCGGTGACATCATCCTGCTCCACTGGCGTCCGACCCTCTACGACGATCTCGTGCACCTGGTCGAGTTCGTACGCGCGCAGCACTTCACGATCGGGCGACTCGAGACCTCGATCACGGCCACGGACCTCGTCCCCGCTCCTGCAGGAAACGAGCCCAGCGCGTCCGGCGACTGACCGGCCCGCGTCGGCGATCGTTGATCGCGGCCACGAGGCAGGAGGTGTGCTCACAGGTGACGTGCCGGAAGCGGGGGGCACCGACACGCCACCTGTGAGGCCTCGCTCGCTCTCGGAGCAAGCGTGGCGGCGAATCCGACCGGGCGGCGACGGCCCCCACCCTGCGGCCGTCGTGGTTGGCTCTACCTGGTACGCCACCCCCGCCGAATGTCGAAACCGCTCGGTCGGGTTCTACTTGGCCGGTGTAAACAACCCGTAAAGCGGCGAGGTCACCGAATCCCGAGTCTTTTCATCGGATTTGGGTCTAGGCTTCGAGGCGTATGACCCGTGCCCGGCTCCCCGTGCTCGACGTGGCGGCGTTCCGCGACGGCGATGCGCGCGCCCAGGCCGCATTCGTCGACGAGTTGCGCGCCGCGTGTCACGAGACGGGGTTCTTCTACCTGGTGGGGCACGGGATCGCGGGCGAGCTCAACGACGAGGTCCACACCCTGACTCGCGACTTCTTCGCCCTCCCCGACGACGAGCGCCTGGCGATCCGCAACATCCATTCGCCCCAGTTCCGCGGCTACACACCCGTCGGTCACGAGTACACGGGCGGGCGACCCGACCGCCGCGACGAGCTCGACGTGGGCCACGAGCTGCCG
>Ga0209526_10003611_pt1 | contig 10535 bp, 7 predicted proteins | sample JacPinW_OM2H0_M1_FD_188566 | JGI IMG/M metagenome (GOLD analysis project Ga0209526, IMG submission 188566) | Forest soil microbial communities from Algoma, Ontario, Canada - Jack Pine, Ontario site 1_JW_OM2H0_M1 (SPAdes) (version 2) | ecosystem: Environmental > Terrestrial > Soil > Boreal... | reverse complement strand
ACACGGTGGCCGTCGGGGATTGGACGAACTACCTCAAGAAAGGTTCTGTCCTTTACAACACCGGAAAGGATCTGTTCGGTAATGCTTACGGTGGCCAGACCGTGGATAGCATCCCGCAGGTGTCGACAGCCGCCTACAACGCGTTGTCCGATGTGGCCAGCACCGGCTTCTGGTCGCCTTACGGTCCATAATCGAATCTGACGATTCATTCACCTGTCACTCCCGACCGCGGGCGTGGCAGGGAATGAGTTGTGAGAAGCGACATGAGTCCAACTTCTACGCAACTCATCTTAAATAAAATAAACATCAAATAATAGAAACGCACTCCTATGTTAAAAAAACTTCAGACCAGACGCGGCGCCTTCACCCTGGTAGAAATCATGATCGTAGTCGCGATCATCGCACTATTGGCCGCGATCGCTGTTCCCGGATTCCTCCGGGCCCGCAAGCGCTCGCAAGCCACCAAGATCTTGAACGACCTGCGAATGATCGATTCAGCGATTGATCAATACGCAATCGAAACCGGCAGGAAAACTGGCGACTCCGTGGCGGTCGCTGATTGGACCAACTACGTCAAGAAGAACGCCGTTCTTTACAATACCGGACAAGATTTGTTCGGCGACATTTATGGTCCTCAAACTGTGGACAGCATTCCGCAGGTGCCGACAAACGCACTGAACACATTGTCAGATGTAGCCGGGACCGGCTTCTGGTCCCCTTACGGTCCCTAGTCAGGTTTTTGACCCCGCGATGCAAGCGTCCTTTCCTGGACGAGAGGACGCTCGCGTGTTTTGACCCAGCAGGAGCGTCTCGATGCGCGGTTCAGGAACTCCACTCGTCAGAATCGACACAGACCAGCCCAATCCGGTGGCGAACTCTGAGCGGACGCCCTCCGCGATTCTCTTCTCGCCAAAAGTAGCGCGTTACCTGAGCGCGAATTGGTTACCCTCCGTATTGCTTGCGTTCATCGGGGTGCTGGTTCGATTGCCTGCCCTCCAGGGAGAACGCATTTGGGACGATCATTATCTCGCCCATGATAATCCGTTCATCAAAAGTCCGATCCTGATTCTGGAGGCGTTCCGGCATTATTTGTTCCTGGACTCGTTCTCAGCCCATTACAGACCGGTCCAGAACATTTCCTACATGGCCGACTACTTCTTTTGGAATACCAACGAGTTTGGCTTTCATCTCACAAATGTTCTGCTGCATGTCGGCAGCGGCATCGTCCTCTACATTCTGCTGCGACAATTGCTGGCATCATTACTTTTGCGTCGCGCTTCAACTGTGATTCGCGCGCAGGCCCAGCCACGCCTTCGCTGGATCTCCAACGCCGCATTTCTTATTGCGCTGTTATGGACCGTGCATCCGGTTCACAGCGCCGCAATCGATTACATCTCGGGCCGCGCCGACAGTCTTGCATTTCTTTTTGCCAGTTCCGGATGGCTTCTCTTCCTGCGTGCAAAAACAACGGCGCATGCGACCGGTCGCTGGTTGCTCTACTTTCTGGCCGCTTTCTCGGGCCTACTCGCGTTGTGCTCGCGCGAAATCGCGCTGGTCTGGATCGCCCTTTTCATCGCCCACGTGCTTTTCGTCGAAAAAAGGGCCTCCGTTTATGCGCGCGTCTGGACGATACTGTCCTGCGCGGCGCTGATAGCTGCTTATATCGGTTTGCGTCAATTGCCGGGGACACGTCCAGTTGCTCCGCTGATTGATAACTGGAGCGCGCCCCTTCGTGTTTCGTTGATGGCGCGTGCGCTCGGCGATTACAGCCGGCTCATGGTCTTTCCGGCCAACTTGCACATGGAACGAACCATATTCGATCCGGGTGCCTATCGCGGCCATGAAGGTTGGCGACATGCAATCGGCGTTGAGTACTTGTCGATCCTGGGATTGTTTGCTCTGGCCTTACTCGTTTTAGGCAGCGCCAAACGAGGACGCGGACAGCGCATGCGCGTTTTTGGAGCGATTTGGTTTCTCGCTGGATACCTGCCGGTTTCGAATATCGTCCAGTTAAATGCGACTGTTGCCGAACACTGGCTCTATCTGCCGAGCGTTGGGCTGCTTATCTTTTTCGCCGGATCCGCCCTCGAATTGCCGCGACGACATTGGAAGCTTGCGACGGCTTTGGCTCTTCTCGCAAGCGCGTGCTTAAGCATTCGCAGCTACTTGCGCAGCGCAGACTGGGTGACTCCTGAAAGATTCTTCCGCCGCACACTTGCCGCGGGCGGCACAAGCGCCAGAACAGGGCTCAATCTTGGACAAATTTATGCCAATCGCGGTGAGTACACTGAAGCTGAGAAGATATTTCGCAAAGTACTCGAGATAGCGCCGGATTACCCAATCGCACAAAACAACCTCGCGAGCGTTCTTTCTCAGCAGGGAAAGAACAAAGAGGCCGAAGCTCTGTTCTCTCTGATCGAGAAGAACTCGGTAAAGACCCGAAACGAATTCCCCTGTACGTGGATGGGGGCGATAAACATCGCCCGCATGCGCCACAACGCTCACGATGATAATTCCGCCCTCGTCATTTTGGAGCGAGCGCAAAATTATTATCCGGAAGTCTGGGAGCTCATCGGGTTGAAGTCCGAAATCTTGCGCGAAACGAAGGGGCCTGATGCAGCATTATGCATAGTGGAAGATTTTGCTCGAACAAATTGGTGGCATCACAGCGCGGCGCTCGCTCACGGGCGGCTGTATGCACAACGGGGAGACGCGGGGCTTGCCGATGCGGCATTGCGACGCGCCAGTTGGCTTGACGTGCATGATACTGAAGCATTGCAGCTCATGGTTTGGATGCGATTGCGCCAGAACCGGCTCGACGAAGCGTTTCAACTCCAGCGTCGGGCTGTCGCACGTCAGCCGGACCAGCCTAGTCAATACGTTTTGCTTTCGAATATTCTCGATAAAATGGGCCGCCAGAGCGAAGCGCGCGCCGTACTCGCACAAGCCTCTGGCCTTCGCGTTTTGGTTCAAAATCAATCAGCGGCAAACTGAAACACTTTCCTGCGGCGCGCTGATCTGCTAGCAATTGCGGCTCAATTCGTCGGAGTATGGCCGCACGTGTTTACACAGATAGAGATATCGACCTTGCCTGGTTGAAAGGAAAAACCTGCGCCGTCATCGGCTTCGGCGCGCAAGGACGCGCGCAGGCGCTGAATTTGCGCGATAGCGGATTCAAAGTCGTCGTCGGTCTCCATCGTGCAAGTAAATCTCGCACGGCAGCGCGCCGGAATCGCTTTAAAGTTTTCGATACTCAGGACGCCGCGCGCCTGGGGGACGTCATTTTTCTCGCACTACCGGATACAAAGATGGCGGCGGTCTACAAAAATGAACTTGCGTTCAATTTGCGTTCAGGCCAAACGCTCCTTTTCGCCCACGGCTTTGCGATTCATTATAAAACGCTTGTTCCGCGCAACGATGTCGACGTTGTGATGGTGGCACCGAAAGGCCTTGGCCCGATGGTGCGTCGTGAGTTTGTGCGCGGTCGAGGCGTGCCGGGTCTGTTCGCAATTGATCGTGATTTCACCGGACACGCAAAGAAAACGGCGCTTGCCTGGGCCAAAGGAATCGGTTGCAGCCGTGTTGGCGTAATCGAAACAACTTTTCGCGAGGAAACCGAGACAGACCTGTTCGGCGAGCAAGCGGTGCTTTGCGGCGGGACGAGCGGGCTCATCCGTGCCGGCTTCGATACACTCGTGCGCGCCGGTTACGCGCCCGAGCTCGCTTATTTCGAATGTCTGCACGAGCTCAAGTTCATTGTCGATCTTATCCATCAGGCTGGAATCAGCGGAATGCGCGAGCTTATTTCCGAGACAGCCAAGTGGGGCGAATTAACTGTCGGTCCAAAGATCATTGACGCATCAGTGCGTAAACGAATGGCTAAAGCACTGTCCGAAATTCGCTCCGGCAAATTCGCCCACGACTTCATCCGGGAAACGGGGGCCGGTCGGAAACGCTACCGCAAACTACTGCGGGCGGCCGACAATCATCTGATCGAATTGGTCGGGCGGAGACTGCGCCGCCGAATGCTTTAAAAAACGACCAGCTGCTGTCGCGGCACAAGCAGCAACTATTCTCGACGAAATTTCGTTGCCGAAATTCCTCTCTTACTCTGAACGAGGCAGGCGCCCAATAATCTCTATTGGGCTAGCGGTGGTCGGTACTGGGCCGAAGAACCTATCGCACAGCTGAGGGATACTCCATCCCCCGGCACGCACGTAGCACAGCTTGTGCACGGCCTTCTGAGCCACTTGCACTTTCTTTGGCGGTGGAGCGATACTCTCCGATCCAGCAAATGCTGGCGCGCAAAACGCGACGGATATCGCGATAATCACGCACCCAACCGACCAACCACGCAACCCGCCCGGTCGCATTGTAGTTATCATAGCGTCAGTCTCCGCCTTTTCGGCTTAAAGAACAAGGACAAAAATCACGGCTTTACGGCCCTATTCCTCCCAAAGAAAATGTTCCAGCCGGATGCGGTCGAGCCGCTGCCTGGCCTCTTCGCTCCGGGCGCCGCCAATTGCAGCCAGTTTCTGATAGACCGCGACCGCTGATTGCCACTTTGCGTCATCTTCCAGAAGACGACCAGCACTGAAGCCCGCCTTGTAAAACCAGAAAAGTTCGTTTGCGCCATTCGGGTGGCGCTCTTCGCTCAGCACGTCGTAGAAAGTCGCCAGTGCTGCCGCTCGATTCTCCTCTTTTTCAAAGCAAATCCCCTTTTTGAAAATGGCCTGCTGCCGCCAGTGAGCACCACCCTCGCGATCAGCCGCCAGCTGATCGTAAAGCTCGCGGGCGCGCTGGTAATGTTTGGAATCGCTGGCCCCCATCTCGAGAAAAATATCGGCCTTACCACAGAGTGCTTCCTGTTTTTCCCGTGGACGTGCATCGCCTTTGAGAACCTCGTCATACAAAACGACCGCATCCAATCCTTTCCCGAGTTTGCGCTCGATTCCGGCCTGTTCGTTGCGAGCCGCCCATTTCAAGTCACCATTCATGCGCACTACCCGATCGAAAAGAGTGAGTGCCTGCTCCATCGAACGCGCGCCCATGCTCGACATGGCGGATTCGGCGGCGAAGAAAAGAGCTTTTTCCGCCCAAGGCGCCGTTCCATTTTGCTCTGCTAAGAGCTCGAACTCGGTTTCAGCATTCGCAAAATCGTGTCTGCGATAATACACCTCGGCTAATTTCATTCGCACCTCCGGTGCCGATCTTGAGCTTACATGTTGCTGCAGGAATTGCCGGGCCAATTCGATCACTCTCGCGTCATTTCCCCCATTTGCGTCTTCAATCCAAATCGCGAGGTAATCCCGACGCTCTTCGGCCGCTGGCGTCGGCTTGGAAACGGCTGCCAAATATTTGCGCGCTTCAGCCAGGCGAGGTGGCGAGGCGTGAAAGGCGAGCTCGGCCAAAGCCACCCACGCTTCAGAGGCCCGTTCGCTTTGCGGGAAGTCGCGCACGAAACTTTGTAACGACTCAGCCGCTTGCTTATCGCCGTTCGCTGCCTGCAACAAACCGCCCTCCAAACGCAATTCTACCTGCGATTTTTCGTCACCGCCCTTCTCTGCGAAGACACGATAATCGGCTCCAAACCGACTGCGGTCGCCGAGCTGGAGCCATCCCAGCGCGGCATTGAACATCGAAGTCTTGGCTAACGAAGAAGACGAATGCCCGAGTTGCTCGAATGTAGTAGTCGAAGCGTCAAAGCGCTTCGCCCGATACTGGATTTCAGCGCCCAGAAAAGTAATCCGGTCAAGCAGCTGGGTCGCTGGACGCAGCGCCCGCGCCTGGTCCAAAATTGCGAGAGCCTGATCGAAATGTTGATCTTGCATTTGTAGCTCAGCGAATTCAAGCAATGCCGGCGCCAAGCTGATGGATTTCACCTCGCTATGCTGCAATGCCGCGAATAATTGCAAGGCTCGCTCGCGATGACCGGCTCGCAACTCGAGCCGCGCCAGATACCATTGCGCAAAAGCGCGGCGCGGTTGCGAGGTGTCCCGCGTCCACTTCTCCAAATCGGCGCGCGACGGTTTTCGTTGAGCCCGGTAGAGCTCGTCCAACTTAGCAAAGATCTGAGCAAGATCGACATCCTGCGGATGATGTTCGATGAAATCCTCCAGCACATCATCGCCGGTTTCCGGCGTTTCCATTTGCAAATGCGCATCAGCAATGCCGAAAAGTGCCGCTAGAACGAGCGAGTGGCTCACACCCTTTGGTCTTTTCAAGATTGATTCAAATGTGCCAATCGCCTTCTCCGGCCATTGCGAAATCATCTCAAGCCGTCCCCGCAGAAAATGTCGTTCTTTGCGCTCAGCCGGCTTTATCGGGCGTAGCTTGTTGAGCAGACGACTCGCACTCGCGGTGTCCGATCTATCGAGATACAATTCAACCGTCCGCAGCTGCGCCCGGACCCCGAAATTCGGATCGCGAAAAAGTAACGAAAATTTTCGAACGGCCTCGTCATTACGGTCTAAGGCACGCAACATTTCTGCTTGGCCAAAGAGAGCTGCAGCATGAAACGCTGAGTTTTCGTCAGCAGCCGCCTGCTCATAAAATGGCAGTGCTTCTGCTGGGCGTCCAAGACTTGCCAAAGTTTGTCCCCGCCAGAAGCTCGAAGTTGGAAAATCGCGCAGGCGCGAATCTTCCAGCAGTCTGAGCGCATCGGCTGGCTGGTTCGCCGCGATCAATGCTTCAACAAGTTTTCTGGCAATTTCCCGCCTCTCAGCCCCTGGAGGATTTTTGCTGAGCAATGCCTGTAGGCGTGCGACTGCTACTTCCGGCACGCCATCCGCCAGCGGGGCAATTGCGGGCGCGATTTCGGGCGAAACTTCAGCCCTCGAAGGCTGAAGCACAACGATCGATAATCCGGCTAAGACGATTCCGATCGCAGGTAACAGTTTCATTTCTTTCTCAACAGCGGTCGCAAAAATCTTCCGGTGTAACTGTTCGCAAGACCGGCAACTGCTTCCGGCGTGCCCGCGCCGACAATTTCGCCACCACGCTCGCCGCCTTCCGGGCCAAGATCGACAATCCAGTCGGCGCATTTAATCATCTCGAGGTTGTGCTCGATCACGATGACTGTGTTGCCCGCGTCCCGCAGTTTCATCAGCACTTGCAGCAATTTCTCGATATCGGCGAAGTGCAGACCCGTCGTCGGCTCATCCAGAATGTAAATCGTACGGCCGGTGGCGTGCTTTGCCAGCTCAGTCGCTAGCTTCACGCGTTGCGCTTCGCCGCCGGACAGGGTCGTGCCGGCTTGCCCCAGCTGCAAATAACCAAGCCCAACATCGAGCAGGGCGTTCAATTTTTCCGAGACGCTGGGCACATTACGGAAAAATCGGGCCGCTTCATCGACGGTCAAATTCAGCACGTCTGCGATGTTTTTGCCTTTGTAAGTGATCTCGAGTGTCTCGCGGTTGTAACGCTGGCCGCGGCAAACTTCGCATTGCACGTAAACGTCCGGAAGAAAGTGCATCTCGATCTTAATCAAGCCGCCGCCTTCGCAATTTTCACAACGGCCCCCTCGCACGTTGAAACTGAACCGGCCCGCATCGTAACCGCGGACGCGCGCAGCCGGCAGTTGTGCGAACAATTCGCGGATCGGCGTGAAAGCGCCAGTATAAGTGACCGGATTGGAACGGGGCGTCCGGCCAATCGCGCTTTGGTCGATCACAATCGCCTTGTCGATTTGCTCGACTCCGCGCAGCGCGCGATAAGCGCCCGGTCTTTCCTTGGAGCTATAAAACCGGCGAAACAACGCGCGGCGCAGAATGTCGTCCACCAAGGTTGATTTCCCGCTGCCGGAAACACCGGTCACGCAGGTAAAACAGCCAAGCGGAAATCCAACCTCGATATTTTTCAGATTGTTTTCGTTCGCCCCCAGGACTTTCAGCCAACTGTCAGGCCGAGGGTTAACTCGCTGCTTTGGCACCAGAATGCGCGCCCGGCCGGAAAGATAATCAGCGGTCAAACAGTTTTTTGCGCGCAGAATGTCACCCAGCTTTCCTTGCGCGACGATCTCGCCACCGCGTGGACCGGCACCCGGGCCAAGATCGATAATATGATCGGCGGCGCGGATCGTTTCTTCATCGTGCTCGACCACGATGACGGAATTGCCGAGATCGCGCAGACGACGAAGCGTTCCGAGCAGGCGCGCGTTGTCCCGTTGATGCAGCCCGATACTCGGTTCATCGAGAACATAGAGGACGCCGGCCAATCCGGACCCGATTTGCGTAGCCAGGCGAATGCGTTGTGCTTCCCCGCCGCTTAGGGTTCCGCTCTCGCGGTTGAGCGTGAGATAACCAAGCCCGACTTCAACCAGAAACTGTAGGCGCGATTGAATTTCGCGAACAACCTCGCCCGCAATGGTTTTTTGCTGAGCCGTCAATTCCAGGTTGTCGATGTATCGCGCCGCCGCCTCGGTCGTTTGCTCGCTGAATTGGTGAATGTTCAATTCGCGGCCATGTTGATCTTTGATGGTGACGGCAAGGATTTCCGGTTTGAGCCTGGCGCCATTGCAAACTTTGCACGGCACCCGCGTCATGAAGGCGCGAATCCGGTGGCGCGTGAATTCGCTTTGCGTTTGCTCATAAAGCCGCTGCATTTGCGGGACCAGCCCCTCGAACGGTCGTGCCGTTTTGGATTCCCGAGCGTTGCCTCTTTTAATCAGCTCGCCGTTGGTGCCGAAATAAAGCGCGTTCTTGAATTCGTTAGGCAAATCGACGAAGGGCACGTCTTCATCAACCTCGAAATGCTTCGCGAGCGCGCTTTGCAAATGACGGTAATAAGCTAGCATCCGCTTCGTGCCGCGCCGCCAGGGCATGATCGCCCCTTCAGCGAGCGTCTTCGACGGATCCGGAATCATCAGCTCCGGATCGCAAACCAGTTGCGTGCCGAGCCCGTGACAAACCGGGCAAGCACCGAGATGGCTGTTGAACGAGAAATGCTTCGGACTCAGCTCGCCAAGCGTAAACCCGCTGTCCGTCGCGCCGTAGTCGGTCGAGTAACGCAGCTCTTGCCACTCGCCAGTTGTGCTGGAGTGCTGGAATGTTGGAGTATTGGATTTTTCATTACTCCATTTCTCCACTACTCCATTACTCCGTGATTGTCGCAAGATAATCACCTGGTTTCCGCCCCATTTGAGCGCGGTCTCAACAGAATCGGCCAAACGACTGCGGATTCCCTCGCGAACCATCAGCCGATCCACTACCGCTTCGATCGTGTGTCGCTCATTCTTTTTCAGACGGATTGGTTCGGGCCGACCCAGTTCCATGATCTCATCGTCGACGCGAACCCGAACGAATCCCTCGCGCTTCAGTTTTTCAATTACGTCGCGGAATTCACCCGCCTGATTTTGGACCAGCGGCGCGAGTAGGATAATTTTCGCTTCCGGCGGATAGGCCAGGATTTGATCAACAATTTGCTGGGGTGTCTGGCGGTGAATTGGTTTGCCCGTCACCGGATCATGCGGTTGGCCGATGGCGGAAAAGAGAACACGCAGATAGTCGTAGATTTCGGTGGTGGTGGCGATTGTCGATCTTGGATTTGCGCCGGCGCTGCGTTGCTCGATCGCTATCGCGGGCGAGAGACCCTCGATGAAATCGACGTCCGGCTGTTCCATCTGGTCGAGGAACTGTCGCGCGTAAGCTGAAAGGCTTTCCACGTAGCGGCGTTGCCCTTCGGCGTAGAGGGTGTCGAAGGCGAGCGACGACTTGCCAGAGCCGCTAAGGCCGGTGATCACGACCAGTTGCTCCCGCGGAATTTCCACGTGGAGATTTTTTAAATTGTGCTGGCGCGCACCACTGATCCTGATAACTTCGGCAGGCATCTTGACGAGAAATGTCGAACCTTTAAGTCAAGCACAGCCGCCCATTTTCTCCAGCGAAAATCCCCAACTATGAGTGACGCCGACCGGACCATCTCGCATGAGGAACTCATGCAGTTGCAGAAGAAATTCAGCGAGATTAAGCACTCGATTAATAACGCACTTGCTGTGATGATGGCGCTGTCCGAAATGTCGCAGCGGCGGCCCGATTATGCGGAAAAATTGGCCACGACCGTGTTGACTAAAGCGCCGCAGATCGTTTCCAGCTTGCAGGAGTTCACCCAGGCGTTGAACGAAAAGGCTGGTGTCAGCCCCGGTGCCGCGAGATAACGCCGGCAGAATGCGCTGCAACGAATGGAGGCAGCAGACAAGACAATCCTGATTATCGAGGACGAGCGCGATGTAGTTGATTTGCTCGCCCTTCATCTGCGCAAAGCGGGAACGTTCGCCATTTCCACAGCCAGCGACGGCGCCAGCGGCCTCGATAAGGCGCGCAACGAAATGCCCGCTTTCATTATTCTCGATCTGATGTTGCCGAAGATGCCGGGCTTGGAGGTTTGCAAAGTTCTCAAAACAGACCCGGTGACCCGGCACATTCCAGTCATGATGTTGACGGCGAAGGCGGAAGAGATTGATCGCATCGTCGGCTTGGAATTTGGGGCGGATGATTATGTAACGAAACCGTTCAGTCCCCGCGAAGTGATCTTGCGGA
>Ga0209526_10003610_pt1 | contig 10536 bp, 9 predicted proteins | sample JacPinW_OM2H0_M1_FD_188566 | JGI IMG/M metagenome (GOLD analysis project Ga0209526, IMG submission 188566) | Forest soil microbial communities from Algoma, Ontario, Canada - Jack Pine, Ontario site 1_JW_OM2H0_M1 (SPAdes) (version 2) | ecosystem: Environmental > Terrestrial > Soil > Boreal... | reverse complement strand
CCAGGCCTATCTCCACCGAACGCCGGGAGACCTGCGCTCCCTGGCGGAGCTGGGGACGCCCATCCGCCTGGTCAAGGGCGCCTACTCCGAGCCTGAGGACCGGGCTCTGCAGTCACAGGAGGAGCTCTCGGCGCGCTACAGGGAGCTGACCGACTGGCTCTTCGACCACCATCCGGACCCCGCCTTCGGGACCCACGACGGCGCCATGATCGGCTACGCGCAGACCGCCGCCCGGCGGCGCGGGCTGGGCCGGCAGAGCTTCGAAGTGCAGATGCTGTACGGCGTCCGTCGCGACCTGCAGCAGGAACTGGCCCGAGCGGGCTACCGGGTGCGGGTCTACGTGCCCTTCGGCTCAGCCTGGTACCCCTACCTGCTGCGGCGCCTGGCCGAACGCCCCGCCAACCTACGGTTCTTCCTCCGCTCCCTGGGCCCGGGCTAAGTCTGTTTCCCTTCTTTGCTTAGACGAAGATTGGCTCGAGGCGGGACCGTTCGACCACCGCTTCCATCTCCGCGTCCTCGGCTGGACGTTCGAAGCGGCTGGCGGCGTCCAGCATCTTGGGCAGCACATCGACGTCGCCGAGCGAGTTGACGAAGATGCCCGGCCGGCCGAGCGCCCACCAGACGGCGGTGTCTATGTCCTCCTGCGCGTCCAGCGGCTCATACCAGGTGGACCGGGTGTGCGGGCGTCCCAGCCAGGGGCGCAGCGCCATCGACTTGATCGTTTGCACGGCGACCCCACGCTCGCCGCAGGTCTCGACCAGCGCGTTGAAGTTCTCTGCGTAGTAGGGGATCTGCATGGTCGGGTAGTTGTAGGGGAGCAGCACCGAGTCGAAGTCGAAGCGCTCCAGACTGCGCCGGTGCCCGGCTGCGATCTGCACGCCGTGCCCGGTGACACCGATCCAACGCAGCAGTCCCTGCTCCCTCGCCTCCACGGCCGCTTCCAGGGCACCACCTGGGCTCAAAGCGGTGTCCCACTCGATCGGGTCAGCGAGGCTGTGCAGCTGCCAGAGATCAACATGGTCGACGCCCATTCGGTCCAGCGACCTGTGCAGCTGCTCACGAGCCGCCTCTGCTGTGCGGCCGTCGGTTTTGGTGGCCAGGAAAAACCGGCCCTGGTGCTCTCGAAGCCAGGGCCGGATCCGCACCTCGGCCTCCCCGTAGCCGGACGCTACATCGATGTGGTTCACGCCGTAGCGGAGCAGGACCTCCAGCGTACGGTCGGCGGTGTCCTGGCTGACGCTGCCCAGCGCCGCGCCGCCGAAGACGACACGCGTGCTCTGATGGCCGGTTCTTCCGAAATCGAGTGTCGGTATAGGCATCACTCCCTCCAAACCAGATCTCGTACCCGTCCGGCAGCGCGACCTCGCATCCTCACCTGAAAGATAGAGCCCGCAAGCCCCCGTGGGTAACCTTGCCAGGTGCGCCGGCTGGTGGTGGGCTCGATCACGGGGATCATGGTATTGCTGCAGCTCGCCTGCGGCCAGGCGGCGGGGGCCGGGACGCCGCCTGGCAGGGCGGTGACCGCGAGTCCCCCGGGCGCAGTGACAGAGGTGGCCGGTGATCACGTCAAACTGTCCGAGGTCGCCACCGCCAGCTCCCCGACCGGGATGGCGGTTCGGAACGGTGACTCGGCGATCTACTTCATCGAGCAGGGTGGCCGGGTCCGCCGCTTCCACGACGGGCAGCTCGATGGCCGGCCGGTGCTCGACATCAGCCAGATGCTCAAGAGCGGCGGCGAGCAGGGCCTGCTCGGTATAGCCTTCTCGCCGGACGGCGGCTACCTGTACCTGGACTACACCGACACCGATGGAAACACGCGGATCGTCGAGTACGCCGTGCGCGGCGGCGTGGATCAGTCGAGCCGCCGCGAGCTGCTCTTCGTCAAGCAGCCTTATCCCAACCACAACGGCGGGCAGCTTGCCTTCGGGCCCGATGGCGATCTCTATATCGGGCTGGGCGACGGAGGCAGCGAGGGCGATCCCCACGATAACGGCCAGTCGCTGCGCACGCTGCTGGGCAAGATCCTTCGGATCTCCCCCCGGCCGGCCGGCGGCAAGCCGTACGGCATTCCGCCCGGCAATCCCTTCGCCGGTCGCGGCGACGCCCAGCCCGAGATCTGGGCCTACGGGCTGCGCAATCCCTGGCGGTTCTCCTTCGACCCCGCGACCGGCGACCTCTGGATAGCTGACGTGGGCCAGGATTCCTGGGAGGAGATCGACCGCCAGCCCGGTGGCAGCAGCGGAGGGCAGAACTACGGCTGGAACCGCCTGGAGGGCACCCATCCCTACCACGGCCAGCCTCCCTCAGGGACGGTACCTCCCGTCGTCGAGTACTCGCACGACGGCGGCGCCTGCTCTGTGACCGGCGGCTACGTCTACAGAGGCTCGGCGCTGCCTGAGCTCCGCGGCTCCTACCTGTACGGCGACTACTGCGCCGGCTGGCTGGCCGCGGTGGCCACCAGCGGCGACAGCGTGAGCCAGCCGAGACAGCTGGGAGTCCGGGTACCGCAGCTGTCCTCCTTCGGAGTCGACCAGGCCGGCGCCATCTATGCGTTGTCCCTCGACGGTCCGATCTACCGACTCGTCCCTGGCTGATCCGGGCTGTCTGAACAGCCCTCCGCCGGGTACAGATCCGAGCGTCGGTGCTTGAATCACCATATGAGGACTTCCCAACCGGAGACCAACTGGGCGGGCAGCTACGAGTATCAGAGCACCCGGCTGCACAGGCCGTCCACCGTGGAGCAACTGCAGGAGATCGTGGCCGGCGCGCCCAGTGTGCACGTGCTCGGCTCGCGGCACTCGTTCAACGGGATCGCGGATTCTGCCGAGCTGATCACCCTCCGCGAGCTGCCGTCCGACGTGACGGTCGACCACGCGCAGGGCAGAGTCGGGTTCGGGGCCGGCCTCACCTATGGTGAGCTCGCCGTGGCGCTGAGGGCGGAGGGCGTCGCTCTGCACAACCTCGCCTCGCTTCCACACATCTCGGTCGCAGGTGCCGTCATGACCGCGACACACGGCTCGGGAGATACGAACGGCAACCTGGCGACTGCCGTCGCGGGCCTGGAGATGGTGACGTCTACGGGCGAGGTCGTCACCACATCGCGAGGGGACGCCGACTTCGACGGCCTGGTCGTCGGGCTCGGTGCGGTGGGTGCGGTGACCCGCCTCGTCCTTGACGTGGAGCCCGCCTACGAGGTGCGGACACGAGCCTTCGAGGGCCTCAGCTGGAAGGCCCTGTTCGACCATTTCGACGAGATCAGCGCCTCTGGCTACAGCGTGAGCGTCTTTACCCGCTGGAGCGACAACGTAGACCAGGTTTGGGTCAAGAGCCGGGTGACGGACGCGCCTGAGGTTGCGCGCGGCGACCTTTTCGGCGCGGTCGCGTCGACAGTGGAGCGGCACCCGGTTCTCGGTCTAGACCCGACCAACTGCTCGCCGCAGCTGGGGCGTCCCGGTCTCTGGTCCGAGCGCCTGCCACACTTCCGGATGGAGTTCACACCGAGCACTGGAGAGGAGCTCCAGTCCGAGTACGTTGTGGCGCGCCGGCACACGCTGGCCGCGATCGAAAGCCTGCGCGCCCTGGGAGACAGGATGCGACCCGTCCTTCAGGTCTGCGAAATGCGCACCGTGGCCGCGGACAGGTTGTGGATGAGCATGCAGTACGGGCAGGACACCACCGGCTTCCACTTCACATGGATGCCCGACCAGGACAGGGTCGAGCAGGTGCTGCTCGACCTCGAGACGGCTCTCGCCCCCTTCGAGGCGCGCCCGCACTGGGGCAAGGTCTTCCTGGCCGATGCCGCCGCGATCGCTCCGCTCTATGAGCGCCGGCCCGACTTCATCCGCCTGCTCGAGCGACTCGATCCCCGCGGTGCGTTCCGCAACCCCTGGCTGAAGAAGCACGTGCTCGGCGAGTGATGAGCCGCCGAGCGGTGCCAGTCCGACCCGTCAGGCTTAACAGGCAAGTCCATGGCAAGAACCGCGGAGGAGATCCTGGAAGGTGTGCGGCGCAACGCGCTCCCGCGGACGGCTGGAGAGGGTCGTGGGACGTGGCTGCGCCAGCGCGGCGAGATCCGCCTCGGTTCCGGTAAGTGGGTTCCCTTCAGAGCCGAGCAGCGGTTCGACGCGGTGGACCTGGGATTCCGCTGGGTAGCCAAGGCGCGCATGGCGCCGCTCCTTCGCGCCACCGTAACCGACGCGTTTGAACACGGCCGTGGCTTGTTTGAAGTGCGGGTGTTCGGGTTTCCGATCCAACGTGCGGGCGGTCCCGAGTTCGATGCTGGTGAGATGCTCCGCTTCCTGGCGGAGCTTCCCTGGTGTCCACTGGCGTACAGCCATCCGGCGCTCACCTGGACCGTCCTCGACGAGGGGACACTCCGCGTTGACCTGGAGCGGGGTACCGTCCGAGTAGGGCTCCAGCTGGAAGTCGACGAACAGGGGAGGGTCCGACGCATGAACGCAGAGAGCCGTCCGCGCCAGGTGGGACGGGCCTCCATTCCGACTCCGTGGGGCGGTCGCTACGGTGAGTACCGGGAGTTCGGCGGAATGCAGATGCCAGCAAGTGCCGAGGTCTTCTGGGTGCCGCCGGAAGGCGAGCTCGTCTACTTCCGAGGGGAGATCCTGGAGGCTGGAGTGCTGGGTAATGAGGAGTCCGAAGCAGACCCGGCCGGTACACGTGGATGAGCTGAGGATGGACCTGCGGGTCGAAGAGATCATCGACCAGCCCTACGTGTCAGTCCAGAAGGCGCTGCTCGCTGATCCGGGGAAGTGGCTTCCGAGCCTCGCCAATGATGCCGGGAAGCGGCTGATCACCGAACTCGCAGTACGCATTGGGAGCGCTAGGGTCGCGCGTGCAGTCGAGGTGGAGGTGGCGCCCCCGACCATCTATCCCGATCGATCAGAGATCTTCATTTCCTGGAAGGCGGCTAGCATGCCTTCCCTCTTTCCCGAGCTGCGCGGCCTGTTCAAGCTGGCCGGCGTTGACAGTCGACGTTCACGTCTCTCCTTTGAAGCGAGCTACGAGCCACCTGGACGGCTCGCTGGCCAGCTGGTCGATCAAGCGCTGATGCACCGCGTCGCTGAGGCTTCCGTCCGAGAGTTTGTGCTTCGCACCGCTCAGGCTCTCGGCCGTCGGGCCCAGGCCATCGAGCAGGACTGACAGCCTCGGTCGACCAGCCTCGGCTCAGGCTAAGCGGTGCCTATTTGGTGTCGAGGCTTGCTCGCGAGCCAGCAGCGCGGAGGCCACGGACGTGGGAATTAACGTGAGGCAGCCGCCGAAGACCAGCGCCGCCGCCAGCGCCGGGCTGAGAGCATGACTCGAGAGACCAAGAGCTGCAGCTGCGGCCGGCAGCCCCAGCTGCGCCGAGGCCAGCAGACCGATCGTGAATCTCCGGCCCTGGCCCGCTATGGCGGCGCCGAGGAGATGGACGGCGACAGACCCCACCGCCAGCATGACGCCGAGCGCGATTGCGACCGGATCGGTAACCAGCTGGCGAAGATCCAAAGTTGCTCCCAGGAGCACGAAGAACGCCGGCACGAAGAAGCCATTGGCCACGCCGCTCAGCTGCACGACCAACCGCTCGGGCTGGCCCAGCTGCGCCAGGACAACCCCGGCCACGAACCCGGCCACAAGTACGCTGGCCCCGGTACCTTCGGCTATCGCCGCCAGCAGCAGCAGGATCAGGATCGACAAGCGGAGCTGCAGGGCCCACCCCCGTTGGCGCGACTGTCGAAATCCTTCGCGCAGCGCCGAACCCACTGCCTCGTGCCTGATGGCTCGGTGCGACAGCCAGAGGATGCCAGCGCCGGCCGCAATGATCAGCGCATCGCCGGCCAGGGCCAGGAGTAGATGGCCCGGTCCGATCAAGGTCAGTGGCATTAGCAGGACGGTGGACCCGTCAGCCAGTACCACCCAGGCGGTCAGAAATGCGATCGCCGATCCGCTCAAGGCGCGTTCCTCGATACAGGGGAAGATAACGGCCGCCGAACTGCCGGCAAGCAGGATCCCGAACAGCAACGCGTGGTTGATACCAAGCGTGAGTGAGATGGACTGGCCCACAAGAAGGCCAGCCGCCAGGGAGACCAAGAGCGCCAGGCCAGCGCGGGAGAGACTCTCTCGAAGCTGTGCGGAGGACAGGTCCACCTGAGTTCCGACACTGAGCATTAGCATCGCGAAACCGATCGCGTACAACGCCGGCATGGGGGCGGCTCCGGGGTCCAAAATGCGGAACCCGGTCCGGCCGATGAGAGCACCCGCCGCCAACTCACCGACCAGGACCGGCAACAGCGGTCGTCTGCCGGCAGCGAGTGCCGGCCCCAGCAGAGCGGCGATGACCAGCATCGCCAGTTGGCCGAACATGGCTACTTGAAGGGTGACAAGTGGATCGGCTCCATGGGCAATTTAGCTGCGCGCCAGTCAAATTTGCTCGGATTCTCTTTTGGCACTGGAGCCACAAGTCACTAGGTAGGCTCCAGCGTACCTAGTGTCCTGCTTCCTCGAACGTCGCCGCTTCGAGCAGTTGAAACTTTGGGCTGCCCGTGTCGGTCTAAAGTCAGCCTTTGGACGGGACCGTTAGTCCACGTAGGGTCCGTTATAGATGGGCGTCTCTCCATAAGGCTTGCCGGCCATGAGCATGAACCGCGTCCCTGGTTGCGCCTCCTCGACGGCCAGCGCATCACCCGGTCCCAGAACCGCGATCTGGGAACGGCTCGCCCGCCGTCGGTTGGAACCGAAGCCCGCCTCCCCTTCCAGTAGGTAGACGAACCCGTTGAACTCGGACCGGACGGGACTGCTGAAGCCACCGCCCTTGGGCAACTCGACGTCCAGGATGAGCCCGGGCGTCCCGAGCTCCACCGGAGAGCCCTCGCCGACCAGCACCCGGACGATCGCGTCGCCCTCCTGCCGGACGGGCACCTCGTGCGGTTGCAACAGCTGGGCGCTTGGCTCGGCGGCCTTGTCGTTGCGCGCGAGATTCACCCAAAAGAGCACCCCGCGCATCTCGGTCCCGGCCTTGCCCTCCTCGAGCTCGTCCTTTCCGATTCCTTCCGCATGCAAGATCCCACGGCCCGTTCGGAGCTTGAGGAGCGATCCGGCCTCCAGCCGGGCCCGCTCCATGGCGCCACCCGGACCGGTGCTGTGGCCCGTGCTCGAAGCGCCCGAGACCGCGTACCAGAGGTTGTCGAACCCACGGTGGGGGTGTGTGGTATCCAGACCCGCCATCTCCGGGCTGATCCGGACGGCGGCCTCGTGGACCAGGATGTAGGGGTCAACCAACGAGTATGGGATGTGCCTTGACGGCAAGGGTTCGAGGACGCTCTGGCCCATCATTGGACGAACGTGGGCGTCCTCGACCAGGACGATTTCGCGCTGCGCTGTGTCAATTTGAGTGGCCATGGCCTGTTCCTCCACTTGTCGGCCTAAAACCCGAGGGCCTCGTCGACCAGGACGACGGTGATGCGGCCAGGCGTGATCTCTCGGTTGATGATGAGAACCTTGCTCACCGCGCTGTGTATGCCGTAGGCGGCCTGGGCGCGAGCATCCTCGAGCGGGAAGGCATACTCGTCGATGCGGCGAAGGGCCTCCTCCAGGTCGGACACGATCTTCTGCGTCCCGACGACCAGGATGACGCGCCCGGCGCCGGTGGCGTAGGGACCGAGCTGGCTGCCACTCATCGAGGCGGCAACCAGCGCTCCGGTCTCGGTGACCGCGTGGACGCTGCCGAGCATCACGTCAGGGGACGCAGACAGGCGGCGGATCTCGTCGGCCTGGGTCTGGCGGTCCATGCTCCAGATCCGCGGGCGAAGGGGCTCGTAGCGACCCGACTTTTCGATCTCGTCGGTGATGCCCGAGACTTCGAGCGTTTGCGATGCGCCGTGATACACATGCGATCCGTCCGGGATGAGACCCAGAACGATCCGTCTCGCGTCTGCGGCGTCTGCGGCCAGGAGCACGCTCATTCCGTTGGCCTCGAGGGCTGCGGCAGTCCGCCTCACCTGGGCGTCGTCCGCAACGGTCCCGAACCGACGACTTATCGACCGGTCGAGGTCGGGCTGGAGCTCGTTGATCATGGGCACCTCCTTGCGGGCTGCTCCGCTGAGGGCTGCTCCGCTGTTATATTGCAAGTGCAAATACCGTACTCTTAGTTGATTGCAAATGCAAGTACTTTCGGAACCTGACGTCGCTGGTCTCCTCGACCGGCTCGTGGCTGAAGAGTTGCCGGGCCGTCGCGGATTGGGGGCCTGGACCTCGCTGCTGCAAGCCCACGCCACCCTGTTGCGCCAGCTAGAGACGGATCTCGTAAAGGAGACGGGTCTCGCCCTGGCCGACTTCGACGTGCTCGCTCAGCTGGCGGTCGCCGGTGGTGAGCTGCGCATGACAGAGCTGGCGGCCCGGGCGCTCATCTCACGGTCGGGCATGACCCGCCGCGTCGGGCGGCTGGTTGCTGAGGGCCTCGTTCGTAGAGCGAATGCCGATGCCGACGCGCGCGGCGTCGTGGTCGCACTGACCGACGCCGGCGTGGCCCGCCTGGCCGAGACGGCGCCGGTCCATGCGCGTGAGGTCTTCGACCTATTCGTGGCCCGACTGGACGATCAGGAGCTCGCCGTTCTCGAGAGCGCGCTGGACAAGGTCACCCTCGACTGCACGTTCGGCTGAGAGCCCGGTCGGAGGCGGAGGGATCGCGGTTGTTATCGAGTGCTTTGCTGCTGCGTCGCCTCCTGCGCGGCCGCCGGGCTGCCTGCCCCGTTCGGGATCAGGACCCCGCGGCCCTTGATGCGACCCCGCTCGATCGTCGTGGTGGAGCGGTCGGCTTGGTTGACCGTCTAGCATCACACCCCCCGGCTGTCAACAGCGACCTATCCCCTCCCCACTGCGGGGAGGGCTTTATCGCACCTCCGGGTCGGGCCGTGGCTGCTGCGCTCCCCGGTCCCGGGCCTCTTGGATCAGGCTCCAGAGCCGATCCGGCCGGGCCGGCATCTCGACGTGGGTTATGCCCAGCGGCGCCAGCGCGTCGCAGATGGCGTTGATCACCGCCGCGCTCGATCCGATGGTTCCCGCCTCCCCCACTCCCTTCACGCCCAGGTCGTTGCTGTCCGTCGGGGTGACGGTGCGGTCCAGCACCAGCGGAGGGATCTCGTTCGCCGTTGGGGCCAGGTAGTCCAACAGCGTCGCCGTCTGGAGCTGGCCGCTAGCACGGTCGTAGACCACCTCCTCGAAGAGCGCCTGCGCCAGGCCCTGCACGATGCCGCCGTGGATCTGGCCGTCCACGATCATGGGGTTGATCACGTTCCCGCAATCGTCGACCGCGACGTACTTCTGAAGATCGACGCCTCCTGTCTCGGGGTCTACCTCCAGCACGCAGACGTGAGTCCCGAAGGGCCACGTGAAGTTCGGCGGATCGAAGAAGGTCACCGCCTCCAGGCCCTGCTCCATGCCCTCTGGAAACTCCGCACCGTAGGCGGCGAAGGCGATCTCGCCGAGAGTCCTGGCGCGGTCCGGGCTGCCCTTCACCTGGTAGCGGCCCTGGTCGACGACGATGTCCTGCTCGGCCGCCTCCAGCAAGTGCGCCGCCAGCTTCCGTGCCTTGTCCACCACCTTCCGGCATGAGCGAAGGATGGCCGTGCCGCCGACGGCGGCGCTGCGGCTGCCATAGGTGCCGTAGCCGAAGGGGGTGTTCTCGGTGTCGCCGTAGCGAACCTGGATGGCCTCCAGGGGGACGCCCAGCTCGTCGCCCACTATCTGGGCGAACGGCGTGGCGTGTCCCTGACCATGCGAGTGGGTTCCGACGTTGACCGTGACGGAGCCGCTCGGGTGTACGCGGACGGTCGCAGACTCGACCAGGGCAACCTCAGTCGGGCTCGCCGTCGCCTTGCTGGGGCCGAAGCCGCAGATCTCGACGTAGGAGGAGATGCCGATCCCAAGGTAGCGCCCCTGCTCCCGCAGCTCCCCCTGGCGCCGCCGCAGGTCCTGGTAGCCGGCCAGTTCCAGGGCACGGTCCAGCGCCGCCGCGTAGCGCCCGGAGTCGTAGACCATGCCGAAGTTGTTGCTGAAAGGGAAGTCGGTGGCGAAGTTCTTCCGGCGCACGTCAGCCGGATCCATTCCGATCTCGCGAGCAATCAGGTCGACCGCCCGCTCGCAGAGATGGGCGGCCTCCGGCCGGCCGGCGCCGCGGTAGGGATCGGTCGACATCTTGTTGGTGAGGACGCCGATCGAGCGGCCCTCTGCGGCCCGCCAGCGGTAGCAGCCGACACCCATCATGCAGGTGATAGTGGCGTTGGCCCCGAAGAGGCCCACGTAACCGCCCACATCGACGACCTGGTGGATCCGAAGACCGAGGAGGGTACCGTCTCGCCGGGCGGCGGCTACCGGTCCCGCACCTGCCTGCTGGCGGTCGAGAACAGCCACAACCTGGCCGGCGGCAGCGTCTACGACCGCCCTCACCTCGAGGCGCTGCTGGCGGTCGCGGGCGGCCACGGCCTGCCGGCGCACCTCGACGGCGCGCGCATCTTCAACGCCGCCGTCGCGCTCGGCACCTCCGCT
>Ga0209526_10003609_pt1 | contig 10537 bp, 10 predicted proteins | sample JacPinW_OM2H0_M1_FD_188566 | JGI IMG/M metagenome (GOLD analysis project Ga0209526, IMG submission 188566) | Forest soil microbial communities from Algoma, Ontario, Canada - Jack Pine, Ontario site 1_JW_OM2H0_M1 (SPAdes) (version 2) | ecosystem: Environmental > Terrestrial > Soil > Boreal... | reverse complement strand
TCCGGCGCGCCGACTGGCCGGCCCGGTCGAACGGGAAGTTAACAAAGTAAGCGTTCTCCGGGTCCTGGTTGATCAGCCGCTGCTGTGCCTCGACGATCCCCTTGTCCTCGTTGAACGCGACCTCGATCATCGATCGATAGAGTTCGTCCACTTTCTTGTCGCCGAGTCCCCACGGCCGCGTCGTCGACCAGAAATAATGGGTGCGCGTTGCGCTTTCCGGCGTGATGCCGTTGAGCACCATGTGCACCGGCTCGCCGAGCGGCGTCGACGCACCGGCCTCGCGCGCGCCGAGCGTGATCTTCACATGCGACGGCGGCAGGCACTCAAAAATCTGCCAGCGATCGATCTTGCCTTGCAGGTTGCGCGCCGCCCGGTAGATCGGGGCAGTGTCGACATTGATCATCACGCGCTGGGCCAGGACCTTTTCGCCCTCGACCCGCACCTCGAGCGGCGTGTCGGTGACGCCGCCGCCGGCGAGTGTCGTCTTGTGCACGAACACCACGTGGGTGAGGTCGAGCAGGTTGTCGACCATGAGCTGATAGTTGCAGGCAATGTTGAGATAGCCCGGTACGCCCGCCCAACCCGGATCGTCGTTCTCGTGGTAGTCGGGGATCAGCGCGGGATCCGCCGCCTTCTCGCCCATCCAGATCCAAATGAAGCCGTGCCGCTCGAGCACCGGGAAGCGCTTGGCACGAAAATCGTGCGGCACCGGCGCATTGCCCGGGATGTGGGTGCACACGCCGTCGCGATCAAACCGAATGCCGTGATAGCCGCACTGGATGTCGTTGCCATTGACCTCACCGCAAGACAGCGGCGCAAAGCGGTGCGGACAGCGGTCGCTCAGAATGCCGACCCCGCCGTCCTGGCCACGGAAGATCACCACGGTCTGGTCGCAGATCGTGCGCGCAACCGGCTTGCCGTCCGCGAGCTCGAAGCCGTGCGCGGCGACGTACCACTGGTTGTGCAGATAATAGGAGCCCATGGCGCCCTCCCGGGAGATTATTTGTCCGCAACTATACGCCGGCGCCGAGCGCCCGCAACGCCTACCGTCCCACGCAATTCGATGTTCTGTTATTCGCCGCGATGGACTATCGTGCGGCCCAACAAAGCGTCGAAGGATGCGCGTTGGAGGGGATGGATATGCTGATCACACGTAAGGATTTGCTGCGCTCAGCCGGCGCGCTCGCACTCGCCGGTGCCGTCGGACGAACCACCGGCGCGCAAGCGCAGGACTATCCGAACCAGGACATCCACCTGATCTGCGGGTTTCCGCCCGGCAGCGGCGCCGACATTTTCGTGCGCTATTTCGGAGAGAAGCTGCGGCCGGTCGCCGGGCGCAACGTGATCGTCGAGAACAAGGTCGGTGCCAACAGCAACATCGCGACCGAATATGTGGCGCGGTCGAAGCCAGACGGTTACACGCTCTACCCGTTTGCCGGCACCACGGTCGCGGCCACGATGGCGCTGTTCAAAAATCCGCCGGTCGACGTCGGCAAGTCGATTGCGGTCGCCGCGACCACCAGCAACCTCGCCTTCATGCTCGTGGTCGACGCCAAGAGCCCTTACATGAGCGTCGCCGACCTGACCGCGGCGATGAAGAAGAAGGGCGCGAGCGCGAGCTACGCGGTCGCCGCCAATCCCGGCGTCATCATGGGGGCGCTCTACAAGAACGCCGCCGGGCTTGAAGCGGTCGAGGTGCTCTACAAGAACGCGCCGGATTCGCTCAACGAACTCCTGAGCGGCAAGCTCGATTACGGCCTGCACGACCCGATCTTCGCGCTTGCGCAACAGCGCGAAGGGCGCCTGCGCATCCTTGCGGTCTCGACCGCAAAGCGGCTGCAATCGGTGCCGGACATCCCCTCGATGGCGGAAGCGGGCGTTCCCATGAACCTCGATCTGTGGTGGGGCGTCATGCTCGCGGCCGGCACACCGAAGCCGATCGTCGACAAGATCAACTCCTGGTTCTCCGAGATCGTCCGAACCGAGGAGACCAAGAAATTCCTGGCGCTATCAGGCGCCGACCCGATGATCCGGACCCCCGAGGAGGCGGAGGCGATGTTCCAAAAGGCGATCCCGGAATGGGCCGAGTATGTGCGGATTGCCAAGATCCCGCAGACCTGAATCGGTCGCCCGCCTACGTTTGAGGCTTCCCGGCCGCGTCCGCGCCTGCTAGGGAGGCGCCCGAATCCGTGGCCTCGACGTGAGGTCGCAGGATTCGCGCTAGACCCACCAGAAGCTTTTCCCATCACACCCAGGCCGGAAAGGACATGCCAATGAAGCGATTGTTCGCGAGTGCCCTCATTGTGGCAGCGACACTGAGCGCACCTTGCGCGTTTGCAGAAAAGATCGACCTCTCGACCTGGACCTGCAGCAAGTTCCAGAGCAGCGACAAAGATACGATCGGCATCGTGCTGGCCTGGCTCGACGGGTACTACCAGGACGAGAACGCGCCACCCGTGATCGACACGGAGAAGTTCGTCGCCAACGCCAAGAAAATCGGCGAGTACTGCTCGGCGCACCCGACCGAGGGACTGATCACTGCGACCGACAAGCTGTTTGGAAGCGACTGAACGGTCGCGCCGGCGTCGGCGCGCAAGGACGTCGCTGGACCAGGCCGATCAGATGTCATGACCCGGGGCGAGCCCGGGCATGACGGCGTGATCTGCGCGGCGATTTCAGTCCGCGTTCGCCAAGGCCCCGGCCTCGCGCGGCACAGCCGTGGTGTCGAGCATCTCGACGAGACCGTCGAGTTTGCCCACCAGAAACCGCTGATGCATGAGCTTGGTCCAGACGTCCGCCAGCCGGATGAGCGTTTGCTTCGCCCTATCGTCGGTCGTCGTTTTCGCGAGCTCCAGGCATTCAAGCGCTGAACGCCGAAGCCGCTCGGTTCGATTGTCACTCATCGCACGCCCCACACTTACGTAACAACTTACGCCCCGGTTAACCAAAGCAGAGTGTTCCGGGACCTGCGAGCATTTCCCTGTGGGTGCATTGGCGTTTTCGCTGGGCTGTTGCAAACGGGAGACAGATTCGGGGTCCGCATAACCGTGATGGTGGGCAATTCCGGGGGTCAGCCTCCGGCTTGGGTTGCCGCCGCGTCCCGCCGTCCGGTCGAGGCTCCGGGCCGACGCCAAAAACGGCCGTGTTGTGGGAATAGTATCGACCTGCCGGAATAAGCCGGCGCCCCGCGGGGTAAACGTTATTTCCGCAATGCCGTCCGGCACGCCTGGCTTTGATGCACCCTGACCACGACGCTCCTCGCCCGCATGCTGGTTTCCCCCCAAAAAGGCAGTGTAAACGGACGGTTCGGCGTGGGCCCGACCCCATTTTAGCGGGGGCACCGCGAACGACCCGGGACACGGCATGGAGGCTAAACCGCCCGTGGAGGACAGGACTGACTTTTCCGAGCGCCGCTACCTGGCCGGAATGGAGCGGTTGATCGGCGCCGTGCAGGAGCTCTCGCTCGCGCGCGACCTTGCAACGATTCAGCGCATCGTGCACGCCGCCGCCCGCGAGCTGACCGGGGCCGACGGGGCCACCTTCGTGTTGCGCGACAACGGCTACTGCTACTACGCCGACGAGAACGCCATTTCCCCATTGTGGAAGGGCAAGCGCTTTCCGATGGAAGCGTGCATCAGCGGCTGGGCGATGCTCAACCGTAAGCCGGCGGTGATCGAAGACATCTATCAAGACGCCCGCATCCCACACGAGGCGTATCGTCCGACCTTCGTGAAGAGCCTCGCCATGGTGCCGATCCGCACGCTCGATCCGGTGGGCGCGATCGGCAATTACTGGGCGACGATGCGTGAGCCGAGCGAACAGGAAGTTCGGCTACTGCAGGCACTCGCCGATTCCACCGCGGTCGCCATGGAGAACGTGCAGGTCTATCGGGAGCTCGAGCAGCGCGTCGAAACGCGCACGGCCGAGCTGCAGGCGGCCAACGAGGAGATCCGCAACCTGTCGCTCACCGACGAGCTGACCGGGCTGCGCAACCGGCGCGGCTTCTTTCTGTTCGGCGAACAAGCCCGCAGGCTGGCGGTGCGGGCCGGCAAACAGGCAGCGATCGTCTACGCCGACGTCGATGGGCTCAAAGCGGTGAACGACCGGTTCGGGCATCCGGCCGGCGACACCCTGCTGCGCAACTTTTCCGGCGTGCTGACCAGCACGTTTCGCGAGTCCGACGTGGTGGCGCGGGTAGGAGGCGACGAGTTCTGCGTGTTCGGTGCCGAGCTCGACCTCAATCCCGATGTGCTGTTGGCGCGGCTCGAATACAACATCGCGCGCTTCAACGCCGAGCAGCCGCGGCCGTTCCTGCTCGCTGCCAGCGCCGGCGTCTGGCGCTGCCCGTTCAAGGGCGAGCAGACGCTGGAAGAACTCGTCGGGCGCGCCGACGAGGCGATGTACGCGAGCAAGCGCGCCCGCCGGCAGGCTGGATAGCTCGGCGAGGTCGGCTTTGCGCTAGCGCACCCGCATGCCGATGCGCTCGAACCGGACCGGCGCCGCACCGGCCTGCGCGTTCGGATTGGCCGACCAGAAAATCGTTTCGACCCGTCCAACGAGATTCTCGAACGGGACAAAGCCGTGCACAGCGACCCGGCTATCCTGCGAATTGTCGCGGTTGTCGCCCAGCACAAAATAGGCGCCCGGCGGCACGGTATAGATCTGCGTGTTATCGAGGAAACCGTTGTCCGTGAGATCGAGCGTCTCGTAACTTGCGCCATTGGGCAGCGTTTCGCGCCAGTGCTTCGCAGGCCTGCCGTCCTCGACAAGGTCCGCGAGGCGGTCGCGCTTGACCGGCGTTCCATTGAGATAGAGCTGCCCCTGGATCATCTGGACGCGATCGCCCGGGAGCCCGACAACACGTTTGACGTAATCGACCGACGTGTCCCGCGGGTAGCGGTAGACGACGACATCGCCGTAGCGCGGCTGCGTGCCAAAAATCCGGCCGGAAAACAGCGGCGGCGAAAACGGCAGCGAATAGCGGCTGTAGCCATACGCGTACTTTGACACAAAAAAATAGTCGCCGATCAGCAGGGTGGGCTGCATCGAGCCTGAAGGCATGTTGAACGGCTGGAATCCCAACGGCCGGACCAGCAGCAAGGCAACAAGCAGCAACGAGCCCAGTGTCAGACACACCACAAGCCAGATCGGCGTTCGGTGCGGTCGGTCGGCGACGGTTGTCATGAGCGCGGAGCAAATTGCGAAGGACAGTCAGGAGCACTCATCGTAGCAGGTTCCTTGGGATCTTCGTGAAAAACACCTCGTTGGTGGCGAGCCAGTAATCCATGGTGCAGCGATGGACGGCCGCGAATTCGCGCGCACGCGCGAACGTCGCTTCGTTCTGGTGGCCGGGCGGAAAGATCTCGGCGAACCGGTCGGGCGAAAGCCCAAAGCGGCTGCCGTCTTCGAGCTGGTTGAGCATGTCCTTGAGAAATGAGGTCGTCAGCCGGTTCATGTCACCTTGACCGCGGTTCTCGGCCCGTGGGAGCCTATGTCCGCCCAACACGTCGGGAGGGGCGCCATGAATACATTCGTGCAGACGCAGTTCGAGGGCAACCGAGCCGGGCTCAAGGATGTCCTCCCGCTGCGCGACAAGATCACGCCCGAGATCTTCGAGCGCGAGCGCGACAAGATCTTCAAGAAATCATGGCTGATGATCGGCCACGTCGCCGACCTGCCGGAGACCGGCAGCTATTTCGTGCGTGAGCTCCCGGTCGTCAACACGTCGCTGATCGTGATCCGCGGGCGCGACGGCGCAATCCGCAGCTTCCACAACGTCTGCCGGCACCGCGGCAACAAGCTCATTCGCGGCGGCGAGGGTTGCAAGTCGACGATCACCTGCGGGTTTCACGGCTGGACCTGGTCAAACACCGGCGAGTTGCTCGGGGTCACTGACGAGAGCCAGTTCCAGAATCTCGACAAGCCCGCGCTCGGCCTGCTGGAGGTCAAGACCGCGACCTGGCAGGACTTCATCTTCGTAAACTTCGACCCGGCAGCGGTGTCGCTCGAGGATTGGCTTGGCGAACTCGCGCACGGCTATGACGGCTATTTCCAGAGCCAGCAGAAATACGCGCGCTATCGCATCCGGGTACGCTGCAACTGGAACCTCGCGATCAACTCGTTCACCGAGGGCTATCACACCGCCTACATCCACCGGAACACCGCGCCGGATTATCAGGGCGGCAAGAAGAATCCGCAGCGCCACCGGCCATTCATGCAATTGCTGGCGCGCCATGCGCGTTATACGGCCCCGGCCAATCCGGAGCACAAGCTGAGTCCGGCCGAGGCGATCGCCTGGAACTATGGCCCGACGCTGTTTCCGGCCGCCGACTTCGACTACACCGGGCTCGCGCCGGCGCTCAATCCCGGCCGCACCGAGCATTGGCTGTTCGACGTGATCGAGTGGTTCCCCAACGTGCTGCTGCTGCCCGGCAAGCACTACCACATCGAACTCGAGTTCTGGCCGCTGTCGGCGAACGAGACCGACATCACCATGACGGCCTATGCGTACCCGCCGCAGAACTATGCGCAGCGCATCTCGCTCGAATTCTTCCGCACCCGCCTGCGCGAGGTTGCGCGCGAGGACATGAATACGCTCGAAGCCCAGCATGCCGCGATTTCGACCGGCGTGCTGCCGGAGGTGTTCCTGTCGCAGCAGGAACTCGTGCTCGCGCATCACTACCGCGTCTCCGAGCAGATGCTCAGCGCTTAGGAGCGACGCCGATGCAGGAATTACCGGCTGGCTTCGAGGAACTCGCGCCGTTCGTGGCGCAATGGGGCCTTGCGACCGAGAAGGAACGCCATCGCAAGCGCGTCGGCTCACGCCTCGACGACGTGCGGAGCTTCTATCAGGCGATGACGCCGCGCATTCACGACATCATTGCGCATCTTTCCAGCTTTCCGGGCGCCGATCCCGACGACCTGCCGCCGCTGGAGCGCAATCTCTACAACCTCGCGCTCGCCTTCATGGAGACCTCGCACCCGATCGACCTCAACTGGCAGCGTCCCGACATCGACGACGCCTTTCCGGTCGAGCGGATGGAGTACCTGGCGCCGATCGATATGCGGTAGCCGGTAGGATGGGTTGAGCGAAGCGAAACCCATCGAGACTCGCTCTGAGGATGATGGGTTTCGCAAGAGCTCAACCCATCCTACGAGGCCGCACCCAGCGCCCTTGCGCAATTGCCCCCGTGCGCCTTGTCGATCGAACATGTTCGATTATAGACTGAGTGCCAACAACGGCGGGCTGCCGCACGCCCGTGCCGAGAAAATCAGGGAGGTTGCATCATGACTTTGGTGGAACCGAAGGCCGACACGACGCGCGTCGCGCGCGTGCGCGCCACCGACGTCGATATCGCCACCACGCGACCGGGAACGCCGGGCAGAACATTCATGCGCCAGTTCTGGATGGCGCTCGACAATAGCGCCAACCTCGCGCCCGGCCGTGCCAAGCCGATCCGGATCATGAGCGAGGATTACACGCTCTACCGCGGAGCGTCCGGCAAAGCGCAGGTCATTGCACAGCGCTGCCCGCATCGCGGCGCCATGATGCATCTCGGGTGGGTCGAAGACGACGACATCCGCTGCGTCTATCACGGCTGGAAATACGATTGCACCGGCCAGTGCATCGAGCAGCCGGCCGAAGAAGCCGGCTACAATCGCAAGGTCAAGATCGCGACCTATCCGACGCGCGAGCACATGGGCCTGATCTTCGCTTATTTCGGCGAAGGCGAGCCGCCGCCGTTTCCGCCCTATCCCGAGTCCGCCGGCGAAGGCCTGATCGATCCGTGGCCGGTCTACCAGGTGCCCTGCAACTATCTGCAGTGCTTCGAAAACAGCATGGACGAGGTACACGTCGCCTTCACCCACGCACCGGGCGGCTCACACGCCAAGTTGTCGCAAGACTTGCCGGTCATCACCGCCGAGGAAAAGGACTGGGGCATTCTGCGTTTCGGCAAGCGCGCCAGCGGCAAGGTGCGTCACACCCTGCACTACGCGCCCAATATCGTGCGCGTGATCGTGCCGCCGCTCGCCGGCATGGACGGCGTCGGGGGCTGGCCGGAGATCACGTTCAGCTTCACCCCGGTTGACGACGAGAATTGCCTCTGGGTGCTGACCAGCAAGGTCCACGTCGCCGGCAACGACGCGGAGGCGTTTCGCGCAAAGCGCGCCGAACTCGACCGCAAGCGCGCCGAGGCGCCGCCGGTGCTCGACGTCGTACACGACCTGTGGAGCGGCAAGCTGCATTTCGCGGACGTGCGCCATCCCGATCTCGCGGTCGTTCAAGACATCGCGGTGCAGGCCGGCCAGGGGCCGGTCGAGGACCGCGCCCGTGAATTTCTCGGCCGCTCGGACGCGGCGATCATTCTGTGGCGGCGGATCCTCGCGCGCGAGCTGCGCCTGATCGCGGAGGGCAAGCCGCACAAGCGCTGGACCACCCCGCCCGCGGATGTAGTGCCGATGGTTGGGATCTAGGGAATTGCCGAACGCATAACAAACAAAGCACCGGCGAGCGCGCCGGATCGGGAGGGTGTCATGGGAGGACTGTTCGCCAATCGCTGGCTGGTGGTGGCCGCGTCCGTTTGCGGACTGCTCGTGGGCTCTGGCCCGGTTCTGATCTTCTCCTCCGGCGTCTTTCTCAAGCCGGTTTCCGCAGAGCTTGGCATTACCCGGGGTGATCTATCGAGCGCGGTGTTTCTCGCCGCCATTTGCACGGCGGTGGCCTGTCCGGTCCTCGGCTGGCTGCTCGATCGCTTCGGAACGCGGCGCGTCATGATGCCGGGCGTGCTGCTTTACGCACTCGTCGTTGCCGGTTTCGGGTTGATGCAGACGAACCCTGTGTTCGTCATTCCGCTGATCTACGCCTTGGTGGGACTCGTCGGCGCTGTTCAAACACCGATCCCGTACGCGGCGGTGGTGACCCAGTGGTTCGATCGTCAGCGCGGTCTCGCACTCGGAATTGCGACCGCTGGGGTCGGTCTCGGCGTGGCGCTCCTGCCGCCGTTCCTGGCGATGCTGATCGGCGAATTCGGCTGGCGTCACGCCTACTTTGGATTGGGACTCGCCGTTCTTGTGCTCGCCTGGGTGCCAGTGGCGCTGTTCGTACGCGAGCCGCCGGCATTGGCAGAGGCGGCTGCCCACCAGATCGGAGCAAACCTGACCGACGCATTGCCCGGGACCGAAGCCTCCGTCGCATTCAAGCAATGGCAATTCTGGGCGCTCACCGTGGCATTCTTCCTTGGCGTCATGGCGATCAACGGAACCCTCACGCACGTTATTCCGTTGCTGACCGATCGCGGAATCCCACCCCAGCAGGCGGCGTTTATGTTCTCGTTCGCCGGATACGCCATCATCCTCGGCCGCATCCTCGCTGGCTGGTGCCTCGACCGCTTCTGGGGCCCTTACGTCGCGATGTGCTTTTTCGTGGTTCCCATGGCTGGCATCGCGTTGCTCGGCAGCGGCGCGACCGGAATCGTGCCGCTCATCGGCGCCGTGTTATGCGGCGCCGGCATCGGTGCCGAGATCGACCTGATGGCGTTCTTCCTCAGTCGCTACTTTGGGCTGAAAGCCTACGGCAAGATCTACGGCATCATGTTCGCCGTGTTCAACATCGGGACCGGCCTCGGCCCGGCGCTCAGCGGATTGTCGTTCGACCGCTTCCACTCCTACGGGCCGATTTTCATCGTGTACGAGGTGGCGCTGGTGATCACGTGCCTGTTGTTCGTGCGGCTTGGCCCATATCCCTATCCGGCGCCCAAGCGCGAGGACATTCCGGCCGTGCAGCAAAAGGCGGCTGCGTAGTTTTTGCTTGAGCATGTCCTTTTCGCAAAACCGGTTCCCACTTTTGCGGGACATGCTTTACGCGGCCTTCGCCTGCCCCATTGCTTCGGCCGCGCGGCGCGTCCGCACCGCGAGCGTGCCGGCATCGATTGCAACATCGCTCCAGCGCACCAAAGCGCCGGCCGCGATGTCGCTGGTAAGCCGCACCGTGTGGGCGAGACCGAGCGGCAGCGCCCGCTCGCTCAAACTGCGCGCCGCCGGAACAAGCCTGCCGTAGACGGTGTAGCCGCCCTCGCCGTCGAGCGTCTCGCCGGCCTTGAGCGCGCGCTTGGCGACGGTTGCAACATCGCCGCGCCAGGCGCGTGTCGCACCGGTTGCTTCCCCGCGCAGCGCTGCGTTGAGCACCGAGATCGAGAGCTCCAAGCCGATCAGGTGGAACGGCTTGTACATGGCGGCGTAACGGCCGGTGTCGTCGGTCGGCAGGCCGTATTGCTTGAAGCAGGACGCTGCATATTCGTTCGGCGCCTTCAACACGACGTACACGCCCCAACGCAGATCGCGGAATACACCGCGACCATCGCGCTCGAGCGATGAGACGACTTCGACCATGCCGTCATGCTCAATGACGCCGCCGAGCGCGCGCGGGCGCAGCACGCGGGCGAGGTCGTCGACCCCGCAAGGCGGGAACAGGAGGCCGTCGGACGGCACCTCGAGCGCGCACGCATTGGCGATCGCCGCCATCTCGATCGCCGACTTG
>Ga0209526_10003607_pt1 | contig 10538 bp, 13 predicted proteins | sample JacPinW_OM2H0_M1_FD_188566 | JGI IMG/M metagenome (GOLD analysis project Ga0209526, IMG submission 188566) | Forest soil microbial communities from Algoma, Ontario, Canada - Jack Pine, Ontario site 1_JW_OM2H0_M1 (SPAdes) (version 2) | ecosystem: Environmental > Terrestrial > Soil > Boreal... | reverse complement strand
CTGTGGTCAGGTGCGAACGACATGGCCGCACTGCTCGACGCCGCCGACTCGACGCCGCCGATCCTGGGCGGCCGAACCAACGGGGAGATGGGTTCCGAGAAACACCTGCTCTGGCAGGTTGACGACGAGGCGACCGTCGAGTCGATTCGCGCTGCGCTCGAGGCATCCACGCTGTACGTCGCCGACGGTCACCACCGCTACGAAACCGCAGTCGCATACGCGGCAGAGCGACGAGCAGCCGAGCCGGCGGCGCCGGCCGGTGCGCCGTTTGAGTTCTGTCTCGTGTACCTCGCAGCCGCGGACGACCCCGCGCTCGCCATCCTGCCGACGCATCGGCTGGTCCGGCCCGGCCACGGGATCGCCTTCAGCCTGGACGATCTGTGGGCCAGGCTCGATGATCGCTGGGATGAAGAGCCGTCTCCCAGTGTTGAGGCCGCGCTCGATGCCGCCGCGGCAGTGCGGGCGACGCATCACGCCTTCGCCGTAGCCGCCGGCGACGGCGCTGCCGTGCTCAAACGTCCACGCGTCGCGGGTGGGTCACCGCGCGATCGGCTCGACGTGACCGTCCTGGAGCGCGAGATCCTGACGCCGGCGGGGTTGAGCGCCGAGGCGATCGCCGGTGGTGCCCTCGGCTTTACGCGGATCGCCGAAGAGCTTGCCGCTGACGTCCAGCGGGGGGAGGCTGTCCTGGGATTCGGCGTGCAACCGGTGGACGTCGACGAGGTGCTCGCGGTCGCCGACGCGGGCGAGACGATGCCACAGAAATCCACCTATTTCTATCCGAAGGTGCCCACAGGCCTGGTGCTGTATCCCGTCTGACGCACAGCTCTCGTGACAGCTAGGCTCGCTTGACGCGTTAGTTTGGCCACGTTCCGCGCCGGGTACGTACCCTGTAGGCCCATCTTCAGGAGACTTCCTTGCCGACATACGGGTACCGCTGCCCCAAGTGCGCGAATGAATTCGACGTGCTGCAGCGGATGACTGATCCATCCGGCGCCGCCTGCCCCAAGTGCGGCAGCCCCGCGCGGCGCCTCTTCTTTCCCGCCAGCATCGTCTTCAAGGGCTCGGGCTTCTACGCGACTGACAACCGGTCGAGCTCGTCCTCCTCGGCCTCAGCCCCGTCATCCGACGGCGCCGGAAACGCCGCGCCGGCGAAGGCTGGAGCCGAGTCGAAAACGGACACGCCGAAGGGCGAGACAAAGAAATCCGAGAAGCCCGCAACGCCGAGCAGCAAGACGAGTTCGGCGCCGGACAAGAGCAGTTGAGTAGCATGACATCAGCCTGCGTCGCCAATAGGAGAAATTAATGGCCGCTCCCGTCACCGTCACCGACACCACCTTCAAGCAGGAGGTGCTCGATTCGCCGGTCCCGGTTCTCGTCGATTTCTGGGCTGCGTGGTGCTCGCCATGCAAGATGATCGCCCCCATCGTCGAGGAGCTGTCGCGGGAGTACGACGGGCTGCTCAAAGTCGCGAAGGTCGACGTCGACGCAAATCCGATCACGCCTGGAATGTTCGGGATCATGAGCATCCCGACGCTGATGGTGTTTCGCGGCGGCAAGGCTGAGGAGCGCATCGTGGGCTACCAGCCCAAGCAGGCGCTGGAAGCCAAGGTTCAGGCGGTTCTCGCCGCCGCGTAGCGTCGCGCCCGTCAGGCGGTCAGCACCGCCAGCGCTTCGCCCACCAAGTAGAGAGACCCGCACACCAGGACCAGGCCGTCCGGCCCGGCGACATCGCGGGCCATGTCCACGGCACTGGCCACGTCGCTCGCGATGCGAGCAGGCGGGTCGAAGTATGTCGAGAGTTCTTGTGGTGCGCACGCACGCTCGACCTTGGGCGCAGTCACGATCGGGATGACCCGCGGCAGCCGCTGCAGCTCGGCTGCCATGCCCGCGACGTCCTTGTCGCGCATTGCTGCGAAGACGGCAGCCACAGACGGCCAGCTGCCGAGTCCGGCCACGGCGTCGACCATCGCCGCCATCCCGGCTGGGTTGTGCGCGGCGTCCACGAGCACCGGGGGCCGGCCCGGAACCCACTGCATGCGCCCGCGCCACTCCGCAGCTGCACAGCCCTCGACGATCGCGGCCGCATCGATGCGTGCGCCGCGCTCGCGCAGAGCGTCGCAGACCGCAATGCCCGTTGCCAGGTTGGTCATCTGAAAGCGACCCACGAGGCGGGCGCGCACCTGCAGCCCCTTCCCCGCGAAACTCGCCGTCACTTCCACGCCTGCGAGCCCGTGGTCGATCCCGGTGACAGCCCCTCGCTGCGAAACATTCAGGAGCGTCGCGCTCACTTCCGCACAGCGCGCGCGGATGACGCCCAGGGCGGGCTCCTGCGCAGCGGTGACCGCGTCGTTGCCGTGCTTGATGATTGCGGCTTTCTCGAATGCGATGGCCGGAATCGTGTCGCCGAGATGCTCACGGTGGTCGAGTGCTACGTTGGTGACCACGGCGACTCCGAGGTCGAGCACATTGGTGCTGTCGAGCCGGCCGCCCATTCCCACCTCGCACACCAGTAGATCGACTGACTCGCGCGCCGCACAGAGAATCCCGGCCGCTGTCAGCATCTCGAATCCGGTGGGTTGCAGCGACTCTGGAAGCGTCCCGGCCGCGTGCGCGACGTCGTCGACAAGGGTCACGAACTGTTCCTCGTCGATGGGCTGGCCGTCGATCACGATGCGTTCGCGGTACGACGTGAGGTGTGGTTTGGTGAGAAGAACCGTATGCAGCCCAGCTGCTCGCGCCACGGAGTCGACGACAGCGCACACCGAGCCCTTGCCATTGGTTCCCGCGACAAGAGCCCCGCGAAGTCCGAGGTGCGGGCTGCCCAGCGCGGCGAGCAACGCTTCGGTTCTTTCCAGGCCCAGACTGATGCCGCGCCACGACACTGCCTCGATGGAAGCCAATGCTCGCTCGTACGCGTTCGCGGTCAGCGCCACGGCCATGCATCCGCCATCGCCTCGGCGGCGGTGGGGCGTTGCACACGTGAGCGCAATGCGCGCATCCACGCCGCGTGGCGCGACTGCGGGTCGTCGATCATCTCGACCGCTGCGTCGCGATAGAGCATGCCCGACTGATGGGCGAGCGTCGCCTGAAATTCCTGGTACTCGAGCAGGGTCGGGGCATCCATGACGCAGCATTCGCGGCCGCCCACGGCGATGCGGAAATGGAAGACCCTGCCCGCATGGTCGTCGAACGCAGAGGACGGAACCGCTGAGAACTCGGCCGCGCGAGGCACGAGCGCTCCGACGCGGTCGAGCCATGCGCGCTGTGGATCCGCGGACGCGCTGATGGTGTCGTCGACGAAGATCTCACCGCTCAGAGACATCACCGCAGCTTGAAACTGGCGGACATACAACAGGTCCGCGCCGCTTACGGCGACGCTGCCGAGCACGTTGCCATCGTCGTCGAGAAAGCTGACTCCGAAGGGTCGCGCATACGGCTTGCGCGCTTCGTGCTCGGACCAGCGAACCTGAATGTCCGCCACGGATCAGGCGAGTTCCGGGCGGCGCCGGCGGGCGGCGGCCAGTCTGACGGTGTTGCGCAGCAACATCGCGATTGTCATCGGTCCGACCCCGCCCGGAACCGGCGTGAGCCAGCCGGCCACCCGCTCCACCGACTCGCGGTCAACATCGCCCATAACGATGCCGTCGACGGGTGTTATCCCAACGTCGATCACGCATGCGCCCGGCTTCACAAATTCGGCGGTGATCATTCGGGGCCGGCCGATGGCGGCAACGAGGATGTCGGCTTCCCGGCAGACGGCGGCGAGATCCGCCGTCTTCGAGTGGCACACAGTGACCGTGGCGTCGGCGTTGGTGAGCATGGCGGCGATGGGGCGGCCCACGATGGTGCTGCGCCCCACGACGACCGCGCGGCGCCCGGCGATGGGCACGTCGTAGCGGCGCATCAACTCCATGCAGCCCTCCGGCGTGCCTGGGGTGACGATTCCCGGGTGGCCCTCCGCAAGCCTCCCGAAATTGAAGGGATGGAAACCGTCGGCGTCCTTGGTCGGTGAGACCGACTCGATCACCGCCGTTGCGTCGATCTGGCGTGGAAGCGGCAGCTGGACGAGGATGCCGTCGACATCATCGTCCTGGTCCAACCGGTGGACCAGCCTCAGCAGGTCATCTGTCGAGCTGTCGTCCGGTGGTGTGTGCAGCTCAAAACGGATGCCCGCCTTCTCCGCGGCACGCCCCTTGTTGCGCACGTAGAGCGCGGAGGCCGCGTCATCGCCGCACAGGACCACGGCGAGACCTGGCGATCCCAGCCCATCCGCGGCCAGGGCAGCGCACTCGCCGGACACTGCGGCCCGAACGTCAGCAGCAACCGCCTTGCCGTCGACGATGATCGCGCTCACGGCCCAGCCACACGAGCCCGCTCGATGATCACCGCGCAGCGCTCGATGTAACCATCGATTGGCGGTTGCTTGGCCACGCGTACGCGCACCGAGTCCGCCCGAGGCTCCTGCAAGAGTGCGGCCGCGATGCCTTCCGCGATGGCCTCGAGGAGTCGATATTGACGGCCCTCGACGACGTCGCGGACGATGCCGTAAACGCGCACGTAGTCGAGCGTGTCGCCCAGGACGTCGCTGTATCCGGCCGCACTGAAATCCGCACTCAACTCAACATCCACGTAGACGTGCGACCCCAATTCGCGCTCAGCGTCCACATCACCGTGATGGCCGAAGAAGCGCATTCCCTCGAGAACTAGTTTGTCGCCGCCGGCCACCATCGTCCGATTGTGGCTCGCCGCCGGCTCAGCGTGCCTCTAACTCGCTTCGCGTTCGGGGCGCAGAACCTGTTCGTGCATATCAATCGGGTTGACCATCACAACCTGGAAAAGGTCCTCGAAGTCGCACTGGAAGAGCTGCATGAGCGCCTGGCGCAGCTTGGGTCCCGGATTGCGAGTACCGGCCTCGAGCGCCGGGATGTAGTTCTGGGTGACACCCAGGCGGCGGGCCAGCTCGCGCTGCGTGAGGTGATTTCGGTCACGCATGGCGCGGAGCCCAGTGGCACGGACAACGACATTCATGTGTTGAACTTACGACCGGCAAGTTTGTTTGTCAATGCCAACTGCCCCGGACGGCTCGTGCGCTAACCTCGAAGGATGTGCCGGATCTGCCTGAAGCGACCGGAGATCCCCGATGAGCGCTATGGCCGGTGTGAGGCCTGCGCCAAGTCGGGCCGGATCGCCTATCGGTTCCGAGTGGGGCCGGCTCGCTCGGGAGGGCTGGCGATCAAGGCCGGCGAGCTGTCGCCACGCGCGCTGCGTCAGAAGTGGAAGGACCCGCTTGCCGCGTACAACGCCCTGCCGGCAGTCAAGCCGCACCTGGGGCTCCACGAGGTGGAGTTGCTCACGGCCCGCGACCGGCTCGAAGGCGTGCGTGTGGGGCCGGATCTCGCGGGATCAGCCGAGCAAGTGATGCTGGCGCTGCGCGAGGCGGCAAACCGGACCGACGCCTCGTGGTGACGCTCAGCCGTTGAGCAGCCGCCACCACCACGGCGGGGTGGCAAGCTGACTGTCGAGTACCACCGGCCAGCGCAGCACCGGCCGATCCTTGAGCGACGCGACGGCACTCCCCACAACCGCTCCTGACGGCGCCGGCGCGGTGAGCCTGTCGGCTGAGACTGATACCCGCAGCGTCGTGCCCTCCCGGATGAACATGAGAGCGTTCACCGCCGCGGCCGAACCTGCCGCGAGGCGCGGTCCAGTCGCCCATGGCACCGAGACCGATCCCGTGATACGCGGGTGCAGGCTTGGCAGGGGAACCTCCGCATATCCAGCCAGCGCAGCGGATGCCGCCGCGCGGGCTGCGTGGAAGGCGCCGCCGAGCTCCGGGTGATTCGGGCTGACGGCGGATTCCGGGGGCTGCCCCAGAACTGCTCCCACCAGGGTCACGGGCACGGAGGCGGGCGCAGCGCCTTGCCGCGCCGCGAACAAAAGGCATCCGCCCGCTTGCGGAGTCCACCCTGTCTTCACGCCGATCCACCCCGGTTCCGTCGCCAGGAGGGCGTCGAGGTTGCGGAGCACCAGCCCATCCGGCAGCGTGGCCGTGCGGGTGGAGACCACCTCCATCAATGCGGGAACGGCGAGTGCGGCGCCGGCGAGCAGGACGAGGTCGCCGGCAGATGACACGGTGGCCGGGCTGTATCCGCTGGGGTCGGCAAAGTGGGTCCGGCTCATCTGCAGCGCCGCAGCCTGTTGGTTGAGCAGCGCGATGAAAGCGTCCCGTGACCCGGCCACCCACCGCGCCAGCGTCTCTGCGATGTTGTTCGCTGAAGGCAGCATGAGAGCCAGCAACAGCTGCCGCTCATTCAGCTGTTCGCCGTCTTTCACCGGTATCGTCGACCCCTGCTCGGCAACTGCCTGCTGATACAGGCGGACGTCGGCAGCGGTCAGGGTGAGCACCGGCCCCCCTTCTCCTGCGGCGAGCGGGTGCTGCTGCAGCACCACCAGTGCCGTCATCGTCTTGGCCACCGACCCGATCGGGCGCACCACGTCTGCCTGGGATGCGGCGAGAACACCGTCCGCATCGGTGGCAACGACCAGGCTTCCGGACGCAGGCACCGGGATCACCGGCGGTTGGCCGGGAGCGGCCAGCAGCACGGGGTCGACGCTGACCGTCACCGTCGCGGACGGCAGCGGAGCTGTGAGGCGCTGTCCGGCGACCACTCCCGCCGTGGCGAGAGCGGCGACGACGAGAGCGAGGCAGATCACCACAACGAGCCGCCGCCGGCTCATGTGCATCGATGCCTCCAGCGCGTCGGATCCGACCGTAGGATGGCTGCGTGGCGAAGATCGAGCACGAGCACGAGCACGCACATCACGAGCAGCATGCGTCGGACTCGACGCGGCCGGAACCCCAACATGTCCACGGCGTCGCTGTGAAACACGACCGAGGGGCACTCCGCGTCGTCGCGGTTTCCTCCCTGGTACTGGCCGTGGTTGCCGCGGCCGAGCTGACTGCCGCCGCGCTGTCGGGAAGCGCCGCAGTACTGGCGGATGGCCTGCACAACCTCGGTGACGTCTTTACGACCGTCGCACTCGCTGCGGCGTTCATCCTCAGCAAGCGCGCTCCCAATAGACGATTTCCGTATGGGTATCACCGCGGCGAAGATCTTGCCGGACTTCTTGTGCTTGCGCTCATCGTCGCCAGCGCGATCGCCTCGGGTGTGACGTCCATCGAGCATCTCCTGCACCGCCAGCCGCTGCTCAACGCTGGGCTCGCGCTGGCCGTCGCCGGGGTGGGCTTCATCGGCAACGAAGCCGTGGCCCAGTACAAGATCACAGCTGGGCGCCGGCTTCACAGTGTCGCGCTCGTGGCCGACGGTAAACACTCGCGCCTCGACGGGTTCGCATCACTTGGGGCGGCCGTGGGCGTGCTCGGGGCCATGCTGGGCGCGCCCATTCTCGATCCCGTCGCCGGCCTCGTGATCACGGTGATCATCGCCAGTGTCGCGTGGGAAACGGGTCGCACCGTCACGGCGCGGTTGCTCGACGAGGCCGATGCGTCGCTCGTCGCCACCGTCGAGAGCATCGCGTCAGCGACGCCGGGCGTGCTCGGAGTCAGCGATGCGCGCGCGCGCTGGACGGGCCGGCGGGTGCGGGCGGAGCTGACGATTGCTGTGGCGCCCGACAGCCAGCTGCGCGACGCACACGCGCTCGGTGAGGAGGTGCGGCACCGTCTCTATCACGAGATCGACCCGCTGGCCGAGGTCATCATCCACCTTGACCCGGCGGGCGATCCGGCCGCACACGCCGCCGTATCGCACCACGTGGTGTGAGCGAGGGACAAGAGGCTGTCCGCGGCGAGTCTTCGGCGTACCTGTCGATAGACCCGCCGCGTGGACGCCGTCTAGCGCTTGGCGCGAGCTCCACCCCGCGCGGCCTTGAGCGCCGACGAGAGGGTTGTGCTCGGCGAGAAGCGCACCACACGGCGCGCGGGAACCTTCACCTGCTCTCCGGTGCGCGGGTTGCGCCCCAGGCGCGCGGCCCGCTGCGACGTCTTGAATGCACCGAACCCGTGGATGCGAACCTCGTCACCCTTCTCCAAGGATGTGGCGATGGTCTCGAAGAACCAGCTGACCTCGTCGCGCGCGGCGGACATGGTGATCTCCGCGCGATCGGCCAGTTGCTTTGCGAGAACATCTCGTGTGACCACTGCTGCCATGTGACTCTCTCCGTGAACATTGACGGTGCGGCGGCGAATTGTAAGGAATTGCAAGGGGGTCTTGGGCAACTCCTGCGGTGCGCGCTGCCTGCAACGCACTGTGTTAGCGTCACCTGACGTGTTCGCCACCCGTCGCGGTGTCGCGGAAGGCGATTGGGATTCAGCTCTGCTGGCACTCGACGGCCACTTCCTGCAAAGCACTCCGTGGCAGCGCGTGCAAAGCGCGTTGGGATATGAGGTTTTGACCGCTCGTCATGCCGGGTGGATGTGGGCAGCCGCGGTGCGCGGGGGCGCGTTTCCCCGCTATATGTACGTGCCATACGGGCCGACTGCGGGTACGGACGCGGTCGCGGCCATCGGCAGTACCGTTTCCGCAGCACGCGGGGCGAGTCTCGACTTTGTCCGTGCGGAGCCGGTGGGGAAAGACATTCCGGCCGCGCTGATGCAGGCCGGCGCCGTGCACACCCGCGCCATTCAACCGCGCTGGACCTGGGTGCTCGATATCGACGCGTCTGAAGACGATCTTCGTCGCGGGCTGAGCGCCGGCCATCGGGGCAGCATCAACGCAGCACCGCGACGCGGTCTGCGATTCCGCTCCACACGCGACCCCGCGGAGATGAGCCAGTTCGTGGAACTCCAGCGTCGGGCGGCCGCGAGAGCCGGGTTCTCAGGCCGTTCAGAGCGATATCACCGCACGGTCGCGTCGGTGCTCATGCCGCTGGGCGCTGCGGTGCTGTACATCGCCGAGGCGGAGGCCCGGGCGGTCGCCGCGGCGCTGGCATTCGACTTCGGCTCCGCGCGCTATTACGCACATGCCGTGTCCGATCCCGACGTTGGCCGGCACCTCAGCGCGGCCGCTCCACTCGTGTGGCAGATGATTCTTGATGCTCGCGCGCAGGGAACGCGGCATTTCGACTTCTGGGGCGTCGTACCCGACGCTCCACCCGATCACGCGTGGGCCGGGTTCACCCGGTTCAAGCAGGCGTTCGGTGGCCGGCTCGTGGAGCGGCCGGGCACGTGGGACCTCCCCGTGCGCTCCGCGCGCTACCGCGCGTATGCGCTGATGCGACGGCTCCGCGCATGAGAGAGGCGACGGCGTTCGAGCTGACCGGGTGGGACGAGCTCGTCCTGCGCAATCCCGACGGCGGTCAGATCCTGCAGACGCGCGCCTGGGGTGAGTTCAAACGCCGGCACGGTTGGCTGCCGATGTACTTGGTGGGCGACCTGGCCGGCGGTCGCGTGGCGATGCTCGCCCTTCGCCGCCGCGTCCTCGGCGTCGGCGAACTCTGGTACGTGCCCAAAGGGCCCGGTGTCGCGGACGTCGAGCAGCTTGCCGGCCTGGTCGAGCAGCTGCGCTCACAACCGCGCGTGTTCGCGGTCAAGGTGGAACCCGAGATCGAGGATTCGCCAAGCGCGACGACCGCCTTGACACGCATGGGGCTGACCAAGTCGCGCCGAGACGTGCAGATCACGCGCGCGACCATCATCGTCGACATCGGCGCGGGTGACGACGATCTGCTGGCTTCCTTCAAGCCCAAGACGCGTTACAACATCCGGCTTGCCGCTCGCCGGGGGGTGATCGTCGAACCCGTGCCGGCCACCGATGCCAACGTCGATGCGATGTATGCCCTGATGGCGGCCACGCGCGACCGCGCCGGTTTCACATTACGGCCCAAGGCGTACTTCCGTGGTTACTGGCAACTGCAGGAGGCTGCGGGCCAGGGACAGCTGTTCTTCGCGCGACTCGACGGCGAGGTCCTGGCAGGGCTGTACGCAACCGTTCTCGGCACGAAGGCCTGGTACAAGGACGGCGGCTCCAGCAAGGAGCACGCCGGCGTCATGGCTCCTCACCTGCTGCAGTGGGAGGTGATGAGGTGGCTTCGAGCCCGCGGCGTCACCAGCTACGACCTGGTCGCAGTCCCCCCGCGCGCAAAGCTGCGAGAGGACCATCCCCTGTTTGGCCTCTACCGCTTCAAATCCGGCTTCAGCGATCACATCACCGAATTCGTCGGCACGTGGGACCTGGTGAGCGACGCCCGCCGGTTCGCGCTGTGGGAGCGTGCTATCGAGCGCGTCGCGCAGCAATGGACGTTGCGCGCGCACCACGATCTCCTGTACTGAAGCAGCGCCGGTGCTCCAGCACGTTGTCGCATGATCGGGCGATGACCGAAGACCTGGTCCACTCCGAGCGGGACGAGTCTGTCTTCGTCGTAACCATCAACCGGCCGGCAGTGCGCAACGCGGTCGACGGTCCAACCGCCGCCGCACTGGCCGCTGCCTTCCGCGACTTCGACTCCGACGACACCCTCGCGGTCGCGGTCCTCACAGGCGCTGGAGGCACCTTCTGTGCGGGCGCTGATCTCGGCTC
>Ga0209526_10003605_pt1 | contig 10547 bp, 9 predicted proteins | sample JacPinW_OM2H0_M1_FD_188566 | JGI IMG/M metagenome (GOLD analysis project Ga0209526, IMG submission 188566) | Forest soil microbial communities from Algoma, Ontario, Canada - Jack Pine, Ontario site 1_JW_OM2H0_M1 (SPAdes) (version 2) | ecosystem: Environmental > Terrestrial > Soil > Boreal... | reverse complement strand
CATAACTAGGGAGCGGCGTGCGCTGGGGCCGCAGCGCGGCAGTCGGCGCGGGCGAGTTCGGCGAAGCTCGTGAGCCGCGCGCCGGCCCCTTTGAGTGCGACCGGGAGAAGCGGGCTGGTCAGGATTTCGACTTCGCGCTGCGCCGCCGGCGGCGGTGGAGTTCCGCCTGCGTCGGCCGCCGGATGAGCGTAAATCTCGGTCAGCCCGGGACGCAGCCGCGCGATCACGCCAAGCACGTAGTGCTCGCTCAAGTTGCCGCTTTGATGGAGCCCGAAGAGCCAATCGGTGGATTTGATTCCACGTTCGTTCATTTTCCGGCGCGCCCGCTTTGAGAGCGCCCGAAAAATGACCGCCTCGATCAGTTTGCGCGGCGCGTTGTCGCGCGCCAGCGCCAGGGTCGTCAACACCGGCTCGCGCGGGAGACGGATACAGGGCACGCGATACTCCTGGGCGAGATCGAGCAGGATGTCATTGATCACCGGATGGACGTGGAAGTTCAGATGGCCATCGATATGGTTGAGATAGCCGACCAGCTTCAGATGTAGGTCGATCTGCGCGCGGCACTCGTCAGCGAGTTTATTGCGCAGGTCGCGGTTGAAAAAATAACGCATCCCGCATCGCACCGGGCTTTCGACGAAACGGCCGGTATCGTCGACTAGCCCGCCCAGCCGCGCGGGCGGCAGCACGCTCCGCCCCTTGCAGACGACCAGATGAAGGCCGACGTCGAGGCCGGGGCATTCGCGCGCCGCCGCAACCGCCGCGTCGCAGGCCGGGGCCGCCACCATCAGGCTCGCTCCGCGCAACACGCCCTCGCGATGGGCCCGCAGGATACCCGCGTTGACCTCGGGCGAGGCGCCGAAATCGTCGGCGGTGAAGATGACGGACTTTGCCTCCATCATCGAGTCAATCACGCGCGCGCACTCGCCATGCTTCTGTCACAATGCGATTGACGCCCGCCCCACCAGCGCAATCTTGCTGACGACCGCGGCGCGGCTCAAGCTGAAACCCTGGTGATCCTGATCTTTTACGCTTTCGCGCGCGAGATAGGCGCTTTCAAGCGCCGCCTTCAAGACCGCACCGCGCTCGGAATCGACGGGCTGCGAGGATTCCGCGCCCGACTCGGCCCGACGGAAATCGTCGGCATCGCAACCGGGCTCGGGATGCGCCGCGCCGCCGAGACGACGCGCCGCGCCCTGCGCTCGTTGACGCCCGCGGACCTCGTAATTGCCACCGGTCTCGCTGGCGCGCTCGGCGAAGATCTGCAGACCGGCGACCTCGTGCTCGCCGACCACCTTATTCTCGACGGCGAGCGCCCCGGCCTCGCGCCCGAGACGATTGCGATTCCTCCGGTTGATCTCGCCCGCTTCAAGGCCATGCTGGACGCTAGTCGGCTGAAATTCGCAACCGGGACGATCCTGACCGCCGCGCAGATTCTCCACGACGGCGCCGCCAAGCGCGGCGCGCGCGTCAAAACCGGCGCGCTCGCCGTCGATATGGAGAGCGCCGCCGTCGCCGCCGAGGCGCAGCGGTGCGGACTGCGCGTCGCCTGCGTGCGCGCAGTGCTCGACACCGTCGACGAGGAGATCGTGGGCGCTGAAATGATCGGACCGGCCGGCGAAGTGCGTCCGTTTGCGGCCGCAAGCTTCGTGCTGCGCAATCCGACGGCGGTTATCGGGCTGGCGCGGATGATGCGTAACCTTAATCGCGCGACGACGGCGCTCGCCGCCGCGCTCGAGGCCCTCAGTCGGGCCGCCGCCTGACGGCGGCACTAGGCGACGCCCCGGCGCCTGGGCACAGCTTGCGGCCCGGTCGCGCTCCACACCGCAAGCGATCGCTCGTAGGGAAAGTCAGCCAGATGGCGATCCACAGCAGCGCCGTCTCCCCAACTCTCGCTGCGGGTCACGATATGGAGGCCCAGCGCCAGTAGCGGGAGAAAGATAAAAATTCCCGCCCACGCGATTTCCAACGCATCGATGCGAAACAGCATCACGATTGCGAAGCTGACCATTCCCGCATACAGCGCCGGCCCCCAAAGCGCGCGCGACGGTGCCGCCGGCACCGCGCCCAGCGGCGTGGCGCCGCCACGATTGAGCCGGCGGTCCAGCCATTGAAAGATCGCGACGGTCACCGCTGCGAGGAAATACCATCCGAGGTAATTGCTGATCGGTACGCCGAAGTGCGGGCCCGGTGGGTCGTACCAGAAAATCCTGCCGAGAAACCAGCGCTCACCGAGCACGCTCAGCGGATCTGCAACCATGTCGATCATCACCATGAACAGCGCGGCCATCAGCCATACCCGCGGCGAGCGTCTTAGCTCCCACGTGTCGAGCGTCCGCACATCCCATCCGCGACGATAAAGCGGTGCGCTCAGCAACAACGCGAGGGTGTAGCTCGCAAAGGAAAGGAAGGTGAACGAGAGCGAGTCCATGAGCGGCACCCCGGCCAGCCAGATCTCGCGGCCGCGCGTCGCCTGGATGTAATGGTAGAGCCCGAACGGAAAGCCGTTGCGCACCGAGCTCCATTCGCACGCCCACGCCACCGCGTACGTCAGCACCGTGAACAGGACCGTCGTGCGCAGGCCGAAGTTGACGATCGCGATCGCCAGGTAGCATCCCAGGAACGCGAACACATACGGCCGCAGTGCGATTGTGGAGATCAGCAGATGCATCGTCGCCGTCGCTTCCGCCTCAGGCCGGACGCCGATCCTCATGGCCGTGCCGAGTTGGTTGCACGACGCCGATCGAATGGAAGAAGTCGATCGCGCGCGCCAGCGCGTCATCGATCTCACGCGGAGAAAATCCCAGCGCCGCGCGAGCCTTGGAGGAATCGAAAAACATCCGCTTGCGCGCCATACGGACCTCGGTCAGACTCGCGCGCGGCGGGCGCCGGGTAATAGTGCGCGCGACTGCCTCGGCTCCGAGCGCGAAGGTCCACGCTACCGGGTACGGGACGCGAATCCTGGGTGCCCTCAAACCCGACAACTTCGCGAGCCGGCCAAGCATCTGCTCCAGCGTCAGGTTCTCGCCGCCGAGGATGTACTTCTCGCCGACCACGCCGCGCTCGGCGGCCAACAGATGGCCCACCGCCGCGTCTTCGACGTCGACCAGATTGAGTCCGGTGTCCATGAAGGCCGGCATGCGGCGGTTTAGAAAGTCGACGATTATGCGTCCGGTCGGCGTCGGCTTGTAATCGTGAGGGCCAATCGGCGTGGACGGGTTGACGATCACGACCGGGAGACCCTCGCGCGCCGCCTTGAGCGCCTCCTGCTCGGCGAGAAATTTCGATCGCTTGTAGGGTCCTACCATGTCATCGAGAGAAACCGGCGTGTCTTCGCGCCCTGATTCGCCGTACGGGATGCCGAGTGCGCCGACCGTGCTGGTATGGACCACCCTGCGGACCTTGGCGCGGCGTGCCGCAGCGAGCACGTTCCTGGTGCCTTCGACGTTGGCGGCGTACATCGGCGCTGAATCGAGCACCCACAGCCGGTAATCCGCCGCGACGTGGTAGACCTCGTCGCATCCGCGCGTCGCCTGCTCGACAGCTTCCGCATCGCGCAGGTCGCCCCAGGCAAACTCGCACGGCAAACCTTCAAGCGCGCGGAGATCGGCGCCCTTGCGCACCAGCGCGCGGACCGCGGTCCCGCGCGCCAGCAACGCGCGCGCCACATGGCATCCTACGAAGCCATTGGCGCCCGTTACCAGTGCGGTTCGCTCAGCCATTAGCCTCGGGCGCGCGTCGCCGAATCGTCAACACGCGCGGCAATGGCAGCCGCAGCAGCATGCCCGGAGGCAACGGCGCTCTCGATCGTCGCAGGCAAACCGGTCTGAATCCAGTCGCCGGCGAGGAAAAAGTTTGAGATTGGCGTCGCCAAGCCCGGCCGCAAGTGGTCGCACTCAGGCGACGGCGCCATCGTGGCCTGCTTCTCCTTAAGCACCAGCGCCTTGACCAGGCGAGCGCCGCGAGAAGCCGGAATCATCGTATTCAAATCGCTAGTGACCAAGTCGAGCAGTTCCTCGTTGCCCGAGTCAACCAGCTTGCGCGCGCCGCTGATGACGAAGCTCAAATAGCCGTTGGCGCGTTCGCCGCGGCTGGTGAATATGCGGCGCTTGTTGAAGAGCCATTGCGTGGTGGTACCGACAAAGCCGACGAAGGGTGCCTCGGTGATTTCGCGGTCGAACCACGCATGGACGCAGATAATCGGCGACGAAGTGATCTCGCCCAGGTGCGCGAAGAACGGATCGGCGCCAGCCCCTTCCGACAGAAGGCGCACGAGCTGTGCGGGCGCAACGGCCGCGATGAAATTGGCGGCCTGCAGACGGCGGCCGTCGCGCAGCCGTACGCCGATGACACTACCCTCGCCGAATTCCAACGCCTCGACGACGGCGCGCGTCTCGACCACGCCGCCGCTTTGCTCGATGATGCGCACGGAGCCGGGGCAGTAGAGATCGCTCAGCCCGACCTTCGCGTAGACGAAGGCGGAATCGGAGCGACGCGAGAAAAACGCGCGCTTCAAAACCTCGGCGAGCAGAGCCGCCGAAGCGAGTTCGGGGTCTTCGTTGAGCGTCGCGATCGCCAGCGGATACCAGAAACATCGCCGCGCCCGTTCGCCCTGCCCCAGCACGTCCATCAGCGTTTTGACGGTCGCCTGGCCCAGGCGCGCGCGGTCGTAGCGACGCATCCGCAGCATCCTGAGCCCCGCCACCATCGCGCTCAGCCGTTCACGCAGAGTCAGCAACCGGTAGCGCATCAGGGCGGCTGTCATGTGCAACGGACCGGGCAGGCGCGCGGTCTTGAGTATGCCGGCCGCCCCGTCGCGCTGAAGCATTTCGATTGCGAGATCGCGATGAAATACCAACTGGCTGCTCGCGCCGATGCGCTCGAGAAATTTCAGTGTCTCGACGTAGCATCCCATCAGCACGTGCTGGCCGTTGTCGACGAAATCGCCGGTCTCCGCGTCGGCGAACGAGTAGGCGCGGCCGCCCAGCGCCGGCTTGCCTTCGAGCACGGCAACGCGAAAGCCTCGCCCGGCAAGCGCCACGGCAGCGCTCAGACCGGCGAACCCGCCGCCGATCACGACGACGTCGCGCGTCTCGACCATCGATGCCTAGCTCCTCGCTCGCAGTCGCGTGCCGGCCCACGTGCGGCCAACCAGGTAGAGCTTGCGCGGGGTGGAGAGACGATAGCGTCGGCCAATCACGCCGCAGCCATCGCACGCGATCCGCTCGAGCAGCGCGTGGTAGATGGAGCGCATCGCTTCCGCACACACCATCGCGGCGCGGTCCTCGGCCGGTAACGCCGATGCGGCCTGGGCATAGAACGAGCGCGCTCGCTCGACCTCGTACTCCAGCAGGCGGCGGAGCTCGAGGGTGTCGACGCCTTGCAGTATATCGTCCTCGCTCACACCGAAGCGGGCGAGGTCCTCCAACGGCAGATAGATGCGGCCGCGTGCGGCGTCCTCGCTCAAATCGCGGATGATGTTGGTGAGCTGGAACGCGATGCCGAGATGCTCGGCGTACTCGCGGGCGCGCGGGTTGCGGTAGCCGAAAATTTCGATACAGACCAGGCCGACCGCCGAGGCGACGCGATAGCAGTACAGGCGGAGTTCTTCGAAGGCCGCGTAGCGCGTGCGCCCAAGGTCCATCTCGACACCGTCGATTATCTCCTCCAAGTAGCGGCGCGGGATCGCGAAGCGGCGCACATTATGCGCCAGCGCGCGGGAGATCGGATGAGTCGGTGAGCCGTTGAAGACGCGCTCGAGCTCCTCGCGCCAGCGCGCCAGCAGTTCGGCGGGACGGCCCACTGACTCGCTGTCGGCGATATCGTCGACGAAACGGCAAAACGCATAGACCGAGTACAGCGCCTGGCGGCGCTCGGCCGGCAGCAGCATGAAAGCGTAATAAAAGTTGGACGAGGAGCGGCGCGTGATCGACGCGCAGCGCGCGTAATCCTCCCGCAGCGCCGCAACCGCCCCGGGCATCGGCGCGGCCGCGATGCTCTCAGATTTCAAGCTGCCCCCGCAGCGCCCGCCATCCCAAGCGCAGGTAGTCCAGCTTCCCGAGCGTGGGCCGATGCCGAAAGACATCGTAGTCCGCGCGCTCGATGGCGCGCAGGATCGCTAGCCCTCCGCCCGCGAACATCATGATGTCGCGTGAGAGCCGCCGATCGACCATCCGAGCGAGCGCCGCTCCCGCCACCAGCAATTCGCGTGCGAAAGCCACCTCATGCCGCATCAGTGCCGCGAAGCTCGAGTTGGTGTTGTGCAGGCGCAGGTCGTTGATGCTCACGCCGAACTGCGCGAGGTCCTGGCGCGGCAGATAGACGCGCCCCTTTTCCAGGTCGACGGCGATGTCCTGCCAGAAGTTGGCGAGTTGAAGTCCGCTGCACACCTTGCCGGCGAGACGCTGACGCTCGGCGTCGCGGTAGCCGAACAGGTAGAGCACCAGTTGGCCAACCGGGTTGGCCGAGTAGCGCGAATATTCGAGCAGGTCGTCGATAGTCTCGAAGCCGCGAAAATCCAGGTCTGAGCGGAAGGCGTGCAGCAGGTCGGCGAACGGCTCGCGCGGAATATCGAAACGGCGCGCGGTGTCGGCCAGCGCGACAAACACCGGATGGTGCGGCGCGCCCGCGAAAGCGAGGTCGAGTTCGCGCTCCCATTCATCGAGCTTGACCGGGTCGTGCTGCTCGTCGGCAAAGTCGTCGGCCATGCGCGCATAGGCGTAGATCGCGTGCATGTGCTTGCGCATCGCACGCGGCATCAGCCACGACGCGACGGTGAAATTTTCGTAGTGCGACCGCGCCAGACGCGAGCAGAAATCGTAAGCCTCGGCGAGCGTCGCGGCACTTTCAGGCTCGAGCGCCGCCGATGGAACGGCGCGCGCGCCGCGCGCACAGGCGGAACTGGGGTTGGCGCCCTCGGCGTCCATGTCAGAGACTCGCGGCGGGCGCCTGTCCGATCAGCTCCTGCGCCTGTGCGCGAGCCCATCCGTCGATCTCGTAAAGGTCCTCCAGAGTGCGGGCGGCGCAGTTCTTATGGCGCATCATTACGGTCTCGATATGGCGCGGGATGTCGGCAAAGCGCGCGCGCCCGCCCAGGAAGGCCGCGACCAGTTCCTCGTTGGCGGCGTTGAGGCAGGCCGCCATCGTGCCGCCCGCCTCGAGCGCCTGGTAGGCAAGCCGCAGGCACGGGAAACGCGCCGGGTCAGGCTCTTCGAAAGTCAGGTTGCCGCGCTCGACCAGCGAGAGCGGCTTGAGATGGTCGAGCGGCAGGCGGTCGGGAAAAGCCAACGCGTAGGCGACCGGGATCGCCATGTGCGGCTCAGCCATCTCGGCAATCACCGAGCCGTCGATCATCTCGACCATCGAGTGGATGACGCTTTGCGGATGAATCACGACCGCGATGCGTTCGGCGGGAAGATCGAACAGCCAGTGCGCCTCGATTACTTCGAGTCCCTTGTTCATCAAGGTCGCAGAATCGATCGTAATCTTGTTGCCCATCCGCCAGGTGGGATGGTTGAGCGCCTCGGCGACCGTGATCGAAGCGAAGCAATCGGGCGGGAGACGGAGAAACGGACCGCCCGAGGCGGTGAGGATGATGCGCTTGAGCGAAGCGCGGCCGCGTCCCTCCAGGCACTGGAAAATCGCGTTGTGTTCGCTGTCGACCGGCAGCAGCCGCACGCCGCGCTCGCGCACCGCGCGCGTCATCATCTCGCCTGCGATGACCAGCACTTCCTTGTTGGCGAACGCGATATCCTTGCCGGCCGCGACGGCGGCCAGCGTCGGGCCGAGTCCGAGCGCTCCGACGAGGGCCGAAACGACGATCTCCGCCGCCGGATGAGTCGCGACGGCTACGGCGCCCTCGAGCCCATAATGGATTTCGGTCCTGCTCGACCGGCCCAGCCGGCGCTCGAGTTCGGCCGCTAGTTCGGCCGTGGCGACCGAGACCAGTTCGGGACGAAAGCGCTCGACCTGACGGACCAGGAGATCGAGATTGCGCCCGGCCGCCGTCGCCACTACGCGGAAACGGTCGCGAAAGCGTTCAACCACGTCGAGAGTTGTGACGCCCACCGAGCCCGTGGAGCCGAGAATTGCAATCGACTTCACGTCCGCCTCTTAGCCTTCAGTGCACGGCGAGTTCAGCCATCCGCTTGCGCAGGCGCCCGAGCGCCATCAGCGGAAAGTAGTGCGCGTAGAGATGGTAGCGCAGGTAGAAATGGTTGGGGAAGCCGGTGCCGGTGAACTCGGTCTCCTCCCAGTCGCCGCTCTCGCGCTGGCGATCCACGAGCCATTGCATGCCGCGCATCAGGTGCGCACCGATGCCGTCCTCGCCGGCGATCAGGCCGATCATCGCCCACGCGGTCTGCGACGGCGTGCTGGTGCCGCGTCCGTGCCAGGCCGGATCTTTGTCGCTCAGACAGCTCTCGCCCCATCCGCCGTCGTCGCCCTGCTTCGACTTTAGCCAGGCGACCGCGCGTTTGATCCACGGCTCGCCCGGATCCACGCCGATAGCGCGCAATCCCGAGAGCGCCGTACTGGTGCCGTAGATGTAGTTGACGCCCCAGCGCCCCCACCACGATCCGTCGTCCTCCTGCTCGCGTTTGAGCCATTCGATCGCGCGACGTGCGACTGGATGATCTTTGCGATAGCCCACCGACGCCATCATCTCGAGCACGCGGCCGGTCAAGTCGGGGCAGGTGGGGTCGGTGGCCGACTCGGTGTCGGCGGCGAAGGTCGCGTAGTTAAACCAGGTCGCCTTGTTGTCGACGTCGAAGGCCGCAAAGCCGCCGTCCTTCGATTGCATCCCTATCACCCAGTTGGCGCCGCGACCGATCGCGCGCTCGCGCGCGGCGGCGTCGTCAGCGGCGGAATCGGCGAGCACCATAAGGATCACCGCAGAATCGTCGACGTCGGGGTACCAATCGTTGAAGAACTCGAAGGCCCATCCGCCAGGCTCCAGGTCGGGCCGCTTAATCGACCAGTCGCCGGGCTTGAAGATCTGATGATCGATGAGCCACTTAGAGGCTTCGCGCAGCGCGGGATGCGCGGCTGGCAGGCCCGAATCGATTAGCGCCTTGGCCGCGAGCGCGGTGTCCCAGTTGGGCGAAACGCAAGGCTGGAAGAGGATCGAGTCGCCCTGATCCCATACAAGCTCATGCATAGCGTCGAGCGCCTTTTTGATCACTGGATGGTCGTTGCGATAGCCGAGACCCTTCAGCGCCATCGTGCTGAGCAGGTAGCAAGGCTGGATTCCACCCCAGGACCCGTTGGCGTCCTGATGGTCGAGCAGCCAGCGCTCGGCACTCGAGATGGCATCCCTGCGCAGGCGCTTCAAGTGATGGCGGTCGTAAAGGCGCAGGAGTCGATCGGCGAGGTTGAAGAATTGGCGCGGCGACCACCAATGCGCCGGACGCGGCAGCTCGAACTTGGTGAAATGCGGCGGCTGGATATAAAGCTCGAGCACGCCCTCGCGCCAATCGATCTCGACCACCGGGCGCGCTGCCCGCAGCAGCATCAGCGCGACCAGCGTGGCGCGCGCCCACGACGAAAGCTCGTAGATGTTAACCGGGAGCCATTCGGGCGTGAGAATCCATTCCACCGGCAGAGCGGTAGTGCAATCCCACGGCACCTGGTTCATCGCCGCGAGATAAAAACGGGCGAGCGTGCCGGAGCGGGCGATTCCACCGCGGGCGAGAATCCATCGCCGCGCCTGCATCAGCTGCTCGTCGCCGGCACGCAGCCCGGTCAGCTTGAGCGCGAAATAGGCCTCGATCGAAGTCGACAGATCGCCCTCGCCGCCCGGAAACAGGTTCCAGCTCCCGTCGGGCTGCTGGATCTCGAGCAGATGGCGCTTGAGCTTGGCGTCCGTCTCGGGGTTGCTGACGCCCATGAACCGGTTGAAGATGATGAACTCGGCGTTCATCTCGGCGTTGGCTTCGAGCGCCGCCTGCCAGTAGCCCTCGGGACGCTGAAGCGCGAGCAGCGCGCGCTGGGAATGATCGATAGTGGACTGGAGCCTGGCGGCGACCTCGTCGTGTGGCGCAGGCGCGGCGAACGTCTGCTCCGGAGCTCGACCGTTGGCGGTTTCGATAACTTCATCCATAAGATTCGAGATTCCCCTGTTATCGGCCCAAGCGCTGGACCGGATCCCCCACCTTCCTTCTTTGCGCCGCCGCCCCGTCAGGGAACGACCGCGCACTTCAACACCGTTCCGCGCTCGAGCATCTCAAAGACCCCGGCGATGTCCGCGAGCGGACGATGCGCGCTGATGATGCGACCGGCGCCGAGGCGGCCATCGGCGAGCAGCTCGTAGGCCCGGCGCACGTCGCGCGGGCGAAAATGGAACGGCGCGATCAGCGTGAGATTGTCGTAGTGCATGCGGCGCGTGTCGATTTCGAGCCGAGTGCCGGCGGGACATCCGCCGAAGAACACCACCCGGCCGCCCCGGCGCACGCGCGCGAACGCGTCACTCCATCCCGCAACCTGCCCGGTACATTCGATCACCAGGTCGGGCCCGAAGCCATCGTTGAGCCGCGCAACTTCGGCAGCGGGAT
>Ga0209526_10003604_pt1 | contig 10547 bp, 4 predicted proteins | sample JacPinW_OM2H0_M1_FD_188566 | JGI IMG/M metagenome (GOLD analysis project Ga0209526, IMG submission 188566) | Forest soil microbial communities from Algoma, Ontario, Canada - Jack Pine, Ontario site 1_JW_OM2H0_M1 (SPAdes) (version 2) | ecosystem: Environmental > Terrestrial > Soil > Boreal... | reverse complement strand
CAACTCCAACTGCCGTTGCCGGAGCGACTCGAGCCGATTCAGATCCTAAAATGTAGTGAAAACTCGGCCATAGCCTAAACTGATTTCAAAGGACTTAACCCTATTTTTGCCCTCTTAGTGACGAACATGGGTTAGCCGATTGCCTCCCCGGCGAACCCCGGCTTCCGCCGGTTCTTCGCTATGACAGGATCACGTCAGCGATAAATCGCCCTGCAGTTTCCAATCCCGAGGACCAGTACGACCGCAAGATGATCTCCCCCAGGCTGGTGGTGCGATCGGCCAGCCGCTCCTCACCAGATGACTTGGCCGTAGGCTTTGTGCGATGCTGCTTCCACAAAGAAGGTTGAGGACCAGCTCGATGCTAAAAAAGAAATTCAAGGACTTGACGGAGAAGGAGATTTTGGCGCTGGCCATTGCGTCGGAAGAAGAGGATGGGCACATCTATGGGGAGTTCGCCGACGCTCTGCGGGAATCGTATCCGGCGACGGCGAAGATGTTCGAAGAGATGCGCGCGGAAGAAGTAGTGCACCGCGACCGGCTGCTGGCGATGTTCCGGCAACGTTTTGGCGACCACATTCCGCTGATCCGGCGCGAGAACGTAAAGGGATTTCTGCAGCGGAGGCCGACGTGGCTGCTGCGGCCGTTGGGCGTGAACGTAGCGAGAAAGCAGGCGGAACTGATGGAGCTGGAGGCGCAGCGCTTCTATCAGCGAGCCATCGCGCGCACGGCCGACGCTTCCACGCGTGAGCTGCTGAACAAACTTGCAGATGAAGAGCGCAAGCACACCCAGACGGCGGGCAATCTCGAAGAAAAGCACCTCACGGAAAGCGCTAAGGCCGCCGAAGACGCGTCTCACAACAAGTTGTTCTTGCTGCAAATCGTGCAGCCGGGGCTCGCGGGGCTGATGGATGGCTCAGTTTCGACGCTTGCGCCGCTGTTTGCAGCGGCGTTTGCGACCCACCAAAGCTGGCCGGCATTTCTTGTGGGGCTAGCGGCTTCGATCGGTGCCGGAATATCCATGGGATTCGCGGAGTCGCTCTCCGACGACGGTTCGCTTACCGGGCGAGGATCGCCTTGGGTGCGCGGATTTGCCACGGGGCTGATGACTACCGCGGGCGGAATCGGGCACACGCTGCCCTTTTTGATTTCGAATTTCCATATGGCGACAACATTCGCCGTAATTGTAGTGGCCGTGGAACTCGCCACGATCAGCTACATCCGGCATCGGTACATGGATACACCGTTTCTGCAGGCTGCGTTTCAGGTCATCGTGGGTGGGGTACTGGTGTTTCTGACGGGATACTTGATCGGCAGCTCGTAAGCGGCGATGTGTGGGCGGCGCTCCCGCCCGGCCACTACGAAAGGTAACGAATCGCCTTCTCGATCAGGTCTTGTGTGCCGGCGTAGGGATCGCCGGGGCTGTCCCATTCGATGGAGCAGTAGCCTTGATATTTGCTACTCTTCAACATCCCGAACGTTTTGGCTAAGTCCACGTGAACCACCTGGCCTCGCTCGCCCACTTCTGTCTCCTTCACGTGGCATATGTTGTAGGCGTGCGCGAACATGGCCTGGACTCCGCTGTAGGCATGTTCTTCATTGCCGGCAGTTAAAGTATTTCCGAAGTCGGGAAGCGCGTGCAGCCAAGGGTTATTCACCTTCTCGATGACGTGCACGATGAAAAATGGGTCTTCGCTGACGGGATTGTCATTCTCGAGGTTTACGATCACATTTTTTCCCGCACCATAGTCGGCTACACGAGACAAGCTGCCGGCGGCGCGTTCGACATCCGGCTGCGAATCTTTCGCATCGCGCAGGTTGGTGCGGATACTCGGCGAACCGGTCGCCGCGGCGGCATCTACCCATTGTTTGGTGAAATTCACGAACCTTTCGCGCTCGGTGCGGTCCACCGCATAGGGACTATGATCGCCGTCCACGGCGATATTGACGATCGCCGCTTGTGCTTTCTCCACCGCGGCTCGAAGTTGCTCCAGGTAGTTTGCATCCAACGAGCGAAAATGCCGGCTCCAAGGCTCAATCTTCTTGATGTTGAGTTTCGCCGAGACATGCGCCGCGAAATCCTTCAGATCGATCTGGCCCTGGGAACGGTCGTTGCCTTGCTGGTCGACCCCGGCGATTACTTCCCGAAAAGGGTAGGAGGAGATGGCAATTCGCTCGCGCGGCTGAGCAGGAAATTGCAGGCTGGGGCGAGAAGGTGCAGCGGCGACGGCCTTCAGACCCGGCCACAGCCATGCGCCTATTGCCGAGGCACCGGACTGCGCCAGAAATCGCCTTCGTGTGTTGAGCGGCAAAGCCGGGTCAGTCTAGCAGAATCAGGAATCCCGCGCACGCCTGCGGACCACACGCCTCGACTGGATACCGGAGCGCCGGCGTTAGTCTGATTGCGCAGATGCTGGCGCGGCCGCTTGGGCACGCGTGCGCCGCATCCAGACTTGCAATCGATCCAGATAGAGATACACCACCGGAGTCGTGAACAGTGTCAGCGCCTGGCTGAAAATGAGTCCGCCGACAATGGCGATCCCCAGGGGACGGCGTAGCTCGGAGCCCATGCCCGTGCCGAGGGCCAGCGGAAGAGCACCCAGCAGCGCGGCCATGGTGGTCATCATGATCGGGCGGAAGCGCAGCAGGCAGGCCTGATAGATCGCTTCGACGCTGGAGATCCCTCCTTCGCGTTCGGTCTGCACCGCGAAGTCGATCATGAGGATGGCGTTTTTCTTTACGAGTCCGATCAGAAGAATGATGCCGATGAGCGCGATGATGCTCAGGTCCGCTCCGATCAAGCGAATCGCGAGGAGCGCGCCGATACCCGCGGAAGGAAGCGTGGAAAGAATCGTGATGGGATGAATGTAGCTCTCATAGAGGATCCCCAGGACGATGTACACGGCGGCGAGGGCGGAGAGGATCAGCAGCGGCTCCGAGGAGAGTGAATCCTGGAACGCCTGCGCGGTGCCTTGGAACGTGCCGTGAACGGTTGGGGGCATACCGAGTTCGCGCTGCGCCGCCTGGATTTTTTCGACCGCGGGACCCAAAGAAGCACCGGGCTCGAGATTGAAGGACAGGGTGATCGCGGGAAAGACGCCCTGATGGTTCACGGTAAGCGCGCTGTAGGTCGCCTGGAAATGAGCAAAGGCGCTGAGAGGAACGAGCTTACCGCTGCTGGACGCAGTGTAGATGGCGCTGAGAGTTTCAGGAGCCCGCTGATACTCGGGCAGAACCTCCAAGACGACGTGATACTGATTTATCCCTTTGTAGATATTCGAGACCTGCCGCTGTCCGAAGGCATCGTTCAAAGTGTTGTCTATGCCGGACACGGAGACGCCGAGTCGCCCCGCGGTATCGCGATCGATCACCAGGGTAGCCTGGAGACCGTTCAACTGCTGATCGGTATTGACGTCGCGCAATTCGGAGATCTGCTCGATACGCTCTTTAAGGCGCGGCGCCCACTCGTTGAGGTCGCTAAGCCGATCGGCCTGCAGGGTGTACTGATATTGCGCGCCGCCAAAGCGTCCGCCAACGTTGATGTCCTGTACGGCCTGAAGAAAAAGCGAGGCACCGGGAATCTGCTCGAGCTTCGGGCGAAGGCGCTCGATCACCAGGTCAGCGCTGATTTTCCGCCCAGGGAGCGGCTTGAGCTGCGCGAAAAAACGTCCAGTATTGTTACCACCGCCGCCCCCGGTGAAAGCGGTGAAGGTGTCCACGGCCGGATCCTGCCGGACGACCTCCGCGAGGGACTGCACTTTCTGCCGCATGGACGTAAAAGAAATGTCCTGATCGGCCTGAATGAAGCCCATGATGCGGCCCACGTCTTGCTGCGGGAAAAACCCCTTTGGTGTACGCAGGAACAACGTGGCACTAACAAACATGGTCAGGAGCGTGACACAAAGAATCAGAAATTGATGCCGCAATACCCAGCGCAAGCAAAAGTCATAGCCGCGGACCAGGCGGTCGAAAGCACCTTCAGCGAAATTGTACACCCGGCCATGCCCTCCGGAGTCCCGGCGCAGAAAGAAGGCGCACATCATCGGCGTGGTGGTGAGGGAAACAAGCAGCGAAAAACCCACGGCAACACTGAGAGTCACCGCGAATTCGCGGAAAAGGCGCCCCACGATGCCGCCCATGAGCAGAATGGGAATAAAAACGGCCACCAGCGAGGTACTCATCGAGAGCACCGTGAACCCGATTTCGCTGGCGCCCTTCATGGCCGCGGCGAAGGGTTCCACACCAGCCTCCAGGTGCCGAGTGATGTTCTCGATGACGACAATGGCATCGTCTACGACAAACCCGGTGGAGACCGTAAGGGCCATGAGCGAAAGATTGTCGAGGCTATAGCCCGAGAGATACATGATGCCGAACGTGCCGACCAGCGAGAGCGGCACGGCGATGCTGGGAATCACCGTGGCCCAGTAGTTCCGCAGAAAAACGAAGACGACGAGGATGACCAGGACCACGGAGACGAGCAAGGTGATCTCCACGTCGTGAATGGAGGCGCGGATCGTGGTGGTGCGGTCGATCACCACACCCAAGCGAATGGACGGATTGATAGAGGCCTGCAACTGCGGAAGCATGGAACGCACGCGATCCACGGTCTCGATCATGTTGGCCCCGGGCTGGCGGAAGACCACCAGAACGATGCCAGGCCGACCATTGATGAAACCCGCGTTGCGAACGTCTTCAAGTGAATCGGTGACCGTGCCAATGTCGGAGAGGCGCACCGGCGAGCCGTTGCGCCACGTGACGATCAGCGGACGATACTCCTGGGCTTTGAAAAGCTGGTCCGTGGCCGCGACACCCCAGGCGTGCTCGGCATTGCCAAGCTGCCCTTTCGGGCGATTTGAATTTGCGGAGTTCAAAGCCAAGCGGACATTTTCCAGGCTGATGCCGTAGGTGTTGAGAAGTCCGGGATTGACCTGCACACGAACCGCCGGGCGCGCTCCGCCACCGATAAAAACTTCGCCGACGCCTGGAGTTTGCCGGAGCTTCTGGGCGATGACGGAGTCCGCGGCATCATAGATCTCCGGCAAAAGAATATTGTCCGAGGTCATAGACAACAGCATGATGGGCGCGTCAGCCGGATTCACTTTCCAATAGCCGGGCTGGCCGGGCAGGTCAGAAGGGAGCTGGCCTCGTGCGGCGTTGATCGCCGCCTGCACATCGCGAGCGGCGGCATCGATGTTGCGATTGAGATCGAATTGCAGAGTGATGTTGGTGTTGCCCAACTGGCTGGTGGAAACCATCTGGGTAACGCTGGCGATGCGGCTGAACTGACGCTCCAGGGGAGTGGCAACGGCCGAGGCCATGGTTTCCGGGCTCGCGCCCGGCAGGTTCGCATAGACGTTGATGGTCGGGAAATCGACCTGAGGTAGTGGCGCAACCGGCAGGAAGCGGAAGGCCACCGCTCCGGCGAGCAAGATTGCCAAAGAAATGAGCGAGGTCGCCACCGGGCGCCGGATAAAGGGCGCAGAGAAATTGGAGGAGAAGTTCACAGGGTGGTTTCCGTCGGCACCTATCTTAGACGATTGCCGACGGAGAAGGAGAGGTGCCGGATTACGTGCTAATCCGTGTGCGCAGCGGCGGGTGCGGGTACGGCGCCAGGGGCGCGCGAGGGATTGATCCAGGTCTGCAGCCGGTCGAGATAGAGATAGACCACCGGCGTCGTAAAAATCGTCAGCATTTGGCTGACGATTAGGCCGCCGACAATGGCCACCCCCAGAGGGCGCCGGAGCTCCGCGCCGGTGCCGCCACCGATCGCCAGCGGAACCGCACCGAGCATGGCCGCCATGGTGGTCATCATGATCGGCCGGAAGCGCAGCAGGGCCGCATGGTGTATGGACTCGACCGGCGTTTTCTGGCCTTGCCGCTCGGTTTGCAAGGCGAAATCGATCATGAGAATCGCGTTCTTCTTCACGATTCCGATCAACAGAATAATTCCGATGAGCGCGATGATGCTCAGATCCAGATTGAACAGACGCAGCGCCAGGAGCGCCCCGACGCCGGCCGAAGGCAGCGTGGAGAGAATGGTAATCGGGTGGATATAGCTCTCATAAAGGATGCCCAAGACAATGTAAACCGCGGTCAGCGCCGCCAGTATCAGCAACGGCTCCGAAGAGAGCGAGTCTTGAAAGGCCTGTGCGGTACCCTGAAAGGTTGCGTGCACGCTAGCAGGCATGCCGATCTGACGCTGGACATTCTGAATGCTGAGCACAGCGTCGCCGAGCGCAGCACCGGGCGCAAGGTTGAAAGAAAGCGTGATCGCCGGAAAAACGCCCTGGTGGTTTATGGTGAGAGGGCTGTTGGAGGGAGCGTAATGCGAAAAAGCACTTAGCGGCACGAGCTTTCCAGTATTCGATGCCACATACACTTGCGTGAGATACTCCGGATCCTGCTGAAATTCCGGCAACACTTCCATCACCACGTAGTATTGGTTCTTGCCCTGGTACATGACCGAGACTTGCCGCTGGCCGAAGGCGTCGTTGAGGGTGTCATCCACGGATTGAATCGAGACCCCGAGACGATAGGCGGTGTCGCGGTCGACGACAACCGAGGCCTGAAGACCTTTTAATTGCTGGTCGCTATTGACGTCGCGAAGCTCCGGAATTTTTCTCAGGCGCTCCATAAGAATGGGAGCCCAATGGCTGAGATCTGCGATGTTGTCTCCCTGCAAAGTGTATTGGTACTGGGCGCCGGAGAAGCGGCCACCGACGTTGACGTCCTGCACCGCTTGCAAATACAGGGACGCCCCGGGAATTTTCGAGAGTTTGCCGCGAAGACGCGCAATCACCTGGTCGGCGCTGACCTTGCGTTCTTCCAGAGGCTTGAGTTGCATGAACATTCGGGCGGAATTTGTGCCATTACCACCTCCGGTGAACGCCGATACAGTATCGACCGCCGGGTCCGCCTGGACGATCTTGGCGAAAGCGATCATTTTCGCCGTGATGGCGGAGAAGGAGATGTCCTGGTCCCCTTGAATGAGCCCGTTGATGCGGCCGGTATCCTGCTGCGGGAAAAAACCCATGTGCGCGATCTTGTAGAGATAAACGTTCAAACCCATGGTGGCGAAGGTGATGAAAAGTACGAGCAACTGATGGCGCAAAACCCACCGCAAGCCCAAATCGTAGCCGCGAACCAATCGGTCAAAGGCACCTTCGGCAAAGCGATAGGCCACGCCGTGGCGCCCGTCGTCATGCCGCAGGAAGCGCGCGCACATCATCGGCGTCGTGGACAAGGAAACCGCCAGCGAGATGGCCACGGCCACGCTCAGAACGACCGCGAACTCGCGGAAGAGCCGGCCGACGATTCCCGTCATCATCAAGATCGGGATGAATACGGCGATGAGCGAAATGCTCATGGACATCACCGTGAAGCCGATCTCTCGGGCGCCGAGCATCGCCGCCGCAAACGGTTTCATGCCGTCTTCGATATGCCGGGTGATGTTCTCGAGAACCACGATAGCGTCGTCCACGACGAAGCCGGTTGAAATCGTGAGCGCCATCAGCGAGAGGTTGTCTAGGCTGTAGCCGAGCAAGTACATCGCGCCGAACGTTCCCACCAGCGAGAGTGGCACGGAGATACTGGGGATCACCGTAGCCCACACATTCCGCAGGAACACGAAGACCACCAAGATGACCAGCAGGACGGAGATGATAAGGGTGATCTCCACATCGCGGATGGAGGAACGGATGGTGGTGGTGCGGTCGATAATCACGCCGAGATGCATCGAGGGACTGATGGACGCTTGCAGATACGGGAGAAGGGCGCGAACCCGGTCTACCGTCTCGATCATGTTGGCGCCGGGCTGCCGAGAGATGACGAGAATGATGCCCGGCTTGCCATTTGTAACACCGGAGTTGTGGATATCGGTGACCGAGTCGATGACCTCTCCGACATCGGAAAGCCGGACGGCGGAGCCCTGCCGCCAAGTGACAATCAAGGGCCGATATTCGCGAGCCTTAAAGAGTTGATCCGAAGTGCTGATATCCCAGGCGCGTTCGAGATCGGAAGTTTGTCCTTTTGGCCGGTTCGCGTTGGCACTATTTAGAACGGAACGGATCGCCTCGAGGCTGATGCCGTAGCTGTTCAGCTGCTGGGGATTCACCTGTACGCGGACCGCCGGGCTGGAGCTGCCGCCGACAAAAACCTGCCCGACGCCTGGCACTTGAGCAAGCTTTTGGGCCAGGATGGAGTTTGCGGTGTCGTACATGTCTGGCAGAGTCAGATTGTCCGATTGCAGACCGAGCAGCATGATGGGCGCGTCGGCGGGATTTACTTTGCGATACGTGGGCTTGGTGGGTAAGCCCGCGGGAAGCTGGCCGCGCGCGGCATTGATGGCCGCTTCGACGTCGCGCGCGGCGGCATCGATGTTGCGGTTCAAATCAAACTGAAGCGTAATGTTGGTCTGCCCCAACTGGCTGGTCGAAGTCATCTGCGTGATACTGGCGATGCGCCCAAACTGGCGCTCCAGCGGGGTAGCGACGCTTGATGCCATGGTTTCCGGACTGGCGCCGGGCAAACCTGCGCCCACGGAAATCGTCGGGAAGTCTACTTGGGGCAGGGGCGCGACCGGCAAAAAACGAAAGGCAATCGCCCCGGCGAGAAAGATGGCGATGGAGAGAAGTGTCGTCGCTACCGGACGACGAATCAAAGGCGCCGAGAAATTGGAGGAAAAATTCACAGCTTAGTCCGATTGTGCAGGCTGCTCCACGGGATTGGTGATGTGGAACCGTTCACGCATGCGGCGAGCCACAGAATCGAACGCCAGGTACACCACCGGCGTGGTGTACAGCGTGAGCAGTTGGCTGAGGAGCAGGCCGCCGACGATGGTGATACCGAGGGGGCGGCGAAGTTCCGAGCCGACGCCGCTGCCGAGAGCCAGTGGCAAGCCGCCGAGAAGGGCGGCCATCGTGGTCATCATGATCGGACGGAAGCGCAGCAGGCAGGCCTCGTAGATGGCGTCGAGCGGAACCTTACCTTCCTTGCGCTCGGCCTCGAGCGCGAAATCGATCATCATAATGGCGTTTTTCTTGACGATGCCTATCAGCAGGATGATGCCGATCAGGGCGATGACGCTGAACTCCGTGCGGCAAAGAAGCAGAGCCAGGATGGCGCCGACGCCCGCCGACGGCAGTGTGGAAATGATCGTAATCGGATGGATGTAGCTTTCGTATAAGACGCCAAGGACGATGTACACGGTGACAATCGCAGCCAGGATCAAGATGGGCTCATTGGCAAGCGAATTGAGGAAGGCCGCCGCTGTACCTTGGAAGGTCGCCTGGACGCTTTGTGGCAAACCAACCTCCTGCTTGGCCTTGTTAATCGCGTCGACGGCATCTCCGAGAGACGCATTGGGAGCAAGGTTGAAGGAAAGGGTCACCACAGGAAACTGCCCTTGATGATTCACCGCCAGAGAGGTGGTCCCGGGCTCGAAGTGCGTGAAGGCGCTCAGCGGAATCTGCTGGCCCGAGACGGAGTGGACATAAATGTCCTTCAGGTCGTCAGGATTCTGCTGAAACTGCGGATGCACTTCCAAAATCACGTGATATTGATTGAGCTGCGTGAACATGGTGGAGACTTGACGCTGACCGAAAGCGTCGTAGAGAGTGTTGTCGATGGTCGCGGGCAGAATGCCCAGTCGGGAAGCGGTGTCGCGGTCAATCGTCAGGGTGGCCAGCAAGCCCAGATTCAACTGATCGCTGGCGACGTCACGCAGTTCCGGAAGGGATTTCAACTTGTCGATGAATTTGGGTGTCCAATAGGCGAGTTCTTTCGGATCGACGTCTTCCAGGCTGTATTGAAACTCCGTGCGGCTGACGCGATCTTCCACGGTCAGGTCCTGGACCGGCTGCATGAATAACGTTATGGCGTCGACTTTCTCGATCTGAGGCTGGAGCCGGCGAATGACCTCGGAAGCGGAGATCTTGCGCTGCGCCAGCGGCTTCAGATTGATCTGAATTCTCCCGCTGTTGATGGTGGCATTGGTGCCATCGATACCGATGAACGAGGAGAGGCTGTCAACCGCCGGATCCTTCAGAATCACGCTTGCCAGGGCCTGCTGTCGCTGGGCCATGGCGGCGAACGAAATATTCTGCGCGGCTTCGGAAACACCCAGAATGATGCCGGTATCCTGCACCGGGAAGAAACCCTTGGGTACGTAGATGTAGAGAAGGATGGTGCCGACCAGGGTGGCGACGGTGATGAGCAGGGTCGTCGTCCGGTACCGAAGGACAAACTGAAGCGTACGCCCATAAAAATGGATAACCGCATTGAAGCCCCGCTCGGAGGTGCGGTAGAACCAGGTCTGGTCAGTTTCCTCCTGGCGCTTCAAAAGTTTGGCAGACATCATCGGCGTCAGCGTAAGCGAGACGAAAGCCGAGACGATGATGGTGACCGCCAGCGTGATCGCGAACTCCCGGAACAGGCGGCCCACGATGTCGCCCATGAACAGCAGCGGGATCAGCACGGCGATGAGAGAAACGGTCAGCGAAAGAATCGTAAAGCCGATCTGCTCGGACCCTTTCAATGCCGCCTGTAAGGGA
>Ga0209526_10003603_pt1 | contig 10549 bp, 11 predicted proteins | sample JacPinW_OM2H0_M1_FD_188566 | JGI IMG/M metagenome (GOLD analysis project Ga0209526, IMG submission 188566) | Forest soil microbial communities from Algoma, Ontario, Canada - Jack Pine, Ontario site 1_JW_OM2H0_M1 (SPAdes) (version 2) | ecosystem: Environmental > Terrestrial > Soil > Boreal... | reverse complement strand
GGCGCTGGTGCGTCAGTCACGTATGTCTCATAGGGATCGGAAGCAAACGGCGGACGTTGGGAATACGCATTGAAAGCCGATCATAAGTTCAACCTCTTTTTCTCGGTCAGAGACGCTGCGCCACTGTCCTGATGACGGATGAGGTGCATAAATCTGGGTTTCATTCGCTGAGCTGGGCGTCCGTCCATAGCTCCACGTTCAGTGAAAATTCATTGGCGATGCGTGCTGCTCTTGCGACCAACGCGCGTCCTTCAACAGGAAGGGGCTGGCGATGCGCTAGCTTCTTGGGAAGCGAATTTCGCGAGCAATTGCGGGCAGCACTTACCGCCCTACGAGATGGTTAAAGAGGTACGCGGCGAAGGGATGTTGGCGGGAATTGAGTTCCAGCCGCCAAGCAATTTGTCGATGCGCAGCGAGATTAAGGGATGCTTTCAGGGCGATGTTGGGGTGTCGCCCCACCCAGGGTTTTAACCCATAAGTGCTAAGATAAGGAATAGTTGGCTTTGTCCCGAAGTGACTGCAGGACTGAGCCCGGGGTTTAACCTCGGGTATGCATCCACCTCACGAAGCCGCCCTGTAGGGGCGACAGAATATAACCGTTCCGAAATTCGTTCTACGTTCGGTGCGCAACAAACATGCTATCGCCCCGTTGGGGCGAGCCCTTTTTCAATCGATTTACCCGGGGTTAAACCCCGGGCTGAGTCCTGTGGTCCCCGCCCGCAACGCTTCGCGTAGCGATGCGGGCCGGGCCTTCGGGACGAGGTCCGAAAGCCTCACAGGGGCGAAATCCGACAGACACCCCGAAAATTGGATTCGTCCGCTGACGCGATCACCTTAACGCAAAGGCAGGATCGCAAGCTTCAGAGAGAAGGATTCTGATATTTTGAAGAAACGATGGAATCGGAGTATAGGTGGTGTAGAGCAGATGGAGATGTCCGTTGATGGTCACTACTCCAACGTCCTGTTCATCCACGGCCCCTGTCAGAGCTGAAGAACCCCAAATGGATTTCAAGCGTAGAGTGCCATAGTCGGTCGAAAATGGCAGTTTGCCCAAGTTGGAAATGATGACGTCGAACCCGAACACATTGGTAAGAAACTCGCGGGCGCTTGCCGGGTTGAGGCCTTGAGCAGCTACGTCGGTCAAGACCTGGCAGGCCATCTGCAAGCCCTCGCGAGACCGAAGATCGTCCAGTTCCTCAGTGAAGCGGCGCGCCAGATCCCAAAAGCCAACCTGCAGTCCAGGTTCAATCGAAGTAAGACCTCCTACGGAATACATTGCAGAAGTATCGCCGACCCCACATGCCTTTCGGCTACTGATGGCTGAAAGGACATTCACCGGCTCTTCATTCCATGTGCGAGAACCGTCTCTGCCTGCCTGTAATACAGCGGAACAGATTGCGCCGTGCACTGTTGTGCCTTCAGCTCGAGCACGATCGACTAAGCGAGTTGTCAGGTCAGAATCGAGGCGCAGGCTTTCAATCACTGGCGGTTGAGCATCTCCCTCACCTAACACCACGGGAGGTCCAGCGGGCTGTGCAGCAGCCCGTTCAGAGTCGGCAGAGGGAGGAGCCGATGGCCCAGTGATTCCGAACGCCTCCTCTTGCGAAGGGAGCACTGGGTAGCGGTGAATCGCTTCGCCCGACAACGCACGAACGAGGTCACGCAGGACGACGGTCATGGATATGCCGTCCGAGATGGAGTGGTGGGCCGCGATGATTAAAATCGACCGGTCAGGGTCATGGATAAGAACCGTGCGCACCAGGGGAACCTCATCTCCTGAGAAAGGCTCGAAAACCTGTTTCGCCACCTCGGTTTCCCAGCGATGCTCCGACAGTCCGTTCAGAACTCGCATCGGGATCGAAGCTCCCGCTACCTGACGGAAATAAGGATTCCCGCCTGGGTTTGGTTCAATGCAAACAGTGAAAAATGGCTGGCTCTGCTGCACCTGATCAATGGCTTTGCGCCAAGCATCGACTGTAGTGTGCCCCTCTATTTCGGCTGCATAGGCAAATCCTCTTGGCCCGGTCTGGCTGGACAGCCAATAGATTTCCTCGACAGCTCCTAAAGAGCGGATAAAGCCGCTTGGGTTTGAACCTAAATCATTGGTCCCGTTTAATGCCGAATCGATCTTCATGCTGAGTCTTTATTTCTGGTGGATGTTAGGAGTTGTGAGTTTATCGGTTGCTCTGCAGAAATCCAAGATCGCACGGTTTCATCTCCTTGGGCGCGACATCCAATCAGACCATTGAGCCGGCGAGCGTGAGAGTCATCTGACAGCATGCGTCGTCCGATTTCTTGCCGGGGCTTGCGGACTTTTAGGCTTTTCTTGCGGAAATCGAAAACCGTCGCGGCGTGACGCCGTCGAGAGCAATGCCTCCACGGCCGACGAAGCGGACCGGAGAAAGTAGATCGGTTGTCCGAAACCCGGTCGCATAGACAAGTGCGTCGACGGGTCTTTCGGTTCCATCAGCGGTTACAATGCTGCGTTCTCGCACCTGGGCAATTGCGTCCGTGACGAGTTCGACGTTGGAACGGCAGAGGGACGGCAGATAGTCATTCGAAATCAAGATCCGTTTACACCCGATGAGGAAGTTCGGTGTGAGTTTCTCGCGCAGAACCGGGTCGGGCACGCTCTTCACCAGATGCTTACGCGCCGACTTTTCCAGCAGCTTCATTAAAAGCCGGATTCCCGATAAAGCCCAGCGCTAGCATTTCCTGACTCCAATAGAGGACGGTGCGGAACATCCGCATATAACCGGGCAGCCACTGGAACAGATTACGCTCCCATGTGCGGATCGGCCGGTCCAATTTGGGCAGGATCCAGTGCGGGGTGCGCTGGAAGACGTGAAGCTGCTCGACCGAGGGAGCGATTTGCGGCACAATTTGAACCGCGCTGGCTCCAGTTCCAATCACGGCGACGCGTTTGCCTCGCAGGTTGAACGAATGGTCCCACTCGGAGGAATGAAAAGCGCGGCCATGAAACCGCTCGAGGCCTGGGATCCGGGGAGAGGCGGGACGGTTCAAACCTCCCATAGCGGACACGACAACGCGGGCAGTAATCGTTTCGCCTCGCTCGATGCGCACATGCCAAATATTGGCCGTTTCGTCGAACACCGCTTCGCGCACTTCGCTGTGAAAGCGGATCAGCGGACGCAACCCATACTTGTCGGCGCAGTCTCGTAAGTATTCCAAAATCTCTGCCTGGGTGGGATACATGCGTGTCCGGCGCGGATTCAACTCGAAGGAGAAGGAGTAGAGGTGCGACGGAATGTCGCAAGCGCAGCCGGGATAAGTATTGACCCGCCAGGTGCCGCCGACATCGGGGCCGCGCTCCAGGATCAGGCACGACTTTCCGGCCCGTTTAAGATGAATCGCAAGGCAAAGCCCAGCAAAACCGCTCCCGATGACCAGCACGTCGAAGTCTGGCGAAGATCCATTATGCAATCCCATTGTTCTCTTTGCTGGACCGGACGTCCCGCCGTTAAGTTCTCCACATTGTTCCATTGTGTCTTTTGTTTGGTTGGGCTCCGCGTTCTCGGGAGGAAGCCACATAATTGCGACCGCGGAAAGCTTGGTGCGGCTGGGGCTGCTGAGGCGATCAGGGAGCTCGTCGAGGCATAGTGGCTCAGATTCCGATCCATCTCAGACTGACTTGCCGATAGGCTATAACATCGTGCGGAGCACCGCACGCTGTACAAGCGGAAATAACCTACTCAGTGCGTCAATCATGGTAACCGTGAAGGTTGGGCTCCAATGTATTCTGCTTCCATGTGCCGCTTTCCAGACTACCTTAGCAACCTGTGAAGCGGTGTGGCTGGTGCCGAAAAGACGCTGGCTTCCTAGGCGATACGCTTGATTAGCGACCATCGGAGTATCGACATACAGCGGCATTATGTCACTCACTGAAATTCCATGGCGTTGACACTCAATGTTGAGAGCTTCGGTTAGACCACGAATGGCGAATTTGGACGCTGAATAAACCGCTAGATCAGGCGTTCCATAAAACGCCGATGCCGACGACATGTTGATGATGCGAGCACCTGGTGTATTCCGCAGCAGCTCCATGCTGAGATGTATCCCAATTATCGTGCCATTGACATTGATGTTGATAATTTTCAGAAGATGACCCAAGGCAACTGCCTCGAATGGCCCGTGGGAGGTGATTCCTGCGCAGTTAAAAAGCACATCCATGGTTCGTCCTGTATACTCGCCGAAATATTTTATGGCGTGTTCGTAACGGACAGGATCTGTCACATCCAGCGCTTGATAGCGACAGGAAGATTCACCGATGGTCTCGGCAACCACACGGAGTTCCTTTTCGTTCACATCGAATAATCCCACGAACCACCCTCGTTCAGCGAACAACAAAGCCGTTGCCCGACCGATCCCCGACGCGGCGCCGGTGATAAAAATTGATTTCTGTTGATTGCCGTTTCGCATTCTCAGTTACGCCCTAATGATCGCTGCCACCGACTACCGGATCCGGAAAAACTTCGCCATACAATAATCGACGAGCTCGGCCGGTAGCCGCCGGGGTATGCTCCATTCGACCAGTCGAGGAGGCGCCATCATGTAACGAGCTCGTGGCCTTGGGGTGGTCAAAACACGGCAAATGAGTTCGCCTAGTTTTTCCGACGGAAGGCCGGTCTTCGCTTCCCTAATTAATTGCTTAGCGAAGACGCCGAGCGAACGGTCATAGGGCGTATTGGGAAACTCTTGGACGACTGCCGCTTCGTTTTTGTCCCAGATTGGTGTGGCCACGGAGCCGGGTTCGATCAGAATGACCTTGATTCCAAAAAGCATCAATTCGCGTCGCAGGCTATCCGAATATCCCTCCAAGCCAAATTTGGAAGCGGCATAAGCGCCGGCGAATGGCATGGCTAGTTTTCCATGGGTCGAACTGATGTTAACCACTCGCCCCGGTTCGGCAACGCGATTCGGTTCACTTCCGAGCAAAGGCAAAAAGGCTTGCGTAACGGTATGAACGCCTAAAAGATTGACCTCAATTTGCTGGCGAAAACGCTCCACTGGAAGACAGGCCAAGGGCCCAAGGACCGCTATTCCAGCATTGTTGACCAACCCGAAAAGCCGCTGTCCTCCTACCATTTTTTTGACAGCCGCTGCCGCCTGATTCACCGAATCCGGATCAGTCACATCAAAGACGAGTGGGACATACTGCCGACCCAGTTGCTCTGTGAGGCGGTCCGCATCGGCTTTTGTGCGCACGCTACCAAAGACGCGAAATCCGCGTCGGATAAGCGCTTGGCAAGCTGCCAATCCGATACCACTGGATGCGCCGGTAATGACTACGTCTGGCATAGAGCAGTTAACAGTTTTTTTGTTAAGGTTAGAAGCGCTGACAAACTCCTTTTCAGTTCAGGTTTTTGACAGCAGCGCGATCAGGTTATCTGCGTTCTTCTTAAGGAGTGTAACTAACAGGACTCGGCGTGCGAGTTCTTGTTGGAGCTTGCGGACTTTTAGGCTATTCTTGCGGGAGTCCGAAAACTGTCCCGACGTGAGGCTGGCGAGTTTCACTTCAAGCGGATCGTCGGCGTCACGCCGAGACAGTTTCGGATTTCCGCAAGAACGCCATAAAAGTCCGCAAGCTCCGACAAGAACTCGGACGCCGAGTCCGTTAGCATGCTGGTCAAGCAGGACAGGTATCAACGTGATGGTGTCGCTGTCAAAAAATTGAACCAAAAGGGATGACACCATGAGTTGCTTGAATTCATTGAACGTTCGAAGACGGAGCGAAGAAAGCGCTGCTCGATGGTGAGCGGAGCCGCGGTCAACCCGAGGCCTAGAACCGGGCAAACCACTGGATCGCAGGTTTGGTATCGCGAGGTGATGGCCTACGCAATTCCTCAGAACGGCTTCTCCCTCTTTCCGGCTCTTGTACGGCTTAACGCTGGTCTCCATCGGACTTCCTATGTTAGTCAGCAGTTCCGCCGGAGGGTCGGTGTATCGTCGGCACCCCAAGCTAGCGCAACAGCCAGTGACAGCATTTTGCCTGGCGAACCGTGCGATCGATTCCATGATCTAGGGAGAAAGCATTACCGGCAGATTAGCAAGTTTGATTAGCTTTCTCTCGAAAGCAATCCAGGGATTCCTGAAGTTGGAAATCGCTTTCTATCTCCAGTGCACTCCCTGAAGGGTTTCTACGAAGACGATTTCAGCGGGCGGTGAAGAGGTGAACGAGAGATGATTGCCTAGGCCAAGGGACTCTTGATGTCAGTCGATATTTGAAACGAGCTTTCGGATTAACCAAGCAACCAGTAGGTCGGTCAACAATAAATGGCCTTAGTAGTTTCGCTTCTAGGCGGAAGCGCAAGTCAATACAACGAACCGTTATGCAAGCCAATACAAAGAACCGTTATCTAACAAGGGAGATGCAACTTGAGCAAATTAAATTCAGTTAAAGCGAAAGAAAAGAAAGCCATCCGCAAGATTGCTTATCCGCCATTCGGTGAAATCTATTGTCGCAATGAAATGGAGACCCGTCTGATTCTGGATGAGATTTTGGTAGACAAACTTTATTTCCAGGAAGGCGTTTCTATTTCGCCGGGCGATATCGTCCTTGATGTTGGGGCCAACATTGGTGTTTTTTGCACTCTGCGCAGCGAAGCAAGGGGCGCAGGTATATGCATATGAACCCATTCCAGCTACCTTCGAATTACTACAACAGAACATCTATTTACACGGCTTAGATAACATGGTTCAGCCGAGGAATATTGGGCTCTCAGATCGATCGGAAGAGAAAATAATGTTCCACTATCCATTGATGTCGGGCTGGGATTCATGGAACACCCGCGAAGATGAATTTGAGCTGGTGGCTGAAAATCTTGAGGATGTTCTTGGCGTACTTAAGACCGCAGGTCCTGTTCGATACAGAGCTCTTAAGAGTTTGGGATTTAAATCTCTGCAACAAGCCGTGCTGCGTAACGCTGTAGAAAAGATTTTGGGATCCGCAGTGAGAGTGAAGTGTGAATTTGATACACTGTCAGGAGCGATTTCGCAAGACAATATCCAATCGATTGCTTTGTTGAAGCTAGACGCGGAGCTTGCTGATTGGGAAGTTCTCAATGGTGTCGAAGCACAGGATTGGCAACGAATCCGACAAGTAGCAATGGAAGTCCATGTGGAGTCTCATGTAACGCAACTTTCCCGGTTTTTCAGCGAACGAGATTTCAGCCAAGTTAGCGTGAAGAAATTGAACGGAGGGACTAGTAGCTTCATTTGGGCCACAAAAAAAACTCAGGCCGTTGACTCTGCCGAAAGCGAAGAGTTTTTGATGTTGGGAGCAGCCAAGGCCGGAGAGATCTGTTAAAGTGGTGCGCATCAATGGAGAGCCTGGGAGCAATCGCGCCGGCGGTAATGCCGACAACGATAAGTGGAAGGTGGGTTTCGCCAAGAAAAAGAATTTCCGGTCCTTAGTTTGTTGTCGCGGATGAGCGCACGCCGGTTGTTAGATCCGGCAAGATTGACAGCGGAATAGCAACCGATGCACCTCGAGGACGGTGCTGAACTATCCCCGACCGCACGATCTTCCAGGCGAAGATACACGCACTTATGATCGACCAAGTGCAGACTATAACATTTCTATGAATATTACCTCTACTGAAGACCAACGAACGTATGCGAACTATGTCAATCCGATCTGGGTAAAGCTGCTTGACGCGGCCGGAATGAACGTGCGTTACACGCATTGCAGCGGATCGGAGCTCTATACGGCAGATGGCCGGACGATTCTCGATTGCCTGTCAGGACACTGTGTCCACAACGTCGGCCACAACCATCCGTTCGTAGTCGCTACACTGGTGGCTGAACTGCAAAGTCAGAGTCCCTCGATGCTGCAAAGCAATCTAGTCAAAGAGGCTGGGACCCTTGCGCAAATGCTTTGTGAGAACGCCGGCGGTAAGGTCTCTAAGGTATTTTTTTGCAGTTCGGGCAGCGAGGGAGTTGAGGCTGTCATCAAGTTTGCTCGCGCACACACGGGAAGGACGGATCTGGTTTATGCGAGCGGCGCATTCCACGGATTGACCTGCGGGGCACTTTCCCTGGTAGGAAGCGACTTCTGGCGCGAGAGCTTCGGGCCGATGTTAGGCGGAACCCACGAAGTTCCTTTCGGAGATCTGGTGGCCATGGGAAAGTTGCTTGCGACCAAAACGATCGCGGCCGTGATCCTCGAGCCGATTCAGGGTGAAGGAGGCATCGTTTTGCCGCCAGCGGACTATCTTGCTGGAGTTCAGAAACTCTGCCAAACATACGGAACTCTGTTCGTTCTGGATGAGGTACAGACAGGGATGGGGCGCACCGGTACGTTCCTTGCAGGACAACGATATAAGGTAGAGCCGGACATGATCGTGATGGCTAAGGCGCTCAGCGGTGGACTGGTCCCATGCGCCGCTGTCCTGATGACGGATGAGATACATAAATCGGTGTTTCACTCGCTACGCAGGGCGTTCATCCATAGCTCCACGTTCAGTGAAAATTCATTGGCAACGCGTACTGGTCTGGCGACGATGCACGTCCTTCAACAGGAACGGTTGGTTGCACGCGCGGAATCCTTGGGAAACGAATTTCGCGAGCAACTGCGGGCAGCACTTACTCCCTACGAGATGGTGAAAGAGGTGCGTGGCCAAGGCATGTTGACTGGGATTGAGTTCCAAGCCCCTAGCAATTTGCCAATGCGGATATCCTTCGAGGCATTCAAAACGATCCATCCAGCATTATTCGGACAACTCCTGGTGATGCGGCTGTTTAACCATACGAACATTCTAACGCAGATCTGTGGAAACAACTTCATGGTCCTGAAGGTGGCGCCTCCGCTCACGACCAGCGAACAAAAGATGCAGTCTTGCATCGAGTCGATTCGCTGCGTGATTGAGACGGTGCATTTCTCCAAAGTTTTCTGGACCGATGCGCTCAATTTTGGACGGCAAGCAATTTCTCTCTAAAGCCGGGCGTTGATCACACATATCTGATTAGGGATCGGGATCAAACAAATGACGAGTCAGACGACAAGAGCAAATTTTGCCGGCGTGATGATTATTGGCGGTGGTCCGGCCGGTTTGGCTGCAGCGATCGCTCTGCGCCAAAAAGGCATTGATTGCATGGTAGTTGAGGCACTCGAACTGCCCATAGATAAATGTTGTGGAGAGGGCTTTGATGCCCGAGGCCCTGGCGCTTTACTGCACCTCCCGACGAATACGTGCTACTTCGGCGATAATTCTGCGGGAGGCCCGAGCGGAATTTTCCGAAACGAAGATAGATGCTCATGATTGACCACGTGAACTGGCCGGAGGAACGGTTCCGGAGCGCTTGAATCTATCCGCCTAGTTAAGCACGGGATTGACTAACGTGGGTAAGCGAAGAGACCTTTGATTGCGAACTATCTTTTAGAGAATATGGTTGAAAAAGGGCAAGAGACGGACGGGGAGAGTGCCGCCTTGCCGATTGGATGGACGAATATAAGATTCCACAGGTGATTCCCGAACATTCTGAGATGACTTGCCAAACCTTTGTGCTCCCGCAAGGCAATGTCGATGTTTGGGCATTATCCTTGGATCGTATCGTCGGAGAGACCGATTGGAATATTCTGGAATCGAGTGAGCGGGCCCGAGCCAATCGCTTTCGAAAAGAGACTGACCGGGATCGATTCGTTGTGTGCCGTTCCGCTTTGAGAAGGATTCTGGGAAACTACGTTGATCGTGCTCCGGAGCGCTTGGTATTTGAATATGGTAAACACGGTAAACCGTTTTTGGACAGAGAGCGTCTCCATTTCAATGTGTCTCACGCTGACGGAAAATGTCTCATTGCCACGACCGATGCGGCTCCAGTGGGAGTTGATCTCGAGCAGGAAACGAGAGTGCTTAGTGTGAGGGAGCTTGCAAAAGCTGTCTGTTCACGATCTGAACACGCCCAAATTTTAGATTTACCTGCTGCCGATCAACGCCTGGCGCTCCTGCGGATTTGGGTAGCCAAGGAAGCGTTTCTAAAGGCGCTCGGCGAAGGGTTGTCGACCGGATTACTCGTCGTCATCGACACCAACCAACTTCCGGTTCGCTTCATCGACCCGATACCAGGCTTCGTTTCCGCTCTTTCGCTGTCGCCTTCGCCCAAGCATTCCGAGCCGATGCCGCGAAATGTGAAATCGGCTAATGCGGTGTTGAGGACGCAACGCTGAAGCGAGCAGCCGCTGACCGCCGGGCAGGTGGACAGACCTGACCAAAAGCAGTTCGTGACGAAGATGACGCGTGGCGGTTGAGACAGGGATTGCGGCAACTGGAAAAAAAAATGCCCGGTCCTCCAAATCTTTGTGTTGTGTCTACCAGCCAGAAATGAGTGGACGATACGGCGGAATGGCTCCGCCCTTCACTCGGAGGAAGCCACGCGCAAAGCCTATGATGGTGATACCACAAGACGGAAACGGTCTCAAAGAACTTGAAGCACTGCAAAAGATCGTCCCGTTTGCCCCGTTCGCGACGAGCTACGGGATGGGATGGAAGGGACTGCAAGCGGTTCGGTACCGAGACAGTTCCGACAGGGA
>Ga0209526_10003602_pt1 | contig 10549 bp, 11 predicted proteins | sample JacPinW_OM2H0_M1_FD_188566 | JGI IMG/M metagenome (GOLD analysis project Ga0209526, IMG submission 188566) | Forest soil microbial communities from Algoma, Ontario, Canada - Jack Pine, Ontario site 1_JW_OM2H0_M1 (SPAdes) (version 2) | ecosystem: Environmental > Terrestrial > Soil > Boreal... | reverse complement strand
ATTTATCTCCTGGGCGAAGTGCTCGAACTGAATCTCGTAACGGTTCCCGCCGCGGTAGAGGCCAAAAAACAGGATAACAGAGCAACGCATGATAGCGGCAAGCAGGATCGGGCCAGCCGGGAATGTAGCGGGCGCACCTAAGAACTGGCATTGCGTGGTCCTACCCGCGCCCGAGACACGATCGCCTAGCATTCCAATAACGAAACCGGCGTCCAAGCTCTCTTTGACTCTCAGCAGCGTTTCTGGCCGATCCGGCACGATTACCGTGCTAGCGATCTCTTGGTTCAGATTGTCGAGAAAGCGCGTGATTTTTTCGTTGTGTTCGATGTCCATCAACACCTTAAGCGGAAAATCGTGCGTTATTCCGAGAGTGCGCAGCACCTCAAAGCTACCCAAATGTGATCCCAAAAGGATGCAGCCTTTGCCGCTTTCAAGTTGCCGGTGCAAGATTTCCCTCTGATGAATCGTCACGTCAAAGTGCTCGAATTCACCCCGGAGCAAATACGTGCGATCTAAAATGGTGGCAGCGAAGCAATGAAAATGGCGAAAGACATGCCACCAGTGAGCCGGGCGGCCGCGCAGGCGTTTCAGGTATTCGTAGGAAACCCTTCGGGCTGAATTTCCGCTGATTAGGAAATAGACCGTAATTGGATACAGCAGCAGCCTTGCTGCCCAACGCCCGATATGAACGGCGATCCAATCAATCAGTCGCAGCGACGTGGGCGTTCCACGCTCCGGCAAGTCCGCCCAACGCTGCCCGGAGGCCTTAGCTCCGAAAGCTTTCGGGGTCATTCGTGGTGGCGGTGTTCTGTCCGCAGATGGCGCCAGTAAAAAAGTGTGGATAGAGCTCGCGAATGTGATCGACATCTGGCGCGACTTCGGCGCGCGCAAAGCCTGCGCGCGTAAATGCGCGGCGCCACTGATTCGCAGTTAGGAAACCCGGATTCGGACGAATCTCGGGATCTGTGTGGACATCGGTAAAGGTTTCCAGAATCTGAAACATCAGTTCGGGATAGATTGGCTGATTAGGATATGGCCGCAGGCATTCGCCAATCACCAGCCAGCCATCGCTCGCCAGCGCAAACCGCGCTTGATTCAGGCTAAACAAGAGGTCTTTGGCGACATGCAGGACATTAACACCATACACCAGATCGAACTCGCCCGAAGCGACTCCATGAACGTCCCATGGGGCATTGATGTCGAAGGCACCCCATTCCAAGGGCAGCTTGCGATACCTAGTTGATAGGTCACGTTGGTTGCGCCGCCGGAAAAAAGCATTCGGCTCTGTAATGAGGTAGCGTTCCAGGCGCGGGAGAAGCCCGCGTTCATCAAACCGGCCCAGCAAGATTTCCGTACCGCTGCCTGCGCCTGCGCCGAGTTCCAAAATTCGCAGCTTGGGTCGACTGGTTAGGCAGCGGGCGGCGAGGACCGCGCTGATCCAGTTGTTCACCGTGTAAGTCAAATTGTCGTTGTGAAAATAATTCAGCCACAGTGGTACTCCTTGCGGTCCGAACAGGCTCTGCTCGCCGCTCTGCTCGCCGCGTGCCACTGCCGGATAGAGGCTGGCTGCACGGTCTAACAGGTCCAGAGTCCTGGCATTACTGGGATCGATATCAAGTCCGATTGCGCGCAAGCGCGCAAGTTCAGGTTGCCACGGCGCATGCCGGAGGCGATACGAACGGGAGTCACCGTCAGTGCGTGCTTCAACACACCCTGTCTCAATCAGCCGCTCCAAAATCCAAGTTGTGGCAGAACTGAAACGCGGCTGAAAACGCAGGACGTGACAAAGCTCGTGCGCCGAGCGCCACTCGGCGAGCTCACCGATTATATCCAATCGGCGCAACAGATCGATCGCCAGGTCGATGCTGTAGCGTTCCATGAATTCGATGCTTCGATACAAACGCTCGCCGAAGAGCGACGGCGGGTAGTCTTTGAGGCAATCCGCCAGGCGCGGATCGCGCGGTCGCGGATTAAAAGCTGGCGCCTCAGATGATACTTCGCTCACGACAGTCAGCTTGCCGCACGATGAAGTTGAAGTCGGCCTTCAGCTATTACGCGGTCTTCGACGCGACAGCAAAAATCGACTTCACTCTCGGTGTTAGTGCCCGCGGTAAGACAGATAGTGAACGGCTGCGCCGGCTTCAACGGCACGAGAAACTTGACTGCGCGTATAACGGCCAGCTGACAATCGCCGCGCCACTCGGCCAGAGCTGTTAGGACCTCATCTAGGATCACTACTCCCGGAACAACGGGCGCGTCGGGAAAGTGCCCGGGCAAGCTGGGATGCTCAGCCCCGATCCTGCAGTGAACCTCAAAGGTCATCCGGTAAAATTGCAATCATCTCTGCGAACCGCGGAGCCAACGGCAGATGCGAAATCATTTCGAAACCAGCGGGTTCGCGTGCGGCGTCGACTCACTCGTAGCATGGCGCGACAAGTCGAAGCGATTACAGTACGCTCCGAAGTCTCTTTCGCGGTCCATCGTTTCCAGCCCGAACTGCGACGGGCGATAGTGGTGGAAGCCGTTCTGTGCTGGCGGTTGTTTTGCCAAGCTGTTTCTTATGCGCTTTTCCGCGGTGGGCGCTAGGGGCCATCCGAAATAATCGTAGATATATCGAACCGCACTCATTGGATCGCGGCGGATGTCCGAGTATTTCAAATCACAAATTCGTTCCCTGAGCAGATAATGATCGCGGTCCCGCAGAAACTTCGTCATCGTCTCCGACCAATATCGCCATGCCTCGCGCGCGATTTCTCCCGGATCAACCTGGTCGCTAAAAACCCCCCGAAGGATCGTGATCAAGCTGGAGACTGAAGCAATCGCTTCGATCGGTTCGCGATGTGTTTGCACCAAACGCGCGTCGGGATAGATCGACAATAGCGTTGGCAGAGCGAACAGATGGGCCGGCGCTTTCAGAACCCAACGGCGCGCCTTTTTGCGCTGCTGCAAATGTTGCAGGAAACGTCGGTGAAATTCGTAGGCTGGCCGCAAATCCTGTTGGAAAAACCATGCCCGATACGACGGCACGTTATACATCGTATCGAACTGATCGCTGAGAAAGCTCGGGCTCATGAGCGAAACACATTCCTGGGGGAGCTCGGCGCCGGTCGCGTGCACGTGGTCAAACGTAGGGGCGAGCCGGCGCAGCGAGCGCAGGCCCTTGTCAGCGCGCTGGATTCTTTCCTGCTCGCGATCTCCAGCCGGGGGCGAGGGCGACATCACTTCCCAGCACAGCGGCGCGCGATGATCAGGATCGGCCGCAAGAAGCATGTGCAACAAGGTCGTCCCACTGCGCGGCAAGCCGACGATGAAAACCGGCTGTCGTATCTGCTGGTTCACAATTTCGGGAAGGAGCTGCCGATCGCGCTCGATCGATAATCGGTTGCACAACGTGCGCACCACATCGGCACGCAACGCAAGTTTCCCAATCACGTTGAGATGCGCCTCGCGCTGACACGATTCCAGCAAACGAGATAGTGGCTCGAAAAATTCGCCGCCGCCAAAATCGTCAATGCGGCAACGGCGTTTGGCGATCTCGATTAGGTGAGCCGGTGACCAGGCACCCCATTTCAAACCATTTTTTTGCAGCACGTCGCCACACTTGTTAAGAAGGCGAACCATGAGGGGACAGCGAGTTTGCTCAACGGTCGTGGGTGCGCGCATAAGATCGACAACATGTTGTTTCAGACGGCGGCGAAGGCAAGCAGTATCGAATCGTTGAAGCGGTTGACGCAAGGCTTCTGTAGCCGGGGCACTGTACGTCGTCAGACCGTCCGCAAGGCGATGGCTACACGTGTTGCGCTGCAATCGTTTCCATTGCATCATGCGGCATGACGGCAGAGAAAGCGACATTCGGTGCCGGCTGTTTTTGGGGTGTGGAGGAAACTTTTCGCAAATTGAAAGGCGTAATTTCCACAACCGTCGGTTATGCGGGCGGGAACAAAGACAACCCGAGCTACGAGGATGTCTGTACAGATGAGACGGGCCACGCTGAAGTGGTCGAAGTTGAGTTCGATCCATCGCAAATCAGTTATGACCAACTGCTCGACGTTTTTTGGTCGAACCACAATCCGACGACGTTGAATCGACAGGGTCCCGATGTCGGAATACAATATCGGTCCGTTATTTTTTATCATTCGCCGGAGCAAAAAGCTGCGGCTGAAAAATCAAAGATCGAGAAAGCTGCGAAATTTCCCCGGCCGATCGTGACGCAAATTGAACCAGCACCCAAATTTTGGCGCGCGGAAGAATATCACCAGCGCTATCTGGAGAAGCGCGGTCAATCCCATTGCGCAATTTGAGGGATGGGCCGCGAAATTATCCGGACCAAAAATTTCGCGGCGGACGCGGCAAATTTTATTGTCGATCTTACCCACAAAGCGCTGGCTGAGCGAAATGAGTTCCGCATCGCGCTTTCTGGCGGAAACACTCCGCGCCCGGTTTACGCCGAGATCGCTCGGATCGCGCATGATCTTCCATGGGAAAGAATTTTGATCACGTTCAGCGACGAACGCTGTGTTCCGCCGGACGACGCGCAGAGCAATTACCGAATGGCGCGTGAAAATCTTCTCCGACCCGCCGCGGTTCCGGAGAAATCAATTATGCGCATGCGCGGCGAAATCGATCCGCAAATTGCCGCCCAGGAATACGAGGATGAACTAGGTCTTCTCGGGACGCAGCGTGGCGAACAAATTTACCGGCATGATTTGATCTTGCTCGGGCTGGGCGACGATGGGCACACCGCCTCGCTATTTCCGGGTACGGCCGCGCTGGAGGAAAGTATCCGCCGGGTCGTGGCAAATTTTGTTCCGAAACTCGATGCCTGGCGATTGACTTTCACATTTCCGCTGATCAATCACGCGCGCCATGTCTGTTTTCTCGCCAACGCCAACAAGCACGCCGACCTGATCGAGCGCGTCTTGAACGGCGATCCGCAATACCCAGCTGCGCGAGTGAACCCATCCGCAGGCGAGCTGATCTGGATTGTCGGGGAATGATTCGGCGGCACGATTGGCGCTGAGATCGACATGGTGCGCACGTTCATCGTCACAGGTTCGGCCGGATTGATCGGCTCGGAAACGGTGAAGCACTTCGCAAACCAGGGTGCGCGCGTCGTCGGAATCGATAACGACATGCGCTCGCAGTTCTTCGGCGCGGAAGCCTCGACCAAAAAGACGCGGGACAGTTTGGTCAAGGACGTCCGCGGCTACGAACATCACGACATCGACATCCGTGATGCGCATGCGATCACCGAGTTGTTCAAACAACACTGCGGCAAAATCGAGGCCGTCGTGCATACCGCTTCACAGCCATCGCACGATTGGGCGGCGCGCGAGCCGCAGACCGATTTCACTGTCAACGCAAACGGCACTCTGAATTTGCTCGAAGCCGCCAGAAATTTTTGTCCAGCAGCGCCCTTTGTGTTTACCTCGACCAATAAGGTTTACGGCGACACACCGAATCGTCTGCCGCTGCGCGAGTTGGAGAAACGTTGGGAAATCGAGGGCGGGCATGAATACGAGCCGGGCATTTCTGAAACGATGAGCATCGATTACACGAGACATTCGCTCTTCGGCGCATCGAAGGCTGCAGCCGACGTTCTTGTCCAGGAATATGGACGTTATTTTGAGATGCCGACGGTTTCGTTCCGCGGCGGTTGTCTAACCGGTCCGGCGCACGCTGGCACCGAGCTGCACGGCTTTCTGTCGTATCTCATGATTTGCACCGTGAGCGGCCGGCCTTATCGCGTTTTTGGTTACAAAGGCAAGCAGGTGCGCGACAACATCCACAGCCTCGATCTGGTTGAGGCATTCGCCGAATTCATCCGTGCCCCGCGGGCCGGCGAAGTTTACAATATCGGGGGCAGCCGCCATTCCAATTGCTCGATGCTCGAGGCGATTGACCTTTGCGAAGAAATCAGCGGACACAAATTAACCTGGAGCTACGAAGACGCCAACCGCATCGGGGATCACATCTGGTGGATCAGCGACGTGCGCAAATTTCAGGCGCACTATCCCGGTTGGAAATTTCGCTACGGGTTGACGGAAATTTTGGAAGAGATTCATCGCGCGGTCGCGAAAATCGAGATTGGTGAATCGATTTAGCGATTCAACCATTTACGATTAAAGATGTTCAGTACTGCTCGCCTTCGTCCGGCGTCGGGGTGACGCGATCTTCGATTCCCCAGACGTGGATCATCACAGCGAGCCAATAGAAAACGAGCATGCCGATTCCAAATCCGGCAGAAGCGAACGCCGCCAAAAGGCCAAACGCGATGGCGATTGGCGTGACGAGAAAAAGCAATACCGCGCCCACCACTCTGTGACCCTTGTAAATATGCCCGAGGCCGGGAATGATGCTGAGGAGAATCGCCATCGCGTCGCTGGCTTTTGGTTCGGCCGGTGTAGTCGCCTCGCGCGTCCAATCGCAGCGGTTACACGCCTCCGCGTTCTTTGGCAGGATCGCGCCGCAATACGGACACGCCATGGTGTCACTGCTGACTGGCTGCGATTGAGTTGGTGCGTCGGTGTACTCCATTTCGCCAAGACCGCCAATTGAACGTCACAAAGGCCGTTTAGTTCGTCAAGCCAACTCGGGCCCGAAATCTCGCCGCGTTTGGCGTTTCGCGGAATGACCATACAGTTGCCTCATGCCGAAATCGAAATCCTTGGTCGCCATAGTCATGGGCAGCAAATCGGACTGGGAAACGATGAATTATTGCGTAAAAACGCTCGATGAGTTGGGTGTGCCTAACGAGTCCCACGTACTTTCGGCCCATCGCACGCCGGACGCGACTGCTGATTTCGCGCGCAAGGCCGCCGGCCGCGGATTGCGTGTGGTTATCGCGGCGGCTGGCGGGGCGGCCCATCTCGCCGGCGTAATCGCCGCTTACACCTGGCTGCCGGTGCTCGGCGTCCCGATCGAATCGCATGCATTGCGCGGCCTCGATTCACTTTTATCAACTGCCCAAATGCCGGGCGGAATTCCCGTCGGCACGCTTGCGATCGGCGTGGCCGGCGCAAAAAACGCCGCGCTCCTCGCCGCGAGTATCATTGGGATCTCCGACGAAAAGATTCGCAAAAATCTGGAAGCGTTCCGCAAAAACCAGACCGAATCGGTGCTCGCAGCGCGAGTGCCGAAGTGAAAACGCAGATTGTTTCCTCGCAGGAATTTGCGAAAGCAGTCGCGCTTTTGCGTGCCGGCGAAACCGTCGCCCTGCCGACTGAGACCGTTTACGGACTCGCGGCTGATTCACTAAATCCACTCGCTGTCGCAAAAATTTTTGAGGCGAAAGGGCGGCCGCGCTTTGACCCACTCATCGTGCATCCGCCGGACCGCGCGTGGCTGGAAAAAATTGCCGATCTTCCCCAGCGAGATCGACGATTGACTTTGAAACTGGCGGAAAGATTTTGGCCCGGGCCGTTTACCATGGTTTTGCCAAAACGTGAAATCGTTCCTGAAATTGTGACCGCCGGTCTAGACACAGTTGCAGTCCGAATCAGCGCGCATCCGGTTTTTGCAGAGATTGTTCGCGAGTTTGGAAAGCCGCTTGCCGCGCCAAGCGCAAATCGGTTCGGCCGAATCAGTCCCACAACGGCGCAGCATGTTTCGAATGAACTCGACGGGCGCATTCCACTGATTGTCGATGCCGGACTAACGGAACATGGAATTGAATCCACCATTATCGCGATTTGCAACGGCGAGATCGAAATCCTGCGTCGCGGGCCGATCACGTCGGACCAATTGTCGCCATTCGCCAAGATCAGCGTCGTCGCTTCGCGCGAAAAGATTTCCGCACCCGGACAATTGGCGTCGCACTACGCACCGAGAACACCGCTCGAGCTTATTGACGATGTGAAATCATTCTCGCCCAAGCCAAATCAGCGCTGCGCATTGCTGGCGTGGAAGGCGATTAAAAAGGACGAGCGTTTCATCGCAATTCACAATCTAAGCGAACGCAAGGACGTTCGCGAAGCGGCCGCGAACTTATTTCAGTATCTGCGCGACCTCGACGCGCTCGGTGCCGATGTTATCGTTGCAGAACGAGTTCCTCCTCAGGGACTCGGCGCTGCGATAATGGACCGGCTCCAGCGGGCGTCGCATGGCCCGGATAGGCGAGGCACGCTTGAATGAAACTTTTGAACAACGGATGCGGTTTGTTCGGCTTACTCTGAAACTCCGGATGGTACTGACAACCGACAAAGTAAGGATGATCGCGCAGCTCGATCAGCTCGGCCAGCGTGCCGTCCGGTGATGTTCCTGAAATCACAAAACCATTTTTATCCATCCGATCGCGATATTTCATGTTGAACTCGTAACGGTGCCGATGACGCTCCATCACTTCGGGCTCACCGTAGATTGTTTCCGCGAGTGTTCCTTTCACGATTTTGGTCGGCCAGGTCCCCAGCCGCATGCTCGCGCCCTTGTTGTGCACTTCGCGCTGCTCCTCCAGCAAAGAGATCACCGGTTCCTTCGCGTTTTTATCGAACTCGGTGCTGTTTGCCTCGTTGACTCCGCAAACGTTGCGGGCGAATTCGATCGTGGCGACTTGCATGCCGAGACAGAGACCAAGGTAGGGGACCTTGTGCTCGCGCGCGTAACGCGCTGCTGTGATTTTTCCTTCCACGCCGCGCTCGCCGAATCCGCCAGGAATTAAAATGCCTGCCACATCTTTGAGCTGGCTATCGACGCGGTCCTGCAACGATTCGGCATCAACCAGTTTTAGATCGATCCCACAGTCCTGACTGGCCGCCGCGTGAGTGAGCGATTCGTAAATGCTCTTGTACGCGTCCTGCAAATCGATGTATTTTCCGACGACCGCGATCTTCACGCGCTTCTTCGGACTGATCACACGCTCAACAAATTTGCGCCAGTTTGTGAGATCAGGCACCGGCGTTTCGAGGTGCAACAGATCGCAGACAAGTTTGTCGAGCCCTTCGGCGTGCAACATCAGCGGCACTTCATAGACGGTATGCTCGACGTCGCGCGCTTCGATCACCGCCTTCTCCGAAACGCTGCAAAACATCGACAATTTCTGCCGCAGTTCGCGATCGAGCGATTTCTCCGTCCGGCATATGAGGACCTGCGGTTGCAAACCGATTTCGCGCAATTTCGCCACGCTTTGCTGTGTCGGTTTCGTTTTTAATTCGGACGCGGCCTTGATATATGGCACGAGCGTAACATGCACGTTCACCACATTCTGCGGACCGACCTCGAGGATGAACTGCCGAATTGCTTCCAGAAATGGTAAACCCTCGATGTCGCCTGTCGTGCCGCCGATCTCAGTAATGACGATGTCGTATTTGCTTTCGTCAGAAAGTTCGCGGATGCGATCTTTGATGACATCGGTGACGTGCGGAATGACCTGCACGGTTTTGCCGAGATAATCGCCGCGCCGCTCTTTCAAGATCACCGACTCATAAACCTGGCCGCTAGTAAGGTTGTTGTGACGCGAAAGGACGCAGTTGGTAAAGCGCTCGTAATGGCCGAGGTCGAGATCGGTCTCTGCGCCGTCATTCAACACGTAAACTTCGCCGTGCTGGAACGGGTTCATTGTTCCGGGATCGACATTCAGATATGGGTCGAACTTTTGGAAAACAACGCGCAGTCTTCGCGCTTCAAGTAGGGTTCCGAGCGAGGCCGCGGCGAGGCCTTTGCCTAACGAACTGACCACGCCCCCGGTGACGAAAATGTATTTCATTGAGAGACTCCAGTTCGTTTCGCGCGAGCGAGCTTTTGCTCAAGCGCTGTCGCGTCAGACGGAGTATCTACGCCGGGGGATCCATGTTTCGTGACGAGCACATGAACCTTTACACCATTTTCAAGAGGGCGCAATTGCTCGAGCGATTCGGCGCACTCAAGCGGCGAAGGCTTCCATTTGACGAATTGCAGAAGCGCGTCGCGTCGAAAACCGTAGATGCCTTGATGGCGCAGATATTTGACAGGTGCCGAACGATTGCGCGGAAACGGAATGGCAAAGCGCGAAAAGTAGAGCGCGTTGCCGCAAAGATCGACAACGACCTTAACCTGATGTGGGGAAGAGGCCTCCGCCGGATTTTGAAATGGATGTGCGGCAGTGATGATCTCGATGTTGCGATCTGAACGCAGCTTTCCGGCGAGCTGGTCGATCAAACGCGGATCGACCAACGGCTCGTCGCCCTGAATGTTCATGATGAAGGCGAATTCTTTCGCTTTGCGGACGACCTCAGCGATTCGATCGGTGCCACTTTGATGATTCGGCGAGGTCAAAGCGACTTCTGCTCCCCAGTCAAAAGCTGCATTGGCGATACGCATGTCATCTGTGGCGACGATTACCAAATCCAGTTTTCTCGCGCGCAAGCAACGTTCCCAGACATGCCGAAGAAGTGGCTTGCCGGCAATGAGATATAATGGTTTTCCCTGAAAACGCGTTGAAGCCCAGCGCGCGGGAATTATTCCGACAGCTTTACGCATTCTTGAACTTGGAGAATCGAGTCAAAGGCTCGTGCGTGTTATCCGCAGAGGACCCAGGGACCTCAAACCTCCTTGCACGGCACCAAGCCATAGAATG
>Ga0209526_10003601_pt1 | contig 10550 bp, 10 predicted proteins | sample JacPinW_OM2H0_M1_FD_188566 | JGI IMG/M metagenome (GOLD analysis project Ga0209526, IMG submission 188566) | Forest soil microbial communities from Algoma, Ontario, Canada - Jack Pine, Ontario site 1_JW_OM2H0_M1 (SPAdes) (version 2) | ecosystem: Environmental > Terrestrial > Soil > Boreal... | reverse complement strand
TGCATTGCGTCGGCGCCACGACCTTGGACGAATACCGCAAGAACATCGAGAAGGACGCCGCGCTCGAACGCCGCTTCCAGCCGATCTATGTCGGCGAGCCGTCGGTCGAGGACACGATCTCGATCCTGCGCGGCATCAAGGAGAAATACGAATTGCACCACGGAGTGCGCATTACCGACGGCGCGATCGTCGCGGCGGCGACCCTGGCCAACCGCTACATCACCGACCGCTTTCTGCCCGACAAGGCGATCGATCTGATGGACGAGGCCTCGGCGCGATTGCGCATGACGATCGATTCGAAGCCCGAGGAATTGGACGAGCTCGACCGCCGCATCGTGCAGTTGAAGATCGAGCGCGAGGCGCTGAAGAAGGAGACCGACCCCGCGTCGCGCGAGCGGCTGCAGCGGCTGGAGCAGGAATTGACGCAGCTCGAGCAGCAATCGGCCGAATTGACCGCGCAGTGGCAGGCCGAGAAGCAGAAGCTCGCCAGCGCGCAAAAATTGAAGGAGCAGCTGGAGCAGGCGCGCATCGAATTGGAGCAGGTGCAGCGCCGCGGCGACTGGACGCGCGCGGGCGAACTCGCCTACGGCATCATCCCCGATCTCGAAAAGCGGCTCGCCGAAGCCGAAGCGAACGAGGGGCGCAGCATGATGGGCGAGGAGGCGGTCACCCCCGAGCAGATCGCCGCGGTCGTCTCGCGCTGGACCGGGGTGCCGGTCGAGAAGATGCTCGAAGGCGAGCGCGGCAAGCTCTTGCACATGGAAGACGCCCTCAAAGCGCGCGTAGTCGGCCAGGACGAGGCCATCGCCGCGGTCTCGCAAGCGGTGCGCCGGGCGCGCGCCGGCTTGCAGGACCCGAACCGGCCGATCGGCTCGTTCCTGTTCTTGGGGCCTACCGGCGTCGGCAAGACCGAATTGACCAAGGCGCTGGCCGCGTTCCTGTTCGACGACGAGCGCGCGATGGTGCGCATCGACATGTCGGAATACATGGAGAAGCACTCGGTCGCGCGCCTGATCGGGGCACCCCCGGGCTATGTCGGCTACGACGAGGGCGGCTCCCTGACCGAGGCGGTGCGCCGCCGGCCCTACCAGGTGATCCTCTTCGACGAGGTCGAGAAGGCGCACCCCGATGTGTTCAACGTGCTTCTGCAGGTGCTCGACGACGGCCGCTTGACGGACGGGCAAGGGCGCACGGTCGATTTCCGCAACACCTTGATCGTGCTGACCTCGAACCTCGGCAGCGAAGCGCTGGCGAGCCTGCCGGAGTGGGCGGACGCATCGGCCGCACGGGAGGCGGTGATGGACGCGGTGCGGGCGGCATTCCGGCCCGAATTCCTCAATCGCCTCGACGAGATCCTGCTCTTCAGGCGGCTCTCGCGCGACGACATGAAGGGGATCGTCGCAATCCAGCTCGAGCGGCTAAGAAGACTGCTCGCCGATCGCAAGATCACGCTCGAGGTCGACGCCGCGGCGAGTACCTGGCTCGCCAATGCCGGCTACGATCCGGTTTACGGTGCGAGGCCGCTGAAACGGGTGATCCAGCGCGAGCTGCAGAACCCGCTGGCCCAGCAGATCCTCGAAGGCCATATCCCCGACGGATCGACAGTCCATGTCGGAGCCGGCGACAAGGGCCTGGTGATTGGCGAGATCGTAACGGCCGAGGCGGCTTAATCGAGGCCCTTCCCTAACCCTCCTCCGCTCGCCGGGGAGGGAAGGGTGGGGGCCCCGCCAGACAAGCGCCCAGCAATTCGGCGGGGGAAGCGTTGGCCGGATCGACCTCTCGGCCGTCTCGGTATTGCTGCACCATGCCGTTGATCCGCGCTGCGAACGCCTCCTCCACTCCGGCGTGATCGCGCGCCAGCCCGGCCTCGTCCTTCCGCCGCAGATCGGCCCCATCCGGGATCGCCGCGAGCTCGATTGCCGCGGCTTCGCCGAGCGCCAGAGCGCCCGCGAGCGCGCGCCCTGCGTCCGGCCACCCGAAGCACCGGCGCAGCAGGGTAATGACCGCAGCGCGCGCCCTGAGCAGCGCGCGCCGCCGGGCCTGCGTCATATCGCGCGGTTTCTCGGCCCTGACGACCCGGGCCAGTCGAGTGTCAAAGATCCGCCGCATGGGCAGCTTCCAGCGCCGTCAACCGCCGGTCGAAATCGCTCGCCTCGAGCGCCCGGACGTAGGCATCGACCACCTTCGCCACCTCAGCCCCCTCACCCGGGGTGATGGCACCTTCGGCCACCGCCGCCGTAATCGCAGCCATGGCGTTGGCGACATCGGCTACGCCCGCGATCGGCGGCAGATCGAAATGCACGGGACGGTCGCGGCGCGGCGCAATGACCCGGTCGAGGCAGAGCCGCAACGCCAAGGCGTCGCCGCCGAGGGCGAGCGTCACGGCCTTGCGGGTCAGCGCCTCGGCTTCGCCGTCGAGCAATGTTTCGGCGGTGCGCGTCGCATGGTTTCGGCATCCCGGCGGCCGCCCGGCGGGGTTGCCGGAAAAGCCCTTTGTGAATTGCCCTTCCGGGGTGCGCTCCGCCTGTTTCTGCAGGGTGGTTTCAGGCATGGTCATCTCCTCGTCTCCGCCAGCGTCCAAAAGGCGTCTGGCCAGTCAATTGCTATAATAGCAATTGTCATGCGAAGAGTCAAGATCCCATCAGCCCCACCTCCTCGAACCTCTGAAAGCTTCCCAGCGGTTGTCGGTCAGACCTTCATCTCAAACCCTGCGGGAGCCGGTAGTCTCAGTAGGCTGCGAGCGTCGGAACCTTAGTTGTTTCCTCTTTCGGCCGGGAACGGCACCTCCGATGCCCTGGTGAAGGAAGTGGGCTGACTAGGGAGCCAATCTGCGTCTTGGCGGATCGGATACGGAGGGTCTGCAGGCGGCAGGCTTGACCCGCTGGTGCCCAATTCGAGCCGCCGAGACAATACGATCTTCGGCACCATCCTCGCCGGCGGCGGGGGTTGAGCATCCTCGCCAATCGACGGAGGTGGATATTGCACGGCCCCCTCGATCTGGGCATAGGCAACGCCTGGATCAGCAAGGGCGATGCACCCAATGATCGAGACGAGCGCGACAAAACCAGTCCGATTGTACATCCCTGCCCCCGTGCTCTCGCTTTGCTCAGATTGCGGCTCTCGAACAGAGCCTGTCGTCGTTCCAAGCCGATCAGACAGCCGCCCAGTGCTTGATTTTCTCTTGCTCGCGGCGGAGCTCTTTAATTTCGAATTCGAGCTCTATCGCAAGGCATCGGTTGCCCTCGCGGAGCGCTTCTTTTTGTTCGACGTATCGCTCGATGAGCAAGTCTTGTATGTCGGTTATCCTGTCCCGTTCTTCCTGAGCGCGATCTTTGCTTTGCTTCATTGTCAGTCTCCTTCGCAACGTTTCTGACAATCCAGCGTCTCATCTTCAAAGCGCTGAGCAGGTTGGTCAGTTCAAGCCGGCTTGTTGATGATGCTGCTCGAGTCGTTCGAACTGCGCGATCACCACCTTACAGCGAGGGTTCAACACGTCGCCGTCTTGGTCGGGAAAGGCGCTCGCCCGGTAGGTCTCGGCAAAGCGCGAATTGGCGGCAGCTTCCTCTGTTGGATCGTCAGAAGCCGCGCCGATCAGCCGGTGAATCACTTTTTCGGCGTGGTCGACGCGATCGGTTGGGACACCGCAGCGATGAGCGTTCCCCAGCAGGAACCCGGCGGTCTGTGCAAGCAGGCCCGAATCGGCGGCCTCGGCGATGCCGCTGCCCAACAAGACGAGTATGGCGCTCGTGACGGCAAGAGCTGAACGCATGCGGTACTCCCATCCGATACGTCCCCCATCACAACAACACCGGAGAGGCCGGTTCGTGCCGGCAACAGTCCAGCGCGAAATGCTGATTTGCCGCCTTCTTAGCGTGTCATTTTTTGGACATTCATGCCCCAGCGAGGCTCGGATGCCGCGTCAGCCGGTGGCTCAGCCCTCCTGATCGGCGCCGACGACGAGGTGGCATTCGCGCACCTCGGCGCGCGGGATGCGCAGATCCTGGGCCGGGTTGAGCTGACGCAGGAGCAAGGTGTCGCCGTCCCAGCCAACGAACTGCTTGATCAGCACGGCGTCGCCCTCTTTGTAGACGACGACGTCGCGGCCGCGGGTCGGCGGCTTGAACGGGTTGACGTGCAACAGCCATCCCGGCTGGTAACGCGGCTCCATGCTGTCGCCGACCATGTAGATCGCGTAGGCCGAACGCACGCCGCCGAGATTGGCGGGCCGCGGGGTGTAGCCGATCGGGCCGTCTTCGAGAAACATCTCCTGATCGCCGCCGCCGCGTGCGGCGCTGCGAATCGGGATTTGATCCACCCCCCGACCGAGCCCCGTCCCCGCAGCCGATGAGGTCCCCGTCGAGGGCGGACGTCCGCGCCCGCGCGGCATCTCCCCCGCCGGCGGGGGAGCGCTGCTGTCGCCGGCATGGCGCAGCACCTCCTCCTGCGATACCCCGAGGAAGCCGGCGATTTGCACCGCTTCCAGAAGCTTCATCTGGCGCTCGCCCTTCATCATGCGGGAGACCGCCGAAGGAGCGAGACGCAAGTGGCGCGCGAGATCGGCTTGGGTTGCGTTAACCCGCTCCAAGGCTTGGTGAAACCAGGACCCGTCCATAATGCGTCCTTCGCAATTTGCTATATTGACATACGAGAAATGAACGTTAACATGCCCGTGTGATCGTGACAAGTGATTTAGTGCGAAAAAGGAGACGCGAATGTCAGGCCCGATGGCGCCGTGGGAGATCGAGGAAGAGGAACTGGGCTGCGCCTATCTATTGGACGAGTGTGGTGTCGGGCGGGCCTGCGGCGCTCCGCGCCAGGACGCCTCGCCTTATTGCCCGACGCATCATGTGCTGTGCCATGTCGCCTATGGGAGCCCGGCCGAGGCCAGCCACCTGCGCCAGGTGGAAGCGCTCGCGAAAGCCGTCGGTGGTCGCCGCAGCCGCGAGGGCGGCGCGCCTTCCCGACGCTTCTTGAAGCGCCTCGAACGCGCGGCTCGCGTTTTTTCATGAGGCGAATGTTCATGATATGTTCAGGAAGTTGACATGTCTCGCCAGCATTCGCGACGCACCACGAACCATCCGCTCGACCGCAATCTTGAGGGCGGGCCCACACCGGAACGCCGCAGCCGCGGCATCGTCGAGCGATTGGAGCGGCCGATCGCCGACGAATCCGGCCGGCCCTCCCGACCGTATCGCGCCGTCGACACCCTCGCCGCGATGGAGCGCCGCGGCTCGATCACCGGCGGGATGCGCCAAGCCGGTGAAGATTTTCGCGCGCGCTTCGCGGTTGCGCAACTCGATCCGCTGCGCGCCCCCGATTTGTCGCGGCCGAGAGAACGGGGTGCATCGCGGTTCAAGGCAGACGAGCCGGGCATGCGCATCGAGGGGGCGCGCGATGCCGTGTGGCGCGCGATCCAGTCGGTCGGCGGCCCCGTTTCACCTGCCGGCTCGTGCCTGTGGCACGTCGTCGGCTGGGAGCAATCGCTGAAAGAATGGGCGCTCGAGCAGGGATGGAGCGGTCGGCGGGTCAGCCAGGAAACGGCATCGGGCATCCTGATCGCTGCCCTTGGCGCACTCGAGATGCATTTCGGGATCAAGCGAGGTTGCGATATCCGCATTTTATGATTGACAAGTCCGGATCGATCTGATAGGAATCGGCGAAATTGGCGGAAGCGGCGACGGCGCGGCTGGTGCGCCGTGGTGAACCGGCCTTCAAGGCAATCCGCAGCGCAACCCCAGGGATCATTCTCGGGCGAAGCGCATCAGGCCTTAGGCGCTGGCGATCATCAATGATCGTGCGCGAGGCTCCTTCAGACCTCCGTCCATACAGTGGTATGATAGGATGAAAAACGAAACGCACGAGTTCGTTAGGCGTGCCGCTGAGGCGGTCTACGAGGTTCCTCCGGCGCCGCAACCCCATTGGGGAGCGAGACGCGGCATCAAGCTCGCGACACCGTTCGTGCTCGCATTATTTGCCGGCTGCTCCAATTATTCCGTGCCGCCTGCGACGCCGGCACCCACCGATATTCAGGCTGTCGCCACTACGGTCAGCGCAATCGACGTGCCGATCAAGGATTACTATACCTACGGCACGGCGCTCGCCGTCAAGAACTGCGTCGGCTGGTTCACCACGCAAATCGCTGGCGCCTCTCAGAATTCAGCGTTGGCGAGCGAGTTGGGGTTGATTGGCACGGCGGTGGGTGCTGCGGGCGGACCGATCGGCGCGGGTGCCGCGGCTGCCGCTGGGTTCGGCTCTGCGACGATCGGAAACATCCAAACCAACTCGGCGGTCGGGATCGATCCGGTCGTAACTTACGGCCTCGTCCGCAAGGTGCAACAAGCATGGCTCGCAGCGGCGACAACCCCTGCGACAAAAGCTGAAGCTTATCTGCTGGTCGAAGACTTCGCTGAAAAATGCCAGTTGCCCGACATCAAGAAGGCAGTGGCCGACGCCGTTGCGAGCGCCCCGGTCAAGGCCGTTCCGACAGCTTCTACTTTCAGTCTTTCAACGCAGCCGTCTCGGATGGTTTTGCCGCCGGTGATTGTGATCGGCGAGCGGCCGTAATCCCTCTAACGATCGCCCGAGCGCGTTCGAGACGCATGGGGGATCAAGCTCGATTGCGATAATAGCATTTTCTGATTGACAAGTCCGGATCAATCTGGTAGGAATCGGCGAAATTGGCGGCATCGGCGACGGCGCGGCTGGCGCGCCGGTGGTGAACCGGCCTTCGGGGCAATCCGCAGCGCAACCCTCAGGATCATTCTCGGGCGAAGCGCGCCTGGCCTCCGGCGCCTGATCGCCGATGCCGCGACACCGGCGATTATGGAGGATCGCGCGCCCGAGAATCTCCCGGAGGGATGCGGGTGACGGGCTTGCACACGGGTTGGCTGGCGGCGCTGCCGGAGACGACGAGAAAAGACCTCGCGGCGGCGTTGAGCCCCGCCGAGGCGCGGGCACTCCTCTATGACTGGTCATTTTGGGCGCGCCCGACGCAGCTGCCGCCGGTCGGAAACTGGCGGGTGTGGCTCTTGCTCGCCGGTCGCGGGTTCGGCAAGACCCGAACCGGCGCCGAGCTGGTACGAGCGCGCGTGGCCGGGTGGACGGCACGCCGTCTGGCGCTCGTAGCACCCACGGCGGCCGACGCGCGCAATGTGATGGTGGAAGGCGAAAGCGGTATCCTTGCGATCTCGCCGCCTTGGGACCGGCCGCGCTACGAGCCGTCGAAGCGGCGGCTGACCTGGCCGAACGGCGCTATTGCCACACTCTACAGCGCCGACGAGCCCGAACGCCTGCGCGGGCCGCAGCACGACGCCACCTGGTGCGACGAGCTCGGCAGCTGGCGCTACCCCGAGGCGTGGGACATGTTGATGCTGGGAATGCGGTCGGGGAACGATCCGCGCGTCGTGGTCACCACGACACCGAGGCCGACCAAGCTGATACGGGCGCTGATTGCCGATCCGACGGCGGTGGTGACACGGGGCTCGACTTACGAGAACCGGACCAATCTGGCGCCGGCCTTCCTTCAGCAGATCATCCGCAAATACGAGGGGACGCGGCTCGGCCGCCAGGAGCTCGAGGCTGAGATCCTCGACGACGTGCCGGGCGCCCTGTGGACCCGCGGCGTAATCGAGGCGAGCCGGGCGAGCGCCGTTCCGACGTTGATCCGAGTGGTGGTGGCGATCGATCCGGCCGCGACTTCGTCTGAGGACGCCGACGAGACCGGCATCATCGTCGCCGGCAGGGATGGGCAGGGGCAAGGCTGGGTGCTTGCCGACGCGTCCGGCCGGTATCCTCCGGCGGAATGGGCGAAGACGGCGATCGCAGCCTATCGCGCGCACCGCGCCGATCGGGTTGTCGCCGAGGTGAACAACGGCGGCGAGATGGTCGAGGCGACGTTGCGCGTGATCGACCCTAACGTGTCCTTCGCGGCGGTGCGCGCCTCGCGCGGCAAGCTCACCCGAGCCGAGCCGGTGGCGGCGCTCTACGAGCAGGGCCGGGTGCATCACCTCGGCGTCTTCCCGCAGCTTGAAGATCAGATGTGCGGTTTTGTGCCTGCCGATCACGGCGATTTCGGCCAGCGTCCCACGGGCGGCTCGCCCGACCGGGCCGACGCGCTGGTGTGGGCGCTGAGCGACCTCTTGATCGAGCCGATGTCCGATCAGGGCATCTACGACCTCTACCGCCAGCTCAGCAGCCAGGCGTCGGGTGGGGCCCGTGAGCCGGACCGCTCCTAACCTGCCGCGCGCAGCGGCAACGCCACTGGACTTCCGTGACCGCTCGGAAGGAGATCATAGATTGTCGCTATTGGTCAAAGAGGACAACGCAGACCAGCGCATTGTAAGGCTCGTGCTCTGGCTTGCTGCATTTGCCTTCGGGCTCAGCGCTGCGCTGCCGAGCCTTGCGCAGTCGCCCGGGAACTTCTCCTCGCTGTCGGCGACCGGCACCGCGACGCTCAACGGCGACGTGCTGATGTGCTCGGGAAGGCCGTGGATCGATGTACGCTGCAGCGGTGCGGTGGGCGATGGCAGCCACGACGACACGACGGCAATAAATGCGACGATTGTCGCGGCAATCACCAACGGCTGGCCCGTCCATTTTTCGAGCGGAACCTACAAGGTTACCTCGGCGATCGCCATCGACTACGCGGGCCAGGCCTCGAGCGGCTTCCGCCTGATCTCGGAAGCGGCGACGATCGATGGGCGTCAGATCGCCTCCGGGCCGGTGCTACGGATCCAATGCGGCCGCGGCACACCCACCAGTCCGACCGGATGCTTCTATTTCAAGGAAGAGGGCAGTTTGTTCGTCAAGGCCAACACCCCGGATTATGCGGTGGTGGTCGGCAACGCCGATTTTTCGGATGCGCACAACTCCGCAAAAATCGATCACCTGATCGTCAACAACGCCAGCACCGCGCCGACAGCCGGCGGGTGCCAGTTCAACTTTGTTCTCGACAGTGACATTTACGCGGTTTGCGTTGCCGCCGGCGGTGCAGCCGGGCTTGCTTTCGAGCAGACCCAGTTCTCGCGAATTTCGGGCGCCGGTACGGCACAGGGCACCGGGGGTAGAGGTGTGGTGCTCGAAAACGGTTATAATTTCAGCAACACATTTTTCGCCGTCGATATGGAAGTGTCGCCGATCTGTCTGTCGATCACCTTCAACCACAATGGCCTCAACACCTTTGTCTCGCCCTTCTTCAACTGCGTCACCGCGGTTAATGCGACGACGAGCACCGGCAATGTGTTGATCAACCCCAACTACGGCGGTGCGACGGTTAATTTCGGACCGTCGTCGACCGGGATCACAGTAATTGGCAGCGGGTCGCGCAGTCCATGGATTTTCCCCACCGCCGGCAGCTATACGGCCGCGGCGATTGACGACGGCATCAATATCTCGAGCTACAATGCGCCGGGGCCGTCGATGACCGTGACCCTTCCCGCGGTTGCCAGCCTCAACCCCGGCTGGGCGATCGGCTTTGCGACCGACAATGGCAAAGGCATGACTGTCACTGCGCCGTCGGGCGCAATTCTGGCGGGCGGCAAGAGCCTAGCTTCTATTACTCTCGGCGCCGGCAACTACGAGTATCTTCAGCTCCAGTCGGACGGCAACAATTTCAGGGTTGTCTCGGCAACGCGAAATACCCGTCTTATCAATGGCTTCGATCCCCCGCCTTGGCCCAGCAATTGGCTCTATCCGTCGACCCCGGGATATGCCGCTACACTCGGCGACAATGGCAATATTCTGTCGAGCTACAATACAGCTTCCGGTCTGGCCGTGACTCTGCCGGCAACGACGACGCTGCCGACGGGTTGGAGCATGGGGTTCGCTACCGACAACGGGAAGTCGCTGTCGATCCAAGTCAACACAACGTCGGGCGGCCACATCGTCTGGCCGGGATCGGGCGGCGCGGCGACAACGCTGGCCCTCGCCAATACCAGCCAGGGCGCCTACGAGTTTGTGGTATTGCAATATGACGGCGGCGGCAACTTCCGCGTCGTCGATGCGACGCCGGCGACGGCGCAGGCGATCGGCATGATCGGTGCCGGCGGGATTACCCGTTGGAGCTTCCCGTCGGTCAGCGCCTATGCTGCGACCGTTGCCGACAACGGCGGTGTGGTGTCGAGCTACAACAGCCCGCTTGCTTATCTCGCTGTGACATTGCCGCCGACGAGTACGATCCGGGTGGGATGGATCATGGGCTTTGCGACCGACAACGGCAAAGCCTTGGCCGTCCAGGTCAATGGCGGCGCCGGCGAAAAGATCCTCCTTCCGGCAGGGGGCGGCACGTCGTCGAGCTCGATCAGTTTGGCGGCCAATCAGAATTACGAATATGTGGCGCTGCAATTCGACGGCTCGAACTACCGAGTGGTCGCTGCGACGCCGCAGACGCTCAACTTGCTGGGCGGGCTGATCAATGCTGGTTCGCCGGCTTCTTCGTCGCCGTGCGCGACCAACCAGATGATGCACGACAGCAACTATCTCTACATCTGCACTGCGCCGAACACCTGGAAGCGCGCGGCGATCACGGGAGGATATTGATGATGGCCGCAGCC
>Ga0209526_10003600_pt1 | contig 10553 bp, 8 predicted proteins | sample JacPinW_OM2H0_M1_FD_188566 | JGI IMG/M metagenome (GOLD analysis project Ga0209526, IMG submission 188566) | Forest soil microbial communities from Algoma, Ontario, Canada - Jack Pine, Ontario site 1_JW_OM2H0_M1 (SPAdes) (version 2) | ecosystem: Environmental > Terrestrial > Soil > Boreal... | reverse complement strand
AGTCCTCGCGTCCGCCCCGCAGGGCGTGAATATCTACGACCTTGGAGTCCAGCGTTCGAACTTGAACACCGGGCAGTACAGCAGTATCGTTCCCGCCGGGAACACCACGGCCTCGTTCGTGGCCACGGATACCGGCCAGGGAATCAGCCGGAACGGTCACTGGGTCCACATCGAGCTGCCGATTCCTTCGAACTACAACCCGACGCCGGGCAACGGCTGGTGGAGCCTGCAGTACGTGACCAGCCCCAACACCACGGCAACCGACACCGTCACCGTTGCGGTCGGCCTCAAGGGCGGCCCCGTCCACCTGACGCCGTAAGGCACCCCCACCCTGCCCTCCCCCAGAGGGGGAGGGAAAGTGGGCGCCTGCCCTCCCCGGAGGGAGCAGGAAAGTGGGCGGCCATCGGTATCATCCGCTGGTGCGCGGGCTGAAAGGCAAACGGGTCGTCATCACCGGCGGCGCCAGCGGCATCGGCGCCGCCGCGGTGACCCGCTTCCTCGATGAGGAGAGCCGGGTCCTGGTGCTCGACCGCGATCCGCGCGGCTGCAAGCAGATCAAGACCAGGTTTCCCTCGCTGACCGATGCGATCGTGACCGATGTCGCCGATGATCGTGCCGTGGTCACCGCGTTCACCCAGATCGACAGCGTGATGGGGGGCATCGACGTCCTGATCAACAACGCCGGGATCAGCATCCGGCATCGCTTTCTCGACCTCTCCCCGGCTGAATGGTCCCAAGTGTTGGCCGTCAATCTGAACGGCGTCTTCAGCGTCGCCCAGCAGGCGGCGCAGCGAATGGTCAAGGCCGGCGGCGGCGTGATCATCAACATGGGCTCGACCAATGGGATGGTCGGCCACCCGATGTACGCCGATTACAACGCGTCCAAAGGCGGCGTGATCGAGCTAACGAAATCTATGGCCCTCGAGCTGGCGCCAAGCGTCCGCGTTATCGCCGTCTGTCCCGGCTACGTGCTGACGCCGATGCAGGAGGCCGAGTACACACCAGCGATGCTGGACGAGGTCAACCAGAAGATCCCACTGGGGCGTCACGCCCGCCCGGATGAGATCGCGGCGCTGTTTGCCTTCCTGGCCTCGGACGAGGCGCCCTACATCACGGGCCAGGCGGTTGTCATCGACGGTGGTGAAACCGCGGGTGGTCTCGCCAGCCGCTAATCAGCCTGAGCCCTTCGGTCGATCGTCGGTGGGGATTGCTTCAGAAAGTGGAATCCTGGGTACACATAGGCTGACTCATTGGCCCACCTAGTGGCCCCCTCTCACCCCATTCGGGGTCGGGACTGCTCCCTGCGTTTTTGAGCAAAGGAACCCGCCGTGGAAGTCAGTACAACCGAGCGCGTCATCACGCGTGATCAGGTCATGTTGAAGCAAGCACGCGTGGGCGCCACGCTTCCAGCCCAGGACATGGAACGGGCCAAGGCGTGGTATTCGGAGAAGCTGGGGTTGACCCCGGCGGGAGAAGACCGGTTTGGTGCGGCTACCTATGAGCTCTCCGAAGGCACCGGGTTTGCGCTGTTCCAGAGCACCGGCCGGCCATCGGGCACACACACACAAGTTGGGTTCGACGTGGACGATGTGCCCGATATGGTCAAAGTCCTCAAGGCCCGCGGAGTTAAGTTCGAGGAATACAACTCACCGCCGCTCGTGACCGTGGACGGCGTAGCTCAGATCGGTGAGGTCAAGGGCGCCTGGTTCAAGGACTCAGAGGGAAACCTGCTGGCGATCGGGACCCGCACGCCAGCGACAGCGCGCCGCAACTGATCGCCTCTAGACGTCGATAGACCGAACTTCTCTTTGGAAGCTCATCGCCAGCCCCCCCAAAATGGGGGGCTGGCGGACCACTTGCGACTGCCGCTGAGTGGCAGTAGCCATACTTGGATGATGGAACAGCGCATCAGTCTCGTGACGCTCGGCGTAAAGGACCTTGCCAGGGCGCGCGCCTTCTACGAAGCGCTTGGCTGGGCTGGCGCCCAACAGCCGGATGATGAGGTCGCCTTCTACCAGGCCGGTGGAATGGTCTTCGGGCTGTGGGCCGCGCTTGGCGGTCATGGCGCCCCGGGCGTCGAGCTGGCGCATAACGTCCGTTCGCCGGAGCAGGTCGACGCGGTGCTGGCCGAGGCGAAGCGGGCCGGCGGGACGATCATCCGCCCCGCCATCCACACCGACTGGGGTGGTTACTCGGGCGCCTTCGCCGACCCTGAGGGCTACGTATGGGAGGTCGCCCACAACCCGGGGTGGACGCTGGCGAAAGACGGGTCCGTCCGGATCGGATAGCGCGAACGTCCCGCTATTCGATCAGTGCCAGTACGGCCAGCTTTGCGATGGCGTCGTTCCGAACAGCTCGTTCCATAGGACGTCGGTGCCGGTCAGCGGCGAGCGGTTGAACGCGTGCAGGAAGGATGAGACGCCGATGCGCTTCACGCCGCGCGTACCGATCAGCCCGACGGTGTTGAGCCGATTCGAGGCATCCCGGTCGCGCAGGTCGAAGCCCTTGAGATGTCCGTAGGTTGCGATGTCGGCGCTCGTGAAGTAGACCCGCTCCAACGTTGCGTACGAGTACACGCCTGTGTACCAGGTATGGCGGGGCGCCACGATGTCCCAGGGATCGATGACGCCTTTCAAATAGGGATAGGTCGAAAGCGATCCGCCGAAGACGTCGGACACGTTGGCCGTGTGGCCGCCATCGGAGGCCGAGAAGAACGCCTCGATGACGCGTCCGCCGTACATCAGCACCTGGCCGGCGGTCTGGTCGACGGCGGCATTCTGCGGTCCGCTCTCCGAATCGATCCCGCGGTAGACCTGGAACTGGGTGGTGTCGTCGACGTCGTAGAGCGCCGTGCTTCCCATGTGCGTCAGGGCATAGCAGCGGGCCGCAACGATCTGGGCTTTGATCGCCTCGATCGGCCAGCTTGACGGCACCTCGCCCAGCCCGCGCAGGTAGTCCTCGATCGGAAGGACGTTGATCATGTAGAGCAGGCCGCCGCTCGGCTGCGCGACGATCGTTCCGCGATAGGCGTGGTATCGACCCGAAGGTCCGTAGACCGTCAGGCGCGTGCCGGCCGACGTCGGCACGACCTTCTGCACGCCACCCGACGGCGCGAGCGACACCGTCTGGCCGGGCGCCAGGTTGGTGACCCGGCTGCCGGTAATCAGCTGAGCCGTGCCGCTGGGAACCACACGATAGGTCGCCGTACCCCAAAGCACGGCGACGTGGATCGGCGTGTTGCCGGTCGCGAGGCTGGCCCAGTTGGTGCCGCTATAGAAGTGCTGGTCGATGAACCGGTAGTTGAGTCCGGCGAGCGCCATGCCTTTTGCGCCCCACTGCCCGAGCCCCACGCCGTGCCCCCAACCATGACCGCAGAAGCGCACCGATCCCGGCGGCGCGGCGGCAGGGCACGTCGCCCCGTACACGGCGCCGGAACCGCGAAGCGCTGCGAGCGCGGCTTCTGTCTCATAGCGGTCGAGTGCCGACTGCAGCGAGCGGCTCTGGCCCTGCAGCCCGGCGAGCCGGATCAACGTCTGACGCCGCTGACTATCGAGCTGGCTGTCGTAGGCGGCGACTGTAGCGACCTGGCTGGCGATGGCGTTTGCCCGCGCCTGCAGCGCGTCGAGCAGCGGCGCGAGGTCGGCGCGAGCCTGCGCCAGCAGGTTGCGTTGCGCCTCCAGGGTGTCGCGTTCGGCGCGAAGCTTTCGCGCCAGCTGCAGCTCGCTCACCGAGATCTGCTGCAAATAGATGGTGCGATTGAGCAGGTCATCGAAACTGCGCGCCGAGAACACGAACTCGAACCAACGCATGCCGCCGAGCGCGTAAAGCTTGCGGATATCGGCTTGAAATGCGCGCACGTGTTGGAGGTAGGCGAGCTGATCATGCGAAAGCTGCATCTGTGCGTCGGCGATTTGCGCCTCGAGTGCCTGAGCCTGTGCCGCGATCGGCGAAAGGTCGGCATTGCTGAGGGCGAGCTGCGCCTCTAATGCGGCGAGCGTCTGCCGCACCTGGCTCTGCTGGCCCTGGAGCTCGCTCAGCCGCTGATGCTGACGCGCCTGCTCCTGCTGCACCTGTGCCAGCCGGTCGGCGAGCGTGTTGGGATCATCCGCGTGCGCGGGCACGGCGGTAACGAGGAGCAGCAGCGCCAGCAGGGCACTGCCAGCTCGAGCGACTATGCCGGCGGCGCTCCCGCCGAGCCAGGCATGCCGGGCTCGCGCCGTGGAGTGAAATTGACGTCGCCGAACGGCGCAGGGGCGCCCTTCGGCGTCTTCTCCTTCTTCTTCTTCTTTACTTCGCGCTTGCCTTTATCGCGTGACTTCGCCATGGTTCCTTCCTCCCCAGACTTAGTCCGGCGAGCCGCTATTGTAACCGTCGATCGTTGACCCTGTCCACGCGCTCGTCACCCTGGGTGACCGCATCGAGCAGGACCTCGAGGCAGGCCACGACAGAATCCCCGAGTGCCCGCAGGTTGTAGCCGCCTTCCAACGCCCACACGGTCCGCCCGCGGCAGTAGGAGATCGCCCAGCCTTTGATCAACCGCGCGAGTTCCCGGTACCCGTCGGTCGTCACCTCGAGCCCGGCCAGCGGATCCTCGGCGTGGGCATCGAAGCCGGCTGATACCAGCAGCAACTCCGGCTTGAACGCCTCGAGCTCCGGCCCGATTTTCTTTTCCCAGGCGCCGAGAAAGACGCCGTCGCCGCTGCCACTCGCAAGCGGCACGTTGAGAATGGTGCCGTGGGCCCCGCGCTCGCCCGCCCCTCCAGTGCCCGGATAGAAGGGGTACTGATGGGTCGAGGCGTAGAAGACCTCCGCGTCGTCCGCCACGCGCTGCTGGGTGCCATTGCCATGGTGAACGTCGAAGTCGAGGATCGCGACGCGGCGGACGCCCTTGTCGCGAGCCGCGTAGAGACCAACCGCGATGTTGTTCACGAGGCAGAATCCCATGGCCTTCGCGTACTCGGCATGATGGCCGGGCGGCCGCACCACGGCCAAGCCATGGGTCGCGGTGCCATCGAGCACTCGCTGGACGCCGTCAACCACGGCGCCCGCCGCGGTCCGGGCGGCAACCATCGACGTGGGTGTGAGGTACGTGTCGGGATCCACATACCCGCCACCGGCCGACGCGGCGCGATCCAGCATCGCGATGTAGCGTGGGTCGTGGACGCGATGAATCAGGGCTTCCGGTGCCGGCGACGCCAGTTCGGGGGTAAGGCCAAGGTCTGAGGCCGCGATCGCCTCGAGGATGGCGGTCACGCGCTCCGGGCGCTCCGGATGGCCGTCCGCGCGATGTCCGCTCTGCTCCGGGTTGGCGAGCAGCGCGATCATTCGAGCGTGCGCGTGCGAAAGCGCTGGAGCTCGAGCGGCGCGTGGCGATTGATGCCCGCCTTTTCGCACACGGCCGCGACTTGCTGCTCCGGGGTGTTGATGCCCTCGATGCCTGGCAGCAACAGCGCCTGGCGATCGCCCCGGCGAACGATCAGGCCATAGGTGCGGGGGTCGAGGGCCGAGAGGTCGGCGACCGACTCCGCGGGATCGAGCAACTGCACCTTGATCGTCAGGTCCTGGACCTCGTCGAGGCCGACGGGATCGAATCGGGGATCGCGGACCGCGGACGCAACGGCATACCGAATCAGCTCATGGGCAGCCGTTGGCTCTGTCGGCCGCACGCTGCCCACGCAGCCGCGCAGCTCGCCATGCTTGCGCAGGGTGACGAAAACGGCGGATGGCGCCTGCAGGCCCGCGGGGATGGGGTTCGGCGGCTCGATCAGCCGCCGGGTTCGTAGGTAGGTGTCGATCGCCCGACGGCCGAGCTCCTGAATATCGATCACCGGCCCTGCGTCGGAGGACGCGGTAAAGGCCACCACCGGATAGCCGACGCCGAACGGCCCTTCGTAACTGAGCACCTGCGATGCCAGGCCAGCGGCGCGGGCTGCACCCAACAGAATGGCCAGCGGCCGCAACCCGCACTCCCCGGCCTCTTCGATCAGATCCGGATCCATGCCCTCGATGCGTTCCCATTCGTGCCCACGAAGCGCATCGATGACGAGCCGATCGAAAACCAGCCCTTCCGGCCGGAATCCGTACGGCGCATCTGGTGTCAGCCGATGCGACAGATCGCCGGAGGCGATGAGGATGGCCGAGCGGTCGCTCAGCCGGCGGTGGAGCCAGGCGCCGAAATCGACGAAGCGATACAGCAGCCAGCCGCTCACCCCAAGGAAAATGCAACGCTTGTTCGCCATGGTTCGCGGGAGCGAATGCAGGGGGACGACCACGCCATGATCGAGGTCGCTCTGCTCCGCCCAGATCAACGAGAACCCAGCCTGCTGGCCATCGACGACGAGGCCGTTGGCCAGTGCGACGTCGGTATCGGCCTCGAAACGAACCTGCGGTGCCCGAAAGCGGCTGAGGTCGCCCGCCAGGTGCGCCGCGCGGCGCACCGGCAACGACGTCATGCTCGACGGACTGTGCGGCGAGACGACCAGGGCGACATCGGCATCAACCTTGGCGAGGATGCTGTCGAGTTCGCGCATAGCGTCGGCTGTGGCGCGCACGTGAGCCGATTGGACACCGCCGACCTCGACCAGCACGATCGGGGGATGAGCAACCAGGGCGCCGGCGACGATGCCGGGCATCGGTCCTAGCCTCGCGCCGTCGCAGGCTCCGGCCGCAGCATATTGATCGCGTCGCGATAGTGCTGCGCGACCGCGCGGGCCGCGTCGGCGTAGTCTGCACCGGCCGACGCGAAGAGGATGGCCCGCGAGATCGGGACGATGGCGCCTCGCCCGTCGGGTCGCAACGCGGCACGGAGCGCGGCGCTCAGGTCAGCACCCTGGGCGCCGATGCCAGGGACCAGAAGCAAGCGATCCCCGGCGATCTGCCGGACGTCGCGCAACTCGGCGGGAACCGTCGCCCCGACAACGAGCGCGACGTTGTCGTGATGATCCCAGCGGACGGCGGCGCGCGCGATATGCCGGTACATTGTTTCGCCTTCACTGCGCAGGTCCTGAAACTCCGCTGCCCCGGGATTCGACGTGCGGCAGACGATAAAGACCTCTTTGTCCTTGTGGGCAAGGAAGGGCGCGACTGAGTCATAGCCCAACCAGGGGTGGACCGTGACCGCATCAGCCCCCCACGCCTCAAAGACGGCATGCGAGTAGGCCTGCGCCGTGCTGCCGACGTCCCCCCGCTTGGCATCGAGGATAACCGGGCGATCCTTGGGCAAGGCGGCGAGTGCCTGCTCGAGCAGCCAGCCGGCCTCCCTCCCCCATCGCTCATAGAACGCCAGGTTGAGCTTGTAGGAGGAAACTGAGTCACCGGCGGCTTCTACGATCGTCCGTACGAAGCGGGCAATGCCCGCAGGCGACCGCTCGATCGAGGGTGGGAGCAGGTCGGGCTCCGGGTCAAGGCCGAGGCATAGCAAGGAGCCGGTGGCGTCCTCGCTGGCCTGCAGCTTGGCCTTGAACGTCATATTCGCAGCCAAGTTTAGTGGGTAGAATCCAGTCGTGCCGCAGACGACCATGCAGGTCACCCTGCCTGAGATGGGTGAGTCCGTCACGGAAGGGACCGTCGCCAAATGGCTCAAGCAGCCGGGCGACACGGTGCGAGAGGGCGAAGGGCTGGTTGAAGTCACCACCGACAAGGTGGATGCTGAAGTGCCCGCGCCGGCCAGTGGCACCCTGGTGAAGATCCTCGCCGAGGCGGGGAAGACGGTTGCGGTGGGTGCGGCGCTGGCTGAAATTGCCGTCGGTGCCGACGGGGATGGGGCGGCCAAGAAGGCCCCGACCCTGCCCGCCGCCGCGAACGGCGAAGAGAAAGAGGCCCCCACCCTACCCTCCCCCGCAGGCGGGGGAGGGAAAGAGGCTGGCCCGGTCGAGGTCTCGGAAGGCGCTGAGTTATTGGCCAAGGCCAAGGGCATTGACCTGGCCACCATCAAGGGCAGTGGTCCAGGCGGATCCATCCGCCGTCGCGATGTTGCCGATGCTGTGGAACGGCAGCAGTCGGGAGTAAAGGCCACCCTGCCCTCCCCCGCAGAAAAAACCCCCACCCTGCCCTCCCCCGCAAGCGGGGGAGAGACAAAAGCTGAAGCGCCCGCTCCGGCGCAATCCCCGACCGGATCGATCCCGCTGCGCGGCGCGGCCGCGGCGCTCGTGAAATACATGGAGGAAAGCCTCCAGGTGCCGACGGCGACCAGCTTCCGCACCGTACGGGTCGACGTGCTCGACCAGCGGCGGCGGCAGTTGAACCAGGCGATCCAGGCGGCGGGACGGCCGGAGAAGTTGTCGTACACGCATCTGATCGCCTTCGCCATCACCCGCGCGGTGAAAGACGTGCCCTCGATGGCGGTCACGTTTGATCGCCTCGATGGAACGCCGGCGCGAGTTGCCCGCGGCGTTCATCTCGGACTGGCTGTGGATGTCCAGCGGCAGGACGGCAGCCGCATGCTACTGGTACCGGTGATCCGTGACGCCGACCGGCTCGACTTCGCCGCGTTTCGCGATCAGTACGAAACGCTCGTCTCCAAAGCCCGGATCGGCAAGCTGGCCGCCGACGACCTCGCGGGCGCCACGCTCGTCCTCACCAACCCCGGGGGGATCGGCACGATCGCCTCCGTCCCGCGGTTGATGAAAGGGCAGGGCACGATCATCGCCACCGGCGCCATCGGTTATCCGCCAGAGTTCAGCGCCATCGCCGACAGCGGGCTGCGCCAGCTGGGCATCTCGAAAGTGATGACGATGACGAGCACCTACGACCACCGCGTCATCCAGGGGGCCGAATCGGGCGAGTTCCTCCGTCGCATCGACGAGCTGCTCGCCGGCGCCGACGGCTTTTACGAGTCGGTCTTCGAATCCCTGCGCCTGGTGGCGCCGGCCGGCATCAGCGAACCGGCTCGAGCCGCGGCTCAGCCGGGGGAAGCGGCGGTGACGGCCCCGACCACGGCGGAAGCCGAGCTGCTTCGAGCGGTCGCGGCCGGGATGGCGCTGGTCTCCGCGTACCGGACGCACGGGCACCTCGCCGCAAGGCTCGACCCATTGGGGAGCGCACCGCCCGGCGATCCATCGCTCGATCCGGTGAACCACGGCTTGACGCCGCAGCTGATGGAAGCGGTTCCGGCCGCCGTGCTCCGTGTGCGTGTTCCCGGGGAGAACCTGGCGGAGGTCCTGATGCACTTGCGCGAGACCTACTGCTCCACGATCGCTTACGAGATCGAGCACATTTCCAGTCACGAGCAACGCAACTGGTTGCGCGAGCGGATCGAGTCGGGGCGTTACCGGCAGCCGCTCAGCCCTGAGCGGAAACTTCAGCTGCTCGGTCGGCTGACGAAAGTGGAAGCCATGGATCGATACCTGCGGCGGACCTTCCTCGGCCAGAAGACGTTCTCCATCGAGGGTCTCGATTCCATGATCGTGATGCTCGAGGAAACCCTGCAGCTGCTCTCCGACAACGGCACACGCCAGGTCGTGATGGGTATGGCGCACCGCGGGCGCCTCAGCGTAATCGCGCATGTCGTGAACCGCACCTATGAATCGTTGCTGGTGGAGTTCGAGCAGAGCAAGGACCGGCTGGTGGGCGGCCCCGACGTGACCGGCGACGTCAAGTATCACGCCGAAGCCGAGGGGACCTACGTCACGCCGAACGGCAAACAGGTGTCGGTCTCGCTCCTCGCCAACCCGAGCCACCTGGAGGCGGTGGATCCCGTGGTCGAGGGTTGGACGCGCGCGGAACAGACCCGGCGCAAGGGGCCGGCGCCGCATTTCGATCGGACCGGTACGGTTCCGATCCTGATCCATGGAGACGCCGCCTTCCCCGCGCAAGGGGTAGTCGCCGAAGTCCTCAACCTGTCCAAGCTCGAGGGTTACACGACCGGCGGCACGCTCCACATCATCGCCAACAATCAGCTGGGCTTCACCACCGACCCCGAGGAGGGCCGCTCCACCCGCTATGCGTCGGACGTCGCCAAGGGTTTCGACCTGCCGATCATCCATGTCAACGCGGACGACATCACGGCGTGCGTCAGCGCGGTTCGGCTCGCCACGGCCTTCCGGCAGAAGTTCGGGCGCGACGTCGTCATCGACCTGATCGGCTACCGACGGTTCGGCCACAACGAAACGGACGAGCCCGCCTATACCCAGCCGCAGATGTACGAGGCAATCAAGGAGCATCCGACGGTACGAGAGGTCTTTGCGGCGCAACTCATCGAAGAGGGCCTGCTGAGCGCCGACGACGCGCGCGTGCGCACCGAGACCGCTGAGGCCCGGCTGGCCAATGCCCATCAGAACGTCAAGGCGAGCGCGGCGCACGCACCGGAGGTCAGCCGTCCGCCGATGGACGCCAGTCCCGAGCTGGAAATCAAGACGGCCGTCTCGGCCGAGGCGCTCGAGTCCTTGAACCGTCAGCTCCTGACCGTGCCCGACGGCTTTACCGTGCACCCCAAGCTGCTGCGCCAGATGGACCGCCGGAAAACGCCGCTGGCCGAACGGGAAATCGACTGGGCACAGGCCGAAGAGCTGGCCTTTGCCACACTGATCACCGGCGGCATCCCGGTGCGGCTCACC
>Ga0209526_10003599_pt1 | contig 10553 bp, 7 predicted proteins | sample JacPinW_OM2H0_M1_FD_188566 | JGI IMG/M metagenome (GOLD analysis project Ga0209526, IMG submission 188566) | Forest soil microbial communities from Algoma, Ontario, Canada - Jack Pine, Ontario site 1_JW_OM2H0_M1 (SPAdes) (version 2) | ecosystem: Environmental > Terrestrial > Soil > Boreal... | reverse complement strand
CGCCATTGAGGGGTGCGCCAGCGAAGCCGCGGCCCCCACCAGTCACCCTTCGGCTCCGCTCAGGGCAAGCCAATCACCCTTCGACTCCGCTCAGGACAAGCCAGTCACCAGTCACCTTCTTCTCGACTTTCCCCATTACACGCGCCCCGCGGAATTCCGTGGCTGGCCGGTGCCCGAAATATTGCTCGGAGGCAATCACGAGGAGATTCGCCGTTGGCGCCGGGACAGAGCGCTGGAGAAGACGCGGCGGAACCGTCCGGATTTGCTGTCCGCTGATTCACCGAATGTTGAGGAATGATCCGGGAACAGCGTTCTGGACGACCGAAACAGGGAAAACCTGAACCGGAGCCGCGCCGAAAATCTACGGCTATACCCGTATTACTGGGTGTATTATACGTCCAGGAAGATAAGGGAGAAGACTGCCCTGCAAGGTGTAGCGGACCGGTTATCTCCGAGACAAGAATATTAATGAGGGGGATCAAAATGCGGGCAAAGTTTCTATTCCTAATGCTTGCCGCCGTTGCGGTCGTCGTTCTCGGGCAAATATTGCCGCATCGCGCATTCGCGGAAGGGCAAACTCCGGCCGGGTTGACCGGCCAGGTCACCTCGGATGAGGAAGGTCCGATGGAAGGTGTCGTGGTCAGCGCCAAACTCGACGGCTCCACGATCACGGTGAGCGTGATCAGTGACAAGCAAGGCCGCTATAGCTTCCCCGCAAATCGTTTGGAGCCGGGCCATTACAAACTAAAAAGTCGAGCCGTCGGCTACGATCTTGACGGGCCAGGGACAGCGGACCTCGTTGCCCAGAAGACGACGACAGCCGACCTCAAGCTTCGCAAGGCGAAGAATATTGTTCCTCAACTTACGAACGCGGAGTGGATGCTCAGCGTGCCGGGAACGGAAGAACAGAAAGCCACTCTGCTCAACTGCGTTGGCTGCCACACGCTTGAACGCATCGTGAGGTCCACTCACGACGCCGATGAATTCACCCAGGTCATCTATCGAATGATGGGTTACGCCCAGGTGAGCCAGCCGATCAAGCCACAGCGACGCATGGATCCGGATTGGGCCGGAACTCCGGAAAAGTACCGACAGCAGGCTGAGTATCTCGCCACAATCAATCTCAGCTCGGTTTCGAAATGGGAGTATCCACTGAAGACGCTGCCTCGCCCGACGGGCAAGTCGACACACGCGATTATCACCGAGTACGATCTGCCACGCCCCACGATCGAGCCGCATGACGTTATCTTGGACGAGCACGGCACCCCCTGGTTCACCAATTTTGGCGAACAGTACATCGGCAAGCTCGATCCCAAGACCGGCAAAGTCACGGAATATGCCGTGCCTGAACTCAAGCCCGGCTATCCGGTGGGCCTGCTCGACATTAAAGAAGACAAAGCCGGAGATTTCTGGGTTGGCATGATGTTTCAAGGGGCGCTCGCCAAGTTCGATCCGAAGACCGAAAAGTTCCACGTTTATAATCTCCAGCCCGAATACAACGACAACGTCGCGCAGCTCAATATGCTGGGGCTCAGATACGATGTGGACGGCAAAGTTTGGACGGACAGCGCCGGGCACCAGGAGCTCTATCGCCTGGATATCAAGACGGGCACTTATGAGAGATTTCAGCCGGCGAAGCAGCCACCGGACAAGGGGCCGTTTTCGATTTACGGCATCGATTCCGACTCGCACAACAACGTCTATTTTTCGGATTACCAAAGCAACTGGATCGGCCGCGTCGATGCGGAAACCGGCAAGTATTCATGGTTCCAGACGCCCACTCCTCATTCACGCCCGCGTCGCGTGCTGATGGATCCCCAGGACCGCCTATATTTTGGGGAATACCAGGGTAACAAGATCGGAATGCTGGACACGAAAACCGAGAAATTCACAGAATGGCCTCTGCCAACACCTTGGACCGGGCCTTACTACGTCACCTGGGACAAAAACGGTGAATTGTGGACCGGAGGCATGACCACGGATCGCGTGGTGCGTTTGAATCCCAAGACCGGCCAGGCAATCGAGTATCTAATGCCGAAAGACACTAACATGCGCCGCGTGTTCGTGGACAATACGGCCACGCCCGTCACTTTCTGGACGGGAAGCAACCACAGCGCCTCCATCGTTAAGGTGGAACCGCTCGATTAACACTCGCGCGCCTCGGGTGCGGGCTCCATTTTTACGCTGAACGCTCCGGCCGGGCCGGAGTGTGAGCCCGCCGGAACAAGGCGTAGCGTCGCCATTGTGGTCGTCCCGACGCGGAAAGATCTGGCGATTTTCGAGTTCCACGATACGGCAAAGAGCAAGCCGCCGACGCTAGCGGAACCTCCGCTTTGACGTCCCCCGCTACACGCGCGTCGCCATGAAACTCGTTTCCTACTCCAGTATCGTGCTGCACGAGCAATTTCCTGTTTCGAGTGCATCTTAATGTCGGAAATACGTCTGGCCCAGTTTGTGCCGTAAGGGTTAATACAGTCCAGAAATTGTACAGTTGATTTCTACCCACTGTCACAATATGTGACTGAGCGGGTTCTAATGATTCTCAAAGCTGCCTGAGAGCCAGCAATGGGACGCCTTGTTAATTAGTAGGCAGCCTATGATGGCCTAGGAGTTTCAGACAAGTCGTAACCCGATATGTCCCAAGCGGGGGTGCCATGGAAGCAATCGCGAGTTCCAGTAAGGCAAAATCAAATAAAAAGCATATCTTCAATACCCAGGCGTATCTCGACTCGGTCGGCGTTGCGAGAAAAGTTGTCGAGTATCGAAGATCGGAGAAAGCCTATTCTCAGGGTGATCCCCCCACGGATGTCATGTACATTCAAAAAGGAGAAATAAAGCTCTCCGTCGTCAACAAGGTTGGCAAGGAAGCAATCGTGGCAATTCTGGGACCGGACGATTTTTTTGGTGAAGGGTGCCTGGCACGTGAGTCTGTTCGTAGAGAGACGGCGGCCGCGCTCACTCCGGCGACTGTGCTCGCCATTCAAAAAAACGAGATGATCCGGATGCTCCACTCGGAACGCGCGTTTGCTGACCGCTTCATCACCTATATGCTGGAACGCAACGGCCGAATCGAGGAAGACTTGATTGATCAGCTCTTCAACTCGAGCGAAAAACGGCTGGCGCGCACTCTTCTGCAGCTCACCCGGTACGGCAGGCAAGAAGAACCCCAAAAGATGCTTCCCAAGGTATCGCAGGAAACGCTAGCGGGAATGATTGGCACAACGCGCTCCCGGGTTAACTTTTTCATGATTAAATTCAGAAAGCTAGGCTTCATTGGATACGATGGCGGTCTCCATATCAACCCTTCCCTTCTGAATGTTCTTCTGCACGAGTAGCACCAGCTTTCACGCAGCGCCAACTCTCTTTTCATTATGCTCGTTGGTGGACGGGACGTTGGCGCCACCGCGCATGTTATTTACAGTCATTATATTTTTTCACAGCCTGAACGATCGATTCCCTTTCCCGCCCGCCCGGGGTATAAGATAAGAGCGCACTGTTAAAGGAGGCAAGCGAGGATAGAGGATGGATGTAGGAATAGGAGGTAAAGCCACATGGCACGACCCCAAGCGGCTCGAATCACCTGTAGCCAATGCAACGGTTGGTATGATTCAGAACGTGAATTGCGCGAGCATATGCAGACGGCTCATCGCAGGTTTGTCTCAGAGCAAAGTGCTTCCCAGACCGGGAAAACAGAACCTGATAGGATCAAAAATCAGCCCGAGAAGTCAACGGAAGACTAGGCAGAACATTCTGTATAGTTGAGGAATTGGGTGCAAACCCGTTCCGGCTCAGAAGAGCCAGGCATCACGGCTCGGTTCTACTCTCCGGCGAGTAAGGATGCACGCTCCCATTGTCCTCATCGGGCTCGAAGAGCCACACGTCGCGACTCCGGAAATACGTCAGAAGTGGAGTGAGATCCATGCCGGGAATTTCGCGCGCCCAGACGGTCTTCGCGTGGTCGATATCCGCGTTGTTGTAGACATATTCTTCGCCGGAGTTGTGATCCTTCGAGTATCGCACCAGGACAAGGTGCTGGCCTGGCAACGCGGCCAGGCGCTGCTCGACCGGTTTCCGGAACGGTTCGTTCAAGTCATCCACAATAGGATAGTCGTCGGGATGCAGATTCCTCTCGACAATGCAAACTTGCACCATGATCAAAGCAAGAAAAGCGACTTCGCAGGACGAGATCGCCCTAGATGGCCCAGTAGATCGCAAAATTCCTAGCCTCAAAATCAAAAGCGCGAAAACCGTGACCGCGAGCGCGAACAGAGAGTGCCGGTGGAACCAATCGAAAAGTGAATTCGATTCGGACATGATTGTGTGGGCGAAATATACCGGGCCGATGAACAAACTGAATAGCACGACCAGCCGCGACAATCCAACACCGATCCCCCTCCCGCTCAACTGCCAGCCTCGCGTGCGGCGCATCCCCTGCATCAAGAGCAAATATAGAGTTGCCGCGATCGGGGCAGCATAGTGCGCGTGGTAAAACACGACGACCCAGAGGCCAATCGCGGAAAGCACGACCTGGAGAAGCCACAGGCGAATGTAGCGGTCGCCCAGCAGCCAGGGAAGCGCTAGAAACGGAATCGAAAGCGCGGGCCCAAGAAAGAACTGCCAAAACTCCGTGGCCTTCCACTCCAGTTGGCCCACCGCTTGGTCCCAGCCAGTCTGATAGAGGCTGGGCATGAAGTTGTGATAAAAATCGTCGAATTGCGGGTTTGCATAGGTGCGCTGCGGTTTTTCATGCTCCCATAGAAAAACGGGAGTGGTGAAATACATTCGCTGCTCGCTGAAAGTGGGAAAAACGATTGGGCTTCCCGTGACGCGCGAGTTGTAATACCCAACGAATCCGACAACGCACGCCAGAATCGCGGTGACGGGGGAGAGCACGCGACGCACGTATGACGCGCGCGCGGAAGTTTCGCGCCGCAGAGTCCACCACAAGAGCGCGACTGTCAAAGGAATGCAAAAAATGAATCCTTCGACGGGGCGGCTTATCGCAAGGATTCCCGCGCCCAGCCCGAAAGCAACGGCGTCGCGCGGCCGCCGAAATTCCAAGATTCTCGGAAACGCCCCCAAGACCAGTGCGGCGGCTGTCGCGGCCACGGCGCCTCCCCAATAGCTGTTCATCCAGTAGCTGAAGAGTCCGAGCCTAAAGAAAATCAGCACACCGCCGAGCAGCGCCCATTCCGGCGGCATCCAGCCCTGCAACATCCAGGTCATTGCCATACACATCGCGGCTGTACTCAACAACACGCCGATCCAGGGATGACCCAACAGCTGTCCGATCGCCAGCACAGCCCCCTGCGCCGGGGGATACATCGACGCGTAGCTGGGGTGCTGGATGACGTGAAAGGTATCGAAAAAAATCCACAGAGGATGCGGCGGATTTACAAGCCGCCCGTGAGCAAAAGTATCGCCCGCGAGAACATAACTAAACTCGTCGTGTATTTTAGGTTGTGGCACGGGCATCCAAGGAAGCAGGGCCAAGCGCGCAACAATCACGGCCGAGCCGATCGACACAAGAGCCGCCCACTTATTTTTCGCGAACCGAGAAAACTTTTTCTCGATCAGGCCGAGATAGGGCTCACCTAATCCTGGCATCGGCCAAGCCAACCCCAGACAAATCGCAAGAACAATCCAATCTAGTTTTTGCATGTGGAATTCGTCAGTTTTGAGCAGATCGCAGAGGGGAAAGAAGCCCTCCACTCACACCAAATCCAATACACCGCGTACGTTCTGTTCCTGCGGAAGTTCAATTCCGTTGACAGAGTAACATGAGGGCCTCGCGAGTCTGTGTGGCAACCTGAAATCAGGTGCGTCAGCACCTAAAGGCGATTTGAAAATGCAGGCTCTATGTCACGGCTGAAGCCGTGACCCACAAATAATCACGGGTTGGCTCATAGACTCCTCCTGAGTGGCCGTGTTGGTAAATGGGAATTCCAAGGTTGACCTTTTATGACCTCCTCACATTCTCTCAGCCAATCTCCTGGGCTAACTGTTGTTATGATCAAATTTATGACCACGTTGCCTGCTACCGAACAGGTGCTCGTTTCGCCCGACTCGCCTCCAATGACTGCGCCGAGTGTTGATCAGCCGCCCTCAATCACAGGTCCAGACGCCCCCTGGAATTTGACCACCTATGGCGCTCTTCTGATGCTGGCGGTCCTGTGGGCTGTGAAGGTGTATACGACTTGGGGGGCGTGGGGAAATCTCAGCATCGATTCCGGCCACGAGATGTACATACCCGCCCTGCTTGCTGAAGGAAAGGTGCTCTACCGCGACGTATGGTTCATGTATGGTCCCGCGGCGCCCTATTTCACCAGTTATCTATACCGCTTGTTTGGAGTGCATTTGAATGTGCTCTACTGGGCCGGGTCACTATCGGCTTTGGGCTCCGCGATATTCCTGTATCTCTCGGGGATGCGTCTGTCATCTTGGCTCATCGGCTGGACCGCGGGGGCTGTTGTGCTGATGGAAGGATTTCAGCCCTCGCTCTTTTGTTTTCCTCTACCGTACGCCTCTGCCGCGGTGTACGCCTGTCTCCTCGGATGCTTGTTCCTCTGGCTTGTCATTACCGCGTCTACTTCCACGGGTTGGCTGTGGACGTTCGGGGCGGGAATGGCCGCAGCAGTTGCATTGCTTCTCAAACCAGAATTTGGAATTGCATGCTACGGCACTTTGGGTCTTCTGATCGTGGTTCGCAGCTTTTTGCAGCGATCCTGGAAGCTTCTCGCGAGAGACATTGCACTGACTCTTCCGGGGGCCGCGATATGCGGCATTGTCATTAGGTGGATGGTGTCCATCGGAGGGGTCGATTTTATAACGCAGGAAAATATCGTGAGCTGGCCCACGTCTTATTTCATGAAGACTTTTGGAAAGTCGTGGCTTGCGCAAAACGGCTTCACGATCACGGGTTCCGCGTTTCATGAAGCCCTGTTCCGTGCAGTTCCGCTGGCGGCGGCTTTGTTCGTTTCGTGCTGCGTCCTTTGGTGGAAACGCTCCGACACGCGCTCAATGATATTGAAGGTGGTGCTTGTCGTTGCCTTACTCTTGTATTTTATCAGGGATGTTTTTCTAAATTTTCTTCCGCCGCAGAGGTTGGAGCCGACGCTATCCACGGTCTTCTTCCCCCCGGACATGGTCCTGTACATTATCGTGGCTGCGTTGGCCGCCTGGTGGTATTTCTGGCGGCCCACCAGCTCAGTCGCTGGTCGCAGCCCGGCAATTCCACTTTTGCTGACTTACTCAAGTCTGCTTGCGTTTCGAATCCTGATGAAGATGGAACCGGACGGCTATCCCATCTACTATAACGGTCCTGTTGTTTTGTCTTTCCTGCTGCTCCTGTGCCTGATGATCCCTCGATCGGGCCGCTCGCGGCGGTTCGTGTTCCTGGGAGAGTTGGTGATTTGTCTCGGGTGTTTGGCTCCGGTGGTGCTTCATGCCGTAGCGTTTGAAGCCACCACAAGGAATTTTGTGCCGCTGACGACCGAGCGAGGGACGGTCCGCGTATCGAAACACATGGCGGAGAATTACAAGGCTGCGATTCAGTTCATGAAGAAAAATGCTTCCGCCGGAAAATCCGTTCTTTCCGTTCCCGAAGACACCAGCCTTTACTTTCTTTCGAGCACGTATTGTCCGACCCGTGTTTTTTCGTTTACTCCCGGCGTTTTGGCGCCCGGAAAAATGACGGATGACATGATCCGGGAAATCGACCGGAAGCCTGTCGATTACCTGCTTTGGTCCAACCGTACATTTTCGGAATACGCTGTGCCCGTATTCGGAAAGGATTTTGACCGTGAAGTGGGTGACTACCTGAAATCCCATTATCGCCCTGTCGCCCCCGTAACACCGAATACCGGCAATTTCTGGGATTGGACCGCGGTTGTTTGGGAACGCAAACCGGAAACTGAAATAAGGTGATTCGCGGGACTCTGCCGCGTGTTCTTGATATTGGCCCGCGCGGCGCGCGATATGCGGGCAAGGTTTACTGAACTGCTCACCGCATCGAATTGGCCGCGCAAGCGCCGGTTGCGCTCCGCCACCACTCGATCGTTTGCTCGATCCCGCTGGCCAATGTGTAACGCGGCGCCCAACCGGTTTCCCTCACGAGTCTCTGCGTGTTCGCCCAAAATCGGTCAGGTTCCGAGCTTGCGGCGCGGGCACCGAGACGTATCAGTTCTAGGCGCCCGAGCTGCCCGCCGATTTCTTGAAGCACATCGCGAACAGCTACAGGACGCCCCGAACCGATGTTTACAGGCCCCTGAGTTTCACATTCCAGCAGTGCAATGAATGCCGAGGCTGCGTCCTCGACATGCAGGAAGTCCAGGATCTGCGTGCCCTGCGAACAAAGCGCCGGTTGTCCTTTCAGTAGCGAGCGCACCACGTAGGCGACAAGCCGCGAGGGATGCTCATGGGGGCCGTACAAGAAAAAAATCCGCCCCCACGCGGAACTCAGGCCCATTTGCCGGCTCGAGGAATGAAGCATCCTCTCGAGTGCGTGCTTGGACGTTCCGTACAAAGTCGTGGGAAGGAGGGGCGTAGAATTTTCCATGCATTCGCCCGCGCTGCGTTCATACTCGGCGCAAGTGCCCGCGGCGACGATTCGTTTTCCCCCGTTGTCCGCAAACGCGCACAACAATTCAAGGCTGGCGCGGACCCAATCCAGGTTTTCTCTCGCTTCCCAGAATTTCCCCGGCTCGGCATACCAGGCAAGGTGAAGGACACAGTCCGGCCGTACATGGCCTATGAGTTCGGCCGCACGCCCTGGCCTGAGCAGATCGGCCTGGTGCCAAGAGACGTTCGGAAACGTCTTCTCCGCCAGGCGCCGCCGGGACAGAGCATGAACTTCATAACCCTTCGATACCAGCAAGGGCACGCACTGCCGTCCAATAAAGCCGCTCGCTCCGGTTACCAGGACTTTCTTCATGGTGTGTAATCAGGAAATGTACGGTCTCGTTGCGAAATGATCGGATCCCGAATCGGCCATTTGATTCCAAATACCGGATCGTCCCAACGCGCTCCTCGTGCCGATTCAGGCCAATAACTCTCGGAGATCTGGTAGAGAACCTCGACGCCGTCCGCCAACGTTTGAAAACCATGCGCGACGCCTTCGGGCACATAAAGCATTTTGCGGTTTGCGGCAGTCAGTTCCACAGCAAACCACTTGCAGTAAGTAGGGGATGCTTGGCGAAGGTCGAGTATAACGTCGAAGATTGCCCCCGAGCAGCAGCGAATCAATTTTGCTTCCTGATGCGGCTCGACTTGATAGTGCATGCCTCGGAGCGTTCCCCTTAGTTTGTTGAACGAAACGCTGCACTGGGCCGTGGTCGGGTTCAACCCATGCACCCTGAATTCCTGGGCGCACCAGGTGCGAGCGAAAAATCCGCGCTCGTCAACGATGGGCTCCAGGTCAATCACATAAGCTCCGGGTAGTAGCACACTCGTCAGTTTCATTAGATCACTTCAGGAGATGGGATCGGAATCACGCAGCGGCCACCCCACTGGCGGATATCCGCCAGTTGTCCTACGACTTCGTCCCGGAGATTCCATGCCAGGATTAGAATATAGTCCGGCCGAGTGTGCCGGATCATGTCGGGATGATGAATGGGAATGTGCGTGCCGGGAAGAAAATGGTTTTGCTTGTGCGGACTGATATCCACTGTGTAATCCAGGAAGTCCGTGCCAATCCCGCAGTAGTTCAGGAGCGTGTTGCCCTTGGCGGGAGCCCCGTAGCCAACGACCGTCTTGCCTTCCCGTTTTACGCTAATCAAGAATTCGAGAAGGGCTCGCTTGGTTTCGCGAACTTTTTCTCCGAAGCAGGAATACGTTTCCATTTTGCAAATTCCGGCCGTAATCTCCCGGTCGCGCAGCTCCGAAACCCGGTAGTGGGGCCTCCGGGTGTCCCCTTCGCCGTGGCAGGCGAACAAGCGGAGTGAACCGCCGTGCGTGGGGAGCTCTTCGACATCGAACACGGTGAGGCCGTGTTTGGTGAAGACATTCTCAGCCGTACAAAACGAGAAATAGGAAAAGTGTTCATGATAGATCGTATCGAATTGGCTGCCTTCAATCAGCCGGAGAAGGTGCGGAAATTCCACGGTAATAATTCCGCGCGGCTTCAGAAGCAGTTTCAATCCAGCAACAAAGTCCGCTAAATCCGGCACATGCGCCAACACGTTATTGCCCACGATAAGATCCGCCTGTTGTCCGCCAACCTTTAGTTCGCGCGCCGTGTTGACACCAAAAAACTTTGCGAGAGTGTGAATCCCCTTTTTCTCCGCGGCTTGAGCCACGTTCTGGGCGGGTTCCACTCCAAGCACGGGAATGCCTTTTGCTTGAAAATACTGCAGCAGGTACCCGTCGTTGCTCGCGACCTCGACCACGAGGCTCTTTCCATCCAAATCGAAGCGTTCGGTCATGCTCTCGGCATATTTGCGGGCATGATTGAGCCAGGATTCCGAATAGGAAGAAAAATAAGCGTAGTCTCCAAAAATCTTTTCCGGGCACTCAAACTGTTCCAACTGCACAAGAAAACATTTGTCGCACACGAA
>Ga0209526_10003598_pt1 | contig 10553 bp, 14 predicted proteins | sample JacPinW_OM2H0_M1_FD_188566 | JGI IMG/M metagenome (GOLD analysis project Ga0209526, IMG submission 188566) | Forest soil microbial communities from Algoma, Ontario, Canada - Jack Pine, Ontario site 1_JW_OM2H0_M1 (SPAdes) (version 2) | ecosystem: Environmental > Terrestrial > Soil > Boreal... | reverse complement strand
CGACCCCCTCGTCCCGAACGAGGTGCGCTGCCATCCTAAGGGCAATGGTTTGCCCTGTCTAACCCGGGTACGCGTCTCAGGCCTGCTCGGGCGGATGGAGCATCCGCCCTACGCCCTTAGACGGCCCTGCATTTCCAAAGCTCTGGTGGTCCTTCCTACAAACTGCCCCACAACTTGCTGTAAAGGAGTTGTGCGATCATCAAATGATTGCCGCTGCTGGGGCGGCAATGGCGTCCAATCATCCGTGTGATGAGCTCAAAGCGCAGCCTTCCAGAACTCCAGGCGGGCTTGCCTTAACACATAGAGACAAATCCTTCGTTCAATGTCCTGGAGATGAACATGTGAACCCTAAGTGAACAAGATCCAACCCAGCTGGGCAGCTGCTTAAGCGCGAATGAGCTTCATCTTTGTGGCGGCGGTAGAGCCAGCTCGTCTCTCAACTTTACGATTTGTCTATTGCCCTCGGCATCGAGGATTTCGAGGCTGCTCAATCCTTCGATTCCATTCTCAACGTAGATTTCACGCGGGCTCGGGATCAAATGATCCAACCCCTCGAGCGCTACTTCCACCAGATCATCCTTAGGATCGTATGCAATGCCGAGTAGCGGCAGCCAGTCGGCCTCGACCTGATCACCTAGGGCGAGGGATGCGACTTCGATTTCCGCCTGCTTCCCTTCGAGCAGCTTCGAAACCCCGTCGAAGAACGTGTGCCAATGTCTCTTGTCGAGCTTGCGAGTCGTCATGGAACCCTCCTGTCGGAGATCAAGGAGCCAATACGGCGCCTAGCGCCAAAATGGTAGCTGCAATTCGAGCCTAATCTGTGAGGCGGTTCGTTTGATATGCTCGCCTCCAACTTCGATGGATCAACGGCAGCGAGCACTCGGGAGCATACCGCATCATCGCGCGGTGACTTTGCGTCTCTGTCTCTCCCTATGCATTCGACTCGTCGCGGGACACGAATCCGAATGGATCGAGGGCAGGGCTTACGGGCTCACGATGATGCGATCATCAACATTGGTAACGCCGGGCGCCGACCACGCCACGCGCTCGGCTTCTTCGCGCTCGATCCAGGAGCGCACCGTCCCCTTGAGAATGACCTGGCTGCCGTTGGTCTCGACGATGATGCGGTTGGCATCGACTTCGGCGTTCCGTCTTAACGCCTCTTCAATCTTGTTCTTGACCTCCTCCGGCTGGACACGGGGCTTGAGCTGAACCAAATTGGTGACGCCCTTGACCCCTTTGATTCGGCGCACGGCATTTTCCGCCGTTTGACGCTGGTACTGCCATTCGACTCGACCTTCCAGCGTCACCCAGCCGTTTTGGACGACGACTTTGATATTCTCCCACGAGATTGGCAGGTGGGCCTTAACCGCTGCCACCGCATCGCGCGCGATATCGGGATCTGGTCTCTGGTCTACGCTTGGCAAGCGAACTTCGAGGTCGTTAGCCACTCCGGATACTCCAGCAACGCGTTTTGCCGCGGCCTCGGCCTCGTATTTATCGCTATAGCTCTTGACGTAACCCGCCAGCGTGACGACGCCGCCCTTCACCGAGACAGCGATGTCGGTTGCATCGGTATCAGGATCCCATTGCAGCTCATCCTTCACATCGCGTTCGATATCGCTATCGGATCGCATGATTGCCTCCGCGTCGGTCCGGTTGTCCTGCGCGACGGCTCATGCCGCGCCTTGCCAACCTTGCGGCGGGGGCGCGCTACTCGACCATGACGGTCGTCAATTTTTGGATTTTTTCGGTCCGGCATTTTCAGCAAGGGAAGGATCGGTTCGCCGTAAGATAAAGTGCAGCAGCGGATCGAAGACTTCGAACGATCGCTGCCAGTGCTGGGATTGCGACTCGCCGCTCCCATGACACGGGTTGGCGAGACCGCGCGGCCGATTGGTCGCTGCGCGATCACGACCGGTGGATTCGCAGCACTATCTTGCCGAGAATGTGGCCCTCCGCGAGACGGCGGTGGGCTTTTGCGGCATTGACCAAGTCGAAGGCCTCTGCGATCGGGACCTTGAGCTTCACGGACTCGACGGCCCGGTTGAGCCGCTGGAATTCGCGGATCCCGGATACCGCGTCATAGGGGATGAACTTGACGCCGCGCCGTCTCTCCGGCTCGGGCTCAATTCCATTCGGATAAGCCAGGCGGCCGTCGCGCCTCAGCGCGTCGAGCGCGCGCTCGAGCGCGTCGCCGCCGACCAATGCAAGTATGGCGTCGACGCCGGATGGCGCGAAGCGTCGCGCCGCTTCGGCGATGTCCTCATGCTTGCCATCGATCGCGACGTCGGCACCCATCTCGCGCACGAGTTCGACGCCTTCCAGCCCGGAACCGGTTGCAAGCACGCGCGCGCCGCGCAGCTTCGCGAATTGGATAGCCAGAGTACCGACCCCGCCCGAGCCGCCGTGAATGATGATGCTCTCGCCTTTTTTGAGCTGAAGCGCGCCGTCGATGCCTTGCAGCGCCGTAAGGCCCGTGGTCGCGATCGCGCCGGCGTGCTCGAGATCGAGCCGTTTGGGGATGTGGGCGACCTTTTCGGCCGCAACGGCGACGTATTCGGCGTAGAAGCCGCCTTTGGGATTGGCCCAGCTATAGGAGTACACCTTGTCGCCGACCTTCAGGCGACGCACCCGCGATCCCACCGCGGCGACAACGCCGGCACCGTCCACTCCAAGCACCAGCGGAAAGCATGGGTTGCCGCTCGGATACCAGCCCTCGCGGATATCGGCGTCCCAAGGGCCGACGCCTGCCGTGTCGAGCGCGATCAGAACCTCCCCCGTATCGATTGTAGGTACTGGCAGAACGTGGAGGATGAGCACTTCGGGGGGTCCGAAATGATCGATCGCGGACGCCTCCATGGTTCGTGGAATCTGGATCGTATGCCGGCGACGCGCGGCCGCTTGGTTTCGACGGAGTTGAAGTTGCATCTTTATACGCTCCTCTGCTCCGCGGCCCCTGATAGCTTTCGGCCCCTCTCCTGGGCGTATACCTCCACCATGGGGCCGCGTCGCGCTCGCCGCCCTGATACCCGTCAATTATTTTGAGGAATTCAGAAACGGATCGATGGCGCGGGTGGCGCTGCAAATGCTTGTTGGGCGGTTCATCCGCTCGCGGCCATGTCGCCGCATAGAAACACGGCCATCGCCCTGTAGGAGCGTGGCGGCCTCCGCTAACTGCGAAACCTGAACTCGGGAAAATTCTTGAGAGCTTGGCGCGTCGCGCCCGGGAGTACGATTCGACGGCCGGGTTCGTCGATTTTCAAAGCCTTGAATGGAACCGCCACCATATGGGCGCCGAGGCCGATAAAACCGCCAACTTCGAGAACCGCGAAGGGAACGTCGTCCCGTCCGATGACGATCTCGGTGATCCTGCCGATGCGCTGGTTCCTGTCATTCCAAACCGGTTTGCCCCGCAGCTCGCTGGTGCGATAGCCGTTCCCGACCTCCGCCACATTGGCCGAAACGAGAACCTCCTGCTGCGCAAACGGGCAGAGTGTGCCGAACGTGACCAGAATTGCAGTCGCTATCACCGCGGACGTGAGAAAGCTGCGAGCGTCGCTCGATGTCACCTCGACCGCGCTGCTTGCCGGCGCCATTTTCAAACCCTAGCTCACCTGAAATGCCAACGGGAATGAGGCCGTATGCCGGCGCAGCCAGGAACGGAGCGCCTGTGCGTCCATTGTGCCGGCTTGCTGCGCGATCACCGCTCCCTTCCGGAACAGCATCAGGGTCGGGATGCTTCGGATGTTGTAGCGAGCGGCGAGCTCCGGCTCCAATTCCGTGTCGACTTTGAGAAACCGGACCTGGGGTTCGAACTCGGAGGCGACGCGCTCGTAGACTGGGGCCATCGCCTTGCAAGGCCCGCACCACTGCGCCCAGAAGTCGACCAGCACCGGAATGTCGTTGCGCTCGATGTGGGTTGCGAAGCTTTTGGCAGAGGCGGGAACCGGCTTTCCGGTGAACAGCGGCTGATGGCAATGGCCGCATTTCGCCTTGCGCGCGTCCTTTTCATTCGGAATACGGTTCACGCTATTGCAGTGGGGACAGACGATATGCCGGGCCTCTTCGCGCATGACTCGATCTCACAGGAATTGATGCTTAATACATTGCCAAAGCGCGTGCGCCTTGATGCCCGTCAATGCCACATAGCCTGACGCTGACTAGTCTGTGTGGTGCATGGACGACTTTCCCATCGATCCGCCGCTCGTCGTCAAGGACTCGCCGAAGCCGCGGCGGCTTGCTTCGCTCGCCCAGGCGCGCGTCTTCGTTGAAGACGAAATGCGGCTCGGGCGGCCGCCTCCGTGGCGGCAAATGTATCGCCGGCTGACTGCGGTCCGTAGCGAGGACGAAGCAACCGAGGCAATCGGCGCCTTACGCGAGTTGCTCGAGCTGGAAGATCTCCTCGTTCCCCCCAACTTGCCGCTGAGTACGCAAACACCATAATTTCTGAGCAGGCGCCGCTGCCAGCTATCCAAGGCGGGAAGGGACGGACGAACCGGTCCAAAGTGTTGCTCGCCGCCCCGCTTCGGGCCGGCCGGCTCGGGACTGGCTGGATACCCCTCGAGGTTCAACAAACATTGCTGGTGGGCCGAAAAAGGTCAACGAGTTGACGTCCGTCAACGCGATAGCGAAACCCCGCGGCACAATGCGTCATCAACCTTTGGGGCATCAGCCAGGAGGAAACGATGATCAAGGATGTGATGGTTCCTCTCGATGGCACGGCTGCCGACGAGGCGCGTCTCGCCGCGGCCAATGATATCGCCCACTTATTTCAGAGCCAAATCATTGGATTATTTCTGAATGTTCTCCCGGTGGTGATTGCGCAAGAGGACGGTATCGGCGCGATGCAGGCCGCGCGCCTGCTGCAGACAGCGCGCGAGGCAGGCGATAAGGCGGAAGCGCGCTTGACGGAGAGGCTGGCCCGTCTACAGAAGCCCGTGGAACTGCGTCGTTTCGACATCTTGGACGATGCAGCAGGGGATGTGGCTGCGCGCGAAGCGCGCACAACCGATGCCTTCGTGGCGCTACGCCCCAATGGGGCGCAGCACGAGGCGGAGGATCTGGTCGAAAGCGTGCTATTCGGTTCGGGCCGTCACATCTTTCTGGTGCCCAACCGGAAGCCGGCCAAAGCCATGTTCAATCGCATACTCGTTGCCTGGAATGGCACGCGGGAATCCGCGCGCGCCCTGGCGGAGGCGCTGCCATACCTGCACAAAGCACACGAAGCGACAGTTGTCGTCGTCGATGACGGGCCGCGGGCCGAAGGACGAGCCGTGCTGGGCAAGGATGCAGTCGATCATCTCAAGCACCACGGTATCAACGCCACGCTGCACCACGCGCGCCTTCGCGACCACGACGTAGGCGCGACGCTGATTGCCGAAACGCGGCGGTTGAAAGCCGATCTCATTGTGATGGGCGGATATGGACACTCTCGGCTGCGCGAGTGGCTCTTGGGCGGGGCCACTTACGGACTACTCCATAAGGCGCCAGTCCCTCTCCTGCTTGCTCACTGAAGGCTTATCCGAGAGCAGCCCTATTACCACCATATCGAGGCAGCAGCCCTATTACCATCTCGGGGCAATCGGCGGCGTGGCCGACGTAGATGCGCCGCTTAACGGCTGATAATGATTCGATTGTCAACTTTCGCTACACCTGGCGCCGCCCAAGCGGCTCTTTCTGCCTGCTGGCGTTCAGCCCACGAACGCACCGTGCCCCTCGAGATCACCTCACTCCTGTTGGTTTCGACGTGACATGGCTGGCGTCGATCTCAGCCGCTCGGCGCAATGTCTTCTTGATCTTGCGCTTGATCTCGACCGATGAGACCTGAGGCCGGACTTCAATGTTGTTGATGACACCCTGGACGCCGCGCACGGACTGGACTGCTTCTTCCGCCCGCTCACGCTGGTAGTGCCACTCGACATCGCCTTCGAGCGTGATCCATCCGTCTTCGACAACGACTTTTATCCTCTCCCAAGAGAAGGGCAGCTCCCTTTTGATTGCTTCCGCGGCGTCGAGGGCAATGTCGGGGTCCGGTCGACGGTGAATTATGGGCAAGCGCACCTCGATGTTGTTGACCATACCGACGACACCAGCCACGCGCTTGACGTCTTGCTCGGCCTTGCGCCTCTGGCGAAAACTCCGGACGAACCCGGCAAGCGTCACGATACCATCTTTCACCGCGACGGCTATGTCGGTCGCATCAATGTCCGGGTCCGATCTCAACTCGTCCTCCACATCTCGTTTGATATCGGCGTCTGATCGCATTGCAGTATCTCCACACCGTTGACTGGAAATGGGGTCCCAAGCTCTGGTCCGTCGGGCTGGTGGCCACTGTATGCGATCGGAGCAACGCCGCCCTGATAACCGTCAATATTGGTGGAGCGGCTTGGCGGTAAGGAAGGCGTTCGCACACTTGGGCGAATCTGCTACAGCAGTCAAAATGACGGACCGTTAGGTGCTTCGATCCTGTGCCCACCACCTGCGACGTAAGATCGGCTTCCTCCGAAAGGAGTGTCCTTGAATGAGCTTGCTTCCCCGCGTGACCGAGAGGGCTCGAGAGCTACTCGCCCAAGAGTTCGATACTCGTGGGCCCGATGCGTGCATGGCAGAGATCATCGAACATCTTGAACGGCACAATCCCGAGCTTCTGGACATGGCAGCCAAATGTGCCGCCGATCTCGGGAATTCCGAGAAGGCGATGCTCGGTTTCAGCATGTTCTATCGTCTTCTCATCCCGGCTTCCCCCGGCGGAGATGTCCCGACCCCGCTCCCTCGGGTTAGTGAAGAAACGCGTGCGCTGCTGGTGGCGGAGATTGACGAAAAAGGGCCAGAGGATTTTACGATGGAGGCGATTGCGGAACTCGAGGAGAGCAATCCCGAGCTGCTTCAGATGGCACACAATTTCGCTTCAGGATTAGGAAATTACCTGCACGGCATGCAGGGATTTGCGCTGCTGTACAAGTCCCTTGTGATTCAATCGACAGTGGAGCGCGCTAGACTGCACTGACCGGCTCATCGGCCGCATCCTATGCGTCGCCCGAAACTGGCGTAAAGGATCGTTGATGTCGCCTTTGCAAGATGCCGGCGAGAAGCAGGAGCGTCGCCGCAAATGGCAGCGCATAGCCGACCAGCCACCAGCCCATCGTCTCAGGCGCGCTCTCGGCTGTGGGTCCTACCGTGGTCGCTAACGCGCCCCAGACGCCAGACACCATTCCAGTAAGCGCAAGCAGCCAACGGCCGTGCGAGACGGAAAGCCGCCGTGCGGCAGCGAGCAGAAGCGCGCCGGTTACTATGGCCCATGCGCTCGTCAGGCGGACAAAGGTCACTGCGGCCATTGCCGGCCAGATCAGGACGCTGCCCGCCAGGGCGAGGTTGATGGCGCCTTCGAAGATCAGAGTCTGCCAAAGTTCGCCACGCCGCATTGCTCGTAATCCTGATACGATTGCGAGCGCGCCGTCGGCCGCCACATACGCGGCGAACATCATGACGAGTGCGCCAAGCGTCGGCCTCGGCAGCAAGAGGACCGCGATGATGAACACGACCGCAATGAGCGCACGCAGGCCAACCGTCCACCAGTTCCGCGCAAGCCCGGCGCTCATAGCGGCGGAACGATAATCCTGTGCCACGGCCTCACCTCGGCCGCTGTTCAGTAGGCCAGAATGTCTACGCCGCGAAGCAGCTTCTCGCGCGCTTCGGTGCTGAACCGGACTTCCTTCGCAGCCATGATCCTGTTCCTTTAATATTCGGCATTGCGGCAGCTCTAGGCAGCCTTGGCGGTCGCGCGCGTCTTGCCTTCGATCACGCCCAGGATGTCAGATTCTTTGAGAATGAGCCGCTCTTCCCCGTCGATGATCACGTCCGTGCCCGCCCATTTGCCGAAAAGCACGCGATCGCCGAGTTTCACGTCGAGCGGAATGATCCTACCCGTCTCATCGCGTGCGCCGGGACCAACCGCGAGTACTTCGCCTTCGATCGGCTTTTCCTTCGCCGTGTCGGGGATGAGGATCCCGCCACGTGTTTTTTCCTCGACCTCCACGCGTCGGACCAGAACGCGATCGTGCAGCGGTCTGAAGCCCTTCATGACCACACTCTCCTTTCAGGTCAATTATTTGGTTGGCGTGAAGTATGCGTCGGTCGGAGTCGGTCGTCCTTGACGGTCGTCAAGGAACGCGCCCCACCAGGATGCTTTCTTCTTCCCGCGGTGCCGATCTGAGATACCTCTAGCCAGCTCGCGGGATGCTTCAGTGTGGACCGTGTCGGCTGACCGCAGTCGCGAGATCGGATAAGTCCTGCTCCAGCTCGTCCCGCAATGTAATTTCCATGAACGGTGACATGAGGGGCTGCAGAGCGCGTCCTGCTGGCGTTGCAGGCCTGCTTCGAAAAATCAGCATCATCCGGCAGCCGCCGCCGTACACTGCATCGATCACATGATCGAGTTCGTAGTGCAGGTCCTGATGATCCGCCAGAAGGCGTAATCGATGGGGGCATTCGATCGTTGCGATTTCCAACTCTTGCGTCACACCGCGACCGAACATGATCCGATCCTCTCTCAGTCGCGTGCCCGCTCGGATGGGGCCTGGCGTCAACACTTCGACACTCTTGATCGAGCTAATGATTTCGGGCCAATCGACGACATTCGCTATGATCGCGAATGCAGCTGTCGGCCGCGCGGCTACGGTCTTAGCAAGCTTGATCTGCATGGCTCTTTTCCTCTGAGCCGACCTCGGGACCGAGGCTCGCCCACGCGAGCGTTGGACCCCGCGGTGCGCCGCGTCCATGATCGGCGTCAATATTTGCGCAGAAAGAGGCGATGGGCTTGCCCCTGCAGGGCGGCGTTCGAGTCCCGTCGCGCCTTGCAAAACCTTGATAATCGTCAAGGCGCGCGCCGGTCCGGATCGCCAATTTGCGCGGGAGCGGGGCTAACGTGAACGGTGTGCCGCGCTGCCCGAACTGCGATGCGACTGATCACAGGCTATCGGTCCGGGCTTCTTTGACCCGACGACACTTCGACGGCGTGAAAGAGCGGGACGTGAGAGCGTGATGAGACAGTCTGAGGACATAGGCATGAGACGCGTCGTTAAGCGCATTCCAGCAAAAACTTCGCGAGGTTCAATAGAAACAGATCCCGCACCAGCGGGCGAGATATCGCGCCAAACCAACCAAGATGAGGACGACATTTGCCTGGACAATGACCTTGGCGCGGAGTGGACGGGAAATATCGACTGCGAAGAGAGCGCGAAGAAGAAGCCTAAGCGTGGATCAGCCGCCCGCGAGCTGGGTTAGTTAGTGCGAAGCCGCTGGCTGATGGGTAATGCGCCAGATCGTTCCATTCCCGTCTTCGTAATTTCCGCATTTTCAAAATGGGTGGGTACGCGGACTATCCCCGAATATTCGGTGAATTGATGCCTATCAAGGCGACACCGGGCCGCTGCGCGCAAGAGTTTAGACAGCAACGGCCGGACCGTTCGGCGCCCGCGACACCCAATCCAATTTCCGAAGGTGGCATCATGAGTTTGACTGGCCTCGAAGTGTTCGACGAAACGCTTCATAAGACGAACATATGGCTCAAGGAGATCGCGCAGGCACTCGATACCGATCGGCGCGGTGCGTATCAGGCTCTGCGCGCGGTGCTGCATTGCTTGCGCGATCGCCTAACGGTCCATGAAGCGGCTCAGCTTGGTGACCAGTTCCCTATGCTGATCCGCGGTATCTATTATGAGGCGTGGCATCCCGCCGGAAAGCCGGAAAAAATACGTTCGCGCGAAGAATTCCTTGCCTGGATCGACGGGCAACTTCCGAAGACGAGGCTGATCGACCCTAAGGATGCAGCACGTGCGGTGTTCCAGGCCTTGGAGGATCATGTCTCTGGGGGAGAGATCCGCGATGTAATGCAGTCGCTGCCAGAGGAAATCCGCGCCCTTTGGCCCCGACCACAGAGCGCAATTTGATCGCCGCGTAAGATTGGCAGCGGCGGAGGAATCCGTAGCGATTGGTCAGCCCACGATAAACTTACGATGGAGTATGACTCGATGGCCCCACGCCCATTTTGGAAGGGCTATTTGCGTTTGTCGCTGGTCTCGTGCCCGATCCAGCTCTTTCCGGCAACCGCGGAGCGGGAGAAGGTTCGATTTCATCAGATCAACAAAAGAACCGGGCATCGCATCAAATACTGCAAGCTTGATGCCCAAACCGGTGACGAGGTCGATCCCGAGGACATCGTCATGGGTTACGAGATCGCCAAGGGACGATACATCGAAGTAACCGAGAATGAACTTGAGGCAGTGACGATCGAAGGCAGCCACATCATCGAGATCGAGCAGTTCGTCCGGCGGAATGATATCAACGATCTCTATTTGAACCATCCTTACTACATGACTCCGGATGGGGAGATTGGACGACAAGCGTACGTGGTGATCCGAGAGGCAATGAAAAAAGAAGGCATGGTCGCGCTCGGAAGGGTGATACTTACCACACGAGAGCATGTCATCGCGATCGAGCCTCATGGTCAGGGCCTGTTGGGCATAACGCTGCGTTACCCCTACGAGGTCCGC
>Ga0209526_10003596_pt1 | contig 10557 bp, 12 predicted proteins | sample JacPinW_OM2H0_M1_FD_188566 | JGI IMG/M metagenome (GOLD analysis project Ga0209526, IMG submission 188566) | Forest soil microbial communities from Algoma, Ontario, Canada - Jack Pine, Ontario site 1_JW_OM2H0_M1 (SPAdes) (version 2) | ecosystem: Environmental > Terrestrial > Soil > Boreal... | reverse complement strand
GCCAACGCGCACACCGCCGCCGATTTGCACGTCCGCCCCGTTTCTAAAACCGCGCTGGTCTCAAGATCGTGGGCGCCGCGAGCAAAATTGAAATTACACGATGCGTGGCGTCTCGCAATGCATTTGATTGAACAGCCTCTCGCCTAAAAGCTACTCAGTCATCGTCCCGGTGGTGCCGCGGCTTGATGGTTCGAAAGCAAGTTTTTGAATCAGCGTGCAGATTCGCGTGTGCCGGGCGCGTTGTCACAATTCACGCAACGCACCAAAAAAAATTCACAAATGCTTCAAAGCGGGAGCCGCGAAACCGAATTTTTCAAACGCTTCGCTTCGCTATGGGGATAAGTGATTAGCGAAGCGAAGTTTTTCGCGACTCCTCTGGCAGGGTAACTCCCGATCGGGCTGCGCAGGAAATAGTCGCGCGGCTATCGCATTTGATCGCGTATTTAGCCAGTTTCTTGCGAACAGACAGCGAGTTTCCGGTGCGACAAAACTGCACCAAGTGAAACTACGGAAGTGACAGAGAGTGTCGCACGGCGCATCGGCCTAAGCAATCGCCGGAAAAAACAAAAAGCCCGGCACGCCGCCGGGCCGTTTGACGAATATCCGTTTCGTTCAGTTTGTTTTGCAGTTCATTTTGCGAGCTTGGCAATCTGGTGCGCGAGCCGCGACACTTTCCGGCTCGCATTGTTCTTGTGAATGATGTTGCGCTGCGCTGCCTGCATCAGCTCCGGCTCGGCGTGAGCCATCGCCTTCAATGCCGCGGTGCGGTCGCCACTCTTGATCGCATCTTCGACCAGGCGGACGGCGCCACGCATTTGGGTGCGGCGCGATTTGTTGATGGCGGTGCGGCGGGCAATCTTGCGTGTCGCCTTCTTGGCGGAAGTGGTATTTGCCATGGTCTCAAAATATCCTTCGGGCGGTGACCGTTCGGCTTCGGGTCGGGCTCAAGCGCGCCGGCCGTTCAATGCTGTGATCGACGCTGGTGGTTTTAAAACGTGTTCTTGAGGATGCCATTGCCGGGCGTTGGGCCCAATTGGCGGCGCCGCTCAAAGAACAGCGGCGGCGGGATTGCGCCCGCCGCCATCGGCGCCCTTATAGAGGGCAGGCCTTGCAGCGTCAACGCTTTACGGCCCCCATTGGGTCACCCGAAGTCCCGTCGTAGAATGCCGATAAGATACTGATGAGGTTGAATTTCCGCCACCACCCCGGTAATGGCTGACGGCGGCAGATATAAGGTGAGGCATGATCCGCGGTTTTTTCCGACTTATCGGGCTGTTGCTGCTGGCCGGCGGATTCATCTTCATGGTCTATGACGGCGCGCGTTTCGTCGCCGATCAAAGCCTGCGCTTCACCCGGTTCGGCCAGTTCTGGAACGACATCCACCAATCCAGCCAGCAGGTGTTCCGGACCTGGGTGGAAGGCAATGTGCCCTGGCTCTGGAACAGCGTCGTCAAGGTCGTCCTCGACCAGCCGGTTTTTGCCGTACTGGGCGTGGTCGGTATCCTCTTGATGATCCTGTTCCGGCCGCGCAAGCCGCTGATCGGCTATTCGCGGGACTGATCGCGCACGACTATCGCGAGAGGCTGACCGGTTCCGGCGTAACAGGGCTGCCTTGGGCGACGTAAAAGCCTATATATAAAGGCACGCGTTCAGGGTTCCCGCCCAACTGTCGTTCGCCTGGAGATCATCCATGTTGTTCATGCGCAAAACCACCGCTCTGCCGAGCGCAGCCGAAGCGCTGCCCGGCCGTGCGAAACCGATACCGACCGCCACCAGCCATTTCGTCAACGGCCACCGGCTGCAGCCGCCTTATCCGCAAGACCTCGAGCAGGCCGTATTCGGGCTTGGCTGTTTCTGGGGCGCCGAGCGAAAATTCTGGGAATTGGGCGACGGCGTCTACACCACCGCGGTCGGCTACGCCGGCGGACATACACCGAACCCGACCTATGAAGAGGTTTGTTCGGGGCGTACCGGCCACACCGAAGCGGTGCTGGTCGTGTTCGATCCGAAGAAAGTGTCCTACCAGCAGCTCCTGAAGACGTTCTGGGAAAGTCACAACCCGACGCAGGGCATGCGCCAGGGCAATGACGTCGGCACCCAGTATCGTTCGGCGATCTACACCTTCAATGACGAGCAGCGCAAAGCGGCCGAGGCCTCGAAGACTGCGTATCAGAAGGCGCTTGCCGCAAAGGGCCTCGGCTCGATCACCACCGAGATCGCGCCGGCCGGCGAGTTCTACTTTGCCGAGGACTATCATCAGCAATATCTGGCCAAGAATCCGGCCGGCTATTGCGGTCTCGGCGGCACCGGCGTGTCGTGCCCAATCGGCGTCGGCGTCAACGCCGCCTGATCGCTCTTTGATCTTGACCTCGCCCCACTTGCGGGGCGAGGGAGCGGCCTTCCGCTATCCTCGCGAAAAACCCTTTGTTAACCATAATTGGTGCAAGACTGGAGCAATATCCTGTCTGAAGGATGGCTCCGGTGCGGGTTGCGCGCGCGTTTTCTTTGCCGATCATTGTGCCTATCGTCGCGCTTGCGCTGTCGGGCTGCATGCAGACGGCCGGTCCCGTCGGCATGACGCAGCCCGGAAGCGATCTCGATTATATGGCGTACGGCCAGCCCTATTCACCGGCTCCCGCTGCAGCGGCGGATTCGGGCGGCGGCGGCGCCATCAGCGCGCTCCGCAACAGCTTTGCTTCGGCTTCGCCAGGTCCTTACGCCTATGCGCCCGCTCCGCTTCCCGCCGCCTATGCTGCCGCACCGCCGATGCCGGTGCGATATGATGCGGCCTATCAACTCGACGCCGGCGACAAGCTGCGCGTGATGGTCTACGGCCAGGAAGGCCTCACCAACACCTATGCGATCGATGCCGGCGGCTCGATCACCATGCCGCTGATCGGTCACGTGCCGGCGCGCGGCCGCACGCCGACCGCGCTCGCCGCAGAAATATCAGCCAAGCTGCGCAACGGTTATATCCGCGAGCCGTCGGTAGCGGTCGAGATCGAAGCCTACCGGCCGTTCTTCATCCTGGGCGAGGTCGCGGCTCCCGGCCAATATCCCTATGTGCCGAACATGACGGTCGAAAGCGCGGTGGCCATTGCCGGCGGCTTCTCGCCGCGGGCGCGCCGCGACGTCGTCACGCTGACCCATACGGACGCGTCCGGCGCGGCCCGATTCGTGGTGCCGCTCGGCACACCGCTGGGCCCGGGCGATACCGTGCAGGTCGGCGAGCGCTGGTTCTGACGCTTGCGCGTCACCTCGCGACCCCCGCCACGCCCGGCAGGCCGTCGAGGAACGGCAGCACGGCAGCGATGAACGCCTGCGGCTGGTCGATGTTGACGGCATGACCGGCGGAGGCGATCACCACCTTCTTCGCGCCCGGAATTTTCGCCGCCATATAGTCGGACGCCGCCAGGAACGGCGTATCGTCGGCGCCGACCACGATCAGCGACGGCACCTTGATGTCAGGCAAGACCTCGATCACGCGGGCGTCGCGCTGGGTCAGCATGCCGCGCGCGGCACGCGCCAGGCCTAAAGCGTCGCGATGGCTCACGCTGGAGCGTTCGCGGCTTGCCGATTTCAGGACCGCAAGGCCCTCGCGCTCGAAGCGGTCGGCGGTGTCGAGCGCGCGCTTGTTCCAGGCCTCGCGGGCGTCGTCTTTCTTGAAGCCGGGGCCGGTGTCGATGATGAGTAGCGCGCGAACCCGAGCCGGATAGGCGCGATAGAAGGCGAGCGACATGTAGCTCCCGAGTGAAAGCCCGCCGACGACGGCGTTGTTGGCACCGATCGCGTCGAGCAGTGCGGCGATGTCGGCAACCGTCAGCGCTTCGCTATAGGCCTTGGGGTCGTCTGGGTAGTCGGACTGGCCGTGGCCGCGCATGTCCCACAATACAAGCTTGTGATTTTTCGACAGCGCCTCGATCTGGCCCCGCCACATCTCGGACGTCGACGAAAAACCGTGGGTCAGAATGAGGGGTGGGCCGCTGCCGTGGACCTCATAGTGGATATTGACCCCGTCGCGATCGATCTTTGGCATCCCGCTGTCCCAGGCTCTTTGTTTCGGCTCGAGTGTAGCGCGATGTTTTTGGCCAAGGGAACGGCCATTGATCGCCGGCATTCGTTAAATTTGTACGGTTTTTGCAGTCGATGCATTCAGCACGCCCCTTAAGGCAGAGAGAACTCCTGCTCCGGTAGTCTTTGCAGTCAGTCACCTCCGAAAAGCCGCTGGGGATACATGACAGCCGCCGCCCAAGAGAATAAACGCCGTTTGCTGCTCGCCTCGGACCGCAGCGACCAAAGCAGCGAGTTGGCCGATATCCTGCAGTCGGTGGGCGAGGTGGAATCGATCGCGACGTCGGAGATTCCCGAAAAGCCCGCACGCCAGGTTTCCGGCATCGTGGTCGACATCAATTTGCGGTCGCCCGAAAGCGTGCAGCGGGTCCGCAACAAGCTGCGCGGCGAAGCCTATCGCTCGATGCCGCGGCTGTTCGTCCTGGCGGACGCGCTTCACCATGCCTCGATGCAGGCCTGGGCGCTCGGCGCCACCGATACGATCTCGCGGCCGTTCGATGCCGTTGCCATCCTGCAGCGCGTCCGCTCCGCCTTCCCGGATAGCGCCAGCTATGACGCGACCGACCGCGGCAAGGCCTTGAACCGTGGCGTCGAAGCAGCGCATGCGGTGATCGTCAAGATGTTCGAAAGGCTCCCGGCCGGCGAGCCACTGACATTCGACGATGTCGTGCAGGCCGAAACCAAGATCCTGAAGGCCATCAAGCACACGTCATTGCGTGAATGGCTGACCGCTGTCGGCTGCCATCACACCGACAGCTATCGCCACTGCCTGTTCGTCACCGGCTTTGCGGTGGCGTTCGCGCAGAATCTCGGCATGCGCGAGGACGACCAGCGGCGCCTGGCGCGCGCGGCGCTGCTGCATGATGTCGGCAAGGCGTTCATCCCGGTGGCGATCCTGGACAAGCCGGGCGCGCTCAGCGATCAGGAGCGGGCCGAAATCCGCCAGCATCCGCGCCGCGGCTACGACGCGCTCGCGGCGCAAGGCGGCTTTCCGGCGGAGATGCTGGATGTAGTGCTGCACCATCACGAACTCTTGGACGGCTCAGGATATCCGAACGGCCTCAGCGGCAATCAGATCAGCGACATCGTTCGCCTGACCACGATCGTGGACATCTATGCGGCCCTCGTCGAGAAGCGCGCCTACCGGCTGCCGTTCACGCATGCACGGGCGTTCGCGCTGATGGAAGGGATGGGCGGCAAGCTCGACCAGCAATTGCTGCAGGCCTTCCGCCCGGTAGCGTTCGGCGCGTACTGATCGTCGCTCGGCGCCGGAGATTCTATCGGCTGGGTCCAGACGCGATGTTGGCAAACGGCGTATCGGCATAGACCACCTCGCCGCCGACCATGGTCAGCACCGATTTGATCTTTCCGATCTCACTCACCGGCGCGGTCAGATAGTCGGCCGAGAGCACCGCGAGATCGGCGAATTTGCCCGGCTCGAGCGCGCCGCGTTTGTCATCGTCATTGGCCATGAAGGCCGGATTGCGCGTGTACATCTCCAGCGCCTGGCGCCGGCTTGGGGCTTCAGTGGACCCGCGGGTCTTGACGCCGCCGATGGTGGTGCCGTCGAGATACCATTGCAGCGCCACGAACGGGTTATAGGACGACACCCGGTGCGCGTCAGTGCCGCCGGCGACCGTCAGCCCCAGTCGCATCGCAGTCGCGATCCGCGGCATGTCCTGTGCCGCCTCGGCGCCGACTTCCTTCTGCAAGCGTTCGCCGCCGAAATAGAGGCCGTCCTGGACGCCCCAGATCAGGCCCAGCGATTCCATCCGCTTCAGACTGTCCTCGGACACGTCGTAGAGATGCAGCACGGTCCAGCGCAGGTCGCGCACCGGATAATCCCTGGCGATGTCCTCGACGACGTCGAGCAGGTCATGCACGGTGCGGTTGGGATTCCAGTGTAACTGGATGGTGTAGCTCTTCGATGCCGCCCAGCGCAGCAACTCCGCAAGCTTGGCCTTGCCGTCCGGCGTGATGTCGCCATCGGTCCAGTCGGCCCAGATCAGGATTTCGCCGGGGCCGTTGAAATGCAGCATGGCGTCGCCAAAGCCCGGCGGCAGCAATTGCGTCAGGTTCTGCAGGTCGGCAAGTTCGCTGCCCGGCTTCGGCGCGCAGAGATGATAGGCGACGCGCACCGTGAGCTGTTTGTCGTGCCATAGCTTGAACACGGCCTGATAGTTGGCGGGATACATGCTGACCCCGCCGCCGTCGACGATGCCGGTGATGCCGAGGCTGTTCATCTCATGGAAGAACCTTTTCGAGCTGTCGATCTGCTGCTCGATGCTCGGCTTCGGCAGGCGGTCGAAGATCTTTCCGAGCGCGTTGCCGCCCGCGACGACCACGCCGGTCGGCTTGTCGTCATTGCCGCGTTCAAGCTTGCCGCCGGGAGCGACATCGGCATCGTCGCGGATATTGAGCGCTTGCATCGCTTTGGGCGTTAGCAGCAGCCAGTCATAGAGATGCTGGATATAGACGGGATTGTCGGGTGCGGCTTCCGTCACTTCCTGCGGCGTCGGCCGCCGCTTTTCGGAGAACTGTTCCTCGGTCCAGCCGCCGGCGACGACGATCCATGATCCCGGCTTTTGCGCTTTTGCCGCCCGGCTGACCTTCTCCAGCGCCGCCTTCAACGTCGGCACGCCGATCCAGTTCACCTCGGTGCCGAATGTGAGCGCGGCACGGATGCCGTGAATGTGGCCGTCGGTCAGTCCCGGGATTACGGTGCGTCCGCCGAGATCAATCAATTTCGCCCTGTCGCCGGCAAGCTTCTTCATCGCGCCCGAGTTGCCTGACGCCAGCACCCGACCATTTTCGATCGCAAGCGCCTCGCGAACCGAAAAGTCCTTGTCGACGGTGACGATCTTGCCGTTGAAGAGAACAGTGTCGGCGACCTGCGCCGAGGTGCCGTTCACGGAGCAGGCGAGGGCCAAGGTCGCGAGTACCGCGGCATATCTCGGCGAACCGAAGCGCAACGCCCGAGGCGCCCTCAACGAATTGGACATCCGTCCTCCCCTGCAGCTCCGATGGCTGCTTTTGGTTTTCTTAAGGGAGTATTTGTGCCACCGGATCGGGCGGCGATCAAATCGCTTCAGGCGCTATTTTTCATATGACGAAATCTCGATCAGGCTGCCGTCGGGGTCCCGGCAATACACCGAATTTAGCGTGCCGCGGGCTCCCTGCTTCTTGGTCGGGCCTTCCTCAATCGCAACGCCGTGTGCCTTGAGGTGTGCGACCACCTCGTCCGGCGTGCTCGCGGTCAGAAAGCAGAGATCATCGCTGCCGGCCATTTCATGGTCCGCCGTGAACCACTCGACCTTGTCGGCGTCGCGCGGCCGCACATTGATCTTCTGATCGCCGAACACCAGCGACGTTCGCTTGGCCTTGCCGTGGCCGGGATCGAACACCTTGACCTCCGTGCCAAGGATTTTTTGGTACCACTCGACCGTCCGCGCGACGTCGGCGACATTGATCACGAGATGATCGAGCGCGCTGACCTTGACCGGCATGGCTTATCCTTTCGTCGCGATATTATGCATACGTCCCGCACTGGCCGCCTCTAGGGTTGTTTGTTACAACGCCGGCCGCTTTCAGTTCAACAACAACAAAATCGGGAGAATTTGCATGATTTCGCGCCGCACCGCGCTCGGCCTGATAGGAGTAGGCCTTCCGGCCCTGATGGTGTCGAGGGGCAGCGCCGCGGCGCTGGATTATCCGGCGCGGCCGGTGCGCTTCGTGGTCGGATTTCCCCCGGGCGGCGCCACCGACATCCTGGCGCGCCTGATCGGCCAGCGGTTGTCGGAAAAGCTCGGCCAGCAATTCGTGGTCGAGAACAAGCCCGGCGCCGGCAACAATATCGGCACCGAGGCGGTGGTCAACGCCGAGCCTGACGGCTACACGGTGCTCCTGGTCAATCCGGCGAACTACATCAACACCTCACTCTACACCAATCTGAAATTCAGCTTCGTCCGCGACATCGCAGCCGTAGCGTCCTTCAACCGCGTCCCGAATGTGATGACGGTCAACAAGGACGTGCCGGCGAAAAATGTCGCCGAATTCATCGAATATGTGAAGGCCAATCCGGGCAAGGTGAACATGGCCTCGTCGGGCAACGGCACCTCGGTGCATCTGTCCGGCGAAATGTTCATGGCGATGACAGCCACCAAGATGCAGCACGTGCCTTATCGGGGTGCGGCGCCTGCGATCACCGACATGCTCGGCGGCCAGGTGCAGGTGATCTTCGACAACATGCCCTCGATCATCCAGCATATCCGCGGCGGCGCGTTGCGCGCATTGGGCGTGACGACGGCGGAACGCTCTTCGCAACTGCCGGATGTGCAGGCGATCGCCGAAACCGTGCCGGGCTATGAGGCGAGCGCGCTGTTCGGGATCGGCGCGCCGAACAACACGCCGAAGGAGATCGTCGCAAAGCTCAATGCCGAGATCAACGCGATCCTGGCCGAAGGCGAGATGAAAAAGCGCCTGGTGGAATTGGGCGGCGAGCCGCTGATCCAGTCGCCGGAGGCATTCGGGGAGCAGATCAAGGCCGAAACCGAGAAATGGAAGAAAGTCGTCGAGTTCGCCGGCCTCAAGGTAGAGTGATGTCTGCAAGCTGCCGGTTGCCCCCGCGGCGGTCGCGTTATCCGTACTATTATTACGACTGAATTTTCGCGAGGACCGGCTTGACTTCTTTTGCTGCGCGCATACACTAAACCACATGGTTAAGTATAGCAGCGAAACCCTGGATCGGACCTTTGCCGCGCTCGCGGACCCGACCCGGCGCGCGCTGCTGGCGCGGCTGCAAGGCCGTGCCTCACTTTCGGTGAGCGAGTTGGCGCAGCCTTTTGCGATGTCGCTGCCCGCGATCATGAAGCATCTCGATGTGCTGTCGGATGCCGGCCTGATCGCGCGCGAAAAGACCGGCCGCACGGTGGCCTGCCGGCTGACCGCGAAACCGATGGAGCAGGCGATGGACTGGCTCAACCGCTACCAGCGCTTCTGGTCCGACACCCTCGACCGCCTTGCCGCCTTTGTGGAGGAAGAACAATGGCCAGCCAACCAAGCGCCGCCGGCGCCGCCGGTCTCGTCACGAAACCGAGCCTCACCTTCAAGCGTCGTCTCAACGCGGCACCGGAAAAAGTCTATGCCGCGTGGACCGACCCGCAAAAGCTGATCCAATGGTTTGGGCGCGTCGATGCGAAGCCCGACACCGCGCGGGCCGAGGTCGATCCGCGGGTCGGCGGCCGCTATCGCGTGAACTTCAACATCGAGAGCGGCGAATATTTCGAGGTCGGCGGGATCTATCGCGAAGTGGTTCCGAACCAGCGGCTGGTGTTCAGCTGGGCCTGGTATTCGACGCCGGAGCGGGAGTCGCTGGTGACGGTGACGCTCAAGCCCGACGGCGCAGGCACGCTGCTGACGGTCCATCACGAGCAGTTGTTCGATGCTGCCGCGCGCGACGGCCACGAGCGCGGCTGGCTCGGCTCGCTCGACAAGCTCGAAAAATATCTCGCCTGAAGGAAGGAGTGCATCATGCAACCGCACAAGATTGTTTCGCGTGAAGAGTGGATCGAGGCGCGAAGAGCGCACATGGCGCATGAGAAGGAATACACGCGCGCCCGTGACCGCTTGAGCGAAGAGCGGCGGGCGCTGCCATGGGTCAAGGTCGACAAGGACTATGTATTCGACGGCCCGGATGGCAGGAAAACGCTGGCCGACCTGTTCAAGGGCCGCAGCCAGCTCGTCGTGCAGCACATCATGTACGGGCCCGACTGGAACGAGGGCTGCAAGAGCTGCTCGTTCTGGGCCGACGGGTTCGAGCGCATCATCCCGCATCTCGCCGCCCGCGACACCACGCTGGTCGGGGTCTCGCGCGCACCCCAGCAGAAGCTTGACGCGTTCAAGGCGCGGATGGGCTGGACTTTCGACTGGTACTCTTCGGCCGGCAACGATTTCAATTATGACTACGCGGTCTCATTCACGCCGGAACAGATCAAGTCGGGCGCCAAGGTCTATAATTTCGGGACCAGCGGCTTTGGCGGCGAGGAGGCGCCCGGCATCAGCGTGTTCTACCGCAACGAGGCAGGCGAGATCTTCCATACCTATTCCTGCTTTGCCCGCGGCCTCGACATGATGAATGCCGCCTACCATTATCTCGACCTCACCCCGCTCGGGCGCCACGAAGAGGGCTTGCCCTATCCGATGGATTGGCTGCGGCTGCGCGACCGGTACCAGCCGGCGCCCGGCGATCCGAGCTGTTGCCACAGCTAGAGCATGATCCGGAAAAGTGGACACCGGTTTCCCTCGCGACAAACGCGGAACGCGTTTGCGCGGAGATCATGCTCAAACAGAAAGACTGAGCGGGGTGACGATTCGAAAAAAAGTCATCCCGCTCTAAGGCCTGTTTACAGTCAGCGGCTGGCAAGGAAGCTCGCGACGAGATTGAGGAGGCCGGCAAAGCAGGCATCGGTCTTTTCGTAGCGGGTTGCG
>Ga0209526_10003595_pt1 | contig 10560 bp, 7 predicted proteins | sample JacPinW_OM2H0_M1_FD_188566 | JGI IMG/M metagenome (GOLD analysis project Ga0209526, IMG submission 188566) | Forest soil microbial communities from Algoma, Ontario, Canada - Jack Pine, Ontario site 1_JW_OM2H0_M1 (SPAdes) (version 2) | ecosystem: Environmental > Terrestrial > Soil > Boreal... | reverse complement strand
GTTGCGGCCCTGGCGCGACCGAGCCGGCCGCGCGCACGGCATCCGCCGGCACGATCGCCACCTCGGGTGAGACCCGCACCGACAGCGCCGGCACGACGAGGAGCTCGGTCCGCTTCTCGCCGCCGAAGATGTCGCCGACGTAGCGGTGCTGCACCGGCAGACCGTCGACGATGTCGACAGATCCGCCGGGGCCCTGCAGCGCCAGCGTCACCTGCACGGAGAACGGCGTCGGACGGAATGGCAGACCAAACGGCGCGTCGGCGTCGAACGTGTACCGGCCGTCGCTGCCGTTGCTCGGCCCGGCCGCCGCACGCGGCTACATCGCGGACGTGCGGGACCGGATGCACCAGCTGGGCCGGCTCGGCACGGACCTGCGACTACCGGAGCGCGGCGCGGGCGCTTTCCAGGTCATCGGTGGCGATCACGATCTTCACGCCCCCGAACGTGGTGTAGGCAAGATCGACGTTGACGTTAGCGTCGGCGAGCTGCCGGGTCAGCTCGCCGATGGCCATGGGCCGGTCCTCGACCTCGAGCACCAGGACCTCGCGCTCGTCGGCGATCCCTATTTCCGCGCGATCAAGCGCCGCGCGGCAGCTGGCCACGGTCTCGTCGTCTAGGAGCAGGTGGACGACTCCCCTGCCTTCACCCGTGAAGGCCGCCAGGCCACGGATACTGATGCCGGCCTCGCCCGTGACTTCTCCCAGCCGGGCCAGCTCACCCGGCTGATGCTCAAGAATCACTGTCAGGTCCACAGACATCGCATCGTGATCTTCTCACCGTGCCGGGCACCAGGGCAAACCGGGCCGTAACCGGACCGGCTCGGCGCTACGGCCCGGTTGTCTCAGGCCGCCGCGGCGACAAACGTAGCCCTCTAGTCGCGCAGGCTGAGCGCGCTGGCGTTCACGGCTGCCCGCGGCGCCACTGCGGCTTGCGCTTTTCGAGGAACGCGTGCATCCCCTCACGCGCGTCCGGTAGCTGGCTGGTCGCAGCCATCACCTCGATGGCGTAGGCATAGGCCTTCGGCTGGTCGAGGTCGATCTGGGCGTAGAGCGCCTGCTTGCCGATGCCCTTGCTCTCCGCGGACCCGAGCGTGACACGCTCGAGGAGTTCGCGGGTGGCCGAGTCAAGATGCCCGGCGGGCACCACGTGGTTGACCAGCCCCCAGTCGAGCGCGGTTCGCGCGTCGACAACATCACCGGACAGAGCCATCTCCATGGCCCGTTTCCGGCCGATGTTCCTGGCGATCGCCACCATCGGGGTGTGGCAGAACCAGCCACCCTTGCCGCCGGGAGCAGCGAAGCCGGCGTTCTCGCTGGCCACGGCGAGATCGGCGCTGGCGACCAGCTGGCAGCCGGCCGCCGTGGCGAGCCCGTGCACCCTGGCCACCACCGGCTGCGGCACCTGCTGCATGAGTGTCATCAGCTCGGTGCAGGTCATCAGCAGCGAGCGCACCGCCGACAAGTCCGCATCGGCGACGTCCGCGAAGTCGTGCCCCGCGCTGAACACCGGGCCGTTGCCGGCCAAGACGATGCCCAGGGCGTCGCTGTCCCCGATGTCACGGAACGCTGTGATCAACTCGCGCATGTGGCGCAGCGACAGCGCGTTGCGCCGGTCCGGCCGGTTCATCGTGACCGTCGCGAACTCACCGGACCGCTCGACCAGGATGTGCTCGAACCCCATGACGGGCCTCCTCCTCCAACCGTACCTGCGCTGGCTCAGCACCGGCGGCACTCCGCGGCTCCCCCGCTCCCCCACGCCACCCGGTGAATGTGCCGTTGTGCGTGTTATGACCCATGCGATGTCACATTCACGGGGTTGGGCGGGGTCCTCGGGCTGGCCTCCGCGCACACGGTGGCGGCCGGAGACATTCCCGGTCTCCGGCACCTGAACCACGACCGACCCGGTGGCAGGATGAGGAGATGGCGAGCGAGCGGCTGGAGGTCCAGCGGACGATCGCGGCGGACCCAGCGACGATCTTCCGGCTGCTGCGCGACCCGCAGGGACACGTGGCGATCGACAGCTCCGGGATGCTGATGGACGCCACCGGCGAGCCCGTGAGCGCCGTCGGGGACAGCTTCGTCGTTCATATGGATCGCGAGGCGCTGAACGACTACCCGATGGGCCGCTATGACGTAACCGTCACCATCGTGACCCTGGTGCCCGACCGTGAGATCGCGTGGACGATCCTCGGCCAGATCCGCCCGCAGATCGGGCACGTCTACGGCTACATGCTCGAGCTGGTCACCGGCGGCACGCTCGTAACCTCGTACTACGACTGGTCGTCCATCGACCCGGCCTGGAAGACAGCCGGGATCTTCCCCGTGATATCTGAAGCGGCGTTGCGGGCCACCCTGGGGATACTGGCCCGGACGGTCGCCAGGGGCGACCACGGGACACGCCCTAACGGCCCGTCGGCCTGAATCGCACTCCCTGAGGCGGCGCGCAGCCGCGAGACGTGCGAAAACGGCCATTGGCATGACCCGCAGGGCGGCCGTCAAATATTACGGTCCGCGGACCCGGGCCCGGACTCGGCCGGGATGGCCGTCCTACGCCGGTAACGTCATTATCGCGATCGGTGCTACACACCGCCGTGGATCGCCGTAAGCGCAGCGAGCCATTCAGAGGAGGACGGTGACCCTACCCGCAGTTCGTGATGCCAGCTTGGGGAGCGGACCCAAAAGCGACGTATCGAGATGCATGGGAAGGGGATCCTAGTGAGAACGAGGTATGACGAGGCCAGTGCGATCGGGCACGGACCCAGAATGACGGACCCAGAATGAGCGGGCGGAGAATACTGGCGCTCGGCATTGCCGCCGTCGCGGTGGGCGGAGTTCTCGGCAGCGTGCTCGTCCTGAATGGGTCGGGAAAGATCAGCCTCTCTTCTCACTCAAGCCGCGAGCATAGCGAGCACAGTTCGCATCATGTGACCCGCTGGTCATTCAGCACCATCGACAACCAGAATGACGCCACATTCAACCAGTTGCTGGGGATCAGCAACCGCGGCCAGATCGCCGGGTACTTCGGGTCAGGAGCACAGGGCCACCCGAACAAGGGCTACCTGCTGACCCTGTCACGGCACGGGTCGTGGTACCAGAACGAGAACGTCCCGGGTTCGCTCCAGACGCAGGTCACCGGCCTCAACGACTTCGGCGTGACGGTCGGCTTCTGGTCGGACCAGAACACCGCCAGCCAGATGAACGACAACTTCGGCTTCTACACCTGGGGCGGCCATTTCCACAGCGTCAACTTCCCCACGGGGAACAACGCCAGCCCGCCGGTCAACCAGCTTCTCGGCGTGAACAACTGGGGTGTCGCGGTGGGCTTCTACACCGACGCCAAGGGCAATAACCACGGGTACACCTACAGCATTACCAGGCACAGGTTCCGCTCGGTCAGGATAAGGGGCGCTACAAGCCTGACCGCGTCCGCCATCAACAACGACGGCGACATCGCCGGTTTCTTCACCGGTACCGGCGGCGTTACCAAGACATTCCTGCTCCGCTCGGACGGCGGGCTCACCACGCTGGCCTTCCCGGGCGCCGCGTCGACCCAGGCGTTCGGCGTCAACGATTCGCGTGAAGTCGTTGGCTCCTACACGATCGGAAGCGGCACTAACGCCAAGACGTTCGGTTTCACGTGGTCCAGGCATACCGGCTTCAAAGTCGTGAATGCTCCGCAGGGCCTGGGCGCCACCACGATCAATGGCGTAAACGACGCGGGTGACCTCGTCGGCTTCTACACCGACGCGGCCGGGAACACCCACGGTCTGCTCTGGGCGGCCAGTCACCACACGGCGCCGTTCGCCCCGGGGGTGACCCAGTTTGCGCCGGCCCCGTCGGCGACGCCGACCATATCGCCCACCCCGACGATGTCGGCGACGCCGACCATATCTGCAACGGCGACGCCGACCACGACAACATCGCCGGCGCCAACGGCGGTGTCTTCTTCGCCGCGTCACTGGTAAGCCGGTGACCTAACGAGGCGGTGGCGGGGCGGCCGGGGCTTTGTACCCGGCCGCCCCGCGCTGACTATTGCACCGGACTGGGCCGGTCGTCAGGTGCCGTGTCGGCGCTGGTGTCGGCCGGCGTGGCCAGCCGACGCCGTCGCGCGGCGGCCCGTCGCCGCCGCGCGCGCAGGACATGCCAGGCATGTGGCGCCCCAGCCATAACCAGCAGCGCAATCGTGGCGAGCAGCGCGTAGCGCGAGACCAGGTTCGCCGCGGCCACGCCGCTGGGGCCGAGTTCGTATCCGAACCCAGCGAGCAGTGCCGCCCAGGCCAGCGAGCCGATGGCATCGAATATGAGGAAGGGCAGGAGCCGCAAGCGGACCCAGCCCGCTGTGGCGTAGACCACCGGTGCTGGCGCGCCGGGCAGGAATGAGGACAGCAGCACCAGGGGTCCGGCAAACCGCGATCCCCGCTGCTCGGCCCGCCGGGCGATGGCGGCGGCGCGGCTGTGGTTGTGACCGAGCCACTCCACGGCCTGGTGCCCCCACAGCACACCCGCCCACCAGAACAGCAAGTCGAACTTCATCAGGCCGGGCAGCGCCGCGGCGACCACGACGGCCAACTGGAGCTTGTTACCGACATCGGAGAACGCGCCCGCGGCCACGATCGACGGGGTCGAGCCCGACAGGACCTCAAGCAGCACCGGGTGCGTTGCGATCAGCACGGGCGTGAGCGGGATCATCGCCAGCGCGTAGACGCCGCTCAGCACGATTCCGGTAATGCAGACCAGGTCCGCGGCCCGTGGCCGTCCGAGCCAGGGCCGCCACCCTGGCGCCCGGGCGGAGGACCGCGCCGCGGAGCTAGGCACGGCCGGGGAATGCGCCTCCCCGTCGTGCCCGGCCTGGCCGCCCGGCACAGGCGGGCCTGACGATTCCTGCGAGTCCACCTCGGTCACCCGGTTCGGAGACTGTCCTGCTGCACAGTATCCGCGATCAAGGGACCATTTGCCCGCGAGGGGGCGGGCAACCGGCGAGGGGGCGGGCAACCGGGGAGCGGCCGGGCAAATGGAATAGACCGCGCATGTCGGGGAAGAGGCTCGGGGGCCATGACCTCTACGGAAGGTGAGCAGATGACGCAGCAGGCTGACGGCAGCGGGCCTGGGTCATCCGACGGCCGCCGGGCCGAGCTGATCGAGGCTGCGCAGGCCCGTTGGGTTGCCGCCCTGACCGACCTGGGCGGCCGGAACACCCTGCTCTACTACAAGGACCGGCGGGCGGGCACTCTCGACCTTGGCCTAGCCGACCCGGCCGCGCTCGACCAGTTCCGGCGCACCGGGTCGATCCGGCTCACCAGGCTGTTCCGCGATGTCGACGTCAGGGCCGACGCGATCCGGCGGGTCCAGGCCATCTACCGGAAGGCACGGGAGCTGCTGGAGGAGCGGGGCATCCGGGCGGGGTACCTGGCGACCGGGATGGCTCGGTGGGACGAGCTCTTCCTCGAGCCCGCCGCACCCGTCCTGCTGCGCGGCCTGACGATCACTGCGACCCGGGCGAGGCACGACGACTTCGATCTCGCTCTGGACGACGAGAGCGAGGTCAACCCCGTTCTGCTGCACAAGCTGGCCAGCGTCTTCGGGGCAGCCACCGAAAAGCTCGCCGACGAGCGGGGCGACCGGCTGTTCCGGATGCTGCAGGAGGCCGCCGACGCCGCCGAGGTTCCCGGGTTCGAAATCGCCGACCGGGATGTGATCGGCACCTTTACCTACGCCAAGCTGCCCATGGTCCGGGACATGCAGGCGGCCGGGGAGCTGCTGGCCGACAGCGACGTGGTCGCCGCCATCGCCGGGGACCCCGAGGCCCAGGAGCTGCTGTGCACCGATGACGGGACCGAGCCGCTGCTCGACTCGCCGGCCGAAGACTACTCGGTCCTCGACGCCGACTCATCGCAGCGCAGCGCGATCGCCGCGGTGCTGTCCGGGCGCAGCGTGGTGGTCCACGGGCCGCCGGGAACCGGCAAGAGCCAGACGATCGCCAACCTGATGGCCGCGCTCGTCGCACGCGGCAGGAAGGTGCTGTTCGTCGCGGAGAAGCGGGCGGCGATCGACGCCGTGCTGTCCCGGCTCAAGGGCGCCGACCTCGGGGAGATGGTGCTCGACATCCACGAGGGAACGAGGGACAGGCTGCGGATCGCCCGCGACCTCGCCGCGACGTCCGATCTGGCGCAGCAGGCGCACAGTCCCGACGATGGCAGCCTGCGGCGCCGGCTGGCCGACCGGCAACGCCGGCTGGCCGAGCACGTCGCGGCGCTGCACGAAGCGCATCCGCCGTGGGGGCTGACCCCGTTCCAGGTCCAGTCCGCCCTGCTCAAGATTCCTGATGAGGCCCGTACCCCGGTACGGCTAGCGGCAGCAGAACGGATCGGCAGCAGTACTGCCGACGAGATCCGCGACGACCTGCGGGAATTTGCCCACCTGGGCGGTTTCGCGCTGCGGCCGGGATCGACTCCGTGGTTCGGGGCCGCGCTGCGGACCACCGAGGACGTCAGCCAGGCCTGCGACCTGGCGGCGCGGCTCGCCGCGGTTGCCCTGCCGATGCTGGCCGACCGGCTCAGCCGCGCCAGCGAGGAGACCGGCCTGCGGCCACCGGCCGACTACGCCGACGCGGTGGCCAGGATGCGGCTGTATGCCGCCATCGGGCAGACGCTGCGGACGCTTGACCATTCGGTGTATGCCGCCCGGCCGCAGGCGCTGGCGGCGGCGGTCGGCGGCGGCGGCGACATGACGCTCGGCTTCAGCGAGCGGCGGGCGCTGCGCAGGCAGGCACGCGAGCTCTACACCGGCCCCGGCAAGCCCGCACCGCAGGAGCTGGCCGGAGCGCTGACCGAGGCCGCCGGGCAGCTGGCCGAGTGGGAACGGCAGCGGCTCCCCCGCGCTTCGGACGGCGACGGGCCGTCCGGGCTGCCTCGGCGGCCGGCCGGGCTCGATGAGCTCAGCCGGCTGCACGACGATTGTTCGCGGCAGCTCACGGCGCTCGGCGCCTATGTCCGCCTGTGGGACGAGGACCTTGAGGAGCTGCTCTCGGCACTTACCGCCGACCAGGACACGGCCTGGAAACTGCCGAGGCTCTATGAGCTGGCCGGCCGCTTCGACGACCTCGGTCTCGGGCCGCTGCTCGACGACATCGGCCGGCGTTCGGCCTCTGAAGACCTGGCCGCAGTGTCTGGAGATCTGGCCGCGGCGGCGTTCGACCACGCCTGGTACTGCGCGATCCTGGATCAGATCAGGGTGCGCGATCCGCGTTATGGCGCGGCGCGCGGCAACGACCTGGACGAAATCGCCAGCGATTTCCAGGTCCGCGACGTGCAGTACCTGGCGGCCAACCGCGGCCGGGTGCGCCGCGCCTGGGCTGAGCGGCTGCGCGAGGCGCAGGACCGGCATCCGCTGCAGGCCCGGGTGATCCGCAAGCAGGCGGCGCTGCGCCGCGGCCACCTGCCGTTGCGACGGCTGCTCGACCAGACGAGCGACATGCTTTTCGCGATCAAGCCCTGCTGGGCCATGTCACCGCTGATGGTCAGCCAGGTACTGCCGGCCGCCAGGCTGTTCGACGTGGTGATCTTCGACGAGGCGAGCCAGATCGTGCCGGCGGACGCGATCCCGTCGATCATGCGGGGACATCAGATCGTGGTCGCCGGTGACGACCGGCAACTGCCGCCGACCAACTTTTTCCGTCAGGTTGGCGAGGGCGACGAGGAATCAGCCGATGATGACGACGAGAGCCTGGTCTCGTTCGGGGCAGGCTTCGAATCCGTGCTCGACGCGCTGCGCCCGCTGCTGCCAACTTGGCCGCTGGCGTGGCACTACCGGAGCCGGGACGAGCGGCTGGTCGCGTTCTCGAACACCCACATCTACGGCGGCGCGCTGACGACATTCCCCGGGGTTTTCCGCGACGACTGCCTGCGGCATGTCGTGGTCGCGCAGAGTCCTGAGCGCGGCCAGGAAGTGTCGGTCACCGCCGAGGTGGACAAGGTGGTCGAGCTCATCCTCGAGCACGCCAGGACCAGGCCGCGCGAGTCACTCGGGGTGATCGCGCTGGGGATCCGGCACGCCGAGCGGATCGAGACGGCGCTGCGTACGGTGCTGGCGGATCACCCAGAGCTGGAGGGGTACTTCGCCGACGACTCCCCCGAGCCGTTCTTCGTCAAGAACCTGGAACGGGTACAGGGAGATGAGCGGGACGCGATCATCCTGTCGATCGGCTACGGCAAGCACCCGGACGGCCGGATGCGCTACCAGTGGGGGCCGCTGCTCCGCGACGGCGGAGAGCGCAGGCTGAATGTGGCCGCCACCCGGGCCAAGCACCGGCTCACCCTGGTCAGCTCGTTCTCCAGCCACGACGTCGACCCGGACCGCGTGACCAAAGCCGGCGCCCGGCTGCTCGCCGACTACCTCGAGTACGCCGGGTCAGGCGGGACGGCGGTCGGCGCGTCCGGCGGCGCCGAGTTGAACCCGTTCGAGGCTGACGTGCGCGACAAGCTGGCTGAGTGCGGCATCACGGTCGTACCGCAGTACGGCGTCGGCGGCTACCGGGTTGACTTCGCCGCCACGCACCCCGACGACGCTGACCGGATGGTGCTGGCGATCGAGGCCGACGGCGCCTCGTACCGCGAATCGGGCAGTGTCCGGGACCGCGACCGGCTGCGCGGCGAGCATCTGCAAAGGCTCGGCTGGCAGTTCCACCGGGTCTGGTCAACGAACTGGTTCCACGACCCCCAGGGCGAGGTCGCCAAGCTCCTGGAGGCCTACAACCGGGCCGTCAGCGCGGCAGGCCCGCCTGCTCCTGACGGCCCGCCGCCCGTGCCTGACGACCCATCCTCGGCTGCGCCTGCCAGCCCGCCATCGGCTGCTCCTGCTGACCCGCCATCGGCTGCTCCTGCTGACCCGCTATCGCAGCGACTTGTACCCAAGCCGTCGCCTCCGGCCCTCCCCGGGCGGACCGACTAGAGCCGGAAGACCCGCTCGGCATTGCCTTGGAAGAGACCGGCTTTCTCTTCGCCGGGCAGATCGCGGTAGAAGAGATCGCATTGAGAGTTCTAGAGAACGGAATCTCGCTTCGGGCCGCTGTCCCGGACCGGCCACTCAGATGCTGCGCCCGGGAGCATGCCAGTGCACCTCCAGGTTGTGAACCAGCGCCGGGCTCAGGTGGCAGCGGGCCTGCTCACGGGCATAGGTCGCAAAATACTCGCGAAACAGATCGAGGGGCTCCTGGCCGGCGCGCAACGTGCGCCGGTTGGCGGTCGCGTTCACGAGACCGGAGTCGGTCAGCGCCTCGATCCGCGCCTGGAGCGCCCGGTCCATGTCCCCGGGTTCCACCACCTCGTCGCAGAGGAACGCCGCGTCCGCGTCACCCGCGGTCCACTCACGGCCGGAGAGAATCGCCTGACGGGCGGCGCGATCCCCCACGAACCTGGGCAGGCGCAGGTTGGACGCCCCGGGGATGATCCCTTCCTTGCGGGCGGGCAGGAAAAGGCGCGACCCGCGTTCGGCGATCACGTGGTCGACAACATGCAGGAGCTGGCAGGCGCCGCCGATCGCGAAGCATTCCACGGCCGCGACCCACAGCTTTTCGACTGTGCCCTCCTGGCCCCCGACGCTCTCCGCCCAGGAGCCCACATCCTGCCCGGCTGGGAGTAGGCCACGGTAGATCTTGTTGACATAGCCGAGGTCGCGCAGCAGGTAGAAAAGGTAGTCGATGCGGCCGTGATAAAGGTGAGTCAGGTTGATGCCCGATCCGAAGACCCGCCTGCCCGGGTAACGCGGGTGGTGCACTACGCCGCCGCGGAACACACCGACCTCGATGGCCGGGTCGAGCAGGAGCAGGTCCACACCGCACTCCGTGGCGGCGAGTGTCGTCCCGTCTTCGGCGTTGAGATGCTTGGGGTTGCTCAGCTCGAGGACGCCCGCCCGGCCGTGCCGGGTGACCCGGACAGGACCGAGGTCGATCGAGCCGCTGCGTCGCAGCTCCCCCAGACGCTCAAGAGCCGCAGTGGTGGGCCGGAGCATCGCGCCAATCAGATGCCGGCCCGCCCGTGGCAAGGCCAGGACATGCGAGACCAGCAGGCCCTGGGCGAACTCGATGCCTTCCTTGTCCGGTAGCGGCCGCGCGCGTTCGGCGTTCATCTCAGCGGCGGACGGCACGAGGCCGGGGACATGCAGCGCGGCCTCGTAGACAAGCTCGTCGAGTCGAAACGACCTGGTGCAGCGGTCGGTGAGCGCGTCATAAAGCCCGGCCGCATGTGAGTGCAGGAAACTCTCCCGCGCATCGTTCATGACACCAGCGATTGCTTCGCGTGCGGCATTCTGGTCGGCCGTTCCGGCCGTTGGCGCTGGCAGGCGCCGGATGAGCGCCTGGCCGCGGGTGAGGAACACGCTGATCGCACCCGCCGCGATCTTGAATGAGCCGGGCCAGCCCGGTGCCGCTGCGGCCCAGTCGTCCGTGTCAGCCGGAGACAGCCCGGCTCGCTCGAGAACATCCGTTGGGATGGCGGCTATGGTCATCCGGCCATCATTGCGCTCACATGCCCAGACCGCGCCCGGCAGGCCCTCACCGGATCGTCAG
>Ga0209526_10003593_pt1 | contig 10563 bp, 7 predicted proteins | sample JacPinW_OM2H0_M1_FD_188566 | JGI IMG/M metagenome (GOLD analysis project Ga0209526, IMG submission 188566) | Forest soil microbial communities from Algoma, Ontario, Canada - Jack Pine, Ontario site 1_JW_OM2H0_M1 (SPAdes) (version 2) | ecosystem: Environmental > Terrestrial > Soil > Boreal... | reverse complement strand
GTTCACCACGAGTGGGCTTGATTGCGTCGGAGTGTGGGAGCGCCTCGGACTGGCGCGTCGAGGCCCTCGATGTGAACGGGAGTCCGATTGCCCGAGGTCACCCATAGGCCGCGAGCTTTCCAGCCCGCACTCGGATCGTCGATGCGCCCATCGATCTGCTTGGCAAAAAATCCCATTGGGTAGGGCACGCGCAGCTCGACGAGCCTCCTAATCCACCGCATAAGGATTTGCCGATACACGCATCTCCCAATGCGGGGACGAACGGCCGGGGGAGGTCGTCCCATTGTCATGTGCCGACCGATGTTTAAAATGGGCGTTTGGCGCTATTGGGAGTCGTGCACAACTTGCCAGAGTCCTCGCCATCCCTACTGATCCAACTGAGAATGCCGCAGTCGAGCTGCAGAGAGGCATGTTTCGCGCGCGGCGATGTCCTACGGCGGAGAGGACAGCACTACAGCGACATGTATCTGCTCATGCAAGGCAGCGTCGAGGTCGATCTGGAGAGAGGCGAGAAGGTTCTCGTGTCCGATACCTTGTCGCCAATCGGGGAAATGGGCTTTTTGACTGGTCGCGCGGCCTCAGCCACGGTGACTGCGCGCACGGATGTCTCGGCACTGGTGATGGATGATCCGACGCTCGCCTTGCTCGAACGGGAGCAGCCGCAACTTGCGGCGCATCTCCTGCGGGGCTTGACCACAATTGCAGAGGAGAGAGCAAGCTACAATCTTACCTGGGAGCACACTGACGCGGCATGGATGCACGCCCAGTCGATCGAAGCTTATCTGTGCCGCAGCGCAGAGATGCTCGAGGCGGCGCAGCGACTACGGTACGAAGTCTACTGCAAAGAGCTCGGCCGGCAGTCGCCGTACGCCGATCACGCCAAGCGGATAATCACCGATCAGCTCGATCAAACCGGTCATGTCTTTATCGCGCGTAAAGCAGACGAAACCATCGGAACCTTGCGCGTCAACATATCGCGAGACCAGGAACTGGGCGCCACCGAGGAGCTTTATGGGATGAAGGCCTCGAAATATCATCCTGATGCAACCGCCATCTGCACCAAGTTCATCGTAAAAAAGACCGAGCGCGGCGGGACCACGGCGATGAAGCTGATCGCAGCTGCGGTTCGCTATGGCCTGCATCGTGCCAGAGAGTGCTACATAGATTGTATCCCGGCGCTGTTGCCCTATTACCGCGCGATCGGATTTACAGTCACCGGTCCCCAATTCGTTCATCGGGAAAATGGGTTCTCGATACCGATGAAGCTCGACCTGGCAAAACATGGCGAGCGACTGAGCCGTGAAGCTGGAATGAGCGACTACATGCGGTTGTACCTCAAAGCGAAGGCCTTCAAGCTAATAGCCAGGATCCATGCCTGAAGCGGTCCACAGCGCGCCGTTCTATCCGCCCTATGTCAGGCCATCAAAAAGGCCGCTTCGGTTCCCGTTCAATCTGACCAAGATTCTCGGCAACAATTTAGGAGTCATTCCGCAGCAGGCCTACCACGATCCGCTTGTTATCGTGCGCGGCCCGCCCCGAATGGCATTCTTCATGGGCAGCGAGGTCGTAAAGACCGTGCTGCTCACCCGACCTGCCGATTTTCCGAAAGGACGGTTGCAGGTCGAGGTTCTCAAGCCAGTGTTCGGGAACGCCATGCTCTCGGCGGAGGGGCAGGAATGGCGTTGGCAGCGCGGCGCTGCAGCGCCGTTGTTCCGACATGAGGAGCTGGCTCGTTACACGCCGATCATGAACGCCGCCGCACAGGCGACCGTCGCAAAATGGGCGGTAGAGCCCGCCGGCAGCGTGCACGCTATGAATGACGACATGATGGGTGCCGCGTTCCATGTCATTTCCAATACCATGCTTGCAGGTGGAGCGCCGGATATGCTGCGCACCATCCAGAAGGGGCATAAAGAGTATTATCGCGGCGCAAATTGGTGGCTTATCTATCTCCTGCTCGGGCTTCCGCATTGGTTTCCCCGGCCGGGCGGAGATGCGATGAGGGCGCAAGAGACTCGACTGCGCGCCGTTGTGGCGGATCTGGTTCATGCGCGAAGAGCAAATTCTGCAGGGGGCGACGATCTGCTGGCACGCTTGTTGCGCGCTTGCGATGCGGAAACCGGCAAGAGCATGCCGGACGAGCTGCTGGTCGACAATATTCTTTCATTCCTGATCGCCGGATTCGATACCACGGCATTTTCATTGACCTGGACGCTCTACCTGATCTCCCACAGCCCCGAGTGGGAGAACCGGATGTTACGTGAAATCGAGCAGGTGGTCGGTTCGGGGCCGATCACGGCAGCTCACGTCGAGCATCTGCATGTCGTTGGGCAGGTCATCCAGGAATCGCTGCGGTTGTTTCCAACCGCACCCGTCATCGTTCGCGACATCAAAAGCGATATGCAGCTCGCCGGCGTGTCAATTCCGGCCGGCACGATCGGCATCATCCCGATCTACGCCATTCACCGCCATCGCGATTATTGGAGCGATCCGGATCGATTTGATCCTGAACGCTTTGCCCCCGAACGTCCAAAGCCCGGCAGGTTCCAATTTATGCCATTCGGCGCAGGGCCGCGCATCTGCATAGGAGCAGCATTTGCGATGCTCGAGGCCACGATCATGATCGCGAACTTTGTGCGGGCGGCGCACTTCGAGCTCCCGAGGGATTTCCACCCGCAACCTTCGGGGCGGATGTTTCTTCTGTCCCAGAACGGCATGCCGATGCACGTCGCGCTGCGCGAGAGCGCGGCTCGGTGACCCTGCTCGAGCAGCGGCGCTGATCATGGCCTCACAGACAATACCATCCGATATTCTTTCGGCGCTGCCTGGTTTCGAGGGATCGGCCGACAGCGATCTCGAAGCGCTGGCGAGCGTAACCGAAGAACGAGAGCTTCGGCGCGGCGACGTTCTGGTCCGGCAAGGCGATCCCGCAGACGCGCTTTACTTCGTGCTTTCCGGCAGGTTGGGCGTATATGTGCGGGGCGTGGTTGAGCCGATCGCCGAAATCGGACAAGGCCAGCCAGTCGGAGAGATGGGGTTTTTCGCAGGGGTTGCGCGAACGGCAACCGTGGTGGCGCTGCGTGATTCGCGTCTTCTGGCCATCACGCGCGAGCAGTTCCGGAAAGTCAGCGCCGCCTGTCCGAATATTCCGGGTACGGTGATCACGTCGCTGGCCCGCCGGCTTTCCGCGAGCAGCCAAACTGCGGCGGGAATGGCGACGCCAGTACGCACGGTCGCAATTCTATCGGCAGGCGGCAGCTCCCCATCATATGATTTTATTGAGCTGCTCCGGCGCGCATGCGAGGGCGGCAGTCGCGCGATCTTCCTTACGCAGAAGGAGGTATCCGCGCGCGGGCAGGGTCGCGCGCTTGATCACCCGGCGACTTCGGCCTGGTTGAACGCATTGGAAGCGGAGGTCGACCTCGTCTTTTATGTGGCCGACCGCACGCTAACGGACTGGACCAGGAAGTGCATTCGTCAAGCTGACGTGATCCTGCTGCTTGCAGCGGCGGGAGCCTCGGTGGACCTCAACGAGGTCGAGCTGTTCGCGTTCTCCATTCATCCGCCCTCGACGCGACGCCTGATAATGTTGCATGCGGCGCGCAGCGGCGTCGTGTCGGGGACCGCGTCCTGGCTGGCGACGCGGGATGTCTTCATGCATCATCATGTCGCGGTGCAAGACACCAAAGACCTCACCAGGCTGCTGCGTTTCCTGTCGGGCAAGGCGGTTGGTTTCATCGCCAGCGGAGGCGGGGCGCTCGGCAGCGCTCACCTTGGCGTCTACAAGGCGTTCTGCGAGTCGGGCATTGAGTTCGACATTCTTGGGGGCACGAGTGTTGGTGCCGCCATGACCGCGGCGCTCGCTTACAGCGTCGATCCCGAACGGGTGGACGAGGGCACGCATAATATCTTTGTCAAAAGCCGCTCGTTCAGCCGTTACACGCTGCCCCGCTACGGGCTTCTTGATCACAAGGTTTTCGATCGCGCGCTGCAGGTCGAATATCGTGACGTGCTGATAGAGGATTTGTGGACGCCGTTCTTCGCCGTGTCCAGCAATCTGAGCGAACGCCGACCACAGGTCCATCGACGAGGGCCGGTGTGGCACGCGGTGCGTGCTTCAGGCTCGGTGCCGGGGATGCTGCCGCCATTCTTCACGGAAAGGGGCGAGATGCTGGTGGACGGCGGTCTCATGGATAATGTCCCGCTCGCACCGATGAAGGCGCTCAAGGCCGGCCCCAATGTGATCGTGACGCTCTACGTCGATGAGCGCACCACATATCCGGTCGACTACGCCACTATTCCAGGACTGCTTGAGCTCGCGGCCGCAGCCCTCAATCCGTTTGCGCGCCGGCGGCTGCCGAAGGTGCCGAGCATTGCACAGGTGATCATGCTCAGTATGGTCGCAAACCGCCGCACCGGTGCACCCTTCGCCGATTCGGATATCCTCATCAAGCCTGAGATCCCTGATGGCGTTCGGTTCACGAGCTGGGATCGACATGAAGAAGTGTTTCAGCACGCCTACCACGGCACTCTGCTATGGATCGAGGCTCGCATGGCGGCGAATGATGCGCAGCTCAGCGCCATGCTTGCGCCGAATCGTCCCGCGTCGGCGACTCCGCGTTCGATACTCGCGCCTGGGACGTTATAGAGCGACTGCGCGAGCCGGCGGCGCTTTGACTCGGAACCAGATCACGTACAGAGCCGGCAAAAACACCAGGGTCAGTCCGGTCGCGACGGAAAGTCCCCCCATGATCGCATAAGCCATTGGCCCCCAAAACACCGTAGCTGCTATCGGGATCATCGCGAGGATGGCTGCCGCTGCCGTCAGCAGAATCGGTCGAAAGCGCGTTGTTGCGGCATCGAGCACCGCGTCCCACGGCGCCTGTCCTCGCGCAATATTCGCCTCGATCTGCACAATGAGAATCACCGAGTTTCGCACAATCATCCCGATCAGCGCCACCACCCCCAGGAGCGCGACAAAACCCAGGGGCCTTCCCGACCCAAGAAGCGCCGCGACGACGCCGATCAATCCCAGCGGAGCGACACTGAGGACTAGGAGCAGAAGCTGCAAGCTGCGCAGCTGGACCATAAGTATCGTCAAAATGAGAGCGAGCATGAGCGGAATGACCGCGGCAACGGATTGCTGCGCCTTGACGCTCTCCTCGGCAGAGCCGCCTACATCGACACGGTAGCCCTGCGGCAAGCGCGTATTGAGCTCAGCAACCTTCGGAGCAAGGGCATCAACCACCGCCTGTGGCTGAACACCTGGAGCCGTCTCGCCCTGAACAGTCAACGTGGCGAGACGATTGCGCCGCACTACCATGGGAAATTCCTGACGATATCCGATGGTGGCAACCTGGATGAGCGGAACAGTCCGTCCGTCGGTCAGATGAATTTGAATGTCGCTCAGCGTAGACACTGAGAGGCGCTCCTGCTCGGAGGCCCGGGCAACGACGTCTATCAGGTAAATCCCGTCACGAAGCACGTTTATGGTGGTACCGGATACGACCGTATTCACCGCCTGGGACACCAATTCAGAGCTGATGCCCAGCATTCTCGCCTGGTCCTGATCAACTTTGATATCGAGCGTTTTTACCGGCTCCATCCAGTCAAAGTTGACGTTTTTGATATACGGGTTGCTCGCGGCCATCTGAGCCACCTCATGAGCGAGCTCGCGCACCTTGCCTGGATCCGGTCCGCTTACGCGATATTGCAGCGGCCAACCCACTGTCGGGCCCAGCTCAAGCGGGTACACGCGACCGACAAGCGAAGGAAATCTTTCCTGGAGAGCCTGTTCGAGGCGGTGACGGACCCGCTCTCGAGCGTCCACGCTCTTCGTAACAATCACGAGCTGTGCAAAAAAATCGTGGGTCAGAGTCGCATTCAGCGAAAGGTAAAAACGTTCTGCGCCGCGACCGATGTAGGTGCTCCAATGATCGATGTCGGGATCGGCAAGAAGCATAGCATCGAGTCGAGATGTCGCAGCCGCAGTGGCAGTGATCGAAGAGTTCTGCGGCAGATTGATATCGATCATCAGATCGCGACGGTCGGAAGCGGGAAAGAATTGCTGAGGAACCGCCCGCAACGCGACCAGGGAGCATGCAAACAGCCCAAGTGTAAGCCCAACCGTAAGCCAAGGAGCTCTCAGGGCGTGATCGAGGACAACCCGAAACCGCCGTAGGATGGGATGCGAACCTTTTCTTTCATCTCTCTTGCCATGCTGGACGGGCAAAAGCGCCACCCCGATCAGCGGGGCAAAGATGGCGGCCACCAGCCATGAGACCGGCAGGGCAATCGCGATGATGGCGAACAGGGAAAACGTGTATTCGCCTGCCGAGCTGCGAGCGAACCCGACCGGCAGGAACGCTGCAATCGTCACCAGTGTCCCGGTGCCCATGGGGAAATGCGTTGTCGCATAGGCATAGACGGCCGCCGCCCTCTTATCCAAGCCCTCTTCGAGCTTGCTGATCATGGCTTCGACGGTGATGATGGCATCGTCGACGAGAAGGCCCAGGGAGATAATGAGAGCGCCTAACGAGACGCGCTGCAAACCGATGTCGGTGACGTCCATCACGACGAAAACGCTCGCCAGGACCAATGGAATCGAGCAGGCCACGACGGTGCCGCCACGGAGCCCGAGAGTGGCCAATCCCACGGCCATGACGATGGCAACGGCCTCCAGCAGCGCCAGCATGAACTCGTCAACGCTGTGTCTTACGATCTCGGGCTGGTTCGTTATCAGGACAGGTTCAATACCGATCGGAAGATCCCCGGTAAGCTGTGCCATCGCGCGAACCACATTGCGCCCGAGGGCCAGAGTGTCGCCGCGCTCGCGCAGGGCGATCGCCATGCCTATCGCCGGTTGGCCATTCACGCGAAACATCGGCTGTGGAGGATCGGCATAGGTACGCTTCACCACACCGATATCGGTGATCGGGATCAGGCGGCCATCCACGAAGAAGTTGATGCGACGCAAATCCTCCTCGGAGGTAAACCGGCCGGAGACCCGCACCATGAACTGTTCGTCCCGGGTGTCGACGGCACCCGACGGGGTAATTGCGTTCTGCGCCTGTAACGCGCGAACCAGCTCGGTCGGGTTGATGTGGAGATCAGCAAGCCGCCGGACCAGGAACTCGATATAGATACGCTCGTCTTGAGCACCGTAGATGTCGATCTTCGCGACGTCGGCTAGATGCAGCAAGGTCGAGCGCACGCCTTCGACGTAATCGCGCAACTCGCGGGGGGTGAAACCGTTTGCGGCAAAAGCATATTGGATCCCGTAAACATCCCCGGCTTCATCGTTTGCTTCCGGACCGATAACGCCCGGCGGCAGCGTGTGGCGAATGTCTGCCAGCTTCTTCCTGACCTGGTACCATGCCTCGGAGACCGATTTCGGCGGGGTTGAATCCTTCAGAAGGACCAGGATGGTCGTACGTCCGGCATTCGTGAAACTCCTCAGAGACTCGAGATAGGGGGTCTCCTGGAGCTTTTTCTCGATCTTGTCGGTAACCTGTTGCAGGGTCTCGTCGACGGTGGCTCCCGGCCAACGTGCTTCGACCATCATCAGTTTCCAGGTATAGTCCGGATCTTCGCTGCGGCCGAGGGTAAAGTATGACCAAGCGCCGGCAACGAGCAGCAAACACGCAAAAAAATACACAAGCGAAGGATTGTCGATCGCCCACTTGGACAGATTGAATCTGTTCATGATGGTGGGTCGAGCAGCCTTACCTTTTGCCCCGGACGCAGAACCTGCACGCCCGCCGTTACGACAATCTCGCCCTCATCGAGGCCCTTCGCGATGAGGACAGCATCGGATTCATAACGCAGAACGTCAACCTGCCGAAGCGTCACCGTTCGAGTCGATGGGTCCACAACCCATACCGCAGGATTGCCTTTACTGTCGGTCAATGCGGCACTCGGAATCTCGGTCACCGGCCGCGAAGGAACCGAAATGCTCCCGGTCACAATCGCTCCGAGCCGCATCGCATCCGGTGGATCCGTCAAAGCGATGCGGACAGGAAAGGTACGGGTCGCGCTGTCGGGCTGGGGAGCAACCTCCCGCACCCGACCCTCCGTCTTGACGTTGGGATCGTCCGCGAGGGCAATCTGGACTATGGGGTCGTGAGAAGCATCCAAAAGCGACACGATCTGCGCCGGTGCATCAAAGGCAGCATCTTTAAGGCCCTCGCGGGCGATTCGCAGCACCATCTGGCCGGCCCGGACCACTTCCCCCGGCTCGGCCCCCTTGGCAAGCACGACCCCGGCACTGTCCGCGCGAAGCTCACAGTAATCGACTCTTTGCAGAGCCGTGCGCACGCGCGCCTGCGCGGAATCAACCTGCGCCTCGGCCGTCTTGAATTGCTGTTGAGACACGTCATATTGCGCCTGCGGCGTAGTGCCTCTTCCAAGCAGATCCCGTTGCCGCGTTTCCAATCGTTGTGTCTGATCGAGCACAGCTTGCGCAGCGACCAGGTCGGCTTGCGCAGCGCGTAATGCATTCTGCTCGATCTGCGGATCCAGTTGCGCCACGACTTGGCCCGAGACCACGTGATCGCCAACGGAAACCACTCGGGTCATCAACTTTCCGTCGATCCGAAACGCCAAGTTTATCTCTTCTTGAGCTCTGACATGGCCGGTCAAGGATAGTCGTTGCGAAAATGTGCGGTGTTGCACGGTTACGCTCTTGACCGGCCGGACCTGGGGCGAAGGCGGGGCCTGCTCGCCGCAACCGCTCACAAGCAGCAACAGACATGCGATCGCTGGAGAGCATGCGCGACGCCGGTTGCGCAGCATTACTCGCATGCGCATGCCGCCTCGACTCTCTCCCGTAGCTTGGTGAGAGGCTTCTGGTCGTGCGAGATGCGGTCGTACAACCTCTCGTAATCCTCCCATTCCGTCTTGAACAGCTTATCCAGGAAGCGTGTCCCCAGCCCATAGTTTCCGGTATATCTGGAATGATGGAGCGAATGATACGTGGTGCTGGTCAGAATCCATCCCAGCTCCCGGATGTAGTTTCGCGATTTAAGCTCGAAATTCGCATGGCTGAAGGAATTGATTACCAGGTACGCAATGTACCATCCGGCAATCCCGAAAAAATTCATGCTGCAAACTGAATCGACCGCGGCCAGAGGCGCAAGCAGCCCGAGATCGAAGATCAGCTTCTCGGAGAACGCGAACGAGATCGCGGTAAACGGGCTGTTCAGGTGGCTCTTGTGATGCTCGGCATGAATCCAATGGAGTGCGCTCAAATGAAACGCGCGGTGCGACGCATAATGCCAGATCTCTGCCCAAACCGTTGTGCCAACGAGCGATAGTACAAAGGATAGCAGGCTCGTGTTCTTGAAGAACCCGAAGGCCAGGCACATGGCCAGCAGTACCGCGTGGATCGGCGCGTGAATGGAATTCTTCAGCTCTCGCTTTATCTGTTCGGGCTTGAAAGGAAGATCGTAGATCGTTCGCTCGCACATCTTCCACTTGTTTTTTGCCGCAATATACCAGACCAATGCCATGGCATGCCCGAGCGCCGCAATTATCAAAAGAACGATAATTTCCGCCATGCCGATCATGTCCCACCTCCCGCAGGACAGTGTGAAACGTGTTTTGCGGCTAGAGCAGGATGACTTTTCTTCGAATCGTCATTCCACTTTATCACTTTGTTTGAGCGTGTCCTTGTTCGCCAAACCGGTTTCCACCCTCGGGCCGAACCCGAGGGCATGCTTTTGCGGGACATGCTCTATCCAGCTTACGTCCGACTCTGCACGACAGGTTACCTGAATTGAGCCGACTCGACCATAACCCCGATCTGCTACCGGCCGCCAACGGCTTCGCTCAGGTGGCGATGAGCAAACCCCATGCCAGCGCGATTCACCCCAGGCGCGCGGCGGCGATCTCGTCGCAGAACCCTTTCAAGAGCGCCGTCGGTGAATTTGCAGGGGATGCGACCCGTTCTGGGAACAGGCCCACTCGCGAAGTCCATCATGACCATTTATTATAATGGATCACGAATTCATCGATCCCTGGACAAGGATTCCCCGTTTCATCGCGCGATTGAGCGCCTCGGCGTCATCACTTCAAAGCCTGTCCTCGGAGGCCTTCATCACCAATATTGCAGCCTGGTTCAGCAACCTGGAGCGCGCACATACGCACAATGGCGCGGGACAGTTGCAGGGTCACGGCATCAAGGTCACCGAAATCGCTCCCGGGATGGTCGATACCGGCATCCGTGCCAGCAGCGATCACCCCCGCGCACTGGAGGCCCTGAAGGTCAGAAAATTCGAGGCGCTCACGTCGGGACGTGGCGGAGGCCGTCGTGTATGCTGCCCGGGCAGCACCCAATTGCTATCCTGATTTCATCGAGCTGCGGCCCCAGGGGTCTGCCTAACCCAGCATCGGCATAGCTGGCATCCGCGTGACCAGACCAAACAAACGGAGGAACTCAGCCATGGCGAAGACAATGGCAAAACTGCAGGCGCAAGCGAGAAAGACGTCCGGCAAGAAGGGCGCGGTTGCCTCCCGCGTGAAACCGAAGGCAAAGGCCAAAGCGCGCCCGAAGCAGACGTTCAA
>Ga0209526_10003592_pt1 | contig 10570 bp, 13 predicted proteins | sample JacPinW_OM2H0_M1_FD_188566 | JGI IMG/M metagenome (GOLD analysis project Ga0209526, IMG submission 188566) | Forest soil microbial communities from Algoma, Ontario, Canada - Jack Pine, Ontario site 1_JW_OM2H0_M1 (SPAdes) (version 2) | ecosystem: Environmental > Terrestrial > Soil > Boreal... | reverse complement strand
GTTCTGCGATGAGGGCGTGATGTCCTGGCTCCAGGTGACCTGGCCGTCATAATGGGTGTGGACGTCGACAAAGCCCGGCGCGACCAGTTTTCCCTTGGCGTCGATCTCTTCCTTGCCCTTACCGGCGACCTTGCCGACCTCGCTGATGCGCCCTCCGGTGATGGCGACATCGGCTTCGAACAATTCGCCGCCGAGCCCGTCGGCGATGGTGCCGCGGCGGATCACGAGGTCTGGATGGGTCGTCATGGCGTTCATCCCGAGTTCTGCGTCGTTTGGCGGCATCTTCGGGTCTCGCCCAAAACTGTCAACCGCCGGCAATGGGGCTCAGGAATGCGTCGGACTTGTCGTTGGACGGCTCTCGGCCCGCCTGTGGCTTGCGCTCGGTGAAAAACGCCAGCAGGACCGTGAGAACCATGAATATGGCCGAGACACCGAACACCCAGTGCGGCGCATTCTGATCCATGATCCAGCCGAACAGCAACGGGCTTGCGATGCCGGAGAAATTGAAACCGGTGGAGACGATGCCGAAGGCACGCCCGGCCGCGCCCGCGGGCGCCGCATTCCGCACCAGCATGTCGCGCGAAGGGGCGATCACGCCGCCGAGGAAGCCTGCGGCCGTCATCGCCGCGGTGAGCCAGATTGCGGGCAGCGTGACGGTGGCGATCACGAGCACGATTGCGGCGTTAACGGCAAAACAGGCGGCGGCGACCTGGCCGTGACGGTGGGTGCGGTCGGCGAGGAAGCCGCCAGCGAGCACGCCGACGGCGCTGGCCCCGAAAAACGCCGTCAGCGCGATGTTGGCGGCCGAGAACGAGGTGCCATAGCCGCTCATCAGCGCGACCACGCCGAAATTGCCGATCCCGGCATTGGACAGGCCGAGCAGCGTGAAGAACGCCGTCAGCACGATCAGCGCCGGCGTGATGATGCCTTGTCGCGGCGCGCGCTCGCCCGGCGACTTGTGCTTGTGGGCGCCGGCATCAGGAATGCCCATTGCGATCAACAGCAGCGCGACCAGCGGGCCCACTGCGCCGCACACGATCAGGGCGCCCTGGCCTCCGCTTAGCGTGACCAGCGCGGCGACAATGGCGGGCGCCACCGCGCCGCCGAGGAAGCCAGCAAAGGTGTGGATCGAGAAAGCGCGGCCCATCCGCGCCTCGTCCATATGCGCAGACAGGATCGCATAATCCGCCGGATGATAGACGCTGTTGGCGATGCCGAGCAGCACGGCGCACGCTATCAGCCAGGGGTAGCTCACATGCACGCCGAGCATGATCAGCGCGAGGCCGCCAAGGCAAAGCCCGAGCAGCAGGATTTTCCGCGCGCCGATATGGTCGACGAGATAGCCGAGCGGCGCCTGGGTCAGGCCGGAGACCACCGCAAACACCGCCAGCGCGAAGCCGAGCTCGATATAGCCGACGCCGAGCTGCGCTTTCAGGAAAGGAAACAGCATCGGCAGCGTCAGCATCTGGAAATGGCTGACCCAATGCGCGGCCGAAACGCCGAATAGCGTGCGCAGCGAGGCGTCTGTCTTTGTTTGTTGCGGTGCGGCGAGAACGTCGGCCATATCAATTCCAATGCGAGCGCCGCAAACTATCGGTCAGGCCGGTTATTTGTCCATGAATGCCACTGCATGGCAGCCCCCGCGAACCGCGTCAAATTCGGTGATGCTTTATTAAATGATGCCCAGTTCAGCACAGGTTCCGATGCGGCCGCGGGTGCTCCTGTCAGAGGGTTCCAGCACCTCGGCGCGGGAAGCGATCACGATACTTGGGACAAGCGGCCATATCGTCGAGGTGTGCGATCCGAGCCCGTGGTGCCTTTCGCGATTCTCGCGCTTTGTGCGGAAATTCCATCGATGCCCGGGCCTGCGCGACGATCCGGCAGGATATCTGGCGTTCGTCGAGGTGCTCTTGGCGACGCGGCATTTCGACGTGCTGCTGCCGATGCATGAGCAGGGATTCTTGTTCGCGCGGGTGAGCGAACGCTTGGCCGGCAAAGCTGGCCTCGCGCTGCCGAGCTTTGCGAGTTATCGCGTGGCGCACAGCAAAGCTTCCTTTAGCCGGTTACTCGACGAATTGGGCCTGCCGCAACCGAAAACGCGCATCGTCAAATCCGAAAATGAATTGCGCAACGCCGTCGGCTTTCCCGGCGTGATCAAGACTGCGGTAGGTACCGCGAGCCGCGGCATCTGGTTCGTGCGCGATCAGGCGGATCTCGAGCGTGCCTTGCAGGAGTTGAACGCGGCCGGCGCGTTCGCCGATGAAGTGCTGGTGCAGCCATTCGTCGGCGGCACCACCGAGAAGGCGCAGGGCGTGTTTTGCCGCGGCGAACTGATCGGATTTCACGCCTACCGGCAAGTCGCGGCCGGCGCCGGCGGTGGCGAGGCGATCAAAGAGAGTGTTGCCCGGCCCGACATCCGCACGATGCTTGCGGCGATCGGCGAGAAGCTCGCCTGGCACGGCGCGCTGTCGATCGATTATCTCATGCCCGTCAGTGGCGGCACGCCGTTGTTAATCGATTGCAATCCGCGTCTGGTCGAGCCCATGAGCGCATATCTCGCCGGCACCGACCTCGTCGGGCTGTTGTTAAGTCTATCGCGCGGCGAAACGCCGCCGGGGTTGCCCGAGAGCCGCGAGGGCGTCCGGACCCACCTCGCCATGCAGGCGCTGCTCGGATGCGCTTTGCGGGGCGGCAGCAGGCGCGATCTGTTGCGGGAATGCTGGCGGTTGGCGACCGCCGCGGAGCCTTATGCCGATAGCACCGAGGAGCTGACGCCGGTGGGGCTCGACTGGGTCAGCGCGGCGCCGCTATCGATGACCGCAATGCTGCTGCTTGCCTCGCCGAAATTCGCGGGTCAGCTCGCGCGAGGCGGCTTTGGCGCGCATCTGCTCGATGTTGCGAGCGTCCGGCAGATCGAGCGCGATGACTTTCCCTGACCTGCCTAGAGCGGCTCGTCGTCGGTGCCGTAGCGATCGCGCTTTGGCGTGGCGATATCGCCATCCTCAGGCTCATCGTCTTCCACCGGCGGAGGCGGCGGCTTCTTCGGCTTGTCGTCGGCCTTTTCCGCAGGCTCGTCCTTCTTGCCGCCGTTGCCCATGGGATTCCTTTATTCAGCCGCGAATGATTGGCCCGCCGGCCTTCTTCCAGGCGTCGATGCCGCCGGCGATATGTGCGGCATTGGCAAGGCCGGCTTCCTTGGCGGCGGCTACCGCCATCGCGGAGCGCTCGCCGAAGGCGCAGAAGAACACGACACGGCGTCCGGTCGCCGCGGCCACCTCGCGCAACATGCCGCCGGGCTTGAGGCTTTCGTCGATCGAAGGGTAGGGGGCGTGCAGCGCGCCCGACAGCGTGCCATGCTTGGCGCGCTCGGAATTCTCGCGCAGGTCGACCAGCAGGATCTCGGGCCGCCCCAGGCTCTCGATCGCCTCGCGCGCGCTCAAGGAAAGCCCCTGTTTGGCAAGCTCGTCTTGATGCAGGCCGACATGCATGTTGGCCGGCAGCACGACGTCCATCAGCTTCGGATTCGGCAGGTTGAGGTTGCCCATCAGCTCGACATATTCGTCGATCGAGCGCACCTGCAGCCGCGGATTATAGCGTCTCTCCTCACCGATGGTGGAGACGGTATCGCCCTTGTAGTCGTGGGCGGGAAACACCAGCGTCTCGTCCGGCAGCTTGAGCAGCCGGTTGAAGATCGAATCATATTGTGCCCGCGCGCTGCCGTTCTGGAAGTCGGTGCGGCCGGTGCCGCGGATCAACAGCGTATCGCCGGTGAAGACGCGGTCGCCCATCAAATAGCTGTAGGAATCGTCGGTGTGGCCCGGCGTGTACATCACATCGAGCGCGAGCCCCTCGATCGTCACCCTGTCGCCGTCCGAAACCCGCATCGAGACCACATCGGCCTTGCTCTGCTCGCCCATGATGGTGATGCAGTGGGTGCGGTCGCGCAGCTCGCCGAGCCCGGTCACGTGGTCGGCGTGCAGGTGGGTGTCGACGGCCTTGACCAGCTTGAGGTCGAGCTCGCGCAGCAATTGGCAGTAGCGATCGGCCTTTTCCAGCACCGGGTCGAGGATCAGCGCCTCGCCGCCGGCGCGGCTCGCCAGCAAATAACTGTAAGTTCCGGAAACGCTGTCGAACAACTGGCGAAAGATCATGGACGATGCTGCCCTGAAGTGATTCCCGAGACTATCATGTCAGGGGCGGACATAGCTCCAGCCCTGCTCCTGCAATTCCATCAGGTGGATAACACCGGAGGGGACAACGCTCGCCTCCGGAACAATCGAGATCGCGTGGCCTTCCTTCTTCTCCATCGCCGTCTTGGTGACGCTGCAGGCCGAAAATTGAATCTTGCCGGGGAGTACCATGTCCTTGAGGCGCTTGATGCGGTCCTGCACCGGCGAGGTGTCGGCGCGCAGCATGTTGAGGCCGGGGCCGTAGGTGACGATGTCGACGTCCACGTCCTCGTTCTTGCCGCGGTAATATTCGATCACGTTGGTGGCGTTGTTCAGTGTCTGGTTCATCACATCAGGGTCGTTCTGGTCGACGTGAAAGGCGACGTGGTGTGCTTTGCCTTCGGCCGCAATGGCTGGTCCTGCAAAGGTGATCGACAACAGGGCGACGGTCGCGAGACGATGAATAAAGCTGCGCATTAAAAAACTCCTCATGGCCGCACCAGCGTATAGCCGTTTTCAGTCAGCAAAAGTATCTGTCCGACGCCGACCTGCACCGGGGTCGCCGCCGGGATGATCTCCGGCCGCTTGCCGGTGTCGCGCTCGACGGTGTCGACGGTATTGAGGCACACGTCGAAACGCACGCCTTGCGCGATCAGGCTCTCGACCCGGTTACGGTTGCCGTTGTCGGTGCGCAACAGATCGATCCCGGGACCGAACGCCACCACCTCGATCGCAACCTTGTCGGGGTCGTAGAATTTCAGGAGATTATAGGCGACGCTGATCACCAACGCCTGCCGCTTCGGATCGTTGTCGGAGAGCTGGAGCACAATTTTGTGCTCGGCGAACGGCCTGTCCTGCAACGGCGCTTGCTGCGCGCGGGCGGTAGGCACGACCAAGGCAAGGAGGAAGACAAGCATGGAGGCAAGGATCAGCGCCGCGCCAAGGGCGCGAGCGAGCCGCCGACATGCCGGTAACATCTTCATCCTTGTCCCCCGATGCCCGGATTGTCGTCAACGCCCTTCAGCGTGACGCCGGGGGTCTGCCGGTTTGGCGGCTTGCCCGACCGCAGGTGGCTTGCCACCACATCCCACACGGGCGCGCCCTTCTGCTGATTGACCGACGCCCAGCCCGCGACCTTGTAGCTCTTGCCGGCCTCAAGCGGACGGCCGTTGGCCAACTTCAGCTCGGAGATCCTGTGGCCGATATTTTCCGCAGGCGTACAAGTATACGACAGGCCGCCGACGCGGACCATGTCGCCACCCTGCTGATAATAGGGATCGGCATTGAACAAATTGTCGCAGACGTCTTCCAGCACATCCTTGATCTGGCTGCCGGTCATGGCCTGCACATAGGTTTCCGGGTAGCTGATCGCGGTTTCCGCCAGCACGTCTTCCATGGTCAACGATTGGCCCGCGAGCGCAGTCGTGCCCCAGCGGAAACCCGGCGACAGCGCGATCTCGGCATTCAATTGCCCGAGCAGCGAGTCGCAGATCAGCTGATCCACAGGTCCGGAAAAATTGCCGCGGCGATAGAGCAGACGGTCGGCGGTTGCGATCTTGTCGGACCAGCTTGAGGCTTGCGAGGTGCGCATCTTGTCGATCAGCGCGGCCATCGCGGCATCGGGCTTCAGCAATTCCGAGAATACCGGCAGCAGGTGGTAGCGCAAATCGCCGACTTTTCCTTTTGCGAGCTCGAGATCGAGCACGCCCAAAAATTTTCCGTTCGAGCCGGCGCTGGTGACCTGCGTGACGCCGCCGGCGTTCCTGACCGCGATGGCTTGCGGAACGGCGTCATGGGTGTGGCCGCCGAGGATGACGTCGATGCCGGTGACGCGGGTGGCAAGTTTGAGATCGACATCCATGCCGTTATGCGACAGCAGCACGACCGCGTCGACCTTGTCGTTGCCGCGCAAGGCATCGACCAGCTTCTGCAATTCCTCGTCGCGGATTCCGAATTTCCAGTCCGGCGTAAAGCGCTTGGGATGGGCGATCGGCACATAGGGGAAGGCCTGTCCGATCACGGCGACGCGATGGCCGCCGATCTCCTTGATGGTGTGAGGCTTGAACACCCGCCCCGAGGCCGGATCGAAGGCCTTGGCATCGTTGAACGCGGCTTCCTCCGTGAGGTAGACGTTCTGCGCCAGGAATTCGCCCTTGAAGCGCTCGAGATTGGCACGCAGCGTCGCTTCGCCATAGGTGAACTCCCAATGGCCGGTCATCGCCTCGACGCCCAGCAAATTCGCCGCTTCCACCATGTCGGCGCCCTGCATCGTGTTGGCGAGCCCGGTGCCCTGCCACATGTCGCCGCCGTCGAGGAGCAGCGAGCGCCCCTGGCCGACGTCATTGCGCAGGCGGTCGATCAGCGTCTTCAGATGCGCAAAGCCGCCGAGCTTGCCGAAGCGCGCCGCGGATTTTTCGAAGCCGATTGAGGTAAAGGCGTAGGCATCGGCGCTTTCAGGGTTGACGCCGAAACGGTCGAGAAAAGCGCGGCCGACCAGATGCGGCGGCCTGCCCTTCATTTCGCCGATCCCGATATTGACGCCGGGTTCGCGGAAATAGACGGGGAGCAGCTGCGCGTGGGTGTCGGTCAAGTGCAGGATGCGGGCATTGCCGAAGCGCTCGAGATCGTAGACGCCGGCATTATCGGCGGCGCGGGCGAGCCGCGGCAGTCCGCCGAATGCGGCTGCACCGGTCAATGTTAGAAAATCCCGGCGGCGGATTTTCATCGCGATGTCTGCGCGCCTTCCATAGGTTGTTAGCGTATTTCCAGATCCTTCCAGCGTTCCTTTTCGCTGGTCGCCTGGAAGATCGAAGCCTTGGCGAGCGCCTCGGCTTCCCTGGATTGTGCTACCGCCTGGTCGAAATCGCCGCTATCGGCGGCCTTTTTCGCCGCCGCCAGGGTTGCGGCCGTCGTGGTCCATTGATTGCGCAATCCGGCCGCTTCCTTGTTGGCGGCCTCGGCTGCGGCGTAGGCGGCCTTGAAGTCGGCTTCCGACGCCGCGAATGCCGTAGCCGCACCGGAGATCAGCAATACCGCGATCAGAATCGTTCTCTTCGCGATTATTTTCATGGGCGCGCTCCCGGGCCGGAGATCGGCAGTCCATTGCTCACGTAGGACAGATAATATTCGAGGTCGCGATATTCCTCGTCCTGCGGGTTGAGCGGCACGCCGCGGATCTGGTTGTTGCAGGTGGTGAAGCGCCGGCTGACCGTACCCATGCCGCTCCATTCGGAGCGATAGATCGGCATCGCATTCAATAGCCCAAGCGCAGGCGCCAGCACTTCGGCGCGGATCCGCTCGCCCGGTTCCTGCACATGGCAGGTGGCGCAGGAGAAGTTGAGCTGCCCGCGCCGCGTGTAAAAATATTCCTTGCCCTTCTGATAGGCTTCCAGCGCGCGCGGATCGTTCGGAATCTTGATGTCAAAAGGCTTGCCGCGCGAGGTGAACGCCATATAGGCGGTGAGCGAAGCCATCTCGTCCTTGACATAGGAGTACGGAGCTTCGCCATTAGCCTCGCGGCAGCGGTTCAACGCGAGTTCGAGGGTGACGACCTTGCCTTCCTTCTCGTCGAAATAAGGATAGTTCTGGCGGATGCCGATGCCCTTGTCGGGAAAGCAATCGCCGTAGGTCTTGCCGTTCTTGAACGGCGTCGCAAACATCTCCTTGCCGGCTTCAAGCGAGAATTCGTAAGGCGGGAATTGTTCCTTCTCCTCCCATTGCCGGTGCAGATCCTCGTTCATCGAATAAGGGCCGTTGACGAAATCCTCCGGCTTCAGCTTGGGGAATTTGGTCGTGAAGTATTTCTGGAACGCCTTCGCCTCGGCGACGGGATCGGGCGTATCGGCGGCGATCGCCGACGGCCCGGCGAAGGCCAGCGCCGCCAGCGCGAGCGCCGCTAAGGTGAGGCAGATCGCGAGACGCATGCATAGCGTTTTCGAGCGAAGTGGATACCGGTTCGCGTGAAGAAAACGCGTCGATACAAAAGTGCGCATTATTGAATCTTCGCGACGGTCGCGTCGGTCGCGCCCTTGTTGTCGACCCAGCTGATCTTGAGGTCGTCGCCCTTCTTAGCCCCCTTGAACGAGAATTTGACATAGGGGTCCCTGGAGACGGCAGGACCCCAATCGGCGACGAACACGGCCTTGCCGTCATATTCGAAGGTCAGCTCCTGGATGAAATGCGCCGGGATGACGGCGCCTTGCGCATCCTTGACGAAGCCGGAATCCATCGGATGTTGGATCAGTGCCTGGACTTCGGTGATGTCGCCGTTCGAGGTCGCGCGCACGCGAATGGTCGATGCCATTTTGCTTTTCTCCCTTACCCGCCGCAGCCGCCGACGGTGACTTTGACTTCCTTGGTGGCGCTAAAAAGCTTGCCGCCGGCTTCCACGATCGCGATTACGTTGCTCGTCTGTTGCATCTTGATCCGATTGGCCACGCTCGGCATGGTCCCTGCCGGAATCTTGTAGGTTGCCGCCAGTGCGTTCGGGTTTGCGCTGACGAAGAACGAGATCGAGGTCACGTTGTCGAGCGTCGTCGCTACCGAAATAGGAACCACCGCGCCGTTCTCGGCGATTTCAGGTGCATCGAGCTTGACCTTGTCGGAGGCTTCCGCGGTCCTGCCGTAGAGCGCCTTGATCGCATCCGCATCGCTCTTCTGCTTGAAGGCGTCTTCGGGATACTTGTCGTTGGCGGCGGCAAACGCCGGCGCCGCGCTGAACGCAACATGGCCGAGGCCGAACAACGCGACCAAGCCCGCGCCTTGCAAGAGAAGGCGGCGCGTTGCCGGAAAGCCGTTGTCTGTGATCATCTGAAGATCTCCAAAAAAGCGCATCGTCGTAAGCTCATCGTCATAAGGCTGTCTCGTCAAAGGGTCTGCAGGAAATCCACCACTGCGTTGATCTCCTGTTCGGTCAAAATCCGGTTTCGTCCGAACGGCGGCATCACGGTCAAAGGATTGCGCTTGGTTTCATCGGTCACGATGGCGACGAGATCGTTGCGATCAGGGTATTTGCTTTTGATGTCTTTCAGCGGCGGCCCGATCGTGCCGGGCAGGTCGCCGCCCTTGATCTCATGGCAGGTCAGGCAATTGCCCTTGCCGCGATCGAACGCGATCTTCTGCCCCTCCGTGGCGGATTGCGCGCAAGCGGGGCTCGCGAAGGCAGCGCCGATCAACAGTGCCAGGGCCGGGATCAAGGCCGACTTCCTCGAAAGGGCGTCCGTCAAAGGCGTTTCCTGCAAACTTGGGCCGGTTGTTCGGTTTCGAATATAGGCCGTCAAAGCATAAACGCCATCTGATGACAACGTGAACAATAGGTGCGTGGAAACGGGGTTTGGCGTACACCCGGAAAAGGTCGAAATGTTCCGGTATTGCGGCCAGGTCCGTTAGACTTGCGGGTGCGTCTTTGCAGCGTTAAAGCTTCGGCAGGAGTGTGTGATGGCTGAATTTGTCGTCGAATTCGGCAAGGATGGCCGCCCGGTCGAGCCGGACGGCCGTCTCGATGCGGCGGCATTCCACCGCAACCATGCGCCGATCTGCGCGGTGTTGGAGAAGTTCCTGTCGGGTGAAACCGGCGACGTGCTGGAGGCCGGCAGCGGCACCGGCCAGCACGTGGTCCATTTCGCCCGTCACCACCCCGACATCGTCTGGTGGCCGAGCGATCTCAACGAGGCGCATCTGAAAAGCATTGCGGCCTGGCGAGCGCATGCCGCCTTGCCGAATATCCGCCCGCCGTCACGGATCGATCTCACCGATCCCCTGTGGGGCAGCCCGATGCAGGACGGCAGTGCGCTGCCAAAATTGCTGGCGGTGTTCTGCGCCAATGTCATCCACATCGCGCCGTGGCGCGTCGCGGAGGGTTTGTTCACAGGCGCGGGAAATTATTTGCGCGCAGACGGGCGGCTCTATTTGTACGGCCCGTTCAAGCGCGACGGCAAGCACACTGCGCTCTCTAATGCCGTGTTCGACACAAGCTTGCGCGAGCGGGATGCCGAATGGGGCGTGCGCGATATCGCCGATCTCGAGAAGCTCGCAGCAGGCGCCGGTCTCGCCTTGCGCGACGTTACGGAAATGCCCGCCAACAACCTGATGCTGTCATTCGAGCGATCGAAAGTTGGATGACGTGAGCGCATAGCCAGCGCCCGCTGGCGGCGGTTGATCGGCAAGCCGCATCTCTCCATAGTGTTGAAAATCAAATCAACAAGGCCGATCGGGCCATCCGGGCGGAAATGCCGATGATTGACGTGACTGCAAGCGACGAGATGGCCAATGACGCCCGCGTGCGATCCAACGTGGTGCGGCTTGCCGCGGCACAGGCGCTTACCGGCGCGAACTCGGCGGTGATTTTTGCGACCGGCTCGATCATCGGCGCGACCTTGGCGCCGAACGTCTCGCTCGCGACC
>Ga0209526_10003591_pt1 | contig 10570 bp, 8 predicted proteins | sample JacPinW_OM2H0_M1_FD_188566 | JGI IMG/M metagenome (GOLD analysis project Ga0209526, IMG submission 188566) | Forest soil microbial communities from Algoma, Ontario, Canada - Jack Pine, Ontario site 1_JW_OM2H0_M1 (SPAdes) (version 2) | ecosystem: Environmental > Terrestrial > Soil > Boreal... | reverse complement strand
GAGGGCCTTGAACATTTCGTCGGCAACTTTTTCGGTGACGTCGCCCCAGATAGCGATGACCTTGTTATAGCGCTCGCCGTTGGTGATGGCGCCGTCAAGGTATTGCTGCTGAACCTTGACGACTTCTTTTTCGGCGTTTTCCACGAGCTTGTACTTATCGCTCGGGATGAGCATGTCGTCGATACCGATGGAGATGCCGGACTTGGTAGCGTAGGCAAAGCCGAGCGTCTTGAGGTCGTCAAGGAGTTCGACAGTGCCTTCGAGGCCGAAGCGCAAGTAGGAGTAATAGACGAGCTGCTGCACACCTTTCTTCTTCAGCAAGCCGTTGATGTACGGCATGTGCTTGGGAAGATGGGAATTGAAGATGACCCGGCCGACGGTAGTCTGGATGAACTGGCGCTCCATCCGGATCGGCTCGATGTGCGTGACGTCCTGGTTGTCGTAGGCGGTGGTCAGGTCAATGACTTCGCCGGTGTAGCGCAAACGAATCGGGGTGAGAAGCTCAACTTCGCCCGCTTCGAGCGCCAGATTGACGTCATCCTCCGAACCGAACACGCGGCCTTCGCCCTTAGCGCCGGGCTTGTTCTTGGTTAGGTAGTAGAGACCAAGAACCATGTCCTGCGAAGGAACGGCGAGAGGCAGACCGTGCGCGGGAGAAAGAATGTTGCGCGAGCTGAGCATGAGCACAGACGCTTCGACCTGGGATTCCGGAGAAAGCGGTATGTGTACGGCCATCTGGTCGCCGTCAAAGTCCGCGTTGAAGGCGGTGCAGACCAGGGGGTGAATACGGATGGCCTTGCCTTCGACCAGGACTGGCTCAAACGCCTGGATACCGAGGCGGTGCAAGGTTGGGGCGCGATTGAGCAGCACTGGATGTTCGCGGATGACATCTTCAAGGATGTCCCACACCACAGGATCCTGCTGTTCAACCATTTCCTTGGCTTGCTTGATGGTGGTGCAGTGACCCTGGGCTTCGAGCTTGTGATAGATGAAGGGCTTGAAGAGCTCGAGCGCCATTTTCTTTGGCAAACCGCACTGGTGGAGTTTCAGTTCCGGGCCAACAACGATAACCGAGCGGCCGGAATAGTCCACACGCTTGCCGAGGAGGTTCTGGCGGAAGCGGCCCTGCTTGCCCTTGAGGGTATCGCTCAAAGACTTCAGCGGGCGGTTGTTGGTGCCGCGGAGAACACGGCCACGGCGGCCGTTGTCGAATAGCGCGTCGACGGCTTCCTGGAGCATACGCTTTTCGTTGCGGACGATAACGTCCGGTGCGCGAAGTTCCATGAGCTTTTTCAACCGGTTGTTGCGGTTGATGACGCGGCGATAGAGGTCGTTGAGATCGGAAGTGGCGAAGCGGCCGCCGTCGAGAGGCACGAGCGGGCGCAACTCCGGCGGAAGAACCGGGATGACGTCGAGAATCATCCATTCGGGTTTGTTGCCGCTCTTGCGGAACGCTTCCAGAACCTTGAGGCGCTTGGCATACTTGATGCGCTTCTGGAGGGAAGGATCCACTTTCATTTTGTTGCGAAGTTCGTCGGCGAGCTTGTCGACTTCGACGCGCCGGAGAAGCTCCTTGATGGCTTCCGCTCCCATCTTTGCGGTGAACTGGCCGGGATACTCGGTGAGAAGTTTGCGATATTCGTCTTCCTGAAGAACTTGACGGTCTTTGAGGACAGCGACTTCGCCGACGTCGACGACGACGAAGGCTTCGAAGTAGAGAATGCGCTCGAGATCGCGCATGGAGATGTCCAGCAAATAGCCGATGCGGCTGGGCAGGCCTTTGAAGAACCAGACGTGCGAACAGGGCGATGCCAGCTCAATGTGGCCAAGACGCTCGCGGCGAACTTTGCTGAGCGTGACTTCCACGCCGCACTTGTCACAGATCACACCGCGATGCTTCATGCGCTTGTACTTGCCGCACAAGCATTCCCAGTCGGTAACCGGACCGAAAATTTTGGCGCAGAACAAGCCGTCACGTTCGGGTTTGAACGTGCGGTAGTTGATGGTCTCCGGCTTGGTGACTTCACCGTGAGACCAGGAACGAATTTTTTCCGGACTGGCAAGACTGATGCGAATGGAATCGAAATCCGCGATCAAGCTGGCGCGATCATAAGGGCTGCTGCGATACAAGGTTGTTTCCTCCCTCCCCGGCTTTCGCCGGGGCCGCGGTCCGATGTTCCGGACCGGCTGAGAACCCATACTGCGAAGAACTTCTGAAGCTGGACCCGTTGTCATGAGGGGCGCGGACAAGCCACGCCCCCCGGGACGATTTCTCTAGTCGGCTGCCTTTTCCGCCGGCTTCTGGCGCTTCATCAACTCAACGTCCAGGCAGAGCGATTGCAGCTCACGGACCAGCACGTTGAACGATTCAGGAACGCCCGGCTCGATGCCCGGCTCGCCCTTGACGATGGCCTCGTAGATTTTCGCGCGGCCATAAACGTCGTCGGACTTTGCGGTGAGCAACTCCTGCAAAATGTGAGCAGCGCCATAAGCTTCGAGCGCCCAGACTTCCATTTCGCCGAACCGCTGCCCGCCGAATTGCGCCTTGCCGCCGAGCGGCTGCTGCGTAATCAGCGAGTATGGCCCGATGGAGCGTGCGTGGATCTTGTCGTCGACCAAGTGAGACAGCTTGAGCATATAGATGTATCCAACGGTGACAGGCTGATCGAACTGCTCGCCGGTCATCCCGTCGAAGAGGTTGATCTTGCCGGCGTGCGGCAAGCCAGCAACCTCCAGGAGGTGGCGGATTTCCGCTTCGCGCGCGCCGTCGAAAACCGGCGTGGCGAAGGGAATTCCCTCCTTGAAGCCTTCGGAGTATTCCAGCAACTCGTCGTCGCTCAGCTTCGAGAGCGACTTCCAGATTGCGGTCTCGGTGAAGACTTCGCGGTACCAGCGGCGGATGGCTTCGGCTTTGACTTCCTTGCTGAGCAGGCGCTTCAAGCTGTTACCCAGCTCCTTGCCCGCCCAACCGAGGTGGGTCTCAAGAATCTGTCCGACGTTCATACGCGACGGAACGCCCAGCGGATTCAAAACGATTTCCACCGGGGTGCCATCCGGCAGCGACGGCATGTCCTCTTCAGGAACAACGCGAGCGATAACGCCCTTGTTACCGTGGCGGCCAGCCATTTTGTCGCCGATGGAAAGCTTGCGCTTCATCGCGATGTAGACTTTGGCCAGCTTGATGACGCCCGGAGGCAGTTCGTCGCCCTTCTTGAGCTTTTCCTTGCGCTCCTCGGTGATCTTGCGAAGCACGTCGATCTGCCGCGAGGTCATCTCCTCGATCTCTTCGATCTTTTCGATCAGTAGCGGATCCTTTTCGTTCAGTTTCAAACGCTTGAGGTTCCGTGTGGAGATCTTCTCGATGAGTTCGCGGGTCAGTTCGGCGCCCTTGGTGAGCAGGCGCTTGTTGGTTTTTTCATCGTGCAAGTCGGCTTGCAGGATTTTGCCGCCCAGCAAATCGTTGAGGCGCTTCAGGCGTTCATCGGTCAGGATGCGGATTTCATCGGCGAGGTTCTTCTCGAGTTTGAAGACCTGTGCCGCTTCAATGGCCTTGTGGCGCTCGTCCTTTTCTCCCCCCTTGCGGGTGAAGATCTTGACGTCAACGATGGTGCCTTCGATACCTGGCGGACAGTAGAGAGAAGCGTCGCGAACATCGCCGGCTTTTTCACCGAAGATGGCGCGAAGAAGTTTCTCTTCCGGCGTCAGCGTGGTTTCGCCCTTGGGGGTAACCTTGCCGACGAGGATGTCGCCCGGTTTGACGACGGCGCCAATACGGATGACACCGCTTTCGTCCAGGTTGCGAAGGAAAGATTCGCTGATGTTGGGGATGTCCCGGGTAACTTCTTCGGGGCCGAGCTTGGTGTCGCGGGCTTCGATTTCATACTCTTCGATGTGGATCGAAGTGTAGTAGTCGTCCTTGACCAGCTTTTCGCTGACCAGGATGGCGTCTTCGAAGTTGTATCCGCGCCAAGGCACAAAGGCGACGAGCACGTTGCGGCCGAGGCCGAGTTCGCCGCGGTCGGTGCAAGGACCGTCGGCCAGGACTTGACCAGTCTTGACCCGATCACCGACGCGAGCGAGCGGCTTCTGGTTGATGCAAGTGTTCTGGTTGGAGCGCTTGAACTTGGTGAGGGTGTAGATGTCCGCACCAACTTCGCGGCTCAACACGCCGGAGTGATCGCTTTCGACGCGCACGATGATGCGCTCCGAGTCGACCTGGTCCACGATGCCATCGCGCTTGCAAAGCACGACCGCGCCGGAATCGCGAGCGGTAACGCGCTCCATGCCGGTACCGACCAGCGGCGCTTCGCCGCGAATCAGAGGCACGGCCTGACGTTGCATGTTGGAACCCATCAAAGCGCGGTTGGCGTCGTCGTTTTCCAGGAACGGAATCAAGCTGGCGGCGACAGAGACGAGCTGCTTCGGCGAAACGTCCACGTAATCCACTTCATCGCGGTGCTTCAGGACGAAGTTGCCGGCTTGACGGCAGTTGACGAGTTCGGTGGTGATGCGCAGCTTGTCGTCCAGAGAGACGTTGGCCTGCGCGATAACGTACTTGTCCTCTTCCCACGCGGAAAGATAGAAGCAGTAAGGCTCGTAAACTACCTTACGGCGCTTGAGTTCGTCGTTTAGCTCTTCGACGCGGTCGCGCTCGACAATGTCGCCGGCTTTGAATTCACTGTCGCCGGCGTTCACGATCTGAACGTAGTCAATAATGCGGCCGCCCTTCACACGGCGATAAGGCGATTCGATGAAGCCGTAATCGTTGATGCGCGCAAAGCAGCTGAGCGAGCTGATGAGGCCGATGTTCGGACCTTCTGGCGTTTCGATCGGGCAGATACGGCCGTAGTGCGTCGGGTGAACGTCGCGCACTTCGAATCCCGCGCGTTCGCGAGACAACCCGCCGGGTCCGAGAGCCGAAAGACGCCGCTTGTGGGTGATTTCGCTGAGCGGATTGGTCTGGTCCATAAACTGACTGAGCTGTGAACTGCCGAAGAATTCGCGGATCGCGGCCATAACCGGCTTGGCGTTGACCAGGTCGTGGGGCATGGCCGTGGACATTTCCTGGTACACGCTCATCTTTTCCTTGATGGCGCGTTCCATACGGACAAGGCCGATGCGGAACTGGTTTTCGAGAAGTTCGCCAACCGCGCGAACACGGCGGTTGCCGAGATGATCGATGTCATCGACGACACCGATGTTCTTGCGCAGCTTGAACAGGTACTTGATCGCCGAAACGAAGTCCGTGGTGTCCAGCGTACGGTTATCGAGCGGCGTATCGAGGCCCATTTTGATGTTGAACTTCAAGCGGCCGACGCGGCTGAAATCGTATTTCCGGGGATCGAAAAACATGCCGCGGAAAAGATTGGTTGCCGTTTCAAGCGTCGGTGGATCGCCCGGACGCAGCTTGCGGTAGATTTCGATCAGCGCTTCCTTGGAAGAACGGATCGAATCCTTGTCCAGCGTGCGGGAGAGAACCAGGCCGATGTCGTCGCGCTCCGGGAAGAAGACGTCGACTTCGGTGATGCCGCCTTCGGCAAAGGCTTGCCAAAGATCGGCGGTCAGCGGTTTGTTGGCTTCCAGAAGAACTTCGCCGGTCTGGCGGTTGACGACATCGGCGACGCTGTAAGCGCCTTCGAGATCGGCAAGTGCCGCGCGAACCTGGCTGATTTTGGCCTTGATGAGTTCCTTGAAGAGGTTTTCGGTAATGCGCTTGTGCGCGCCGACGATGATTTCTTCGGATTTCGGATTGCGGATTTCGTGGGTGAGCTTGCGGTCCACGATGCCGGGCGAAACGTTCCAGAGTAGATCTTTGTCGCGCAGAGAAATGCGTTCCACCTGATAGAAGGTGCGCAGTATCTCTTCATTGGACTTCATGCCCAGCGCGCGAAGGAAGATCGAACCCAGAAACTTGCGCTTGCGGTCGATGCGGACATAGAGAATATTCTTGGTGTCGTACTCGAATTCCACCCACGAGCCGCGGTACGGAATGATCTTGCCCAGGAAGTAGCTGCGGTTGTTGGCGCTTTCGAAAAAGACGCCGGGCGAGCGATGCAACTGGCTGACGATGACGCGCTCGGTACCGTTGATGATGAAGGTGCCGTTCTCGGTCATCAGCGGGATATCGCCGTAGAAAACTTCCTGTTCCTTGATATCGCGAATCGTTTTTGCGCCGGTGTCGGGATCTTTATCGTAGATGGTGAGACGAATGGTGACTTTAAGCGGAGCGGAATAGGTCATGCCGCGCTCCTGGCATTCGTTCACGTCATATTTCAGCTGCATGGCGACAGGGTCGCCGCACTTATTGCAGAAGGTGGGCGTGTTCTTATTGAACGTGCCGCACTTGTGGCAGACCACATCGCCGGTCTGGTACGGATTGGTGACCACCGACGCGCCGCAATTGCGGCAGGTGGCGCGCAGGTGATGCAGTCCCTTCAGGTTGCCGCACTTACACTCCCAGTTTCCGATGGCATAGTCCACGAACTCGAGCTGCGACATTTCACGGAAGTCGCGAATCGGAAACACGGAGGTAAACACGGACTGAAGGCCGCCGTCGTCGCGCTCGCTCGGCAGCAAATCCATCTGCAGAAAGCGCTGGTACGACTTCATCTGGACTTCGATCAGATTCGGGATCTGGATGGATCCCTGAATCTTGGCAAAATCCAGTCGCTGGCGTTCTCGAACGTGCTGGTTGCTATGAGAAGACATTCCGGATGTACCTCATTCCCTTTCGGGCAGGCTGCAGAAAACAGTGGAAAGACACTTAACCGTGTTGCGGTGCGGCTTGCCCAGAGCCGCGCAGCACACGGTAAGTGAAGGTCCGGATAGGACCCAGATTCTTGATGAACAGTCTGGCCGTAGCTTGCGTACCGAGTTCCCCTGCGCCACCATGCACCATAGTGACAGCGCCGTTCCCGAAGCCCGTACCGCGCACCAGCGGCTTGCGCCGCAGGTACGGTGTTACTTGATTTCGACCTTGGCGCCCGCTTCTTCAAACTTCTTCTTGATGGTCGCCGCTTCGTCCTTGGTCACGCCTTCCTTCACGGTCTTGGGCGCGCCATCGACGAGGTCTTTTGCTTCCTTGAGGCCGAGGCTGGTGACTTCACGAACGGCCTTAATGACGTTGATTTTGTTGCCGCCAACGTCGGTGAGCACGACGGCGAATTCCGTCTTCTCTTCCGCGGGGGCTGCAGCGCCGCCAGCCGCTCCACCGCCGGCGGCCACAACCGTGGCTGCCGCGGCAGAAACGCCGAAGGCTTCTTCCATTTTCTTGACCAGGTCGGACGCTTCGAGCAGCGTCAGGCCCTTGATTTCTTCCAGAATCGTTTCAACTTTTGACATGACTGAGATTTCTCCTCTCAATATTTCTGAAGCAAATTTTTCGGAACCGGCCGGGGGTGACCCGAACAGCTCCCGAAGCCGTACGAACTAAACCTACGCACTAAATTTGTTGGCCTTCACCGCTTCGCTGACGGTTACCGCAAGATTGCGCGGCAATGCGTTGAGCGCTATGGCAATGCGTTGCGCCGGAGCGTTCAGCAGGAACATGATCTTGCTGATCAGCTCTTCTTTCGACGGCATGTTGGCAAGTTGCTGGATATCCGCGATGGAGATGACTCTGCCTTCGACCACGCCGGACTTGAACTGAAACGCCGGGACATCCTTGGCAACTTTGGTCAGGGCCTTCGCGAGAGCAACCGGATCGGTCATGGTGTATGCGATGGAATGGGTGCCTTTCAGATTCTTAAGTACGCTTTCGGCAGGCGTGCCGGCGCCGGCGCGTTCGGCGATGGTGTTCTTTACAACCTGGTATTTGCCGCCCGCGGCTTGAACGGCGCGGCGGAGCTTGGTGTCGTTTTCAACCGTGATGCCCTGGAAGGTGGTGAGAATAACCGTGGAGACCTTCGCAAGCTCGGTCTTCAGTTTGTCCAGGTCCTGCTGTTTTTCACTCTTTTTCTTCATAATCTTTTTTCCCCGTTTGCCCAGGCTTACGACCCGAGGCTTGTGCAGCCGCTCCCTTAGGCGGCGGTTGCCAGAGTCTCCGCTTCCGCGAGATCGACGATAATTCCCGGGCCCATCGTCGAGGTCAGCGTAATTTTCTTCACGTACTTGCCCTTGGCTGCGGCTGGCTTGGCTTTCACGACCGCCATGATGATGGCGTGCGCGTTTTCGGAAAGGCTCTTCGGTTCAAAATTAATTTTGCCTACCGGGCAGTGGATGATTCCCGCTTTGTCCACGCGGAACTCCACTTTGCCCGCTTTGGTTTCCTTCACGGCTTTGGCGACATCCATGGTGACCGTGCCGGTCTTTGGGTTAGGCATCAGGCCGCGCGGGCCGAGGACCTTACCGAGTTTGCCGGCAGAGCGCATCATGTCCGGCGTGGCGATTACGGCGTCGTAATCGGTCCAGCCTTCCATGATTTTCTGGACCATATCGTCGCCGCCGACAAATTCCGCACCGGCTTCCGTGGCTTCGCGCTGCTTATCGCCACCGGCGAGAACCAGTACGCGAACCGCCTTGCCGAGACCGTGCGGCAGAACAACAGTGCCGCGAACGACCTGATCGGAATGCTTGGGATCGACTCCCAAGTTGATGGCCAGTTCAACCGTTTCATTGAATTTGGTGTGGTGCGTCTTCTTAATTAGCTCTGCCGCCTCCGCGAGCTTGTACGGGCGCGGTTCGACCTTCTTCCGCGCGTTTTCGATTTGTTTTCCAGCTTTCTTCATTCCTGCTACCTCTGCGATCCCGGATCGCCTGAACTTCCCTAGGCTTCCACGACTTCCAGGCCCATGTTGCGCGCCGTACCCATCACGGTGCGCATCGCGGATTCCAGATTGGTGGTGTTGAGATCGACAAGCTTGATTTTGGCAATTTCTTCGACTTGCTTTTTTGTGACTTTGCCGACCTTGTTGCGGTTCGGCTCCGGAGAACCCTTGGCAATGCCCGCGGCGCGAAGCAGAAGAATGGAGGCCGGCGGTGTCTTCAAAATGAAGGTGAAGGTACGGTCGGTATAGATGGTGACCAGCACCGGGAAGATCATGCCGTCTGGTTCTTTCGCGGTCTTGGCGTTGTACTGTTTGCAGAAATCCATGATGTTTACGCCGTGAGGACCGAGCGCGGTGCCCACCGGAGGCGCGGGGGTGGCCTTTCCGGCCGGCAGTTGCAGCTTGATGGTCGTTTGTACTTTCTTTGGTGGCATTTTTCCCTTACCTCAAATTCATTTGGTTACTGCAATTTCTTGCAAACGGCGTTTCCGAACGCACGCGATTCGCTTAACCCAATTTCTCCACGCTGGCAAAATCCAGTTCGACCGGAGTCGAACGGCCGAAAATCGTGACGGAAACTTTCAAGCGGCTGTGGTCGTTGTCGATTTCTTCGACCGTGCCGTTGAAATTGGCAAACGGACCGTCCACGATGCGAACCTGCTCGTTACGCTCGAAAACGACCTTCGGCTTCGGGCGATCCTGCGGGGTGTGCACGCGATTGATGATGGCGTCCACTTCCGCTTCGGAAAGAGCCGGCGGCGCGGTGGCCGAGCCGACGAAACCGGTAACGCGCGGCGTGTTGCGCACGATGTGCCAGGTGTTTTCGTCGAGATCCATTTCGACGAGGACGTAACCTGGATACGACATTCGCGAAGCAACGACTTTTTTGCCGCTGCGGACCTCGACCACTTCTTCGGTCGGGATCAGCACCCGGCCGATCTTGTCCTGCAGGTTGAAGGCGGCCACCCGGCTCTCCAGGCTTTCTTTGACTTTTTTCTCGAAGCCCGAATACGTGTGGATGATGTACCACTGCATCGACATAAGTCGTTTGATCCTTTAAGCGTGAAAATACTTGAGCAGCCAATCCAAGCCCAGCTGAGCGATTTTTTCCACGATGGCCAAAAATACGCCGAAGAAAGCTACGGTGACGATCACCACGGCGGTAGTGGACATGACGTCCTCGCGGCTGGGCCAGGTCACCTGCTTCATTTCGACACGAACGTCGTGAAGAAACTCGCGCGTGCTTTCGATGCTGCCGGTTACCTTCTTGCCGAGCTCAAAGCCGGAGCCGCCCGGAGATTCTTCGCTGCTCATTTTCACCGCCCGCGTGGCCATCTGTGCGTTTCCCCTTCACAAGTCCTTCGACTCGTGTCCTTCTGAATCCTGGCAGGGGAGGAGGGATTCGAACCCCCATACCCGGTTTTGGAGACCGGAGTCCTAACCGTTGGACGACTCCCCTGTGAACAAAACCGGTCCTGCCCTCCGAACAATCGACGCTACTTGGCTTCTTTGTGCGGCGTGTGCTTCCGGCACGCGCGACAGAACTTCTTGGTCTCCAGGCGGTCGGAATGCTTCTTCTTGTTTTTTGTGGTGGTGTAATTCCGGTTCTTGCAGTCACCACATTGCAACGTAATGATTTCCCGCATTCCTCAATCCTTTTTCCAAACCCTTACGGTTCGAAACTTCAAACTTACTCGATGATTTCGGTTACCGCGCCGGCGCCGACGGTGTGGCCGCCTTCGCGAATGGCGAAGCGCAAGCCCTTTTCGAGGGCCACCGGCGTGATCAGCGTCACTTCGCAGCTG
>Ga0209526_10003590_pt1 | contig 10571 bp, 10 predicted proteins | sample JacPinW_OM2H0_M1_FD_188566 | JGI IMG/M metagenome (GOLD analysis project Ga0209526, IMG submission 188566) | Forest soil microbial communities from Algoma, Ontario, Canada - Jack Pine, Ontario site 1_JW_OM2H0_M1 (SPAdes) (version 2) | ecosystem: Environmental > Terrestrial > Soil > Boreal... | reverse complement strand
CCAGCTCTTTAATGATCAAAGATGCCCTTACCTGCAGACCTGCTCCGCGAATTTACCACACGCTACATCTGGTGGCGCGACGAGCACCCGCCCTCGGAAGATCGCATCATCGCGCAGGTGATGAACATGGGCACCTACGACGACATCCGCCGGCTTGAGGCCGTGTGCACCCCGAGCGAGTTGCAGCAGCTGATGCTCAGAGCACAGCCCGGCTGGATCAGCGCCCGCTCCTGGGAATTCTGGCGCGGGCGCCTGCGTGCCCGCGGGTCGACGATGAGATCCCCGAGAAGCCGCCGCGCAGGTCGTTTTATGATGTGCCTTGATGTTCGCCCAATCCCCGGGGGGCACAGGCGCAACTCAGGGTTATGCGGCAGTCTGCTTGAAGGGCTTGATGCTCCTGAGCGCCCTCGCGATGCGGCGTGCCGCCGTGAGAAGGTCATGCCGATTCTGGAGATTGAGCCAGAACTGAGCCGATGTACCGAAGAATCTCGCGAGCCGAAGCGCCGTGTCGGCGCTGATGCTGATCTGCTCGCGCGCGATCCGTTCAATACGGTTTCTCGGAATGCCGCACGCCTTGGCCACGGCATACGGCGTCAACCGGAGCGGGTCCAGGAACTCTTCCCTAAGCATCTCGCCGGGGTGCATAGGTCGAAGCGTCTTCATCTGCCGCTTGGCCATGTTAGCAGCCGTGCGTTTGTGCCCTTATCCGCGCGACGTTCGTACCGGCCGTGGAGAGGGCAGGGGGTAGTGTTTTGCTTCCCATGCTTCCACTAATGTCACAAGCACATTCAGGCGATCACCTGCCGGCGTGTTGGCTGTCGCGTCCATAAGGGCTTCGATTTCCTTCAGGAGGCGCCGGTACTCTCGTTCGGTTCTGACCGATCTGCTGTTCATTTTATTACCTCATTCTACAGTACCAGCATGTCCCAGACCGCAAAAGACGTTCCGCGCAGAATCGAGACTTGGCCAAAGGAAGACCAGGAGGGAGTGGCCGAACCGGCCCGTGACATCGAGGCGCGCCCCAGTAGGCTCTACCTCTTGGATGACCAAGAAGAGGCTGCAATTCGTGAAGGCCTCGCACAGCTGGATCGCGAAGAGTGGGTTGACGAAGAGGATATGAAAGTCCTGTGGAAGCGCTGCGGCATTCTCTGAGAACTCGGTGGCTGAGAGCGGGACCCAAGCGTCCTAGGGAATCGGAAACTGCGTGGATCAACGGAAAAGCCGTTTGCGCTCAGAACTGCCTGAGAGCCGTGAATGCCCATTTCGGTAACGGATCCGATCATTCGCGTTCGTACTGCAGATGGCGCAATCCACGTCGGCCTTCATGGTGTTCTTGCTCGCGCACACGATGGAACGCTCATTGATTTGCCTGGGATGCGAGCGGATCAGCGGGCGCCTGTCGTCACGGCCCTCGCGATCCTCTCACATCTGCTGCGAAGGTACACGAAATCGGCGCTGATCACGGCTGACGACTGGCGATTGGCCCTGCGTCAGCAGCTCGGCGACGATGCTCTCGTGCTCGCTGGTGGTCCCGAAGATAAGCCCCAGTTCCTGCAGCCAGTGCTGAGTGGGCTTGGCGAGATCAAACCGTTCAACATTACGGAAGCCGATCACCTGATGGCGGCCAATCGACACGTGCTGAAGGTCGCGCAGGAGGCTACGCCGGAGAACGCTTTCTACAGCCTTATGTGTTCGACATGGCGCCACCACGGCGGTGTAGGTAATCCGGCTGGCGCGCGCGCTCGCTGCTTAACCGTGCTCGTTGGCGATGGGGTCACGATCGGCTCGGAAATTCTTTCGTTGGCTCATTCGTACGATGTAACGAAGCCAGCCATTGTTGGTATCAACGCTTCGAGTCCGAAGAGCAGCCGAGATCACATGCTGTGGGCGGCGCCATGGCAAACGAAGCAACCGGTGTCCAACGTACCATACCCGTTCATTGACTGCCGCCGCATTCGCCTCGTTGTGTTGGGCAAGGACCTCGTTGGTGCAGTTCTTGTGAGCGAGAATGGCACGCGCGTTGACACCGGCACCGGTAATATCGAAGACCCGCACGTCCCGATTCAGGTGCAGTCAGGCGGCCCATATAAGCTGGCATTGAACCGTGTTTGGTCCTACCGCGTGCAGCATGCTGCTGTTGCTGGTTCAAGCGAGGTGCGCGCCCCAGCCATCCTCGATCTTGCGCCTGCGTACAGCAGCGTCCGCATCTCCGGGATAGGATTCGATCACGGCATCACCAAAGGGGCTTGGGAAGCACTGTATCGCATTGGGCGAGGGAAGAGGGTCAAGCTCGGCGGCGCCACAGCCAGTCGTCTGTCTGATCTGTCGAGCCGTGCGCTTGAAGCAGTAAGCGAGGCCACGAGAGCGATCTACGGGCCTATGATCACGGCGTATGGTCGCCTGGAAGATGCGAAGCCGTACTTGATTCGGGCTCAATCCCACTTGCGGGACTTGTTGGGTCAGGCATCGCTACAGCTTATTCTTGATCTCGTTTCAGATCATCCTGACACTGAAGCCGAACAGACCGCGCTCCACTCCATGGCCCTTGATGGCATTCGCACAGTCTGGCGCGAAGCAACCGCTGCCATACGTGATCCGCTCGCCGTCGCGCGGGCCTCGCTGCAACTCGACTACAACGTCCGCGAAAGGTTTGGAGGAACCATAATGCCAGAGCAGACACGATCTGATCTCGCCGCTCGCATCCATGCGGTCCTCCATGAGATGGACGCGCATCTCACACCCGCCAATCGGGCGCGCATACGCTCTGCCGCTAGCGAGTTGCTCCTGGATGCATGGCTAGCGTTAGCGGCTGCTCCCGTGGCTGACATGGCGGACGTAGGGACACGGCAGGTGTGGGAGACTGTGGCACGCGCTCGGGGTTGTCCGGCAGGGGGGTCCAGGTATTGGTGCCGTTCTCGCTGAAACCGATTATCCGGAAGCCAGACTTTCTTCGCTGCTTGCTGCGCATGGCGATGCGCTTGTGGGACTGATCGCGGAAATCGTTCGTTGGCTCGTTGCACACGATGTTGACCGCTGCACGCTTACGGACCTCGTGGTGCTAGGCATCGCGGACGGCCGCGGCGATAATGTTGCTCGAAGCGAGGTGGTGGGACGGATGTGCTTGGATTACGCGCGCGCAATCCGGAGAATGCGATCGGCAGCCTGAGCTAGTTTGGCCGCCTGTACACCAAACAATTGGAGAGGCACGTTCTCATGCCGCATGTAATCATCCATCGTATCTTTTCGCTGCCCGTTTCGCTTCCCGTGCGCGGAGCTGATGGTCTGGCCAAACGAGCCACGTACGGTGGCGTAGAACGCCAACGACTGTCGTCTCAAAGTGTAAAGGCACACCTACGCGCCGCGACCGGACTGACGAGTCCAATGGCGGATCTCGCAGCCGCAGTCGGCTCCAATATGTCGGTTCGCAGCGCGCTCATTGGCCCCCGCAAGATTGCGCCAGCCTTGGAGCAGCTTGGGCTCGAAGCAGAAGCTGCGGCCACTTGGGCGGATGCGGTTATGGCATTGTTTCAGACAGGGAAGGAGAAGGCACCTTCGGAGGCAGGCGCTTCGAGGAAGCCTCGCGGCAAAGGGAAGGCGTCCGCGCAGATCGAGGACGACGAAAGAGGAGAATCCGCCCAAGATGTTGAAGGCGCCGCAACCAAGATGGCGGCTGGCGGTCGGCAGGTTCTCACGCTCGGTGAAGGTGAAATCAATGCGCTCACGGCAGTTGCGGCTGCGCTCCACAAGGCGAAGATCGCCCCATCTGACATGCGGGGCCTTGTTGAGAAGCCCACGAAACGGAGAATGCAGACACAAGAGGTGCAGAGCGCGCTCGAAGCTCTGGATGCCGTCCGCGCAAACGCTGGCTTGGACGGAGCGTTGTTTGGGCGGATGGCCACTGGCATTGCCTTGTCTCGGGTGGATAGCGCTGTTCATGTCGGGCATGCGCTCACCACTCACCCCATCCAATCGAGTGTCGATTTCTTCTCGGCGCAGGACCAGCTGCTTGATCGCGAAGCCGGAGAGAGTGGCGGAGCACACATCGGATCGCGAGAGCTAGCAGCGGGTGTTTTCTACCTGCCAGTGGTCATTGATCTCGCTCAACTCCGGAAGAACTTTGCTACGTGGACGGATGCGGACATCGCAAAGGTCGTCGGCTGGCTCGTGAAGAGCATTGCGACCCTTACGCCAGCAGCAATGCTCGGGAGCACCGCGCCATTTCCCGATCCTGGTGAGATCGTGGTGGAGGTCACGACGGGTCAGCCCGTGAACGCGATGGGCGCGTTCGAGCGACCTGTCGCGCCGACGCTGGAAGCCTCGGTCGCGGCATTCAACCAACATATGGAGCGCGTTTGGGCGATGGTCGGCCGGCCTGCGAAGGTCCTCCGGTTATCGGAGCTCGTTGATACGAAATCATCTTCCCCGGCCGTCCAGCGTTTGGCGGATGCTATTGAGACGGTGATGCATGCAATGACCACTACGCCGCAGAAATCCAATGCCTGACCTTTTCACTATGCGGCTGGTTGCTCCTATCGCCAGCCTCTCGGGGCCACGCATCGACACGGCCGGCGACCATTTACCGATCCCGTCGAGGTCGATGGTTACCGGCATCATTGGTGCAGCGCTCGGGCTCGGCTACGACCAACCAGACACGCTCCAGAAGGTACAGGATTCGATGCGGCTGGCCGTTGTCGTGCACCGCGCAGGAAGAGTTGTTCGCGATTACCAGACTGTCCGGATGGGGTTGTCCCACATGGCCGGTCCGATGTGGTGGTACGACGGCAAACGACTCGGAGTCATGAAACGAGAGGGTGGAGACCCTGAAAGGACAATTACCGGCGAGCGTCCTCTGACGTGTGACTACGATGCAACGATCATCGTTGAACTGCTTCCTGGAGCACCTTTTTCTCCAGCCGACATCTTGAACGCGTTGCGCGTGCCCGTGCACCCACTGTGCGTGGGACAGCGCTCGTGTATCCCATCTCTGCCGATCGCCGGCGAGACTATCGACGCCGAGTCCCTGCCAGATGCCGTCGCGATGGTCCCGCCAGGGACAATCTATCTGCCTGCGGAATGCGCAACCAAGAGCGGTCGCTTCGGAGACCTTTACGTCTCAGTTCCAGCCGGCCGTGAGTGGGCGACGCGTGAGCACGGGGGCAGCGATACGTACGTCGTTCGGGCTTCGTCGTGATGTTCAACATTCAGGTGGACGTGGATGTCATCGCAGCGGCACGCGCTCTCCCAGTGGCGCATGCTGCTCGGCACGACATAGACATGCTGATCAAGTCAACGCTGACTGAGGCATTCGCTGGCGCCGTTGTACGGCCGTGGTCCTTGCATCGGCAATCAGGTCCCGTAGCGACGATCATCGGATACAGCACTATCCCAGTGGCAGATGTCGATCGCCGGTTGGGGTTGGCGCTCCCAGCGATCAGGACAGCGATCAAAAGCGTCTACGGGCACTCCCTTCCCCCATTGGCGTCGGGTGAAGCATTCCGTTTCTCAGTTCGGCTGTGCCCTACAATCCGGGTCACGCCGTCGAAAGACAAGTCGCATCCGCATGGCGAGATCGATGCCTTCCTTGTTGCCGTCCAGCGCGGTGAAACCAATATCGAGCGCGAAGGCGTGTACGCGCGCTACCTCATCGAGCGGCTCAAGGGTGCGAGCGTGGAGCGTGCCAAGCTGACGCGGTTCCGCCTTGAGCAGATGTCACGTCCGCACCGTGGAGCATCAGCGCCCGCGTCAGGAGTTGCGCAACGCGTTGTACCTGATGCGGTGCTAGAAGGTGTTCTCACGGTTTCTGACCCAACAGTCTTCACTCAGATCCTCATGACCGGGGTTGGCCGCCAACGTGCCTTTGGTCGTGGGTATGTTCGGCTGGAGCCAATGCGGCTCGGTACGGCCGCATAACCACAGGTTAGCCTTTCCGTAATCGGTGAAGATTTCCTTTTCGCAATAGATGCGAGTTGCCAAGGCTTTACAGAGTAGAGTGTCTTCCCCGCGCGCGGGGGTTCACCGGACAGGAGCGACCGCAGCTTGATCAGGCTGTGTCTTCCCCGCGCGCGGGGGTTCACCGCCAACTGCCTGCTTGTGCGGCGTCGTCACGTGGTGTCTTCCCCGCGTGCGGGGGTTCACCGGAAATCGGCCCGCTCACGTTCGGCCCGCTCAAGTGTCTTCCCCGCGTGCGGGGGTTCACCGCGCGAATGCACGGAAACCTTGTGCAAGGTCGGGTGTCTTCCCCGCGTGCGGGGGTTCACCGGCAAATCCATCGGTCGCGCCAGCGCCGGTCGCGTGTCTTCCCCGCGTGCGGGGGTTCACCGCTTGTCTGGTATCCGCAGCCGGGTCCGCAAGAGTGTCTTCCCCGCGAGCGGGGGTTCACCGCATCAAGTTGCGGCGATCATCGAGAAGACATTGTATCTTCCCCGTGTGCGGGGATTCACCGAACGGCGGCGAGCAGATCAATATCCCGCTCATGTGTCTTCCCCGCCTGCGGGGGTTCACCTACTGATTATGAAGGTGAGATCAGCAACCACGGCTGTCTTCCCCCCGCGAGCGGGGGTTCACCGATGCGCTGGAGCGACATCGAGGAGTACGAAGGGTGTCTTCCCCGCGTGCGGGGGTTCACCGCCCTGGATGGTCGTGGTGTACTCGCCCTTTACGTGTTCTTCCCCGCGTGCGGGGGTTCACCGATGCGCTGGACCGACCTGGAGACCTATGAGGGGTGTCTTCCCCGCGCGCGGGGGTTCACCGTATTTCAATACGATCCTGGACGACGTCATGGAGCGTCTTCCCCGCGTGCGGGGGTTCACCGGTCCACTGCATCGCCACGGTTGATGTTGACACGTGTCTTCCCCGCGCGCGGGGGTTCACCGATGTGAAATGCAGATCGCTCCGGCAGATCCACGTGTCTTCCCCGCCCTGCGGGGGTTCACCGATGATTGACGCCAAGCGTATCTTGCGTAACGCCTGTCCGCCCTGTGCGCGGGGGCTCACCCATTGTTTGCGTCACGTGAGGCAGCTTCCAGGCGTGTCTCCCCCGTGCGCGGGGGTCACGTCCGCATCGCCATGACAGGTCTTGCCAAGACCGATCGAGCGACAGGCCAAACACGCTCGCTCATCGGTCACTCCCTCGATGTAGCTCATTGTGTCCATGCGATACTCACGCGTGGCGTTGGACTCAACCGATTGGGCATGGCTGCTGGGATCGTCCTCACGAATGTGCATGCCGCACGCCTCGCCGTGCTCGCGGGCTTGCACGATATGGGAAAAGCCACGAACGGGTTTCAGGATCGCATCCATGGGCGTGGTCGCGGTACGGGGCATGTCGCTGAAGCGATCGCTGTAGTGAACGCGCAAGGCAGTCTGCCTGATGCTGTTCGCTCCGCGTTGCGCGCCGAGATCCTCAATGAGTGGTGCGACGACCCAGAAAGCGTGCTCTACGCGATCTTCTGCCATCATGGGGAACCAGTCCCTGCTCCGCGCATCAGCGCGTGCGCATCACAGCTCACGCAACAATGGGCCGCCATCCCGGACTACGATCCCGTATCGGAACTCGATGCTCTGACTGAGATGCTGCTGAGCGTCTTTCCGCGCGCATCCGAGAATGCAGCTCCGTTTCCGGCAACGACACGTTTCCAGCACGCACTCGCTGGCCTGATCATGACAGCTGACTGGATGGGGTCTGATGCTCGCTTCCATCCCCTTGCCGGTGCCGATGATCGTCCCCAGTCGGCTCGCAATCTCCTCGATGCGACGCGCTGGTCGGGTTGGCATTCTGGCGCGCGTCCGCAGGCAGTTCTGGGAAAGTACGAAGCACTTGGTGCGCAGATCGCAGTGCTTTCGCTGCCACTGACAGAGCGGTTAGTTGTAATCGAAGCACCTACCGGATCAGGGAAGACTGAAGCTAGCGTCATCTGGGCCGATCGGCTTGCGGCAGCGTGCCTCGTGGATGGGATGTACTTCGCCGTTCCAACGCGATCTGCTGCAACCGAGTTGCATGCGCGCATTGCTGAGATGATGGGTCGCGTGCACCCGAATCTTGTTGGTCGCGTTGTGCGAGCCGTGCCGGGGCTACTGGACACTGATCACCCGACGAACCTCTGGGACGAGCCAACGATGCCGACGTGGGCGCTTGGTTCGACCCGCCGAGTGATGGGTGCGCCGATTGCAGTCGGGACAATCGATCAAGCGATGCTATCACAGCTGCGAACGCGACACTCATGGTTACGCGCGTGGTGTCTGGCGCGGCAACTGCTCGTGATTGACGAGGTTCACGCGAGCGACTCCTACATGAGTGAAATCGTTACTCGCCTCGTTGATGAACATCTCGCAGTGGGCGGCTACGCCCTACTGATGTCCGCAACGCTTGGTGAAGCTCTGCGTTCAAAGCTGGAACATCGCGCGCGGACAGGCATGGTAGCCGCGAGCACGAGACCCTACCCACAGGTATCCACCTTGGGGGCAGAAATCAGGGTGGACGTGCCCGGAACACGGACGACCAATCTGATAATCGAGAGTCAAGCTCAGGCAACGACTCGCGCGATTGCGGCCGCGACGCGCGGCGAAGCGGTTCTGTGGGTTCGCTCGACAGTCACCGACGCACTCCACGATTATCATGCGTTCCAGACGGCTGGCGCACTGACGATGCTGCATCATTCCCGTTATGCAGACGTCGACCGGCAGTACCTCGATCAGCAGGTGGTTCGTATCTTGGGGGTGAACGGCCAGCGCTCGGGCATAATCATCGTGGGGACACAGACGCTGGAGCAGTCCCTCGACATCGATGCGGACCTGCTCGTGACAGACGCAGTGCCGGCCGACGTGCTCCTCCAGCGTCTCGGGCGCCTGCATCGTCATCGCAGCGGCACCGCTCCGACTGCAATCGTCTTGGAGCCGGGAGACTGGGAAGACCGTGTGACACTGGATGGGCGTCCTCTGGGCGCGCCGGGACATGGCTGGGCATGGGTGTATAACCCTCTTGCGGTTCGCGAGACCATCGCGTGGATACGCAATCGAGGCGCTGTGTCCGTGCCTGTGGATGTACGTGCGATGGTGGAGCTGGCCACTCACACAGATCACCTAGAGGCGCGGGCGAGAGTCTTTGGTGAGCGCTGGGTAGCACTGTGGCAGCGCGTGTACGCTCATGCGATTGCCGACATCCAGCAAGCTCTATCTGGATTGATTGATCGGGGAGCAGGATATGACCGGGCGCTAATCAACGAACGGATTCCAACGCGGTTAGGGGATGGCACAGTAGACGTGGAGGTGGAGGGCAGCTTGCTCTCGCCGTTCACTGGTGTGCCGATTGATGCTCTGCCCATTCGTGCCAACTGGCTCAGAGAGGCGGAGCCAGGATCGACGGCCACGGTCAGCGGAGTTGACGAGGCTGGTCGGATCCTCCTCGATGTTGGAGGAGTGCACCTCACATACGGCGTCGAGGGCCTTCATCGCGCGTAACGATCTTTTAGGCTCGCCCTCTCATCTGACTCACCCGCGCAGATGTGTTGGGCTGAAGATGCTCCCTGACAGCCCGCATTGGGCCGCATCCTTCGAGGCTCGCTCGCTACGCTCGCTCACGCCTCAGGATGACGAGAAGCCCGGACGATCGCTTGCAACATCCGGGGCGGCATTCCCGGATTGCGCAAGAGCGCGCAATCCGGGCTACCAGCTGTGCCGCAACTAAAACGTGGCCTCCATTGTCTTACAGACTTTTTATTCCGTTAGAGTTCACGCAACCAAAGTAGTGGCCGGAGCTGGTTCGGATATCAGGACGTGCATGCGGACTGTGCGCCGGTTAATCACGATCTCCAATCTTTCAACTCCCCATTGAGATATGCGTATTCAGCGGGAACCTCGGCCTTTTCCAAGGCGGCCAGCTGGTCCGGGGTCATATCTTCTATGGCGTAGATCCGCCGGTCACCCCGCTTCAGCCGCTCGTATTCTTCGATCGACAGGAGCACGAGACGATCCTGGCCGTTGCAGACGATGGTGACGGGCTCGGCAAGCGCCTGATTGGTCAGCTTTTCAAAATTCTCGAGAAATTCGGCCGATGATAATCGCATGATAGGCATCCCTAGTGCCCCCAATATACGAATACTGCGGCCGCCAACCTACAGCGCGTTTCGGTGAGAATGATCACAACGGTGCGGCAGACTCGGTCGCTCCCTCAACTCGCTCTTGGGGTGGGTTAGGGTGGGGGTGAGGGACAAACCCGTCGAGAGGGTCTCCGCGCCCCTCACCCCAGCCCTCTCCCCGTGAAGAACGGGGAGAGGGAGCAGACCGCGTATGTGGCGCCGCTGATCACACCTCACCGGAACCCGCGATATGATGGAGAACGAGCGGTGGTTCGCTGGCCTGATGCTGGTCGCCACCATCATCGCAATAACCCCGCTTGCCTGGCTAGCGCAGACTACTGATCGATCTCGCTCGGTTGTTGAGGCCGGAGGGCGCTGCCGTTAACCTCGGCAGCTTCATGGTTCGCGGTCACAGAGATGTTCGAACGTGCGGTCAACATATTCTGGGTTTTGTTGGGAGCCGCTGCGGCTAGTTATGCGTGGACACTCGGCATTATT
>Ga0209526_10003589_pt1 | contig 10571 bp, 9 predicted proteins | sample JacPinW_OM2H0_M1_FD_188566 | JGI IMG/M metagenome (GOLD analysis project Ga0209526, IMG submission 188566) | Forest soil microbial communities from Algoma, Ontario, Canada - Jack Pine, Ontario site 1_JW_OM2H0_M1 (SPAdes) (version 2) | ecosystem: Environmental > Terrestrial > Soil > Boreal... | reverse complement strand
AATCGGCCGCATTGCGCGAAAAGCTGCTGACCGAGCTTGGGACCATCACGTCAGCTGATCTCGCCACGATTTGGGCGCAGGAGGCGCTCCCCACCAAGAACAGCCTCGCGGCAGCCGATGCCAAGCTTGTGGAGGACGCCTTTGAGCAGAGGCTATCGGAGCTCGCACCGTCCGCAACCGCGGAAGCCCCAAACGACGCTGCTCCAAGCACTGATGTCGATCTTGTTGGCGCCCATGCGACGCCCGCGAAAGGAAACGGCGACCCCGACCAGCCCGACGGCATCAACAGGAGCGTGCTCGTCCTTGCGAGACCGCGGCGCTATCGTAACCGGGAGCATCTGCGTTTTGTCGCCCAACAAGCATGTCTCATCTGTGGCCGCAAACAATCCGATCCGCATCATCTTCGCTACCTGCAACCGCGGGCGCTCGGCCGCAAAGCGAGCGACGAATTCGCCGTGCCCCTATGCCGCTCGCATCATCGTGCCGTCCATCGCGCCCGCGACGAGCAGGCCTGGTGGAAGGCGGCCGGCATCGACCCCGTTAAGGTCGCCGGCCAGCTCTGGCGACAAACACGGCTCAATGATCCGCAAGATCGTCACCAAGCGGATCCGGCGGCGCGCCCGAAGCCTCGATCAATCGCCTCGGCCTCTGACGATACGAGGGAATCGCCGTCCGATCAGGTTGCCATCGACCGAGCGGACGACGGTCGGGCGCCGTGAGCAGCACGGACGTCCTCCTCAGTATCGCAACGGCTGCCCGGCTCTTTCACGCAAGCGACGGCACCGGCTTTGCCGATCTCGCCATCGACGGCCACCGGGAAACCTGGCCGCTTCGCAGCAAGCGCTTTCAGGCCTGGTTGCGCCAACAATACTACGAGCGGACCTGGGATGCGCCGAGCCCTGCGGCGCTCAACGCAGCCCTCAATGTGCTTGAAGCGCAGGCCCAGTTCGACGGCCCACAGCGCAAGGTCTCGCTCCGCCTCGCCGAGCACGACGGCCTGATCTATCTCGATCTGGCGGATGAGTTCTGGCGTTGCGTCGAAATCGGGGCACATGGCTGGCGGATCGCCGAGGACCCTCCGGTCCGGTTCCGCCGCAGCGCCGGCATGCAGCCACTTCCGCTCCCGCTGCGGGGCGGATCAATTGAGTCGCTCGCGCCGTTCTTGAATCTTGCCAGCGAAAACGACTTCGTGCTCGTGGTGGCATGGCTGTTAGGGGCGCTGCGTGCTGGCGGCCCCTATCCGGTCTTGGCCATCGCCGGCGAACAAGGATCAGCCAAGACCGTTCTCTCGAAGCTGCTGCGCGCGGTGATCGACCCCAGCGTGGCGCCGGTGCGGGCCCTGCCGCGCGATGAGCGGGAGTTGTTCATCGCGGCCAGCAACGGCCACGTCCTGGCTTTCGACAATCTCAGCGGCCTGCCGCCCTGGCTGTCGGATACCCTCTGCCGCCTGACGAGCGGCGGCGCCTTTTCGACACGTCGGCTGTTCACCGATCAGGATGAAATTCTGTTTACGGCCGCCCGTCCCGTCATTCTCAACGGGATCGAGGATGTCATCACCCGCCCCGATCTTGCCGATCGCGCTATCCTTCTGACGCTCGCACCGATTGCCGAACGGCAACGCCGGCCGGAACATGCGCTTTGGCAAGAGTTCGAGCTCGCCCGCCCGCACATCCTTGGCGCGCTCCTCGATGCGGCCGCGCATGGGTTACGCATGCTGCCGCGGGTGCGCCTCCGGCGGTTGCCGCGCATGGCTGACTTCGCGCTCTGGGCCACAGCCTGCGAGAGCGCATTTCGACCCCCGGGCACCCTCGAAATCGCATATTCCAACAACCGGCGCGCCGCCATCGAGAATATCTTCGACGCCGATCCAGTGGCGGCGTTTGTGCGCGAGCTCATCGTCGACCGACCACAATGGACGGGGAGCGCATCGGACCTTTTGCAGGTCGGCACCAACGGGGCTGGCTGGCCAAAGAGCCCGCGCGCACTCGCTGGCCGGCTCCGCCGGGCACAGACCTTCCTCCGTACGCTCGGGATTGAGATTGTCTTCGGCCGCGAGGGGCGGTTCGGAACGCGGACAATCAGGATAACGGCCGTAGGCGAGAACCAATTGCACGACACCGTCAGAACCGTCAGCCGCGTCAGCGACAATCGACATGGAGCGGATCTAAACCATCCTCGGCCCGGACTGGAACAGGCGCTTTGATTGCGCAGACGCTGCTGACGGTGCTGACGCAAAATAGCCGATTCCGCAGCAGCGCCGGCTGCGTCAGTAGGGCGTGGTGCCAGAAAGGCGAGTTCTCCCTGGGCTGAGTGGCTCCCGGAGCGGGGGTCCGCCTTGCGGCGTCTCGGGGTGCCAGGCGCGCGTTGCCAGGTCATGCCGCTACCGGCGATAATATCGCTCGCGAGGTGATTCGTTGTTGTCGAGTCGTAGGGTGCGTTTATGTCCAAGAAGAGTGACAGCAAAACAGAAATAGCCGCCGGAGTTTCGGGGCAGACGCAGCGTTTGTCATTGTTCGGTCCACCGCTGCTCCTCGAGGGCGAGGATGCGGCTGCCTATGATGAGCTTGTCGGTCGTATCTGCGCGGCGATAAGGCCGGCGGATGTTATCTATGAGATGTTCATAGCCGATATCGTGGCCTTGGAATGGGAAGTCCTACGTTGGCGCCGCTTGAAAAGCATTTTGATGCAAGAGGCCTGGTTTAAAGCACTGGAAAATTCCTTGGCTGGAAAGCTTGACTACCATCTGTACTCGGAACGCGTTGCGGACCGTCTTACGAAAATTCTTCAGGACAATCTTCCGGAAGAGCACGTAAATTCTGCGCAGACGCTGGTGCGCGACTATGCCCGGAATAAAAAGCATGCTCTCGATACGATCAATGAAGTGCTCGCCGGCATTAATCTGAACATTGGCGAGATCCGGTACGAAGCGGGGGCCGACAAGGCACACGAACTTGTCCAAGGCTACCGGCGCGGCGAACCGGAGGCCGTCAGGCTCGTCGATCAGCTTCGCACCAGAGCCGGCGTGAGCATGGAGACCTTCATGCCCAGTGCATTCCGTGAGATAATCGACGATATCGAGCGGATCGACCGTTTGACCGCCATCGCCGAGACCCGCCGCAACGCCGCCCTGCGCGAAATCGATCGGCGTCACGCGGTCCTCGGCGAAGCGCTGCGGCACAGGATGCAACAGATCGAGGACGACGACTTCGCTGACGGCGAGTTAGTGCTCGAGGTGCCGGCAGCCGAAGGAAACGCGGCTTGACCAGCGAGCGCAAAATCTCGGCCAACCGCGCGAATGCGCGGGCCAGCACCGGCCCGCAAACCACCCGGGGCCGCACTCGCGCCGCGAGAAACGCGGTTCGCCACGGGCTCAGCCTTCCCGTTTGTTCCGACCGAGCATTGTCAGAGGAGGTGGAAACGCTGGCACGCGAGATTGCCGGGCCCGACGCTAACGCGGAAACCCAAGAGCTCGCGCGCCGCGTCGCCGAAGCGCAGATCGATCTGCGCCGCGTGCGCTATGCGCGCCATCAATTCCTGTCTGATACTTTGAGCCAGCAATATTATGATTCTCTCGCGAATATCCGGATGAAAGAGAAAGTCCTGGACGCTATTCTGCGGCGCAATCCGTTGGACATATCAATGGAAACCCTGAAGTTTATGACCTCGACACCGCAAGGGCCGGACAAGCTCGCGAAATTTCTATCGGGAGAGACAAAAAAGTTACTGGCTATGGATCGCTATGAACGGCGGGCGCTGTCGCGACGGAAATTTGCCGTTCGAGCCTTCGATGAGGCGCGCCGACGCGATTGCAATAATTGAATGCGGCGGAACTCAAACGCTGGCTGCGCCTTCGCGCTCGGCGCGAACCATCCGAGCCACTATCTCCGGCAATTTGACGGTTGAGCGCCAGTCGAGGATTTGCGCCGCCTTTGAGGGATCACCGAGCGAGCACACGATCTCGCTTGATCGTGCCGGCGAAGAATCATAGTCAACGTAATCCCGCCAATTGAGCCCGACCTCTGCGAATGCCATCGCCACGAATTCCTCGAGCGAATGGGCGACGCCCGAAGCAACAACGAAGCGTCGGGTTGGTCCACTGAAGCATTTTGCACATCGCCTCGACGTAATCGGGAGCCCAGCCCCAGTCGCGGCGTACCGGTTATGCCGGCGATGAGGGCCACCTTGCCCGATCTGATCATCGTTGCACCATGCCATGGCCGCGTTTATTCAGTAGTGGGGCCATTCAATTTACACGGGTGAGATGGCTTATGTACAACCATAGATTGTAAGAAAGACGATTTTGGCAGAACGAAGCCAAAATCATCAATCTTTTCAATAAGCCTCCGTTCTGCCCGGAGTGGGACAGGCGGCGCCTTAGTGCAGACGTTGCTGACAGTGCTGACGCAAAATAGCCCACTACGCAACCAACCGCGCCATGAGCCAGTCCACAGCATGACGGTCTTAGTCACTGGCGGTGCCGGCTATATCGGCAGCCACATGGTTCATGCGCTCGTCGACGCCGGAGAGCAGGTAGTCGTGCTCGACAATCTAACCACCGGCTTCGACTGGGCCGTGCCGCCAAGCGCGAAGCTCGCGATCGGCGATGCCGGAGATCAATCATACGTCGCAGCGCTGATCGCGCAGCATCGGGTCGATGCCGTCCTCCATTTCGCCGCCTCGATCGTAGTGCCTGATTCCGTTCGCGACCCGCTCGGCTACTACCGCAACAATACGATGAACTCCCGCGCGCTAATCGAGACCGCGGTCAAGCAGGGCGTGCGCAATTTCATCTTCTCATCGACAGCGGCCGTCTACGGCAATCCCACGCGCGTGCCGGTGCGCGAGGACGATCCCACGGGACCGACATCGCCCTACGGTTCCTCGAAATTGATGACCGAAATCATGCTACGCGATGCGAGCACCGCCCATGGGCTGCGCCATGTGACTCTGCGCTATTTCAACGTCGCGGGCGCCGACCCGCTCGGGCGCACCGGCCAGTCGACCAAAGCGGCCACGCATCTCATCAAGGTCGCGGTGGAGACTGCGCTCGGTCTGCGGCCCAAGATGGACGTCTTCGGAACCGATTATCCAACACGGGACGGTACCTGCATCCGGGATTACATTCACGTTTCCGATCTCGTCGCCGCACACGCGGATGCGCTCCTTTACCTGCGCAGAGGCGGCGCCTCCACGACGCTCAATTGTGGTTATGGTCGTGGCTTCTCCGTTCTGGAAGTGATCGAAACCGTGAAACGCGTGTCCGGCGTCGATTTTAAAGTCGAGTTTGCGGCCCGTCGGGCGGGCGACCCAGTGCGCCTTGTCGCCGCGTGCGACCGTGCCCATTCGATCCTCAAATGGCAGCCGCGTTTTGACGATCTGGGAACCATTATCACCCACGCGTTGGCGTGGGAGCGCAAGCTACAAAGCCTGCCGGCTGCCTCCGAGTTCGTCGGCCCCGCTTGAAACAACCTCTAAGGTTGGCGACTTCTGGGGCCCGGACCGAGTCAGCTTCAACGCGAGCGTGATAGATGTGCCGGGTCCCTTTGCAGGTGCCGGACTTCTCGCGCCCGTCTTGGCGAGCGGCGGACATGGAGCGGGTCTAAACCATCCTCGACCTGGACCGGAACAGGCGCTTTAAGCGCAGACGCTGCGACGCTGCTGACGGTGCTGACGCAAAATCGCCGATTCCGCAGGAGCGCCGGCTGCATCAGTAGGGAGTGGCGCCGGAAAGGCGAGTTCTCCCCCTCGGCCGAGTGGCTCTGGTTTTTTTGGAGTGCGCCGAGAACCGCTCGCTGATCTCATGGCGAGCGTCAAAGGGCTCGAGACAGGGTTCGGAGGCGGAGCGGAAGATCGACAATCGGTGATGGACCCATGTTCTTCGTCCTTTCTAAGCTTCTGGGTGTCTTTGCGTTCCCGTCCAATGTTGCGATTTTGATCGGAATCCTTGGCCTCTTGTTGCTGTCGACGCGCTTTGCGCGCGGTGGACGGTGGTTTGCATTCGTGAGCCTTGTCGTTCTGGCGATCCTTGGCCTCTCACCCGTCGGTAACTTGCTGATCATTCCGTTGGAAAACCGCTTCCCTCCGTGGGACGCCGCGCGCGGAGCGCCTGACGGGATCATTGTTCTTGGTGGCGTGATCGATCCGTCGAGCCCAGGCAATCAGATAATGCTCAACGAGAGCGCCGAGCGCCTCACCGTCGTCCCAGACCTGGCACGGCGCTACCCCAATGCCCGAATTCTATTTTCGGGCGGCAGCGGCGCGCTAATAGGTGACGGCGGCGCGGAGGCCGGGGCCGCAGCACGGCTGCTCGAGAGTCTCGGCGTTTCGCTAGATCGCGTCATCCTTGAGGATCGATCTCGCAATACGGTGGAGAATGCGGTCTATTCCAAACTGATCGTCCACCCCAAGCGCGGTGAGCGTTGGCTGTTGGTGACATCAGCCTTTCACATGCCTCGGGCGATCGGCGTGTTCCGCAAGGTGGGCTTTCCAGTCGAACCCTATCCGGTCGATTGGCGCACACGTGGTGCGGAAGATATGATGCGCCCATTTGCGGTTATGAGCGACGGGCTGCAGCGAAGCGACACTGCCGTGCACGAGTGGGTCGGCCTCCTGGTCTATTGGCTCACCAAGCGTAGCTCAGAGCTGTTTCCGGGGCCAACTCAAGATGCCCTTTGAAGCAATAGACGTGAGTCTGTTTTTGGTCGATGAGCAAAAAAACTGCCTGCGAGGCTACCCAGGATGCAACTCTGTGAGGCGCCACCTTGGCCAACTGATCCGGTCATCGTTGTGGATGCCAGGCGTGCCTCTCAGTCCCACATCGTCTCGCCGCAGGTGCTGCCGTAACCGCCGCAATCCTGTTGTCATTAGAAATGTCGTGCTGTCTTTTCTTTGAGGAACTTAAACGCGGGCTGCGCCTTCGCGCTCGGCGCGAACCATCCGAGCCACTATCTCCGGCAATTTGACGGTTGAGCGCCAGTGGAGGATTTGCGCCGCCTTTGAGGGATCGCCGAGCGAGCACATGATCTCGCTTGATCGTGCAAGGGAAGAATCATAATCGACGTGATCTCGCCAATTGAGCCCGACCTCTGCGAATGCCGTCGCCACGAATTCCTCGAGCGAATGGGCGACGCCCGAAGCAACAACGAAGTCGTCGGGTTGGTCGCACTGAAGCATTTTCCACATCGCCTCGACGTAATCGGGAGCCCAGCCCCAGTCGCGGCGGATCGAGAGGTTGCCGAGAGCAAGCCGCTCTCGGCTGCCGGCGCCGATCCTCGCTGCTGCCGCTGTGACCTTGCGGGTCACGAAGCGGTGTGGCCGAAGGGGCGATTCGTGATTGAAGAGAAGGCCCGAACAGGCGAAGAGCCCGTGGGACTCCCGGTAGTTCGTTACTAACGAGATGGCTGCCGCCTTGGCCACGCCGTAAGGGCTCTTCGGTCTGAACGCCGTTTGTTCGTTCGCCGCGCCCGTTCCGGTATCGCCAAAGCACTCGGAAGAACCGGCATTGTAAAAACGGGCTTTGCCCCGCAGACGCCGCAGCGCCTCGAGCATATTGAGCGTACCGAGGGCAATCCCTGTCAATGTCTCCGCCGGCTGAGTAAATGAAAGCGCCACCGAGGACTGGCCTGAGAGATTGTAAATCTCATCAGGGGCGACAGCCTCGATGACCTGGGCCACCGACTGGAAGTCGGCCGGCGACATGGAATGGAGCGCTACCTTGTCGCGGATGCCGAGCGCAATCAGACCATCCAGCCGGGCAAGCGCTGCGTCGCGCGAAGTGCCATGAATGGCATAGCCTTTCTCAACAAGAAAACGAGCGAGGTAAGCGCCGTCCTGACCGGTTATGCCGGCGATGAGGGCCACCTTGCCCGATCTGGCCATCGTTGCACCATCCCATGGCCGCCGTTTATTCAGTAGTGGCCTCAGGAACGCCTGAAAACCTACGCGGGTGAATTGTTGAGAATGGCGCCTGAGGTGCTCTTTTGTAAGCTCATAGGTCCTCAATGCGTGTTGGGATCTTAGGCGGAGGCTTACAGGGCTGTTGCACCGCTCTTGCATTGGCCGAGCGGGCAGCAAAGATCACTCTCTTCGACAAAAACGACTCGCTGCTCAGTAGGGCGGCCGTCGCGAACGAAGGAAAGATCCACCTGGGCTATATGTATGCTGGCGACCCAACATTGTCGACCGCAAAAACCATGATGGCTGGCGCGCTTTCGTTTGCGCCTTTCCTTGAACGTCACCTGGGCCAGCCGATGGAATCATTTTCGGTGTCGGCTCCCGCCTCCTACGTCGTCCACCGAGACAGTCAGCAAAGTTCCGAGGACGTTTCCGCCTATCTAAGGACCGTTCATGCGCTGATCAATGAGGCAGCGGAGGGTAGAACCAAAGCTTATTTCGGAAAGGAATTACGCGCCCCGCTGCGACCTTGGTCCGCCGCAGAAAAGGACGCAGAGTTCGATCCAGCCCTTGCGCTCGCTGCTTTCTACACCCCCGAGATCGCGATTAACCCGCTGGCGCTTGCCCATCCCTTGCGGGAACGCATCGCGGCTCACCCACTTATCGAAGTGCGTTGCGGCCGAAAGGTTGTTGGAGCGGAGGGGGACCGCGACGGTATCCGCGTTCTGAGTGACGGGCAGGACGGGCCCTCCTGGGATCGCTTTGATCGTGTTGTCAACGCATTGTGGGACGGTCGCCTCGGGCTCAATGAGGTGCTGGGTTTTCGCGCCAACCGTCCTTGGCTGCATCGCCTGAAATACGGCGTGAGCTTCCGACTGCCTTCGGACGTAAGGCCGCCTCCGAGCGCGACCTTTGTGCTCGGTCCCTTCGGCGAGGTAGTAACCTACGGGGATGGGCTCATCTACCTGACATGGTACCCTGAGTGCTTGCAGGCGATCTCAACAGATGTGATACCTCCCGACTGGGCCACATATCCGTCGGAGCCACTTCGCTCCCACATACTTACAGGAACCTTTCGTGCTCTCTCCGCCATCCTGCCCTCGCTTTGCGAGCTAAATCCGGAAAGCCTTCCCGAGGCCTGCGTCAAAGGTGGCGCGATTGTAGCATGGGGGAAAACGGATATTTACGACCCCGCAAGCGAATTACATCGTCGATATGAGATCGGCGTCACTTCCGTAGGGAGCTTCCACTCCATCGACCCCGGAAAGCTCACCATGGCACCCTACTTCGCCGACATCTGCGCCGAGCGAATCATGCCCGCTAGGTAAGATTGCACCGAAGGAGTTGCAATTGACTCCGCACATCACTGTGGGATTGCCAGTCTATAAGGGCGCCGATCTCATCCCCAAGTGTCTTGATTGCTTGCAACGACAGACCTTCCGCGATTTCGAAGTCATCATCTCTGTTGATGGTGGCGATTCGGAAACAGCTGCCGCTTGCCGCCCCTTCCTGATGGATCCACGATTCCGTATGGTCGTTCACCCTGAACGGCTGGACTGGGTCGGCAATTTTAACTGGCTTCTGCAGCAGGATCTGCAGGAGTTTTTCTGTTACAGGCAGCATGACGACACCACAGCCCCAGAGTTTTTCGAAGTGCTCTTGCAAGCCGCGAATATGGAACCGAACGCCGCGGCGGTCTACTGCGACTGTCAGTATAGTGGCGGACGCGATGACATTGAAAGCGCCCCATCGATCGAGGGCGAATCTCTGCATCGGATGGTTCGGTATATAGAACACGTACCATTATCGGCAGCGCCGGTGAGAGGTCTTATACGTAGGGCCGCTATTCGACAAGCTGGCCTCGTGCGGTCCGACGAATTCCGTGCACCTTTTGAGGTATTTGTCTGGCTGGCTAAGCTGCTGCGCTGGGGCAATTTCAGGCGAGTTGCCAAACCGCTCTATTACAGACTCGATCACCCCCGCAGCTTTACCAATGCGTACGTCATCAGCTCGCCTGAGGATCGGAAGCGAGCCGTGTTGACGACGTTACTCACGGGACTGCTTGAGGCCGCTGTGCTACTCTGTCGTACGCCAGAAGAGCGGCGGTTTTTTCAGCAATTAATCCTGGACCGAATTGTCGTCAACTATCTCATTTGGTGTAGCAACGAGCCCAACTCCGCAGAGAAAATCATTGACGACTGTCTGGAGCGCCTAAGACTCGAGGGAAATACACACCTGCTCAGGAAAGAAGAACTTCCCCCAATCCTCCAAGAGTTAAAACGCCGACCGGACATCAAGGTGCTCAAGCGGTCCCGAATGCGGAGATTTATTTATCGAATGCACCAGCGGTCCCGAATGGGAAGAGCTATTTATCCAAGGTCTCGAATGCGGAGAGTTATGTACCAACTCCGTTATCTATTCGAGACGTCGAGAAAAATAGGCAGCCTGTTGCTTCCCACAGGGATCTGGGGCGCAGCGCAAAAACGCTAGTCGCCCGACTCATTCAGATTGAAGTGATTCGACTGGCTCGAGCATGCCAAGATGCACACATTTAGCAAATGATTTCAACTTTCAGTTCACTAGCCCCAATTATTCGTGAGAGCCGGCGATTGGCGATGTGAGCGCATGACATCAACCGGGTTGACGGTGGTGGATGCTCTGGGACATTCGCGACGCGT
>Ga0209526_10003588_pt1 | contig 10572 bp, 11 predicted proteins | sample JacPinW_OM2H0_M1_FD_188566 | JGI IMG/M metagenome (GOLD analysis project Ga0209526, IMG submission 188566) | Forest soil microbial communities from Algoma, Ontario, Canada - Jack Pine, Ontario site 1_JW_OM2H0_M1 (SPAdes) (version 2) | ecosystem: Environmental > Terrestrial > Soil > Boreal... | reverse complement strand
TCAGGCATTCCCGGCATGGGCAAGGGCTCGTTGGTGACGGTCAGGTAGTAGAAGATGGACTCCTGGTCCACATACATCCGTTTTATGCCCTCCTGAATAATGACGGCGATTTCGTAGGCGAACGCCGGATCATAAGCCAGCAGATTGGGAACTGGCAGCGCCAGCACGTGGCTGTGGCCGTCCTGGTGCTGCAATCCCTCGCCGGCCAGAGTCGTGCGGCCGGCCGTGCCGCCCACCAGGAAGCCACGCGTTCGCATATCGGCGGCTGCCCAGATCAGGTCTCCAATACGCTGGAAGCCGAACATCGAGTAATAAATAAAAAACGGGATCGTGTTGATCCCGTGGTTGGCATAGGCGGTCCCAGCGGCGATAAATGAGCAGAGAGAGCCGGTCTCGGTGATGCCTTCTTCGAGAATTTGCCCGTCTTTGGCTTCCTTGTAATAGAGAAGAGTGTCCATGTCCACCGGCTCGTAGAGCTGGCCGACACTGGAGTAAATTCCAACCTGGCGAAAGAGCGCTTCCATGCCGAAGGTGCGAGCTTCGTCGGGAATAATGGGCACAATGAGCTTGCCGATTTCCGGATCGCGCAGCAATTTTGAAAGCAGTCGCACGAAAACCATCGTGGTTGAAACTTCGCGACCGTCAGTGCCTTTGTGAAACTCCTCGAAGTGAGATTCCGAAACCGGAGCAATGGGCTTGGAACGTACTTTGCGCTCCGGCAGGTAGCCGCCAAGCTGCTTGCGTCGCTCCTGCATATAGCGAATTTCCGGACTGTCATCCGCGGGCCGATAGAAGGGCGCGTCCTGCAGTTCCTCATCCGGGATGGGAATCCCGAAACGCGAGCGGAACATGCGCAGCTCGTCTTCGTTCAGTTTTTTCTGCTGGTGAGTAATGTTCTTGCCCTCACCGGCCTCGCCCAGCCCATAGCCTTTGATGGTCTTCGCCAGAATGATGGTAGGCGATCCCTTGTGCTCCATGGCTGCTCGATAGGCCGCGTGTACTTTGATAGGATCGTGGCCGCCCAGGCGCATGCGGGAAAGCTGTTCGTCCGAGAGATGCTCAACCATCTTCAGCAGGCGCGGGTCGCTGCCGAACAGGTTGTGACGGAAGTAGGCACCGCTCTCCACGAAATATTTCTGATACTGGCCATCCGTGATCTCGCCCAGCCGTCTGACCAAAATTCCGTCGCGATCATTGCTAATCAAATTGTCCCAGTCACTGCCCCAGACCACCTTGATGACATTCCACCCGGCGCCGCGGAAAATCGCCTCCAGCTCCTGAATGATCTTGCCATTGCCGCGCACCGGTCCATCCAGGCGCTGCAGGTTGCAATTCACTACAAAAATCAGGTTGTCCAACCGCTCCCGTGAAGCCAGAGTAATCGAGCCCAGAGATTCGGGTTCGTCCATCTCGCCGTCACCCAGGAAAGCCCACACTCTGCCACCTGTGGATTTCTTCAATCCACGATTCTCCAAGTAGCGAATAAAACGCGCCTGGTAGATGGCTTGGATCGGCCCCAGCCCCATGGAAACGGTCGGGAATTCCCAGAAGTCCGGCATCAGCCAGGGATGGGGGTAAGAGGAGAGGCCGCCGCCGGCTTTCAGTTCGCGACGGAAATTCTGCAGCTTTTCCTTGGGGATGCGGCCTTCCAAATAGGCGCGCGCGTACATGCCGGGCGCGGCATGACCCTGAAAATAAACCAGATCACGGTCTCCCGTGTCGGTTTGAGCCCGCAGAAAGTGATTGAACGCAACCTCGTAGAGCGTGGCTGCAGACGCAAAAGTAGAAATGTGGCCGCCGATCCCTTCCTGAATCTTGTTGGCCCGCACCACCATGGCCAGGGCATTCCAGCGCACCATGCTCTTGATGCGCCGCTCCATTTCCTGGCTTCCAGGAAAAGGCGGCTGTTGCCGGGAAGCGATCGTGTTCTGGTAGGGAGTAGTGGCGGTAAAGGGGAGGTTTACGCCGGCAGCGCGCCGCGCGTGCAGCGAGAGCTGTTGCAGCAACCGTCCCGCCCGCTCCGGGCCACCCTGAGACAAAACATAATCAAGCGAGTCGAGCCACTCCCGGGTTTCGAGAACTTCCAATCCATCTGTCTGCATCTCAGCCACGTCGGGTTTTCTCCATAAAATGAGTGCTGAACCTTCAATATAGTCAATTGCGCGGAATTTTGCTGGTGTGCCAGCCCCATAGCTGAATGGAAGCGATCGCTTTGAGCCGCATCCCGAATTGGCAGGGACCATATCGGCAGGACTATAATGATTAAGCTCTTGTCGTTTTTCTAACATCACTTCCCGGCGGCAACCTATGCACATAAACATCCATCACACCCAGGCCAACATTTGAAGCACTTGTCCCAAAAAATCAACCGAGGAGAATTTCGATGTCGAAGAAAGCCATTTCGGGCAACGGTGGAGTCACTGCCCAGCCTCACTTTCACCAAAAAGCGCGCGAAATCCAGGCGTATGGCACCGTCAACCACGCGCTGCCTTTGGAGCTTGAAGAACCAGTCCGCCTGGAAATGACCGAGAAACTCAACCAGCTTCTGGCCGACACCATGACCTTGCGCGATCTCTACAAGAAATCCCATTGGCAGGTCGCCGGCCCGACCTTTTACCAGCTCCATCTTCTATTCGACAAGCACTACGACGAGCAGGTGGAATTGGTCGACACCATCGCGGAGCGCGTTCAACTGCTTGGGGGATTGAGTCTCGCCATGGCTGCCGATGTAGCCGAGACCACGCGAATTGAGCGTCCACCGCGTGGGCGGGAAGAGGTTCCGGTGCAACTCTCGCGTTTACTGGATGCCCATAAAATCATTATCGGACAGTGTCGGGAGCTAGCTGTGCGTGCCGATAAATTAGGCGACGAAGGGACCAACGACCTGGCCGTCAGCGATGTCCTGCGTACCAATGAATTACAGGTATGGTTTCTGAGTGAGCATCTCGTAAGTATGCCGTTGGTCGAAGCCCAATAGCCGACCCATTCTGAAAGATCCCTTAGGGCTGACTTCAACTCAGCCCCAAGGATTTTTGGGGAGATCCCTGCGGCCCTTCATGCCGGTTTTCACATTTCGGGTTTACCCAGGATAGGCGTGGAATTTCGGCGCTGACTTGCAGCCAGTTCCCCGATTTCTCCCCCAGGTCCTGGTATGAAGTATTCTTTCGTTCCATGGAAGGTGTGGGTGTCGGAAGGTGGGGGTGGCGCGCAGCCAGCAAGGTCTAACCATACTGATAGGGCAAGTTAGAAGGAATAAGGAATAAGGAATAAAGAGAAGCTGGAACGCGCGTTGGAGAAGAAGCCGTCAGATCATATGGGGGGTTGGGTGCCCTAAGACTCAAACAGCGCAAGGCCAAGATCGTGCGAGGTTGCAGAAAGGGCGGAAGGGGGCGGCGTCCTGCTCAAATCTGAGACAAGAACTGTTCCAGGTTTTCCGCCTGCTCTGCCTTTTCCGCCAACTCAATTAGCCATTCCCGGAGATCACTGGCGTCAAGCACACGCGCACCTTTTGAGAGTCGCGCCTCCAATACCTGCGCTGCGATAGTCCGAAGGAATTGAGCGTAGTCTTTCATGGCAGTTATGAAACTTGCGGCGTCTCTCAGTGTCGTTCATAGTGGAGGCACCGTTATGGGCTGAAGACCTCAGCCACTTGCAGCGTACAGCAGCTTCACGCAGATGACCTGTTACCGAAGTGTTCATCACCACATGTCCTGCGGAGCCCGCCCAGCATAAGAGGTGTTGGGGACCGAAGAAATGGCTGAATGGTTGCTTTGGGAGGCTTTATGAAAACCGTGGCATTAGCTCTTCTATGCGTATTGTTCGCCACGCTGACCCTCGCTCAGCAGAGGGAACAGAAGCCGGACGTACCAGTTGAGAAGTGGACCGCAAAGGTGATCATGCTGATCGGTGCCCATGCCGACGATGACGCCCTCTCCCATGGCACTCTGGCGATGCTTCAGGCGCACGGGGATCAGGTCTACATTGTGACTCTAACAACCGGAAATGTTGGCACCCAAGACCCCAACTTGTCGCGAACGCAACTTGCCCAGATTCGCCGCCAAGAGGAATTAGCCGCACTGGCGGAGCTAGGCATTCCGGGAGAGCACTACATCAATCTCGGATACGACGACGGACTCCTCGAATTTGAGGATCGCAAAGCCGTCGTGGAAAATTTGGTGCGCTTGATTCGGAAGATACGGCCAGATGTGCTGCTCGCCTTTGATCCCGGCAAGCGCTATCAACGATGGCACAAGTCTGACCACCGGGCTGCCGCTTACTTGGCTGCCGACGCGGCGCGGGCTGCAATGTGGCGGCTGCTTTTTGAAGGTCAGATCATCCAAGACGGTCTCAAGGAGCACATGATTCCCGAGTACCTGTTTTACGACAGTGCCCAAGAAGATGAGAATACTTGGATTGACGTCAGCGAGTTCGTCGAGAAGCGGGTGAATGCTGGGGCAAAATACGTCAGCCAGTATGGACCGGGCTGGAGGAACTACAAGCCGAGTCTCTCAGATGCCGAACTGAAGCAGATGAAGGACTCTGTGCGCAGCCAGATCAGGATGAAAGACGGAAAGCCGGTCGAAGGATTTCGCTACTACCGCGGTCTGCCAGATTCGATAGGAAAATGAATTAGCCAGATTGGGAGTGCCGAGGGCGAGAGCTGAAACTCGCATTCGATGAAGCCGCAACTCGAAGGCGGTAGTCACAATAGACCACATGAACATGGTGACAGTCCGCCGATTTACAATTCGCGGACCAACCGTCTAGCAACGGTGGTCTTTCCGGAGAATGCAGTCCCCCATGATGAAGAGACGTTTTGGCCTATGGCACTATGAAATCCGCAAGATCGCCATGTCATCAATTTGTATTGCCAAGCCGGCGTTGCTTCCGGACATACGCAAGGCCGCGCCTGAGTCCGGAACCGAGATCGGCGCTGTCGGTCGCAATCTGGACAGGCTCCCCGGCAGATTCACGCCCCAGCCAGCGCTTCAGTTCTTCCGGAGAAGCATGAACACGCCGACCGTCACGGGTGACTGGCAAGCCGCCCGGCGCTCGGCTACTGAAATCGGCTAACCCAAGAAGAACAATCTGCTCCCAGCCATTGCAGTCCGCGCTGCTCACTTTTGGGCTTCGCCATCACGCACCCGAGGTTGAGAAAAATCTGTGTGTCAGTTCGATGCATATCTCTAGCAAGCGATTGTCTAAGGGCAGAACAACTATTTATGCTGCACGCGCCGGAACGTTAGGTTGATGCGTGGCTGGGTAACACCGGGCTCTTTAGGCGCCTCGTGCCTAAAGTGTTTCTGTGTGTCGCCAGCCATGACGAGCAGGCTGCCGTGCGGCAGTCTCTTGGGAAATACCAAGCCTCCATCTTTTCGCCTTAGCCGGAAAAGCCGTTCTGCACCCAGACTAACAGATGCGATCACAGACCCCATCTCCGGCTCATCATCCGCGTGAAGCCCGACGCTGTCATTTCCATCACGATACAGATTGCACAACACCGCGTTGTAGCCCAGTTTTGCTAGGGATAGCCGGGAATAAGCCACTCCCGGAGTCGCCCCTTCGACCCGAGACTTTAGAGACAGCAATTCTGGTATCCAAGGGAGCGGCTGGTACTGCCGCCGTGAATAGGTGTAGTGCGTTCCGGGATCGCCGTAATAGGCTTCGTCGCGAGGAACCGGGTACCCAAACGGGCCCTCGCGCCGTTCCCACGCGCACTTGCTAAGCAGTGTCTCGAACAACCGGGTCGCTTCCTCGGGCTGGAGGAAGTGCCCGTCGTAATAGATTTCCGCTCCGGGGATTGGGATCGGGTCCATCGCTCACACGCCGTAGCGTTCTGTAGAAATACCGCTCGTTTCCTCGTTGCTATCATCGGTCAGGGATAGCAGGCGTGCAACCTACCGCGAGGCGTGCGCGCCGAGAGGACTACCACGACGGGAGCATTCAGTTTGGCAACCACACGGGTTATGCGGGTTTTGCGCCCCGATCGGTATGTGCGGTCCGGAAGGAGTAATCTTAAGTTGTCTCTTGGCGCATCCCGTACCCTTGATTGGAGACGGTTCCTTGCGAAATCAGACGGCGCTTTTCGCCGCGCAAGGAGCCGCTCATGGCACATAAATCGTCCGGTCGTCATGTTTCCCCTAAGACAACTTTCAGTGCTGCCGGCGATCACACCTATACTGGGTCAGAAAAGGTCGCGGGCATTCGCACTGTCACCTGCTGTTCGTTGCTGTGCTTGTGGCTGCCTCGGCAATGGCTGCATAGCTCGGTACGGGTGATCCCCGAAACAAGAATTCACAATTCGGGCGGAAGCTAGGGCGAACCCTCATCCCGCGAAATTTTCTCCGTGCCAAGCCAGCACGGAGGTTCCGCGCCCATCCGCCCATCGGGACCGTCTCTGCGCAGCTAGGCCGTTCCTCATGTTGCAACATTAGGCGGAATGCGACTATGCCGGAATCCGCGCCTGCGACCTCCGCCGGCATTATGTACTGTATTGAACATACTATTGTGCGGTGGCGTACAGTACTTACCTGATTGCGTGAACTGCCCGTCATGCGAAGAATGTGAAATCGGTCAGCCGGAAATCTGGCGTGTGTGAAATTCATATTGATCGTCGATGACAGTCCGCTTGTGCGGCGCTGCTTACGAGACGTGCTGGAACAGCAGAGTGGCTGGGAAGTTTGCGGCGAAGCTGAGAACGGACAGGACGGAGTTGATAAAGCCCTGCAACTGCACCCTGATTTGATTTTGCTCGATCTAGCCATGCCCGTAATGAATGGAATTGAGGCAGCCCGTGAGCTAAAACGGCTAATGCCTGCCACTCCGCTCCTGATGTTTACGACCTATACGAATTCTCACCTGACCCGCGAAGCGTTGGCCGTTGGCGTAGCCGCCGTAGCCGCCAAATCCGACGGTGCCGAGTCGCTGGTCAGCGACATTCGACAGTTGTTCAAAGCCGTGGCCTGAGCTCAACCAGCCGAAATTGCCCGCCGAACCGGATGATGTCGGGGTAATGACGCCGCATTTTGCAACAATTGCCTCTCGAGCACCGCTGATCATGTACAGCGGGTTCGGTGACACATTCGCGGAGCAGCAAGCCCGCCTGATCGAGACTTCTGAACTAGTTTCCAAATCAGAGGCGGGGCTATTTGGTCAGCAAGGCCCGATATCGCACCGTTGCGTGATTATTTTCTTTTCGCAATCATGTGCGAAATTGTGCAATACGGATCGAGACCAAATACCGCGTCCCACTTGCCTTCTCCCAGAGCGTTGACTGGCACGACGGCCATTAGACATACCAAATGGCAAAAATGCTGTCCGACCCGCAAGGTGCGTTCGGGGTCAATCCTTGCGCGGTCAGACCAGGCTGAAGAAGTTTATCGGTCCAACTCTATGCCGCTTGCCGGTGAATGGCATCGCGAACCTTGATGCGGGTTCGTCGTCGATTCTGAGGACATGCTCCTCCCGGCCATGCTGCTCGATTCTCGGCATGACTTCCTGTTCGCTGTTGCCGCTGACCTGCCCATCACAGTTCTTGGTCCCACATCGCAGCACTTGACAATTTACTCTGCCTGGGCTTTGCTCAGGAACATCGGGATTCATATCGTCCTCCTACGCTCATGCTCTTCCCAATCCCAAAGCAGGAACAATACGTAATCACCCGATTGCCTTTGGCAAGTATCGATTCATCTCCGTGGTGCCGCCGACCCCGCTCACGAGTGCTTGTGCTATGTTGCCACTAACGATTGAATTGCAACCCTCGGCAAGCAGATAAAATGATCCTTGAACCATCAGGCTTAGGCGGCTCCTCGGTGAAGGCAAAGAATGCCACAGCGATCCTCGTGCTGGCTCTAGTGGTAGGAGCGTTCCTTGGTGTGCTCGCGGTCTCGCTGGTTTCGAGGTACGAGTTGGGGCGTTGGGGGCGCTTCTGGTCGGCGGTTTCGGGCAGAAGCACCAACCTCGACGTAAGCCAGCCGACTGTCGTGAGCCGCATCCAACAGCTTCAGAAGCTTGAGACCGTGGTTTACACCATGGACAAGGTTGTCACCGGCGAAAGGGAAAATCCTGTATTTCCCGACTTTCTCGCTGGTGATCGCCTGCTCCTGTTGGTGCATGGAGAGGTCATCGCTGGAATCGACTTTAGCACTCTGCAAGATACGACCGTATCTGTGACAGGAAAGAGTGTTCGGCTTCGCCTTCCGCACCCGCAGATATTCACCACCCGCCTCGACAATGCCAAGACTCGCGTGTACTCACGCCAAACAGGACTTCTTGTGCCAGTTGACCCTAACCTTGAGACCAAAGTGCGGCAGGAAGCAGAGCGTCAGATTCACGAAGCGGCACTTGCGGACGGCATCTTGAAAACTGCGCAACAAAACGCCCGGTCCACGATCATCGGTATGTTGCGCGGTCTTGGCTTTGAGTCGATCGACCTCGACTGACAAGCGATGTAGGACCGAGTCTCAGATCGGCGAGGTTTCGGTCCTTATCCGACCTGGCTCTCCCTCGCTGTTAACCGGCTCCCTATCGACCGCATTGATCCGATCGCCTACGTGCAAATATGCCAGTTGCCTTGTGCAAAGCCGGAAGGCGCACTCGCCCAGATGGCTAACGTCAAGAGCAAAATTCGCTTCATATAATGGTTGGTCCTTACCGAGACTCACGACTGTTTCCGCTTTCTTCTTTCCAGACTCACGGGGGCAGTCAGAGATATTCCATATGGTTTCTGGTACTGCGGGAGGACTTAGGGGAAACGGAGGGCTGTGGAAACACTGCAAGGATGCCAGTTGGACGCTTTTTGCGGACTAGCAGCCTCATTGGCAAGGGGTTACTCTGTGTCGGTGAGGACGCTATCTTGGTTACGTCAATGAGTCTTATTCAAGCAGAGTATCCGCGAACGAAAGCGCCTCGCCGCTTGGCACAGTCATAGGGTTCGTTTCCGAATCTCATTGCTTTTAACCACGCGTAGGACTAGTCTAAGAAAGTCTCTTTCGCATATCTCCGTCGCACTTCCGGGCACCTAATCCTTATCCTTCCGGACGGTCTACTGCGCAACCGATAGAAATGAGGGTTCACATGGAACCCGTCCCCTATTTGCTACAGGAAGTCCTGCGCGGCGCTTTGATTCTAGGTTTGTCATTGTCTGGCTTCGCCCAGATTTCTGCCGCGCCTGATCCTGCTGATTTTGCCTCCGGTCGCAGGGCCCCCGATTTTCCATTGACGGCTCTGCCGCCTGCTCTCGTTCCGCGCCCAGTGTTCGAGTTTCGTGGGATTCGGATCGGTGACGAAATGAAGGAAGCCGAGCGAAAGTTTCTTGCCTTAAAAGTAACCTCGCTTTCTTCGAAACCCGGCTTGTGCGGCTCCGATGGCATTCATCGTATCGAAACTTGCACTGATGTCTTGGATACCGGGGAGTACGTCAACATGACGATGTTGGATCGGAGAGTCGCCCAGATTTACGTCTCCACGGACCGTCGTACACAGGGAAACACCTACACCAGCTACGTGCTGGCGTTGGGTACCAAGTACGGTAGGCCTGACAAACTCGAAACTAAGTACTACCGCAACGGGGTCGAAACTGGGTCTTCAGGAGAACACGTTCAGTGGTTGAATGGCGATCAATACATGGATGGCAGCGAAACCGAACGCGCCATCACCATCGGAAGCAAAGCACTCGATGCAGAAATCGCTGAGCGGACACTCCTTTATGAGCGCAACTAGTATTGCTTTCGGTCTGCTTATTGCGCTGTTAACGATCCTGCTGCTCCACAGGATGCGCAAGCTGAAACCACAGATCGCCGGATTCGGATCACAAAGGATGTGCCCGTCTTGCGGATTGATCACATCTCGATTAAAGGCATGTTGCTTGGAGTGTGGCAAGCCTCTTACAGCGGTGAGTGTGACCCGATTGTAGAGAAGAAATGAACCACTGGTTGCTCACGTTCCCTAACCATTTCTCGGCGGGGGACAGAAGTAGTGACAAACTATGAAAAACACAAAATTTATTGTGAGAGTAGATCGTGGCGGTATTCGTGTCCCTGAATACGTACAGCGGATTGATCTCACGCCCATCCAAACCACACCCAACCGTAAGCTGGCACTGGTTATGGGGAGATTCACGGCTGAAGACGCTGTCAAATCCATCCAAAATTCTAGGTGCAGCCCGCAGCTAGTTTCCGTACTAGTTAGTGCCTAGTCCGAGAAGTGGTATCACCAAAATAAATAAACAGGATGCCCGAAATCCTTTCGGATAACGGGCATTCTTGGTTGTCACTTAGACAGCCTGAACGTTCTCAGCCTGCCATCCCTTCGGGCCTTTGGTTACGTCGAACTGCACGGCTTGTCCTTCTTGCAGGCTTCGGAAGCCACCAGCCTGAATAGCGGAGAAATGCACGAAGACATCCTCCCCATTTTGCCGGCTGATGAAGCCATAGCCTTTGGCGTCGTTAAACCACTTTACTGTTCCTTGTTCTGCCATTTGATATTCCTATTTCCTTTTTTTGAATTGTGCTGAGAAGAATCGCTGCGGGTGAGAAGGGGTGACGCTGGTTGGCGATACCGACTTTCAACTGC
>Ga0209526_10003587_pt1 | contig 10573 bp, 10 predicted proteins | sample JacPinW_OM2H0_M1_FD_188566 | JGI IMG/M metagenome (GOLD analysis project Ga0209526, IMG submission 188566) | Forest soil microbial communities from Algoma, Ontario, Canada - Jack Pine, Ontario site 1_JW_OM2H0_M1 (SPAdes) (version 2) | ecosystem: Environmental > Terrestrial > Soil > Boreal... | reverse complement strand
TGGGAAGTGAGCGATGCGGAGTGGTCCGTCCTGGAGCCGATTCTGCAGCCGGCACAACGCAGGGATGGGCGAGGGCGTCCCTGGCGAGATACCCGTGCGGTGTTGAATGGGGTGTTGTGGGTGCTGGGGACGGGAGCACAGTGGCGAGAGCTGCCAAGCAAATATCCCCCGTACCAGACCTGCCATCGCCGGTTCCAACAGTGGGTGCGCGACGGCAAACTAGAGAAGATCCTGCGCCTACTGGCGACCGAGTTACAAGCCCGCGGGCAGTTGCCGCTGGAGGAGGGGTTCATCGATGCCTCCTTCACGGGGGCGAAAAAAGGGGGCTCGCGGTTGGCCCTACCAAGCGCGGCAAAGGCACCAAGATCCTCGCCATCTGCACTGATGCCAGCTCGTCGAAGAAGTCCTCGGGCAAAGCTTCCTCGACGAACTTCCGGAACGACTGATCGGCGACGCCGCCTACGATAGTGACCCACTCGATGACTATCTGCTGGAAACCTACGATATCGAGCTGATCGCTCCCCACAAATGCAATCGCAAGCGGCTCACCCAGGATGGTCGCCGTTCCGTCGCTACCGCAGACGTTGGTGCGTGGAGCGACTCTTTGCTTGGCTGCACTGGTTTCGCCGGCTGGTGATTCGCTGGAATATCACGCTGAAAACTTCCTCGGCATGGTTCAGCTAGGCTGCATCAAGATCCTGCTGAGGCATATATGAGACCGGTTCTAGCATTGTTTCTTAGCATCGGGCTGACCGCTCCACCTGCAAATTGACCCAGCGCTGGTAGTACGGAATTCTGTAGAATACTCAGTCGGAACGGATCTCGGTGAGTGGCCGATCCCTTATTTCCGGTCTGTTGGAGCAGACATCGAGTGGCTGAGACTACGACTATTCGAAGAGGCAGAGAGCAAGCTCCGCAATCGATCTCAGAAATCGACATCCTCTGGATAACGGCTGGTCTCGGGTGTGATGGGGACACGATTGCCATGACTGCGGCGACGCAGCCGAGTATCGAAGATATTGTGCTCGGAGGAATGCCCTGGATCCCTAAGGTGCATTTTCACAATCCCTTTCTCGCCCATGAGAACGGGCATGATTTTCTGAGGCATTTCCATCTTGCCGCCGATGGCGATTTGGCTCCCTTCATTCTGGTGGTCGAGGGGTCGATTCCAAACGAGCACAATAAAGAGGAAGGTTACTGGGCTTCCCTGGGTACCGATCAGAAAACCGGCCAACCGATTACTACCTGTGAGTGGATCGATCGGCTGGCGCCCCGGGCCTGGGGAGTCGTGGCGGCAGGAACATGTGCAACCTATGGTGGCATCCACGCGATAGAAGGGAACCCAACCGGTTGTATGGGCCTTCCCGACTATCTTGGTTGGCAGTGGAAATCCACAGCAAATATCCCGATTGTGTGCGTACCTGGATGTCCCGTCCAGCCTGACAACTTCATGGAGACGCTGCTCTATCTTCTCTATATGGCGGCCGGGCGCGCCCCTATGATCCCGCTCGACGAGGCGCTGCGTCCAACATGGCTGTTTGGCGCTACCGTTCACGAAGGCTGCGATCGCGGGGGTTACTACGAGCAGGCGGAGTTTGCGGAGGAATACGGATCGCCTCTCTGCATTGTGAAGCTGGGCTGCTGGGGGCCGGTGGTTCAGTGTAATGTGGGAAAGCGTGGCTGGATGGGCGGGATTGGCGGTTGCCCCAACGTTGGGGGCATTTGCATCGGGTGTACGATGCCTGGTTTTCCCGATAAATTCATGCCCTTTATGAATCAGCCGCCGGGTTCGTTGTTATCCTCAAGTGCGGTTATGACGTACGGCAGGGCGATCCATGCGCTACGCAGGTTTACTCAATTTTCGTTAAATAAAGAGCCGAGGTGGCGGCGTAAAGCTACGAAGCCTGACGTGTAGAATCGCTGGGCCGCCAGATTTTCTTGAAGGTCTGAAATATGGTCTCCGCGGGAAACCTCGAATCGATTGCGCAATCCGCATCGAACCATACGGAAGTCATAAGTCCCGCAGAGGCAGAAACTCTTCTCATCGATCTTGCCGCAGTATTTCTTGGAAACTCGGGCCAGGACCCCGCCTTGGCCGATCCACCCAGCGGGAACCAGCCAGAAGAGCAGATACCAAATGTCGATGCGATCTATAGGGCCCTGGTCGAGCAGATTCCTGCTGTCGTTTTCATGGCCCAGCTCGACCGCGGCATCGGTGAAGCCTACGTCAGTCCTCAAATTCAGGCTGCTCTGGGTTTTTCGCAGGAAGAATGGTTGGAAGATCCCATTCGCTGGTATCAGCAGATCCACCCCGACGACAAACAACGCTGGAGTATCGAGGCGGCTCAGATGTTTCTTTCGGGCACGCCTCTCCGCTCCGCCTATCGCGTCCTGGCTCGGGATGGCCGGACAGTCTGGTTTCACTGCGAAGCCAAGATGATCCGCCGGAAGAATGGCCGGCCCTGGTTTATCCACGGCATCGCGTTTGACATCACTGAGCTCAAGCGGACAGAAGAAGCACTGCAGGAAGAACGTAACGTTGTTTCGGCGATACTCCATACAGTCGGGGCTTTGGTCGTGGTTCTTGATCCGCAAGGTCGGATCGTCCGCTTCAATCGAGCTTGTGAGCAGGTCTCTGGCTACTCCTTTGTGGAGGTCAAGGAGAGGTACTTTTGGGATCTGTGCGTGATTCCGGAGGAGGCAGAGCGCTTCAAGATCATCGTCGAACAATTGCGAGTGGAGCATAGCACCAAGGACTATGAGACTTCCTGGGTTGCGCGGGATGGCTCGCAGCGGCTCATTGCGTGGTCAAGCACAGTCCTTCCCGGAGAGAGTGGAACCCCCACATACATCATCGCAACTGGAATCGACATCACTGAACGCAAGCGCCTGGAGAAGGCAATTCTCGAGATTAGCGCTGAAGAACAGCGTCGTATTGGTCAAGATCTGCACGACGGTTTGGGGCAACACCTGACCGGAATTGCGTTCATGAGCAAGGTTCAGGAACAGAAGCTTAGCGAGAAAGGCCTTGCGGAGGCCGCGGAAGCAGCCAGGATCGTCGGGCTGGTCAATGAGGCCATCAACAAAACCAGGGAACTCGCGCATGGCCTTCTCCCTGTAGTTTCGGATGCCCAAGGTCTTATGTCGGCTCTGAAACAGTGGGCAGCCGAGGTGGAAGATTTGTTCAATATTTCTTGCCGTCTACGTGTTGATGAACCAGTTCTCATTCACGATGCCAACATGTCCACCCATCTTTATCGTATTGCTCAAGAAGCTGTGAACAATGCAATCAAGCACGGGCAAGCCAAGAACATCATAATTAGTCTTTGTGCCAGGAACGAATACGGTACTTTGAGAATAGAAAATGACGGGTTAAGCCTGCCAGAACCTTCCACGAACGGCTCGGGCATGGGCATGCAAATCATGAACTACCGAGCCCGAATGATTGGTGGATCACTAAAGGTGGAGAGCAGCGGAACTCACGGAATCAAGATCACGTGTCTATTTCCGCTCGCAGAACGCAATGAAGCGTTGAAAAAGGATGTTCATGATCACTAAGCCGGTCAACCGCAATGTCTTGACAAGAAAGAAAACAGTATTCGTCGTTGACGATCATCCCATTGTGCGCCAGGGGCTAACGCTGCTTATCAATCAAGAAGCCGATCTAGCAGTCTGTGGCGAAGGCGAAGAGATGCACTCGGCCTTGGCGGCGATTCAGGCCGCCAGACCGGACATCCTTATTGTGGACATATCGCTCAATGGCCCAGATGGATTGGAACTGCTCAAGAACATCCGGATAAAGTCCCCGCGTCTGCCGGTCCTGATCCTTTCTATGCATGATGAATCGATCTATGCGGAACGGGCGTTGCGAGCGGGTGCTAACGGTTACATCATGAAGCAAGAGGCAACCGAGAAGGTGTTAGTGGCGCTACGTCGCATCTTGAGCGGCGAAATTTATGTAAGCGACCGGATCGCCAATAGCATGCTGCAACATTACGTTCGCGGGGCCAATCTTTCAGAGCATTCTTCGATCGCTGAGCTCACCGACCGTGAACTGGAAGTTTTCCGGTTAATTGGGGAAGGTCATGGAACGCGTCAGATCGCGGAGGCTCTGCACCTCAGCGTGAAAACAGTCGAGTCCCACCAGGCGCATATCAAAGAAAAACTCTCTCTGCGAAGTGCCCGAGAACTAGTACAGCATGCGGTTCAATGGAATGTAAGCGAAAAGACGGCGTGAACTAGATTAGTTTGGCTGTCGCTGTAGTCTCTTTCGGATTGTCGTCCGTCCCCTAAATCCCTTTCAACCACTCTCTCCCGATGATATAGGGGAATCCCCGATGCGGTTTGAGGTACTTCTTTGGAGAAATAAAACGGGGCGATTCCCCTTGTAACGATATCGCCATAGTTTGATTCTACCGTCCGATCTGAATTGTGAATTGCAGCGATCAGTCTATTTGTTAGGTTACCGTTATAACGTAATCACGCGCATTTGCTGGCAAAACGTCGTCAACGCACGGCAGCACACAATTCTGAGCATCTGTTCGCGATCAATTTGATTGGAAAGGAGCAATCCAGCTATGGGAACAGCTACGGTTCCATATGGTCGGGCTACGCAAAAGCCACCCGCGGTTAAGGAGGTGCACATAGTCTGGATCACCGCCGGCCTCGGCTGTGACGGAGATTCGGTTTCGATCACCGCAGCCACCCAACCTAGTGTCGAAGATGTCTTGTTGGGCGCAATTCCCGGCCTTCCTAAAGTTCATCTCCACAATCCGGTGCTTGCTGTTGAAGTTGGCGATGACTTCATGAAGTTTTTTTATCAGGCACAGGAAGGCAAGCTTGATCCGTTCGTTCTGGTGGTGGAGGGTTCGATCCCCAACGAGAAGATAAAGAAGGAAGGGTACTGGGCGGCACTGGGAACAGATCCGAAAACAAATCAACCCATTACCACCAATGAGTGGATCGACCGGTTGGCTCCCAAGGCATTGGCCGTGATTGCCATCGGCACATGCGCTACTTACGGCGGCATTCACGCCATGGAGGGCAACCCCACGGGTTGCATGGGTCTGGCCGACTACCTTGGTTGGGATTGGCGGTCCAAGGCTGGGCTGCCGATCGTAAACGTTCCTGGGTGTCCGGTTCAGCCTGACAACTTTATGGAGACGGTGCTCTACCTTCTTTATCAAGTCGCCGGCTTGGCCCCAATGATTCCTTTGGACGATCAACTCCGCCCCACTTGGCTGTTCGGCCAAACCGTGCATGACGGTTGCGACCGAGCCGGCTATTACGAGCAGGGCGACTTCGCGGAGGTCTATGGGTCCCCCAAGTGCATCGTCAAGCTTGGGTGCTGGGGACCGGTAGTCAACTGCAACGTACCCAAGCGCGGATGGATGGCAGGAATTGGCGGTTGCCCCAACGTGGGCGGCATCTGCATCGGATGCACCATGCCAGGTTTTCCTGACAAGTTTATGCCGTTTATGGATGAGCCGCCGGGTGCGAGAGTTTCAACCGGCAGTATTGGTGTATATGGTCGCGCCATCCGGGCGCTGCGTTCGATCACTCAAAACACGGTAAACAAAGAACCCAAATGGCGGCATCCCCGAGCGGAGCTGACCACTGGTTATCACCCGAGATCTTATTAGAAACCTAGCGGAGAAGCCCGACTGAGAAAAGCAAAGGAGCGATCGCCATGAGCACCATCACTGCACCGACGAAAGACGTTCCCAGCAAATCGAAGAACTTGGTGGAGATGAATTGGGACCCGATTACTCGCATCGTGGGCAGCCTGGGCATTTTTACCAAAATTGACTTCGACGCTCGCAAAGTGGCCGAGTGTCACAGCACATCTTCCATCTTTCGCGGATACAGCATTTTCATGAAGGGAAAAGACCCGCGCGACGCTCACTTCATCACCAGCCGTATCTGCGGCATCTGTGGTGACAACCATGCAACCTGCGCGACCTATGCGCAAAACATGGCTTTCGGAGTCCGGCCGCCGCACATCGCGGAATGGATCGTCAATCTCGGCGAAGCCGCCGAATACATGTTCGATCACAATATCTTCCAGGACAACCTGGTGGGCGTTGATTTTTGTGAACAGATGGTCAAAGAAACGAACCCCAAGGTCCTGGCGAAAGCCGAAACAACCCCAGCGCCACATTCAAACGAGCACGGCTTCCGCACTATCGCGGATATTATGCGGGCGCTCAATCCTTTCACTGGATCCTTTTATCTTGAAGCTTTGCAGATGAGCCGGATGACCCGAGAGATGTTCTGTCTGATGGAAGGGCGCCACGTACATCCCTCCACTCTTTATCCGGGCGGAGTCGGGACCGTGCCGACGGTCCAGCTTTTCACTGACTACATCGTCAGGCTCATGAAGTACGTCGAATTCATGAAGAAGGTGCTCCCACTGCATGATGATTTGTTTGACTTCTTCTATGAAGCGCTGCCGGGATACGAAGAGGTCGGGAAGCGCAGGATACTGCTGGGTTGCTGGGGGTCATTTAACGATCCCGAGCACTGCGACTACACCTACAAGAACATGACGGACTGGGGCCGGAAGATGTTTGTTACGCCCGGTGTGGTCATCGACGGCAAGCTGGTCACAACCGATCTGGTGGACATCAACCTGAATATTCGGATTCTGTTGGGCAGTTCTTATTACGACGATTGGAAGAATGCAGAGACTTTCGTGAAAACCGATCCGCTCGGGAATCCGGTCGACAAGAACCACCCCTGGAACCAGACCACGATCCCTCGGCCGCAGAAGCGCGACTTCTCCGGCAAATACACCTGGGTGATGTCGCCTCGGTGGCTCGACAAACGGACTGGCGATCATCTCGCGCTGGATACAGGCGGTGGGCCAATTGCCCGGCTGTGGGCGACGGCGCTCGCCGGACTGGTGGATATCGGTTACATCAAAGCCACCGGCAAAAGCGTGAAAATCTACTTGCCGAAAACCATGTCAAAGCCCGAGGTCGAGTTCGAGTGGAAGATCCCGAAGTGGAGCAATGCCATTGAACGCGACCGGGCCCGCACCTACTTCCAGGCCTACGCGGCTGCGTGTGCCCTTCATTTCGCGGAGAAGGCGTTGGAAGAACTCCATGCCGGCAAAACCAAAACCTGGTCAGATTTCAAAGTTCCGGAGGAGGCCATCGGCTGCGGTTTCCACGAAGCAGTCAGAGGCGTACTTTCACATCATGTAGTGATTCGCAAAGGCAAGATCGCCAACTATCATCCATATCCTCCGACGCCCTGGAATGCCAATCCGCGGGATATATATGGCACTCCCGGACCGTATGAGGATGCGGTGCAGAACACGCCGATCTTCGAGGAGAACGGGCCGGACAAATTCAAGGGCATAGACATCATGCGCACCGTGCGAAGCTTTGATCCGTGCTTGCCTTGCGGCGTGCACATGTATCTGGGCAATGGAAAGGTCTTGAAGACGCATCATTCCCCGATGTTTGGGCTTCAACCTTAGATTGTGCGGGACATGTAGAGGAGTGAGGGTTCTAGTTGCGGCCTTGGGTTGTCTGATAAAAGACCTGCCTGAAAACAATATGCCGGATGACAAAGATTTCCAGGTCAAGGTCCAGCGGATCGCCGAATTAGTCGGTACCCTGGAGAACATCACGGACGCGGAGGCCCGTGCCAGCGCCAAAGCATTGGTGCAATTGATTCTGGACTTGAACGCTGTCGGTTTGGAGCGAGTCATCGACATCGTCGCGAAAAATGGCGACTCTGGACAGCACACAATCGATGACTTGGGCCGCGATCCTCTGGTCAGTAGCCTCCTGGTCCTGTATGGCCTTCACCCTCTAGATTTGGAGAGTCGCGTAGAACAAGCGGTGGAGAGAGTTCGACCGCAAGTGCGCAAGGGCGGAGGCGAACTAGAGTTGCTGGGCATTGAGCGTGGCGTAGTCCGGTTACAGCTTCGGGTTATCGGACATGGGTGCGGTTCGACGACCAGGACTCTCAAGGCGATGGTTGAGGAGGCGTTGTATGAGATTGCGCCGGACATGAACCATCTGCTAATTGAGGGGCTCGAAGAACAAGTCGGTTCTTCCGGTTTTGTGCCTCTGGGCAGGCTGGGCGGCCTGATCGCAGCCGGCTCAGTCACGAACGGCGGGTCGTAGTTGTGTAACGGAATTGAGCGCAGCTGATCGCGAGCCGATGATGAATGTAGCCCGGCCGGGAAATGAGAACGCGTTTGCCGCGCTTCGCCAGTTGATCCGGCGCAGACGAGATGTGGAACGCTGTGAACTATGCAGTGCCGACGTTGCAACCGACCATCCGCATCTGATTGAGCCCGGGAGCCGGAAGCTACTGTGTACCTGTAACCCTTGCGCAATCCTATTTAGCGGGTTGGGGACGAAATATAAGCGGGTTCCGCGACGCGTACTCGCCTTGGCAGACTTTCGTCTCGCCGACGGCCAGTGGGAGAGCCTAATGGTGCCGATCAGTATGGCTTTCTTCTTCCGAAGCACGCCGGATGCAAGGGTAGTCGCTTTTTATCCAAGCCCGGCCGGGGCGACTGAGTCGCTGCTGCCGCTAGAGACCTGGAAGGACATCGAGGACGCCAATCCAGTGCTAAAGGAAATGGAACCTGATGTTGAAGCTCTGATCGTCAACCGGGTTGGACATGTCCGGGGATTTGCTGCTCCGGAGTACTATGTGCTCCCGATCGACGAGTGTTACAAGCTGGTAGGCCTGATTCGCGCCAACTGGCGAGGGCTTTCCGGCGGAACCGAGGTCTGGCAGGAGATCGGCCACTTCTTCGACGGATTGAAACACCGGGCCACGGTGGTGAGAGAGGAAGCGAATGCCTGACCTCAGCTTCCGAATCGAGAAGGCGGAACCGCAGCACTTCACGGTGGCGCCGACGCTCCTGTTCAAGCTCCGCATCACCAACGCTGTGGCGAATGAAACCATTCATTCGGTCGCGTTGCGCTGTCAGATTCAGCTTGAGGTAACGCGGCGGCAGTACAGTGCAGAGGATCAACACCAACTCCGTGACCTTTTTGGGGAGACGGAACGCTGGGGCCAGACTCTCAAAACCATGCTCTGGACGCATGCCAGCGTTGTAGCACCCGCATTTCAGGACACCGCGGTGGTTGATCTTCCGGTACCCTGCACCTTCGATTTCAATGTGGCTGCAACAAAGTACTTCCACGCCCTTGCTGATGGGGACGCGCCGCTTTGTTTCCTATTCAGTGGGACAGTTTTCTATGCGGGTGCTGACGGAGGGCTGCAAGTGAGCCCGATTCCCTGGGACAAAGAGGCTCGCTTCCGGCTGCCGGTGAAGGCCTGGAACGAAATGATGGATATTTACTATCCCAACAGCGCTTGGCTGTGTTTGCGACGGGATGTTTTCGAGCGTCTGTACCAATACAAAGTCGAGCACGGGATTCCTACCTGGGAACAGACCTTGGAGCGCGTGCTTCCTGCGCTTGAAGAAGCAAGGAAGCCATGAATACGAAATCTATCGACGCAATCGCAAACGCTGTGCTCTACGAGGGGTACCTGCTCTACCCGTACCGTCCTTCGTCGGTGAAGAATCGCCAGCGGTTCAACTTCGGCGTTCTCTATCCGCAGTCCTACGGCGAAGCGCAGGCTGGCTCGGACGCTTGGCGCACGCAGACAGAGTGTCTTGTCCAAGGGGCCCCTCTCACTGCAGTCGAGGTGAGAGTACGTTTTCTCAAGTTGGTAGCTCGCTCGGTAGGCAAGTCAAAGGCGCCAGTACAGGGGCGACAGCCAGATGGCGCGCCTGAATTCGAATCTGTTTCCATGCTCGAGGTCGAAGGCAAGGTATTCACGCCTTGGCAGGAGGCGATTGAATGTGACGTAGCCGTGCCCGCTTGCGTTCTGGATGCACTTACGGAAGCGCCGCTGGAATGGAAGTTCGCTTTCCCTGCGAAAGAGGAAACCGAAAGCTTGCGCGATGCCAATGGCCGGCTTGTGGGACGGATTGCGAGGAGGCACGGATCGATTTCCGGGACGGTTGAAATCAAGGCGGCGCGGGCAATCGACGGAGTTTTCAAAGTCCAGGTGGGGGTGAAGAACCTCACCTCAGTGGAAGATGAGGCCGGACAGATCAGCCGCGACCAGGCCTTGACGCGATCGCTGGTCTCTGCCCACATTTTGCTGGGCGTGGTGGATGGTCGGTTCATATCTCTGCTTGAGCCGCCCGAAAATCTGAAGGACCTCGCCGCAAGTTGCCAGAATGTTGGAGCCTGGCCGGTTTTGGTCGGCGCAGAAGGGGAGCAGGATACCATGCTTTCCTCGCCTGTCATTCTCTATGATTATCCTCAGATTGCGCCCGAAAGCCCGGGCGACCTGTTCGACGGGACCGAGATTGATGAAATCCTAGCGCTGCGCATTCTGACCATGACCGATGACGAGAAGCATGAAATGCGTAATACCGACGAGCGCGCCCGCAAGATTCTCGAAAGGACGGAAACCCTGCCGATGGAGCACCTCATGAAGCTCCACGGAACACTGAGGGAATTACGTTCGTTGAAAGAGGAGACGCCATGAACGAATGGGAATGGCAGCTTCTCGAAGCCAA
>Ga0209526_10003586_pt1 | contig 10576 bp, 8 predicted proteins | sample JacPinW_OM2H0_M1_FD_188566 | JGI IMG/M metagenome (GOLD analysis project Ga0209526, IMG submission 188566) | Forest soil microbial communities from Algoma, Ontario, Canada - Jack Pine, Ontario site 1_JW_OM2H0_M1 (SPAdes) (version 2) | ecosystem: Environmental > Terrestrial > Soil > Boreal... | reverse complement strand
CAGACGCTGGCCGGTGGCGGCGGCAATGCGGCCATCCTCGCCCAGGTCGGGCTCGGGCTGCTGCTGGCCGTGACCGTGATCTTCTACGCCGCACTGAAGACGATGTCGCTTGCCGATGCCAATGCCGTTTTCTTTTCGTCGCCGCTGCTCATCACGGTGTTTTCGGGATGGCTTCTGGGCGAGGTCGTCGGCGCGCGTCGCTGGGCCGCGGTGGCGGCAGGATTCGGCGGCGTGCTGCTGGTCATCCAGCCGGCGTCAGGGGCGCTCGGCTGGACAGCGGCGCTGCCGCTGTTCGCCGCCGTTTGCTCCGCGCTCTACCACGTCACGACACCGCTTCTGGCGCGCACCGAAGATCCTGTGAACACGATCGACTTCACGGCGTTGGTTGCCGGCGTCGCCCTGTCGGTCATCGTGCCCTTTTTCTGGACGCCGCTGACGGCCTCGGGTCTGCTCGGCCTGGTGGCGATCGGGACACTGGGGACGGCAGGTCATTTTTTCTTGATTCGGGCATTCGAGATCGCGCCGGCGGCGACGCTGTCGCCGTTCATGTATGTCTACCTCATCTGGGCAACGGGCCTCGGCTGGCTCATCTTTTCCGACATGCCCGGCCCGTCGACGATTGTCGGTGCGCTTATCATTTTCGGCAGCGGTCTGTATATTTATAGGCTGCCCGCTTCTGCGACTCGCGCAGCCAAACTTTTGCCGCCAGCGGTACAAGGACCTCCTTGACGCGCCGATATCCGGATCATGCGCAGCGCCGACTTTCAACACACCGAACCCGCCTGAAGGACACCCGTCATGTCGTTTCCCCTCACCGTCCCGCCGAAGCAGGGTCACCCCACACTCCTGTACTCGCGCCTTGCCACCGATCTCGATCAGCTCGACGCGCACATCGCGGTGCTCGGCATCCCGTTCGGGTCGCCTTACACCGCCGAAGAGGTGACCAACGACCAGACAAAGGCTCCGACTGCCGTGCGGCAAGCGAGCGATCGTGTCATTCGCTCGCCCGAGCGTTGGGATTTCGATGTCGGCGGCCCGCTCTTCGACGGGCGAGACATCAAGTTTGTCGACTGTGGCGACGTTCCCGCCGACGCCCGCGATCTCACGAGCCACTACCGCCGCGCCGAACAGGCGGTGCGCAAGATTCTCGCCGCCGGCGCGTTGCCCATCATCATCGGTGGCGATCATGGGGTGACGATACCCGTGCTGCGGGCATACGAGGGGCGAGGTCCCATTACTCTCGTGCACATCGATGCCCACCTCGATTGGCGCGATGACGTCAACGGCGTGAGGGACGGGTATTCGAGCCCGATCCGGCGGGCATCGGAGATGGAACACATCGATCAAATCTTTCAGATCGGGATGCGCGCCCAGGGCAGCGCACGAGCGGAGGAGGTCGCCGCAGCGCTCGCCTATGGTTCACATCTCATCACGGCATACGAACTTCACGACGTCGGCATGGAAGCGGTGCTCGACCGCATTCCGAGCGGCGGTCATTACTACCTCACGATCGATGCGGACGGCATCGACCCCACGATCATGCCGGCGGTGTACGGTCCGGCGCCAGGGGGTGTCACCTTTCTGCAGGCGCGCAAGCTGATCCACGGCCTGGTTGCGAAGGGGCGGGTAGTCGGCATGGACATCGTCGAGATCACCCCATCGCTCGACGTAAACCGCATCACCAGCATCACGGCCGGGCGCCTCATCGTGAACCTGATCGGAGCGGCGGTGCGGGCCAATTATTTCGACGGCGCTGCGCCCAACGCGAGCCGCTAGAATCGACGCGGGTTAGACAACAACCGTCCCAGTCGCTACACTAGCTTGCCAAGCTGCTCACCCGTCAGGCGGTCCTACCGAACCGTCACCCGGAAGGGGCAATGCGCAAAAATTGCGGACGCAATCCGTGCGTCGAGTTTACTTACTGGGAGGTATCGATGAAGTCATTTAACCGTATTGTATTGGCCCTGCTGACGCTCGGCATCGCTGGCGGCGTTTCAGCCCAGGAGCTGACTGGCACACTGAAAAAGATCAAGGACACCGGGACGATCACCATCGGTTACCGCGATGCTTCGATCCCGTTTTCGTACCTCGACGATAGCCAGAAGCCGATCGGCTACTCCATGGATCTTTGCTACAAGATCGTCGACGCGGTGAAGGCCCAGCTCAAGCTGCCCGATCTGAAGGTGGCGCTTCAGCCGGTGACTTCGGCGACTCGGATTCCGCTGATCGCCAACGGCACGGTGGATATGGAGTGCGGCTCGACCACGAACAACCTCGAGCGCCAGCAGCAGGTATCCTTTGTCGTGACGACCTTCGTGACCGCCAATCGCCTTATGTCCAAGTCCAAGAGCAAGATCGTCAACCTCGAGGACCTCAAAGGCAAGACGCTGGTGTCGACCTCGGGCACATCGAACTTGAAGCAGGTGACTGAGCTCAACGGCACCAAGAATCTCGGCATCAACATCGTCGCCGCATCCGACCATCCGGCCGCGTTCCAGATGGTAGAAAGCGATCGCGCGGCAGCATTTGCAATGGACGATATTCTGCTCTATAGCCTGGTCGCGCAATCGAAGAATCCCGCCGACTACTACATTTCGACGGTGCAGCTGTCGACGGAACCTTACGGCATCATCGTGCGCAAGGGCGACCCCGACTTCAAGAAGGTCGCCGACGGCGCGATTACCGCGGTGATGAAGAGCGGCGAGATCAACAAGATCTATGCGAAGTGGTTCCTGTCGCCGATTCCGCCGAAGAACGGAAATCTCAATGTCCCGATGAGCGACACTTTGAAGAAGGTGGTTGCCAACCCCACCGACTCGGGTGACCCAGCGGCGTATAAATAACGCGCATGCCGATCGCAGTGAGCGCACCAGCAGTTGCGCCAGAGCATGGACAAAACGGGGGCCGGTTCGCTCCCGTTTTTTTTGAAGGCGACAGGTGACAGGCCCGTCGCCCCGCGCAATTGCGCCGGGGCGGCCGGCAGGGGACGGAAGGAGTCAGCGTGAACTATAACTGGAACTGGGGCATTTTCTGGCAGGCGGCGCCCGGCGGGCAGGGTAGCTACGCGCAGGCGCTGCTGTCCGGATTGATGTTCACCCTCGCGGTCGGGTTGCTGGCGTGGATCATGGCGCTCATTCTCGGCTCCATCGTCGGAACCATACGCACAACCCCGTCGAAGTGGGCGGTGCGCATCGGCAACGGTTACGTCGAGCTCTTCCGCAACATTCCGCTGCTGGTGCAGATGTACATGTGGTATTTCGTCATCCCCGAATTCCTGCCCGGTCCGATCGGAAGCTACATCAAGTCGATGCCCAACGAGCCCTTCGTGACCGCCGTGATCTGTCTGGGCTTCTTCACCTCCGCTCGCGTCGCCGAGCAGGTGCGCGCGGGCATTAATTCGCTTCCGCGCGGCCAGAGCATGGCCGGCACCGCGATGGGCCTCACGCCGACGCAAACCTATATAAAGGTCATTCTGCCGCAGGCGTTCCGCATCATCATTCCACCGATGACCTCAGAGTTTCTCAACGTCATCAAGAACAGCTCGGTGGCACTTTACATCGGCGTCATGGAGCTCACCGCGCAAGCGCGCTCGATGCAGGAGTTCTCGTTCCAGGTGTTCGAGGCGTTCTCGGCGGCAACGCTGCTCTATGTCGCGATCAACGTCATCGTCCTGAATCTGATGCGGTTCATCGAGAATCGCACACGCGTTCCCGGTCTTATCGCCGTCGGCGGCGCCAAGATCGCGGGCCACTAGGAGCGCGCCATGTTCGGCAACTTCGATTTCGACGTCATCGCACGCACCTGGAAGTATCTTTTCTTCACGGGGATGACTTTTACGGTGGAGCTGACACTGATGGCGATGGTCGGGGGAATCATCTTCGGCACCATCCTCGCCCTGGGAAGGCTGTCGCATTTAAAGTGGCTGGCGATGATCTGCGCCACCTACGTCAACGGCATCCGCTCGGTGCCGCTGGTGCTGGTGATCTTCTGGTTCTACTTTCTCGTGCCTTACATTGGGGCGTGGGTGATCGGCTCGCCGACGCCGCTACCCGTCGGCGCGTTCACCTCGTCGCTGGTGACGTTCATCCTTTTCGAGGCCGCGTACTATTGCGAGATCATGCGCGCCGGCATTCAATCGATCTCGCGCGGGCAGGTCATGGCCGGCCAGGCGCTCGGCATGACCTACTTTCAAAACATGGGTTACATTGTCCTGCCGCAGGCGTTTCGAAACATGATTCCGATCCTGCTGACGCAGACGATCGTCCTGTTCCAGGACGTGTCGCTCGTTTCGATTCTGTCGATTACAGATTTCGTCGGCGCGGCACGCAAGATCGCCGAACGCGACGGTCGCCAGGCGGAAATGTATCTGTTCGTCGGCATAGTGTATTTCGTGATCTGCCTGAGCCTTTCCATGCTGGTCAAACAACTGCAACGGCGCGTCGCCATCGTGCGCTGACCTGGGCGACTGACACCTTCAAGGAAACGATATGATCGAAATCATCAACGTCAGCAAGTGGTATGGCAGCTTCCAGGTGCTCACCGATTGCACGACCAGGGTCGAAAAGGGCGAGGTGATCGTGGTGTGCGGGCCTTCGGGCTCGGGCAAGTCGACATTGATCAAGACCGTGAACGCGTTGGAGCCGTTTCAGAAAGGCGACATTGTCGTCGACGGTACCAAGATCAACGATCCCAAGACCGACCTTCCCAAGGTGCGTGCTCGAGTCGGCATGGTGTTCCAGAATTTCGAGTTGTTTCCGCACCTGACGATCACCCAGAACCTGACGCTAGGCCAGATCAAGGTCCTCGGGCGCAAGGAGGAAGAAGCCGTGACGCGCGGCCTCAAGTTGCTGGACCGGGTCGGCCTGATCGCGCAGAAGGACAAGTTCCCCGGACAGCTTTCCGGCGGCCAGCAGCAGCGCGTCGCCATCGCTCGGGCATTGTCCATGGACCCGATCTGCATGCTGTTCGACGAGCCGACCTCGGCGCTCGATCCGGAAATGGTCAACGAAGTCCTCGATGTGATGGTGGCGCTCGCCAAAGAAGGCATGACCATGATGGTGGTCACGCACGAAATGGGCTTCGCGCGCAAAGTCGCGCATCGCGTCATATTCATGGACCAGGGACGTATTGTCGAAGACGCGAGCAAAGACGATTTCTTCGGCAAGCCGCGCTCGGAACGCGCGCAATTATTCCTGTCCAAGATATTGCAGCATTGACACCGGCGTTGACGCGCGAGTCAACGCCGAACCACGCTCGCCGATTGCGTCGGTGCGCCGCAAGGAGGTTCGAATGATCAGCTTCGCCGGGATTATTCTGATGGTACTGGGTGTCGCGTCGGGCCTCATCCTGCTCCTGGCGCCATTTGACATCGGCCCCGCAATTCCAGGGATCACGACCTGGATACTGTTCCCGGGATTTACGCTGGTAGGGTACATCCTCTTTGCCGTGGAGGCGCGAACGAACTGGGTCGTCGGCGCGTCGCGCTTCGCCGGGGCCGCATTGCTCGCGCTGGCGCTTGCCGCCGCGGTCGCCCTGTTTGTCGTCGACAATGGCCTCGTCACGGCAGCGGTCGCAACGCTGTCTCTCTGGTATGTGCTGGCGCTGGGGGCCGTGATGGGCGCAACGGGACTGGCACTCGGACGCGCGGGGAGTTTCACGGCATAGGTTGGTGCAAGGGCTTGGCGACAGAGGCCAAAATCGCCGCGCCTCACCGCCTGCTGCGATGTGCCGAGGCAGCAGCGTATAATTCATTTTTGAACCCACGCCCGCTTCGATGGCCGAGCTTATCTCGCTCCGCGGACGCAATGCCCTCTCGCCGTTTCGCATCGATAAGCTGCTCACGAGTCTCGCCACGACACGGGTCAGTAGCCTTGCCGCCGACTTCTGGCACTTTGTTCAGACAACCCGCGCGCTGAGCGTTGCCGAGCGCGACACGCTCGAGCGCATTCTCGCCTACGGCCCGCGCAGCGCGGAGCATGCCGACCGCGGCGAGCTCTGTCTGGTCATTCCCCGTCCCGGAACGATCTCGCCGTGGGCGTCGAAGGCGACGGACATCGCACGCAACTGCGGCCTTGCATCGATCGAGCGCATCGAGCGCGGCGTTGCCTTTCGGGTCATGACAGGCGATGGCAAGGTGCTCGACGACACAGACCGTGCCGCGCTCCTGCCGCAGATTCACGATCGCATGACGGAGGCGGTGTACGGATCGCTTGACGACGCATCGCGGCTTTTTTCCCACGTTGCACCGCGCCCGCTTGCGACGATCGACCTCGGGGCGCGAGGGCGCTCCGCGATCGAGGACGCGAATAGCGCGCTCGGACTGGCACTCTCGGCCGACGAGATCGATTATCTCGCCGACTATTTCGGGCCAAAACATGCCCGCCGCGATCCGACCGACGTCGAGCTGATGATGTTCGCGCAAGCGAATTCCGAGCATTGCCGGCACAAGATCTTCAACGCGGAATGGATCATCGACGGCAGGCGCCAGGCGCATTCGCTGTTCGCGATGATTCGCCACACCCATAGCGTCAGTCCGCAAGGCACGGTGATCGCGTATGCCGACAATGCCGCCGTCGCCCACGGTAGACGCGTACGGCGCTTCTATGCTGGCGCCGACGGACACTATGCCGCGCATTGGGAAGCGACCGATTATGTGATCAAGGTCGAAACACACAATCATCCGACTGCCATCGCGCCGTTTCCGGGCGCGGCGACCGGCTCCGGGGGAGAAATTCGAGACGAAGGAGCGACCGGACGTGGCGCCAAACCCAAGGCGGGACTGACCGGATTCACGGTGTCGCATTTGCGCATTCCCGCACTCGCCCAGCCCTGGGAACTGCCGGAAGCGCCACCTTCTTTAGCCCTCGACCGCGGGGCTGGCGCGGCAGAGTACTGGATTGGCACCCCGCAGCGCATCGCGACGCCGCTGGAGATCATGCTCCAGGGACCTATCGGCGGCGCATCGTTCAACAACGAGTTCGGACGTCCGAATCTGCTCGGCTACTTTCGCACCTTTGAGCAGCACGTTGGAAGCGAAGTGCGTGGCTATCACAAGCCGATCATGATCGCGGGCGGGGTGGGCGATATCGCCGCCCGGCACGCGCACAAACGCTGGTTACCGCAAGGCGCACTGATCGTTCAGCTTGGCGGTCCGGGTATGTTGATTGGGATGGGAGGGGGCGCGGCGTCATCGATGTCGACCGGGTCCAATCCGGTCGATCTCGATTTCGATTCAGTGCAGCGCGGCAGCGCAGAGATGCAGCGCCGGGCGCAGGAGGTCATCGACCGCTGCTGGCAAATGGGCGACGCCAATCCGATTCTGTCGATTCATGACGTCGGTGCCGGTGGACTGTCGAACGCCTTGCCGGAACTGGCACACGGAGGCGGCGCCGGCGCCCGGATCGATCTGCGAAGCGTTCCTTCGGAAGAGCCGGGCATGTCGCCGCGCGAAATCTGGTGCAACGAAGCGCAGGAGCGCTACGTGCTGGCGATCCGAGCGGAGGCGCTCGAGGGTTTTAGTGCACTATGCGTACGCGAGCGTTGCCCGTTCGCGGTGGTGGGCCGGGCGACCAGCGACCATCGCCTGATCGTCGACGATCCGGTGTTTGCAAATCGTCCGGTCGACATGGAGCTTTCCGTACTGCTGGGCAAGCCGCCGAAGATGACGCGCGACGTTGTGCACGTCCGCCGCGAGCTGCCGGCCTTCGATCCGTCCGGCATCGACCTGCGCGAGGCGGCTTATCGTGTGCTGCAGTTTCCGGCGGTCGCCGACAAGACCTTCCTGGTGACGATCGGCGATCGCACGGTCGGCGGTCTTTGCTCGCGAGATTCGATGGTCGGGCCGTGGCAGGTTCCGGTCGCCGATGTCGCGGTGACACTGATGGATTTCGATGGTTACGCAGGCGAAGCGATTGCGATGGGCGAGCGAACGCCGCTTGCGGTGATCGACGCACCGGCATCGGGGCGCATGGCGATCGGTGAAGCGTTGACCAATCTCGCCGCCGCCGGCATCGAGCGCCTGAGCGAGGTCAAGCTTTCGGCGAACTGGATGGCCGCCGCAGGGCATCCGGGCGAGGACGCCGCGCTCTATGACACGGTCCGCGCGGTAGCGATGGAGCTTTGTCCGGCACTCGGGGTGAGCATTCCGGTGGGCAAGGATTCGATGTCGATGCGCACGGCCTGGCGCGACGGCAGTGTCGAAAAGGCAGTGACGGCGCCGGTGTCGTTGATCGTCTCGGCATTCGCGCGCGTTACCGACGCGCGGCGTGCATTGACTTCGCAACTGCGGCTTGATCGCGGACAGACGGCGCTGCTATTGGTTGACCTGGGTGACGGCAAGAATCGTCTCGGTGGCTCGACGCTCGCCCAGGTGTTCGGACAAATGGGCAATGTCGCGCCGGACGTCGACGATGCGCGTCGGCTGCAATCATTCTTCGGTGGCGTCCAAACGCTTCACGCATCGGGCAAGCTGATTGCGTATCACGACCGCTCGGATGGCGGCTTGTTCGTCGCACTCGCGGAAATGGCATTTGCCAGCCGGTGCGGCTTGTCCGTGACGCTGGATGCGCTTCCTGGAACGGCGCTCGAATCACTGTTCAACGAAGAGCTAGGCGCCGTAGTGCAAGCAAATGAAATGGATAAGGACGAGATCATCGCAGCATTCAATGCCGCAGGCCTGCGTTGCGAGCCCATCGGCATGCCCACCAGCGATGGACGCATTCGCATCGAGCGCAGCGGCAAGAGTCTTTTCGATGAATCACGCATTGAGCTCCATCGCGCGTGGTCGCGGACGAGCCACGCCATGCAGCGCTTGCGCGACAATCCTGAGAGTGCGGATCAGGAATTCGAGCGGCTCCTCGATGACCTGGATCCGGGCCTGTCGCCGCATCTGAGCTTCGACTCCAGCGACGACATTGCCGCGCCCTACATCGCCAAAGGAGCGCGGCCGAAGCTCGCGGTGCTGCGCGAGCAGGGTGTCAACGGCCAGGTCGAGATGGCCGCCGCGTTCGATCGCGCCGGATTCGCCGCCTTCGACGTGCACATGAGCGACATCGTCGGCGGTCGCGCCGCTCTCGACGGATACTCCGGCATCGTGGCCTGCGGTGGATTTTCGTATGGCGACGTCCTGGGAGCGGGCGAAGGATGGGCGAAGTCGATCCTGTTCAACACGCGGGCGCGCGACCAGTTCGCGGCGTTTTTCGCGCGAGGCGACTCCTTCGCGCTGGGCGTGTGCAATGGCTGCCAGATGATGAGCAATCTTCGCGAGCTCATCCCCGGGACATCGTCCTGGCCGCATTTCGTGCGCAACCGCTCGGAGCAGTTCGAGGCAAGGCTGGTGATGCTGCGGGTGCAAGCGTCGCCTTCCTTTTTCTTTGCCGGCATGGGCGGCAGCTGCATACCGGTTGCCCTGGCACATGGCGAAGGCTACGCCGAGTTCGAGACGGACGCGCAGCTCGAGGCCGCGGACGCGCTGACGACACTTCGCTTCGTCGACGATCGAAACGAAGTGACCGAGCTTTATCCATACAACCCCAATGGCTCGCCGCGTGGTATCGCCGGTCTGACGACGCCGGACGGTCGCTTCTCCATTCTGATGCCGCACCCCGAGCGCGTGTTTCGGACGGTGCAGATGTCGTGGCATCCCGACGAGTGGAAGGAGGACTCGCCATGGATGCGCATGTTTCGCAATGCCCGCGTATGGGTCGGATGATTGCAGCAGCAGGGGAGGTCGCGTGCGCTTGAAGGTGTTCGCTGTCAACGGAGTCACGCCGGTGGTCGACCCGACTGCATTCGTGCATCCGAGCGCAGTGCTGATCGGCGATGTCATCGTCGGACCACGATGTTACGTCGGGCCCGCGGCATCGCTACGCGGCGATTTCGGCAGGATCGAAGTGCGCGCTGGCGCCAACGTCCAGGATTGCTGTGTCATGCACGGCTTTCCGCAGACCGACACCGTGATCGAGGAGGAAGGGCATATCGGTCACGGTGCGATTCTGCACGGCTGCATCGTGCGCCGTAACGCGCTGGTGGGCATGAACGCCGTCATCAACGACAACGCGGAGGTCGGCGAATCGGCGATCGTCGCGGCCATGGCGTTCGTCAAAGCGGGAATGATCGTTCCGCCGCGCACCTTGGTCGCGGGAGTGCCGGCGAAGGTCGTCCGCGCCCTGACCGAGCAGGAGCTCGCGTGGAAAGTCGAGGGAACGCAGAGCTATCAGGAGCTCACCCGGCGGAGCCTGGCGACGATGGTGGAGACCGAGCCGTTGCCGTCGCCGGAATCGGATCGCCGCCGTATCGACCTTCCCGAGTTATTGCCCTTGTCGGAGCTAAAGGCAGGCAAACCAAAGGATGCTGACGAATAACGGCCGCGAGACAGCGGCGTGCGGCACTTGCAACGTAAACCGCCGCCGGCGTTAACGCTCAATAACCGGCCGCCTGACCGTCGCGTCGCGGATCCGATCCCGCGATGTAACCCGCATCGGAGCGCACGATGAACTGGCCGGCGCCAAAATCCATGTACGAATCGGGCACCGACGCGAACTGGTGACCGAGCGCGGCCAATCCGTCGCGCAAATCG